>Ga0187770_10000132_pt1 | contig 33968 bp, 31 predicted proteins | sample 0116_SJ02_MP02_2_FD_133154 | JGI IMG/M metagenome (GOLD analysis project Ga0187770, IMG submission 133154) | Tropical peat soil microbial communities from peatlands in Department of Meta, Colombia - 0116_SJ02_MP02_20_MG | ecosystem: Environmental > Terrestrial > Soil > Wetlands > Peat | place...
AGCCAGCCCCATAACTACCAGGATAATGATTCCAACTCTTCGTCGCAAAATTATCTCCTTCCGCCGCTAAGTAAAATCGTCCTTTCTTCCCATTTTACAGCATGGGTATTAATTATAAGGATTTATCCGTGGAAATCAATGAAATAAGCCCATTTCCAACTTTCGAAAGAATGCGCTTCCTTGCCGAGAAAAAGGGGTATTTATATACCGTCGCAAGCAATCGCAAAAAAGTTACAGAACTTTTACTCATCTCTTTTAATATCAAAGAGTAACTCCTGTGCCCATTCCTTTAACCTTGACCGGTTCACGAAGGGACACCTTTCATATATAACCGAAAATGTCAAATCTTGCGAGTCCGCCGGCGAAGCCAGGGGTTACCTATGGAGTGAAGACACTTAGCCCAAAAGGAGGTAAATTTGAAAACAAGATCGCGCAGATTGCCTGCCACTTCCTGCACCTGGCGAAGGGTTTCCATTTCAAAGACATCAAAACTAAGTCAGAGGATGGTAATCACCTGTCGAATACTAATCGCAACCGAGCACGCTTTGCCAAATTGGCCCCTTGTGGGCTTCAGGATGAGGTTCTCAAGAAAAAAAGTTGAGGACTTGTCTTAATTATCTTCACTCGAGGGAAATCCAGAAAAAACATCCCTATTCTGATAAGTTCTGGGATTCCAGACTTTCTCGGAGCTTTTTGACGATCGGGCCATCTTCCTTCCAAAGATGGCAGGTGTTGATGAATTTTTTTATGGTCTGCTCAGGAATGCCCGTTCTATCTTTTTCCGCCCCATAGGCAGCCCAGTAGCCCTGGACCGCGGACTCCCCCATAGCGATAACGAGGCTGGTCAGGTGAGCACACCCCTTTATGCCCCCAATGGCTCTCTTTACCTTCATACTGTAACCCGGTGCGATCTCCAATCCCTCTAAGTGGCGCATCCAGGGAAGCATCTCCGGGCATTCTTCCCTTGGATGATGAGGCATTGTAGCCTCCGCCTTTTCAATCAGCATCCGGGGACCCTTGACCTTCAATTGAATCACCATATGGTGCACAAGCTCAGACTCCTCTGAGGCATTTTCTCGTCCTGCCCCATACCGATGGTCTATGAGGTTCCCTTCCACAAGTATGTAATGGTCTCCCAGATCGGAAGTTCGCATTGAAATTTCCCTGGTGTGAACAAGTTTCTTCATAACGCTCGTCTCCCCAAAATCAGCTTTACCGGACAGAATTTGCACGACCATTTATGAGAGACCATTCTCTTCTCAATAAACGATCCCTGCGTATCCAACAAAGCTGTCGTCGGGCATGATGTCGTAACTGGTGTAGTAATCAAGGAGTATCCCCTTCTCCGCGCCCAGGGCTTTGCAGGTGGCTATGGCAGCTGCCGCAGCACCCGCGCTACAAGCGCTATCATTCTCCTCAGCGTGTTTGAGGAGACCCGCCGTATCCATTTTCAAGGCCCGATCGATAAACCCCTTATCATTCTCCTTCTTCACCCACTCAACAGCAGAGGGTCCAATGCCCTTCGCTAAGAATCCATAATTCGGTCCATAGTGTGTCAGATCGGTTGATCCAACGGCGAGGATGGAAATTCCTTCATTCCGTGCGATCTCAGCCACCTCTTTCCCCAATGCGTCAGCCCTAAGAGAGACGGGTGAACGGATAGCCAAAAGCTTTGCTTCAGGGAAGAAGTACTTAGCCATGGCCAGTTGAACCTCAATGGTATTGTCCCCACTCCAGGGACTCTCCTTTCTTGCATCGATCCTTTTCATCAGGCTCTTTGCGAGTTCTGTTTGAATCTCTATCTTTCCGAATGGAGTCTCCCATTCCTCCTCCATGACAATCTGAGGAAAGTCGTTAGGACCTAAATGACCTCCGTAAAGAACGATCACCTCGACCTTGCCTTTTGATTTCAATGAGTAGAATACCCTTGCAGCAAGCTTCCCGGAAAAATACCAGCCCGCATGGGGAACGATCCCTCCAATCCCCCTGCCTGAAACGGAGGGAGGAGGTGACCATCCCTCTAAATACGATTCGATCTCCCGCTGACATTCTCTCTGATCGGCAGGATACCATCCTCTGGGCAACGCTCTTTTTCTCAGGCTCATGGTTTCACCTCCGTTTAGTTCGGAGTAACTTAGTTCGTAGTTCGGAGCATCTTATCCTTAATCTAATCTCCGAACTCTGAACTCCGAACTCCAAACCTGTCTATATTCTCTCCAGCGTGGGCATTCCCATCAGGTCGAGTATATTGGCCATCACCTCTCGAAACGCCTTCACCAAAGAGAGTCGGAAGATTTGAAGACCTTCATCCTGGAGATGAATAAACGGGGTCTGGACATCCGCTCCGGGATCGGGATGTTCGTAAAAATTGGTAAATGAAGTTGCCAGGTCGAAGGCATATTCTGTCAATTGAGAAACCCTCAGGGTCTTGCCGACTCTGGTGACGGCAGATGAAAGCCTTGAAAGAGCATCCAAAAGGCCTTTTTCCGTCTCTGTCAATTGGGTCGGAATGCAATTATTTCTCCAATGGAGATCGATCTTCCGCTCTTCAGCTTTCCTGAGGATGCTACAGGCCCGAGCATGGGCATATTCTAAATAGACCCCTGTATCCCCGGTGGTCTTCAGGGCTTCGTCAAAATCGAAAACGATCTGGCTTTCCAAGGTGAATTTTAGCAGGTAGTACCGGATGGCTGCCGCTGCCAAAGCAGAAGCCGTACCCTCCTCCAGTCCATGCTCCGCCTTCTCAATCACCTTCTGCTTTACCATCTGAATGAAATCCTTCGCCTTCACCCCTGTTCCGGATCGACCTGACATGGCAACGGACTTTTTCTCATCCGTCTCCTCCATCCCCAGGAGTCGAGCTGCTTGAGGAGAAAGGTTGACCACTTCATAAGCCAGATGGATCGATTGTTCTGCCTCTTTCTCAAAGCCCACTTGACGAAGACACTCGCCGACCACCTGCTGAGGATAACTCTGTCGAGTGTCGATCACATTGATCACCCTTTCTGCGTGGCCAAAACGTCGAGAAATCCGATCACCCGTCTCACCGTCCGGTGCAGTCGTCCAGAGCAACCTTCCGTTGGACTGCATCCCCCAATGCTTATATAGAAAGTCTTTCTTGACGAGCCCAAACTTCCAGAGTTGATAGGCAACATCCTTCCCCGTGTAAGTAACGCTCCCATTTGAGCGAACCAGAATCTTATCCAGGCTCTTCACTCCTTCACCGGTCTTGACAATTCCTCCAAAAGGAACCACCCAACACCCTTCGTTGGGACCCTCGGCCTCAAATCGAAGGGCCCCCTTCTCTTTCAGGATTTCAAATGTCGCCTCCCAGAACCCCCGGGAAATGATATCCGATTCCCAGTTGAGTAGATCGTAGAAGATTGAGAGTTGGCTAACCGTCTCCAAATGAGCCTGAACAATCTTCTTAGCCAACTCCTTGGCAAAAGAAGATATGGGATGGCTGCCGCCTTCGATCTTGTGAAGAACCTCTTCTCTTTTTTCGAGTAATGATGAATTATTCTCAAGCTCACTCTGGAAACGAGCATAGAGATCCCAACAGAAGTAGTCAAGAGGTTGATCTTTTGTAACCTTTGCCCAGATCGTTCTGAAATCGGAAGTCCCTTCGACAAAGAAAGGGGGATCTAAATAAAGAAAGGCAGTCACCACATCCACAACCTGAAGACCCGTATCATCGATGTAATTGCAGACCTCAGTTGAAAAACCGAGCCATTTGAGCACTCTGGCCACTGTATCTCCTAAGACCGCATTCCGGAGGTGACCGATATGCATGGCCTTGTTGGGATTAACGCTCGTATGCTCGATGAAAACCTTCTCTTTCTCGATCGAATCGGACCGTCCGAAAAGATCTCTTCTCTCAAGGATCTGCGGAATCAGCTCCCGCGCCAAAGCCGGCCAATCCACCTTGAAGTTGAGGTAGCCGGGTGGACTGACACTGACCTCGAGAATAAAAGGAGGACAATTCAATCTGAGGTGCTCCGCAATTTTCTTGGCGATCTCCATCGGCGATTGGCGTCTTTCCTTTGCAAGGGAAAGACAGATCGCACTGGAGAAGTCTCCCATCTCGCGACGGGGAGGCACATTCAAGGGTACCTCTTCGATACCCAGAAAATCTTTTAGCGATATGGCAACTCCTTCTCTGATCATCTTCCATTCCTCGTCCTCTTGCCCTTTCGTGGCAAGGGAGGATTGTTCAATTATTATGGCGCTGAGGAGGAAATGTCAAGAAGCAGATCTTTAACCCTAAAATTGACAGCTCAAAGCCGCAAGGATATAATTCGAGTACGTTCACCGGGGACATGTTCTCAAAGGCGGAGGACCCCTCTGCATGGAAGGTACGATTAAAAAATATGCTGAAAAGATAGGACGGAATGAGGTCGATCCTCATCTCCGATATGATGGCCAGAGGAGTGGCCTCCTTCTTGACCCCCTTCGGGAAGACGTGCCCCTGGAACTATTGGGATTTGGAATCTACCAATTGGGATCCAATTTCATTACAAGAGAAACGAACGGAAAGGAGATCGTCCTTGTCCCACAGGACGGAGATTTTGAAGCGGAGGTGAATGGAAAACAATTCTCTGGAAAAAGAACCGGAGGACCTTTTTCACCCGGCCCTGGAAAATGGAATGCCTCTGCCCTCTATCTTCCCTGCAATGCCAGATTAAGAATTCGAGGAAAGGGTGAGATCGCCTTTTTTGAGGCCCCTGCCCTCAAAGAAAAATCTCCTTACTATGTGTCCCATCATGAAGTGAAGGGGGTATCAAGGGGGTATTGGATTTGGCGTAGGGATGTCATCTCTCTGATTAGTCCAAAGGATGTCAGCTCGAATCTGGTGGTTGGGGAAACTTACAATCCCCCGGGTTTCTGGTCAGGAACCCCTCTCCATCAACACGACAAAGAACAACCCCTCTCGGGAGAGTCTGATCACGAGGAGGTCTATTATTACCGTTTCAAATTGAAAAAAGGAGACGAAGATCAGTTCGGCCCCTATGGCGTTCAATTGCTCATGGATGGGAAAAATCTGATGAAGGCTTTTTTGATCGGGGAGAAGAGTGTCTTTGCCATTCCAGGAGCTTGCCACCCCGTCGTTGCCTCCCCTGTCTCCGAGCTCCTCTATCTATGGGGATTGGCGGGCAGGGGTGCTGAGCTGATGATGAAAGATATTCGAGAGTTTGTTCATCTAAAATCCTTTGAGGAAATCTTCAAGAATCTGGAAGAGAACCGAACGAATGAGACGCTCTCTCAAGAGAAAATGAATGCCCTCTGTGTTTCCTATCCTTTTACAGAAGAGCAGAAGGGCCTCTTGTGGGTGATGTTGAGAGAAAAGGGATATGAAGTGGAGTAAAACAACGCCTGCGATGGGTGAACAGGACCTTTTACAATCCGTCAAACCCTTCTTCATGAACCTAGAGAAGATCTACCCCAGATCGTTTTGCTCCGTGAACGGATTGACTTACGGGTTGATTCGAATTCCTGAGGGCAAGAAACTGGTGGTCATGGGAAAGAAAAGACCTGTCCTCGAGGACCCGTTTCAAGGGAGTTGCTATCAACAGAAATTTTGCCTCAAGGTCTGCGATCTTTCAGCCGAAAATACGGAGTGTATGATGGCTCTCTTCCCCTACACAAAACCTATCTCGCTCCGGAAACATTCAATCACCATCGGGACCGGAGATCGCCTTGGCCTGGCCAGTCCCGGACACATCAGGGCTGTTCAAAAATTCGGCGTTCGTCCCATCTTGGCGCAGCAATCGGTCCGCGAAAATAGACAAACGGGAAGGAGTTTTAGGGAGGTGATTCAGGATGCTGCGTGGGCTGCCTTCCAGGAGAATTATCAGGAGGGATACGGGGCGGACGGAGATCACCTGAAGTCTCTTGAGGAAGTGAAGGATGCCCTTGATGCAGGCGTCTCGATGATCACGCTCGATCTTTCGGAGAAGCTAAACGTGGAGGCGTTCCGTGCTCCCAAAGAGGAGATTGACCGCAAATACAAGGAAGAGATTGACGAAGGAGATTCAAGAGTTCTGCTTCACCTTTTTCCGGATAAGGAGTTTCTCTTCAAGATCCCGCACGGAGGGATATCCATTCGATTTGATGAGGAAAGTGTCAAACGAAATGCCCTCCTCTTCCATAGAGCCATCGACTTCACCGAAGAAGTTTATGAATTCATTCGAAAACGATCAGGAAATCGGCCCCTCATCGATTTTGAGATCTCCGTCGACGAGACCCCCTTCCCCACTCCTCCAAAAAGCCATCTCTTCATCATCATCGTATTGAATCACAGGGGTGTTCGCATCGATTCGCTCGCACCACGATTCGTCGGAGAATTCGAAAAAGGGGTGAATTACCGCGGCAATTTGAAGAACTTCCGAGATCAGTTCTATCAACATGTTCTCATCGCCCAGGATTATGGGAACTATAAGATTTCCATCCATTCCGGAAGTGATAAATTCTCGGTTTTCCCTGACATGGGAAAACTGGCAAGAGGAGGTCTCCACTTAAAAACTGCGGGGACGAGTTGGCTTGAGGCAATCCGCCTGATCGCCCACGTGGATCCCTCCCTCTACAGGGAGATGCATCGATTTGCCTTATCCGTATTTAAACAGGCTGCCGAACTCTATCATGTAACGACAGACCTCAACCGAATCCCGGATCTTGAAAAGCTCCAGGATCGGGAACTCCCTGCCCTCTTGGAACAAGACGATTCCAGACAACTTCTCCATATCACTTACGGGTATTTACTGAATGCAAAGGATGGAGAGGGAAAACATCTTTTCAGAGAACGGTTGTACCAGATCCTGACGCAGCATGAGGAGGACTACTGGTCTCTCGTTGAGAGACATATCGAAAAGCATTTGGATTCTCTTGGATTGCCTCGAAAATAGACGATTTGGCCCCCAGCGCGCCGTCGCCAAAGCGGCTACGGACCATCGGCGACCTCACCCTCCTCCATCATGAGACCGTGTCGTAATGGTGAGGGAGGATAGATTCCGGAGGAACAGGCAGTCAGGCTCCTCAGCTTTAGAATGCGGTCGTTTAAAGTTATGGGTAATCGGTCTTCTTAGAAATGGGGCTCTTATCATGGGTTTGGAGCCCCGAGGTTCAACAATGAAAGGTTTCCGCTCTAAAGCTTCGTCACCCGACTACCTGTTCTGTTTTGCAAGGGAGGTAACTTATGGTTCATTATTACACGGTCTCCAGGGCGCAGGGAAGATAAGCGCCTGCCTGCACGAAGCCCCGCCTTGCGGGGCGAAGGCAGGGGAGAGGGTACAAAAAGGGGTCGGCAAAGATGAGGAGAAAAGAGATGAAAGGGATGACGCAAGAGACCATTAACCAATCTGTTAACTCGAGTTTCCCCGAGAGGCTCTCACTCGGCGACTGGCCTCCCATCACGGACGACCATGTTGCTCACGTCCTCCAGTTGACCAGGATGGGGCAGACCTCGCTGGCGGCAGACCATCTTCTCTTTCCAGAAATGAACGGAATTCTGCCGAAAATTGTTTCTGGCGTCATTCGAAAACTGAACATAGTGTTTGCCACTTCAAAACCTTTTGGCGATACCAAAAGAGAATTGCATAACGAAAACCTTCATCTTCGGCAGTATGCTTATGAACTCCTATTGGAGATGGCCCTCAATTTCTACGGTCTTGAAAGCCGATGGCTCAATGAGGAAGAAAAAGGCCGATGTGTCCAATGCATTTTGAATGTTCTCGACGAATGGGAGACCCTCGAACAAAAAGAGGAAGAATTTTCGATTGCCTCACCGGTTATAGGAAAATGGCTGTCGAGGATGAAAAGGGTCCAGAAGGGAAGTAGCATGGCGGCAAAGACAGCCATCCGAATTGAGGAGGGGCTGGACTTTAAGAAGAAGATCCTGGTCGACTTCCTGAAGAAGGCGGAGAGAGAGATCAAAGGGAATATTTATTACCGAATGGTGAAGGAAGAGAAATGCAAGTTTGGAAATGATTACGCCCTCGGATTGAGATGGCTGAGACACTTGGGCTTTGAGCAGGTGTCCACAAATCCTGTCCTTGCTGCCAGAGCCTATCAAGATGAGCCCGAATTGACCGAGAGATTTCTTGAAGAGTTAAAGCATCACCCAAACTTCAAAAAGTGGTCCGCAAAACCCTCCCTATATGCGGATGAGATTACCCTCTATGGAACGCTTCTCGCCCTGTGGGACAACCTCCATGTCTTCCGCCCCATCTTCTTCAACCTCCGAAAGACTTCGGGTGGAGGGGTCGTCAGCTTCCAGCTCAATCCGAACATCGCTCACCTCGTTGAAGAGAGCATTCGGGATGTCTTCAACGCCTTTTCGCTTGCATCTGAAAACCTCTATACCTACGACCGATATCTCTTGGCAGGCTATCCAATCGATGGAGAAAAAGGGAGGCCTAATATGGTGATTAAAGTCGCCGCCACCTCCCCAGCGGCCAGGGCGATTACAAGGACGATCAACTCCTTCGGGTTTGGTTCGAATATCACCGTCGATTTTAGCGTCGGTCAAGAGGCCACCCTCATCTTGGAAGAAATGGAAGGGATGGCAGCGGCGATTCGAAAAGGGATCCAGCCGACTCAACTCTATATGACCAACATGGGCGGCCGCCTCGAAAGCCATCTGAGAGAGGTGAGGTTGGAGGAATCTTTCCAGGACTTGAGGAAAAAGATCGGCGAAGAGAAAGCCATTGAGAAAATTGCCCGTCTCTCTGAAGTGAATGGGACCAAGGACAAGGTATCCAAGGCCAAGACCTACGCAGAAAAGGTCTGGGCCGCAACGCGATATGCCCACGGTCAGAAGAAGATCGACGAACCGATCTTCGAAGCCTTGAAAGAAGTTGGCTCAAGAGAGTCTTTTCAGAATTGGGAGGACGCCATCGGCAAATCAGGAACCCTTGTTGCGCGGAGGGTGTGGTGGATCTTCTTCTCCGAAACCAATCGAAACCGATGGGTGGTCTATTTGGTGAAAAGATACGGTCTCACCCGAGAGCAAGCGGTCCGGGTCATCGATCGCATCCACTACCTACCTGCCTCGAAACGGAAACCCTTCGATACCTATTGGACCCTATCTTCCCGAAACCTCGTCCATACGGAATTCCCAGATCATCAGGAGAATGTGAGGACGATGGCTGTGGAACCCGATTTCAATTTAGGAGAATATGACGAATCGATCTCGAACACTTTTTCTCCGGAGATCCTCGAACGGCTGAATCAGATGGAAGATTTCAGAAGGGCTTATGAAATCAATCCTGAGGTGGAAGAGATTTTTAAAGAGGTGGGAATTTCAGAGGACCTTGGCCTGGGAGGATTGACGCCTTCTGATTGGACTCAATTCGGCCCTGTCCACAAAACCCTTACCGAATTTAAATCCGCCTATGACACTTTTCAGAAAGAGATCGTCTCCATTCTCCAGGGCCTTACCAGGAGCAGGAGACGAATTGAGGTGAAGAAAAAGAAGAAGGGTCGAACAGGTAAGAAAAGATAGGGGGATCCGAATGAAAATCTCTATCTGCAACGAGCTTTTCCAAGGATGGCCCATTGAAAAAGTTTTCGATTACGCAGCCCAATTGGGCTATGACGGGGTTGAAATCGCTCCCTTCACCCTCGCGGACTCCGTAACGGAGATATCCCCTTCGAGGCGGAAGGCAATCCGCCGGGCAGCGGAACAGAGTGGAGTGGAGATCGTCGGACTCCATTGGCTTCTGGTCAAACCGGAGGGACTCTACATCAACCATCCGGATGAGATCATTCGCATCCGGACCCAGGAGTACATCGACGCCCTCATCCACTTCTGTGCCGACATCGGAGGAAATGTTCTTGTCCACGGGTCTCCTCATCAGCGAACCATCGAAGAGGGATGGGATCTTATAGAAAGTTGGGATCGTGCTAAAGAGACGTTTGAGGTCTGCCTGAAGACCGCTCAAAAAAGGAATGTCATCTACTGCATTGAACCTCTCGCACAGGAGAGTACCAATTTCATTAATACCGTGGAAGAGGCCGTCCGGCTGGTCAAGGAGATCAGGCACCCCAATTTCAAGATGGTGTTTGACTGTCGCAGCGCATCGCTTCAGGAAAAATCATTGATGTCAGCCCTCCTCCGGGCCCTGGAATCGAGGTGTCTCTACCATATCCATATCAACGACGTCAATGGAAAGGGCCCGGGTTTCGGAGAAATCAAGTTCACGCCCGTCCTAAAAACACTGACGGAGTACGGTTATAAGCGCCACATTTCTATCGAGGTCTTTCACTTCGATCCTGATCCTCAGACCATCGCCAGCCGAAGCATCGGTTACCTCAAAGGAGTTTTAGAAGCCCTCACCAAAGAACACTAACCTCCTCCCGTTTTCAACACCTCATCACCTTTGTAAGCCCTCTTGTGTACGCCCATGAAGGGCTACACTACGTATGGTGAATGAACGCGTTTGTATTAAGGAAAGACGATAATTGCCTTTAAGTGACGTTTTACGTCATTTTACTGCAACGAGCATTCAAAAGCATCCTTGACCAGTATTCATATTTTCAATTCTGATTTCAACCAGTTATTTATATTTCATCAAAGGTATTCAAATTGGCCAAGAAGTTGCTTATATACTTCAACGGAACACTTGCAAGAAAGAGTCTGTAGCAGAGGGTAGATTCGATGACCTTTGACCAATGGATTCAACAAATCTCGAAGGGAACCTGCCTTCAGAGCGATGAGAACCAGAAGGTTCTTACTAGAATTTATAGCCCCTTCGAAGAGGGTTTTGAGGAGGATGAATCCTCAAATTCTTCACTCGAAAAGAATTAGACGTCCGTAACCCTCCCATAATGGAAGTTTCTAGGATTCGCAACCATAGGTAGTCCCGTTGACTGAAAACGACCGGCGGATTCTTCAAGATCGTAGAAAACAGCCCACACCTGGCTTAAGCCGCTTTACCTTCTTTGGTCGAAGGCGAGCATTCCGAAGAAAATCGGATCGAGAGGCAGGCGGTTATATAGATCGGTACAGTTCGAAACTCTTCTTCTTTATCATCTTGATTTTAGGTCTAAATGTGCTCGATGTCCTCTTTACGGGAATGATCCTTGACTTGAAGGGATGGGAAGTTAATCCCGTCGTCAGATCGGTCATCGACGCTCATGGAGATAGGTTTTGGATCTGGAAGTTTGTAATCGTCTCTGTCTCTTTGATTCTATTATGCCTCCACAGCAAATTTAAGCCCGTCAAGACGGTTATTGCCGCCCTCTGTTCGATCTACCTGCTCGTCATTCTTTATCAGATCTTCCTCCTCCTGCACTTGTAATTCATTTTACGTGCTCTAAAGTAATGAGATCCCTTCTTTCAGGAGTACTTCTTCAAAATCTCTTGGCCCACCATCAATCCGCTGAGGACCTCTCCTTCCAAACCCAGGTAGGGGAAGTTCTCTTTTCCGCTAAAGTAGAGATTTTTTGTTATACGGGTAGGAATCACTCCTTCTCTCCATCGAAAACCAGGAGTCGCTTCATAAAGGAAGTGGGGATAGGACCAGCATGAGCTCTGTTCTTCTGCCCAACTCCAATCGGCGAACTCGATATGCTTTTCAAGAAACGGGAAGAGACGATATAAATGCTCCATTACCCCTTTTTGATGTTCAGTGAATGAATTTTGATCCCATAAGCTTTGAACGATCAACGCCCTTTTCCCTTCGGGTGCGTCTGTTTCATCCCCTTTTCGGCTTATTGAGATGAAAAGGACATTCCCTCCTTCATAAGGTTTATTTAGGTCCAAAATGGAAACGAGGAGATCTCTCATCCCAACCGGCAACGCCTTTTCACGAATTCCTAAAAAGAGCGGAATAAGCATCGAGCGGGGTTTCACTTTCTCTCTCCATGGAGATAGGACCTTTTCTCTTCTCCCCAAAAGATTTGAAAGACGGTGAAGAGGGGAATTCAATAGAATCAAATTGGACCGCAATAACCCTTGTCTCCCTTTTATCGAGAGGATAAACTCCCTTCTCCATCTCATCTCCACCTTTTCCACACCATCAATCTCTTCCACCCTTCCCCCTGATTCAAAGTATTTTCCAAAAATGGTTTCCCTCAGCTTTTCTATATCCATTTCTGACGCCCATTCGTCCTGTTCATCATTCAACAAAAGGTGTGTCGCTAAAGAGATGGATAATTGATCTGAATGAAGGTTCCCCAAAGAGATAAGTTGAAGTTGGATGAATTCTCTAAACTCCTTCGAAAACAGGGAGAGCCTTTCATCCATTCTCCCCTTTGGAAGGGTTTCAAACATCAACCATCTCTTGATGAGAGATCGAGCCATAACGGGAAAGAATAGCTCCGGAGACGCTTTCGCCCTCATCGCCTCAAGCAGTTGACGGATCTGTCGCATCTCCTGATAGAAGGTTTCGATTTGGGCCGTCTCTCTCGGAAATTCCCTCTCTAATTCTGTCTTGAATAGGGATGGCTTGCAAAAGAGGTCGATCCTGGCCTTTGGAAGAATGACTTGAGACGATACCTTCTCTTTCGGCTTTCCCGGCGTGCTCTGAACCCATTTCTCTTTCTCTCGATCACCTGAAGATAGGGAGAGGCCTAATGCTTGAGCAAGCTTCAGGATAATATTCAACTTTAATCTTTTTTCCTGAAAGTTTGAAAAGGGGAGAAAGCGATATCCTTCTTTTGTATGGAAGGAGCGGAATTTTCTTTCTTTTAAAATCAAAACTTCATGATTTTCTGATAATAAAGTCCCTACGATCAAACCGGCCAAACCCGTTCCTAATACAATTAACTCATACTCATTGGCTTGCCGCTTCATGCGTCTTCTGATCCCTTTTTAACATTTAGGGCATGAGGGTATAAATTCTTAGGAAAGAAGGACCGTTGAAAATCGCAGGCTCAAACAAATTCGATTGACTCTTGCTCCTTCTCGGCTTTTCCAATCTCCCCGATGACGAAGGCCTTCTCGCCCAGAGAATTAAGTCGATTCAAGACGTCCTCAACCTCTTTCGGCCTGACAACGAGAATCATTCCAATCCCGTTGTTGAAGGTTCGGAGCATTTCCTCCTCAGAAATATTCCCCTTCTCTTTCAGAAAGGAGAAGATGCGTGGAACCTCCCAGGTTCCTCTGCGGACAGTGGCCTTGCAGCCTTTTGGAATGACGCGTGGAAGATTTTCCGTGATGCCTCCGCCGGTGATATGAGCAATCCCCCTAATATTGAAGTCCCGAGTGAGATTCAGGACTGGCTTGACATAGATCTTGGTCGGCCGCAGGAGTTCTTCACCTAATACTCCACCGATCTCTTCGACATAGCTCTCCAGAGTCATCTTATGGTGCTCGAGCAACACCTTTCTCACCAAAGAGTAACCATTGCTGTGGAGTCCGCTAGAGGCAATGCCGATTAATTTGTCCCCCACCGTCACACTGGAACCATCGATCAGCTGAGCATCCTCCACAATCCCTACAGCAAAACCAGCCAAGTCGTACTCCCCCTCTTTATAAAATCCTGGCATTTCTGCGGTCTCGCCGCCGATCAGAGAGCATTCGGCTTCAATACATCCTTTCACAATTCCCCCGACAACCTTCTGCGCTCTTTCCAAGTCGAGCTGGGAGGTTGCCAAGTAATCCAAAAGGAAAAGCGGTTTTGCCCCGTTGACCACGATGTCATTGACACACATCGCCACTAAATCAATTCCCACCGTATCATGCCGGTCTACCATAAAGGCGATCTTCAGTTTTGTGCCCACACCATCAGTAGAGGAGACAAGGATCGGTTTCTTATAACGCTCCAGGTTAAGGGAAAAGCATCCTGCAAATCCACCGATCTTTGTCAGCACCTCAGGTCGAAAGGTCGATTCGACCATGGGCTTGATCGCCTGGACAAAGGCATTCCCCTTTTCAATATCCACCCCGGCCTGTTTGTATGAAACCTTTTTCAACCTTTCCCTCTATATGAGCAAAATTCATTTTAGAATACTCGATGGCGCCAAAAATGTCAAATTTTTTGAAAGAGTAAATCGCAACTATTCTGAGTCATTAAGAAAAACACAAAATTGTTTGCATTCACCGTGGAGTCGCAGAGGGCGCAGAGAAAAGTTTTTTTGTTTGTCGGGAGATACCGACAAACAAAAAACCTCCGGTTCCGCTGGGAAGATTTTTCGCCAAAGGCCAGAGATTTATAGAGAATCGGCATCTCCCGATTCTCTACAAAGAATATCTTGCTCGGTGACCTCTGCGCCTCTAATGAGTCCTGCTCTTGCAGGACGAATAGGCGGTGAAAATTTAATTCTAATAAGATGTAAACTATTTCATGCTCCTAGTGGTGTACCCCATAAATGGAACTACGTTTGGAAATGATTATCCCCAGCAAAATAAGCTATCCAAGTGCTCTTTGAAATATAGCGTTATTTCTGTGGTGCACCACTAGTAATAATACTTAAAGGGGCTGGGACTTGCGGAGCCACTCAAGGACTGGCCGCAGCGTCCCAAACGCGATGAGAAAGGGATTGACTCACCTATTTGAATTCTGATATTTCTTTAGAGTGGAGGAAAAGAACTTGACCCATCGCACATGTGATCCTTCTCACAAAAAGGGATGCGGTCAGCGATCACCACGCCTAAGCCCTCGAGAGAAAGGAAAATGTCCAATGCGAACCAAGAAATTCTTCTATCAGGTCCTTGTATTCTATCTATTCTTAGGCATTTCTCTAATGACAGCCTGGGCGGATCAGCTGCCTGAAGGGTTTGTCGACGTGAACGAGGTCGTCCCTCATGTGAAGATCGAAATGCGCTATTACACAACAGATAACTTCGTCGGTGAACGCATCGATGGTTATTTTGAGCCACGTTGTGTCCTGACCAAGCCTGCAGCGGAAGCCCTCAAAAAGATCCAGGAAGACCTGAAACCCTTCGGACTGGGTTTGAAAATTTATGATGGCTATCGACCTCAAAGGGCGGTCAACCATTTCGTCCGTTGGGCAAATGATTTGCAAGACACGAAGATGAAATCCAAATATTATCCGGACGTCGAGAAGAAAGATCTGTTCCCGCAGGGATACATTGCAGAAAAATCCGGCCACTCGAGAGGCAGCACTGTTGATCTAACCATCGTGTCGATGGATTCCAGCGAAAAGGTTGAAGAATTGGATATGGGAACAGGATTTGATCTGTTCAGCACAAAATCGTGGCCTGACAATCGATCCATGTCTCCAGCCCAGCGGGCGCATCGGCTGCTCCTTCAAACATTAATGAGAAAACACGGCTTCAATCCATATCCGCAAGAATGGTGGCACTTTACATTAAGAGACGAACCGTTTCCAGACACCTATTTCGATTTTCCCATTCGATGACGAATTTACCAAATTAGAAGACGGTTGGGTCGTTCTATTAATTCAGGCACAGGCTGATTGAAACCGCTATAAGATTTTCTCCGGCATCCCTGTCGGATCTCGGCAAATTCCCCCAGTAGAGTAAGAATGTCTGAAAAAATACTTTTAGCCAGCCGGAGAGTCAAATTTTGCTTGCAGATTCTGATCAACTCTGTTAATTTTAATAAGTTTTATTACGAAATGGTCTCCCGGCGATGAGGATCCAAGAATTCGATTACGCTCTTCCGACATCTCTGATTGCTCAGTACCCATCCCCCCAAAGGGACGAGTCCCGGTTGATGGTACTTCATCGACAGACCGGTGCGATCGAGCATCGGACGTTTCGAGATATTTCAGATTACCTCCTTCCGGGCGACCTTCTTGTAATGAATAATACGCGAGTGATTTCGGCCCGGTTAATCGGAAAAAAAGAGACAGGAGGAAAGATCGAAATCCTCCTGATCTCCTCGTGGAATGGGACCAAAGGAGAATGGGAGGTGCTCATCAAGGGTTCCGCAAAGGTCAGACCAGGGGCTCGAATCCAATTTGAGCAGGGCTTCTATGGAGAGATAAAAGAGGTGAAGAATGGGAGGGGAAAGGTCTCTTTCTCCGGTCAGGGCGAAGTGATGGATATGCTTTCGAAGATCGGCCGCATTCCCCTCCCCCCTTACATCAAGCGGAAGGATGAGCCTTTGGATAGAGAGCGTTATCAGACCGTCGTTGCAGAGAGAGACGGGGCGATTGCCGCTCCGACCGCAGGCCTCCATTTCACCCAATCCCTGCTTCAATCGCTCAGAAATAGAGGGGTAGGCATTACATTCATTACACTCCACGTTGGAATCGGGACCTTTGCACCTGTTAAGGTAACAAACGTCGAAGACCATCAGATGGAAACGGAATGGGCAGAGATACCGGAGGAAGTGGCCGGAGAGATCGACCAGACGAGGGTGTGGGGAAGAAAGATTATTGCAGTCGGAACGACGGCAACGCGCACACTGGAATCCTTTTCAAACGGAAACAGGGGCGTCCGACCCGGAAAACAAAGGACTTCTTTGTTCATCCATCCCCCTTACCACTTTCGGGTGATCGACGGTTTGATCACCAATTTTCATCTCCCCAAATCGACGTTGATCATGTTGGTGTCCGCCTTTGCCGGGAAAGACCTTTTGATGAAGGCTTATCAAGAGGCCATTGACAAAAAATACCGATTTTACAGTTATGGCGATGCCATGCTCATCCTTTAACAGATAGATGAAATGATGGAACATTGGAATGTTGGAAGAATGGGGTGAAGATATTAGAATGCTAAAATCAAGAATTCGGATTTGAAGTTAAATGATCAATCCAACATTCCAGTATTCCAATATTCCAGTATTGCGATTGTGATTTTTATGGCCTTTCGTTTCGAGATCATCAAAAAGGACAGTTCCTCTCAAGCAAGAATCGGGCAGATTGCCACGAGTCACGGCTCTTTTTACACGCCAACCTTCCTCCCCGTAGGGACTCAGGGAACTGTCAAATCTCTTACTCCCGAGGAGCTGGTGGAAGTCGGGGTGGAAGCCATTTTGGGCAACACTTACCATCTTTACCTCAAGCCAGGCCATGAAACGATCGGGAGATTGGGAGGGCTTCACAACTTCATCCACTGGCAGGGGGCCATCTTGACGGATAGCGGGGGATACCAGATCTTCAGCCTATCGAAGCTTCGCAAGATTTTGGAAGAGGGGGTGACCTTTCAGTCTCACATCGACGGTTCCCTTCACTTTCTCACCCCTGAAATCGTGATGGAGATTCAAAGAACCCTTGGGTCTGATATCGCCATGGTTTTGGATGAGTGCGTCTCCTTCCCCTCCTCTTACGAATATGTGAAGGCCTCCACCTCGCTGACCATCCGATGGGCAAAGCGGTCATTGGAACAGAGACGAGAGACAGACCCGGCTCTTTTCGCTATTGTGCAGGGAGGGATCTATCGGGATTTACGGGAGGAATGTGCTAAACGATTGGTGGAGATGGATTTCCAGGGATATGCTATCGGCGGGGTCAGCGTGGGTGAACCGAAAGCCCTCATGGGAGATGTCTTAGGGTGGACGGTCCCCTGTCTTCCTGAGAGCGCTCCCCGGTATTTAATGGGTGTGGGTACACCGGAGGATATCCTCGATGCCGTGCTGATCGGGATCGATCTTTTCGACTGTGTCCTCCCCACAAGAAATGCTCGTAACGGGACCCTCTTCACTTCTTCAGGAAGGATCTCGATCAAGCAGGCTCAATACGCGGAAGACGGTAGGCCCATCGATGAAACATGTTCCTGTTATACGTGCCGCCATTATTCTAGGGCCTATCTCCGCCACCTCTACCTCGCTCACGAAATTCTCTCATCGAGGTTGAACACGATTCACAACCTCTTTTACTATGCGAGTTTCATAAAAAACATCCAGGAGGCAATCCGAAAGGGGCGTCTCCTCGATTTTTACAAATCCCAAATGGCCTGCTCAAGCGGATTGGAAAAAGAACGCTGCGCTCCGATCCAAACCGCTTTGGGATAAGGAAATAGAAAAAAGGAGGATCTTATGGGAATAGATTTGGCTTATGCAATGGGGCCACAACCAGGAGGAGGGGGAGGTCAGGGATCTTCCTTCATGACTTTTCTCCCTATCATCTTCATCTTCGTCATCTTTTATTTTTTGCTCATTCGACCACAACAAAAACGTCAGAAGGAGCATCGCAGCCTTTTAGGAAACCTGAAGGTGGGCGACAATGTCCTGACGAGCGGAGGGATCTACGGCCGCATCACGGGCATGAAAGAAAACATCATCACCGTTGAAATCTCGGACAAAGTGAGGGTGAAGGTCAATCGGGGCAATATTGCAGGGGTTGAGAGACAGGATGTACTGAAGACGGGATGACCGCCATCTCATTTCGAATTTTAGATTTCGAATTGCGGATTCTAACTTCTTTTGAAAAATCCGCATTCCGAAATTGGCAATCAGCAATTGGAAGATGCCCCCTTGCTCTAAACGCTGTTTTAGGGCTATAATCCACAAGGAGGTGAACGATGAGGAAATATGAGACCATCTTTATTATGGACCCTGATCTCGAAGAAGAGCAGGCCCTTTCCACCATTGAAAAGGTCAAGGGCATTATTACCCAAACCAACGGAGAAATCCTCAAGGTCGAAGATTGGGGAAAACGAAAGCTCGCCTATGAAGTCAAAAAGAAGGCCAAAGGTCATTATGTATTGATCCACTTTTCAGGATCACCCTCCTCGCTCTCCGAGTTGGAGAGAAATTTTCGAGTCATGGACGCCGTCATAAAGTTCCAATCGGTTCGGTTGGACGAACGTCAGGCCTCTTTCTCGGAGGGCCCTCTCCCGGAAGAATCTCCTGAGGAGGAATCGGGAGCAGAGGAGAAGACATGAACTCCTGCAATCGCGTGATCCTCACCGGGAAGATAGCAACTCCGCCCCGACGTTCCTATCGCCCCGACGGATCCCCTGTCGTTCAATTCCCCTTGGAATTGAACGATTCAAGGGATCCAGCAGATCAGGCTTTGCATCGTCACGGCACAGGACCATTCCCGGAGCGGGGAGACAGAGGCCATGCTGGCCGGAGCCTGATCAACATTGTGGCCTTTGGGAAATTGGCGGAATTCAAATTCGACCTCCTCCAGAGTGGCCAACGCCTTCGTGTTGAGGGACAGCTCAAACAACGGCGTTGGCAAACGCCGGAAGGAAAAAGTCGAACTCGTACGGAGGTGATCGCGACAGACCTCCAAACGGTGCAGGAGCTGACTCCAACGGCGGATCTAAAATGAGAGAGGAGAAGAAGATGAGGAAACCTGCTGACAAACCAGGACCGGATAGAAAGAAAAAACCTTTCCTGAGGCGGAAGGTCTGTCGTTTCTGCACGGATAAGAAACTGGAGATCGACTATCGGAATCCAAGGATCCTTCGTTATTTCATAACGGAACGGGGAAAGATCATTCCCCGCAGGATATCCGGAAACTGTGCAAAGCACCAAAGACAGGTGACGGTCGCCATCAAAAGGGCACGCAATATTGCCATCTTGCCCTTTACGACGGCCGCCCGTTAAACCGCAAGACGGATTTGATCTGGCGGTGAAGGCCGCAAGCTAAAGCTCTAAGACCAAAAACCAATCCATGATCAATACGCTCTGCGCTGAGCTCGATGCGCACTGCTTCATCGGAGGTGATCCATGAACGTCATTTTGTTAGAGGATGTCCCTTCCCTGGGAAAAGTGGGCGATAAGGTGAAGGTCTCTGACGGGTACGGGAGAAACTATCTCATCCCCCAGAAGAAGGCCATACTCGCTACGGAAAAAAATCTCAAGGCTGTCGAACATCAGAAACGGGAAGTTCAACAGCAGCTGGATAAAGCGAAGAGGGATGCGCAGAAGGAAGCGCAGCAGATTGAACAACTCTCCTGCACATTTGCAAAAACCGTCGGAGAGAGCGGAAAGCTGTTCGGCTCGGTGACCTCCATGGAGATCGAGGATTTTCTGAAGGAAAACGGAATTCAGGTGGACCGCAAAAAGATTCTGTTGGAGGAACCCATCAAGAGCGTTGGTATGTTTACCGTGCCCATCAAGCTCCATCCGGACGTCACTGCGAATCTCAAGGTCTGGGTCGTCCAGGAGTAAGGCCCGATGAACGACATGGAAGTCTCTTCCCGCAAGCTCCCTCCTCAGAACATGGAGGCGGAGCAATCTGTATTGGGAGGAATCCTGATCGAGAATGAGGCCGTTAACAAAGTAATTGAAATTCTCGATGCCGATGACTTTTATCGTGATGCTCACCGGAAGATTTTTGATGCCTTGATCGCCCTCTCCGAACGGGACGAGCCCGCCGATCTGATCACCTTGACCAATGAACTGCGGAAAATGAACCAACTTGATTCTGTTGGCGGCGCTTCGTACGTCGCCTCCCTCATCGATTCCGTTCCCACCGCTGCCAATATTGAATACTACGCCAGGATCGTTAAGGAAAAAGCCCTGCTTCGAAAATTAATTGAAACGTCAACCGAGATCATTACCCAAAGTTACGAGGATCGAGGGGATGTGGAAAACTTTCTCGACGAGGCGGAGCGAGCGATCTTCCAAATCTCTGAAAACAGGGTGAGGCCCTCTTTTTACCCAATCCGTGAAGTCGTGAAAGGCAGTTTTAAGGCTCTCGAAAGACTGTATGAGAAAAAAGAAGTTGTCACAGGCATTCCATCGGGGTTTAAAGAACTCGATCGACTGACGGCAGGCTTTCAGCCCTCTGATCTGATCATCGTCGCTGGAAGGCCCAGCATGGGAAAGACCGCATTTTGTCTCAACCTCGCACAATATGCGGCGATCGAGAAGAAGATACCTGTAGCCATCTTTTCTCTCGAGATGTCAAAGGAACAATTGGGCATCCGTATGCTCTGTTCCGAAGCCCATGTGGAAGGAACCCGGCTCAGGACAGGTTTTTTGAGCGAGAGCGACTGGCCGCGATTGACGCTGGCGGCAGGGAACCTCTCCGACGCCCCCATTCACATCGACGATACCGCTGCTCTTAGTGCACTTGAGTTGAGGGCGAAGGCTCGACGCCTTCGGGCAGAACAGGACTTGGGCCTGATCATCATCGACTATCTCCAATTGATGAAGGGGAGGACAAAGGTGGAGAGCCGCCAGCAAGAGATCTCAGAGATCTCTCGCTCCCTGAAGGCCCTTGCAAAGGAACTCAATATCCCGGTCATCGCCGTCTCTCAGCTCAGCCGGAAGACAGAGGAACGAACAGGGAATAGGCCTCAGCTTTCAGACCTTCGCGAATCCGGGGCGATTGAACAAGATGCCGACTTGATCCTTTTTATCTACCGGGATGAGATCTATAACCGATCCGAAGATAACCCCAATAAGGGTATTGCCGAGGTGATCATCGGAAAGCAACGCAACGGACCTATTGGTATGATCAAGCTGACTTTTTTGGATAAATTTACAACCTTTAAGGAACTCTACAAGGGGGAAGCTGAAAATACTTACGAATAAACCAAGTCCAAAGTTCGGAGTTCGTAGTTCGGAGTCTAAAGAAAACTCTACTTTTGCTCCGAACGATTCTTTGGGTGAGCGATGAATCTGCCCAATATCATGACCCTGACAAGGGTCCTTCTGATTCCCGTCTTTGTCATCCTCATCATGAATAAACTCTTCGGATGGGCCATCGTCACGTTTGCGGTGGCCGGGATTACGGACGGGATCGATGGCCTGATTGCTCGCTTAACTCGCCAAAGAACCGAGTTGGGGGCCTATCTCGATCCCATCGCTGACAAACTCCTACTCATCGCCGCATTCATCACCCTCGCGATCATCGAAATCCTTCCAAGCTGGTTAGCGGTCGTCGTCATCACCCGGGATGTCATCATTCTCTTAGGATTTCTTGTGATGCTCCTGACCAGTTATCATCCAAAGATCCAGCCGAGTCTCCTGAGCAAGGTGACCACCGTATTCCAGATCTCCACGATCCTTCTTGTCTTGATGACGGGGAATTATCACGTTCTTAACAAACTCTCCGTTGTCGCCATTTATGGAACAGCTCTCTTCACTATCGTTTCAGGAGCCCATTATATCTATGTGGGCACACGAATCTTGAACGAGAAGAAGTGAGTAAGATGAGCTAACGATAAATGCCAAATGTCGAATGCCAAAATTCAAATGAAGCAAAAGCAGCGCTAAATTTCAAGGGTCAAATAATTGTTCTGGATTTTGTCCTTGTTGAATTTGGATTTCATTTGACATTTGAACCTTGAGATTTGGATTTGATTATCATGTGAAGGGAGGGTGAGGTATGCCGATCATTGTTGAAGTCGCTGCAAGGGAAATCCTTGATTCGAGAGGGAACCCCACCGTCGAAGTAGAGATCGCCCTGGAAAGTGGATTCGGCGGAAGAGCCTCTGTCCCTTCTGGAGCATCCACGGGAAGTCATGAGGCATTGGAACGGCGCGATAAGGATCCCGACCGCTATCTCGGCAGAGGAGTGCAGAAGGCGGTCCAACAGATCCGGCGTGTGATCGCACCCAGGCTCATAGGGATGAATGCTCTGGACCAGAAGGGAATCGACACGGCCATGCTCCAGTGGAACGGGACGCCCAATAAGAACCGCCTGGGGGCGAACGCCATACTCGGCGTTTCCCTTGCCTGTGCAAAGGCAGCAGCCAATTATCTGGACATTCCGCTCTACCAATATCTTGGGGGCCTCTCAGCCTGCCGGCTCCCCCTTCCCATGATGAACATTCTCAACGGCGGCGTTCATGCAGATAACAACTTAGATCTGCAGGAATGTATGATTCTTCCCATCGGTGCGAAAAGTTTCAAGGAAGCCCTTCGAATGGGAGTTGAGGTTTTTCATCATCTCAAATCGATTCTCAAGGCAAAGGGCTATAAGACGTCCGTCGGCGATGAGGGAGGATTTGCCCCAGACCTCCGATCCAATGAAGAGGCCTTCTCGCTGATCTTGGAGGCCATCCGAAAATCAGGCTATCGGCCAGGGAGGGATGTCGCTCTTGCCATCGATGCCGCGGCCACTGAATTCTACCGGAACGGATTCTATTTTCTTAAAGCGGAAAGAAAACCGAAGAGGAGTTCTGCTGAAATGATCGAATACTACGAAGCCCTCGTCAAGAAGTTTCCCATCGTCTCCATTGAAGACGGCCTCGCTGAAGACGACTGGGAAGGGTGGAAGGTGATGACCGTTCGATTCGGGCAAAAGATTCAATTGGTCGGAGACGACCTTTTTGTGACCAACCCGAAACGACTCCTGAGAGGTATCCAAGAAGGGGTCGCCAATGCCATTCTGGTCAAACCCAACCAGATCGGCACTTTGACCGAAACGCTTGAAGTGATCGACATAGCCAAAAGGGTGGGCTATAGGACCATCATCTCCCATCGTTCTGGTGAAACAGAGGATACGACCATTTCAGATTTAGCAGTGGGAACCAACGCCGGTCAGATTAAGACCGGTGCTACCTCAAGAACCGACCGGGTGGCCAAATACAACGAGCTGCTCCGAATTGAAGAAGGACTCGGGGATCGAAGTATCTATGCGCCCCCGCTCCGATGGCATTCAAAATAATAAGCTCGAAGTGATGAGTTTTGACCTTACGGTCTCAATAAAACAGACTCGCCGGGAACACTGTAAGAGCTACGTATCTCCTGCTTCCTTCGTACAAGTCATACTGAAGCAGTCTGCACTCAATATTGCTGTTAAAAAAGGGAATCCTCCTCTTTGTCCTCAATCCCACTCGCTTTGCCAGATCGAGGTTCCCGGTGAAGATGTACCCCCTGTATCCCTTGCATTTCTTTTTGAAGTAATTACCGATCCCTTTATAGGTCTCCCCGAGTTCTTCCACCTCCCCCAACCGCTCACCATATTCGGGGTTGAGAATGACAACTCCTCCCCTCTCTGGGACAGGCGTCTCTGAAAAATCACACACTCCGAATTCAATCAAACGCTCCACCCCAGCGGTCGCTGCATTCTTTCTTGCTGCCTCAACAGCCTCCGGACGGATATCGGTGGCAATGATCTTTCCCTTTAAACTGTTCTTCGCCAATGTTCCTATCTTCTTGCGCATCACTTTCCAGGAAGGCTGATCGAACCCTTTCCAATGCATGAAGCCATAATTACTTCTCAGGAGCCCCGGTGCTCTGTTCAGAGCGATCAGTACAGCCTCTATGGCAAGTGTTCCACTGCCGCACATGGGATTGATAAAGTTCCCGTCGCCTCTCCAGCCGGTTGCCAGAACGACTGCGGCTGCAAGGGTCTCCTGCATTGGGGCCACAAGGGAAATTTTCCTGTATCCACGTTTCGAAAGGGCTTCGCCAGAGGTATCAAGATAGATCCAACACTCCTTATTTCTCCAGTACAGATGAATGACAATCCGATCTCTTCTTGGGCCCGAATCAGGACGCCGGCCGCACTTTCTCTGCAGCCGGTCAACAATCGCATCCTTGCATCTTAAATTTGCATACCGTGAATCCTTAATCGTCGGCGTATCGACGGAAGACGTCACGCAGACATAATCGTCCTCGGGAATGCAATCTTCCCATCTCATTCTTGACATCTTTGCGTAGAGCTCGTCCGGATCCTTTGCATAAAATGCTTCAAGCAGAAAAAGAATTCGATGGCCTGTCCGGATCAAGAGGTTGAGTTTCATTGCGTCATCCATTGTCCCTTCGGTCTCCACACTCGCAACACCTTCTGATAGGACCGGAAACCCTAATGAAAGAACCTCCTCCTTCAAAAAGGGCGGGATACCCTTTGCGCAGGTTATGACGATTCTACTTTTAGTACCCCATACAGACATTTCGATCCTCGTTCATTCCATATAATATCATTTAATTTATCCCCTCATTCATGTCAATCAATATCTCTTCACACCACTCTTTGTTTTTGTGTTAAGATTGAATTTGGCTCCATCCGCTTTGAGATGGGGGAGAAGTTAAAGAAAACCTAAGGCGATGGAACACTGGGAGAAATCTCTTGCCACAAGCATAACCAGCCTAAAGGAATTGGCTGAGCGCTACCCCGTCGATATTGAGCCACTGAAAGCAGTGATCGAACGTTATCCGATGCGGATCACCAGCTATTATTTCGCTTTGATCCGGAAAGTCGGCGACCCCATATGGCGCCAATGCGCACCCAACCAGCGCGAGTTGGAAGATAATCACCGTCCTGCCGACCCTCTCAACGAAGCTGAGCTGTCTCCCGTCCCAGGCGTTATCCACCGTTATCCTGACCGGGTGGTATTGCTGGTGTCGTCAGCCTGTGCAACCTTTTGTCGGTTCTGCATGAGGAAACACCGAATCGGCTGCCAAGAGGTTTTGAAAACGTCTGACTACACTGACGGCGCCTTGAAGTACATTGAGAGAACACCGACAGTCCGGGATGTGATCCTTTCCGGCGGCGATCCGCTCTTGCTCTCCGATGAAGAACTTGAAGATATCCTTGGGCGGCTGCATCAGATTCCCCATCTTGAAATGATCCGGATCAATACGCGCGCACCTGTAACCTTACCGGACCGGATCACCTCCCGCCTTTGCCGAATGTTGAAGCGTTATCACCCCCTTTACGTGAATACCCACTTTAATCATCCATTAGAAATCACCTGCGAATCCGCCGGGGCATGCGCCAAGCTTGCCGATGCAGGGATCCCTTTAGGAAACCAGACTGTCCTCTTGAAAGGGGTGAATGATGACCTGGCGGTTATGAAACGATTGATGCAAAAGCTCCTGACCATTCGGGTGCGGCCTTACTACATTCACCAGATGGACCTCGTCCGGGGAACCGGTCACTTCCATGCCTCTGTTGAAGAAGGTTTAAAAATTATGGCAGGTTTGCGCGGCCACACCTCGGGAATGGCAACCCCATACTATGTGATCGATTTGCCCGGAGGGAAGGGGAAGGTCCCGATTCTCCCTAATGATGTGAAGAGACAGGGGCAGACTTTCTTTCTACGTAATTACCTCGGTGAGGTCGTCGAATATCACGATAGTGGATAGTGGAGGGTGGATAGGGATCCTTCAGCAGCCCGTTAAAGACAAATCTGATGTGAAAATTTCTCTTGTAAATTGTGACCAATATGGTAAATAGTTTATGTTACCCTGACGAAATTTTTCTCCAATGAAGGGAGAGCGATAGGAGGTCAAAATGCCGAGAAAAGGATCCAAGCAGCCCTATAAGCCAAGAGTAGAATATAAATATACGATAAAGGACATTGCGGACCTCGCCGGGATGACGAGAATCGCGTTGAATGTGGCAAAGGTACGTAAAAAGATAGATCCCGGAGATTTCAGGAGTGTCGTAAGCTTCCTGACCAGAAGAATTATCGACAAACGTCTCGAGGGGGACCTTTTTATCTCTGGAGAGAAAGGGGCAAAGAGAGCAAGGAACGCCAAGGGCCGACCTCTTGTCTCGAGGAAGAGATCCAAAAAAACAGCCCGTCGCAAATAGAGACCCCTTCCTCTATTCATTCCCCTGTCAGTGAAATGACGGTCGAGCAATTATAGGAAAATCGGATCTCTGGAACGTTTGGAAAAGAAAAGGAAGCCGCCGGCAGGCCAAAGGATCTCGAAGATCTTAAAGTTCTTCCGGGGTAAAGGCAAGCACCTCTTCAATCGTTGCGGCGTCACAAAAAACCATGACGAGCCGGTCCACACCCAAGGCGATCCCAGCCGAAGGAGACATGCCCCCCAATTCGACCAAAAATCTTTCCGGCAAAGGATAAACGGGCTTGCCGAGGGAACGGCGAATCGAGTTTTCAAGATCGAAGCGTCTCCGTTGTTCCTCAGGATCAATCAATTCTGAAAAGGCATTGGCGATCTCCAGCCCGCCTATATAAAGTTCAAAGCGTTCGGCTACGGTTTGATCCGTTTCCTTCAGACGTGCAAGGGCCGCCCGTTCTGCAGGATAATCGGAAATAAACGTCGGTCTCTCCAGGCCCAGTTTTGGCTCAATATCCTGGACCATGATCTCGTCAAAGAGATTGCGTTTGAGTGCCTCGGTCATGGAGACCTTTGTGTGACACTCGAAGGCTTCTTTGACAGAGATTCTTTCCCACGGTCCCCTCAGGTCAATCTCTCGGCCGCGAAAGATAATCCTTTCTCCCAGGCCAACGGAACCGGCTACGGTCTGAATCAATGCCTTGCACTCCTCCATGAGGGCCCTGTAATCGCAACTGGATCGATACCACTCAAGAAGGGTAAATTCGGGAACGTGCTGACTCCCCCGCTCTCCGCCTCGCCAGCAGCGGCAGATCTGAAAGATCTTCTCGTACCCTGCGGCAAGCATGCGCTTCATGCAAAGCTCAGGAGAGGTGTGGAGGAACCACGAGCCGGAAGGGATCGCTTCGATGTGGGATTCGGGTGCAGGCGTGGGAATACGGTGCGGGGTCTCTACTTCCAAATATCCCTGATCGATAAAAAACTGTCTAATGCCATGAATAATGAGCGCTCTCTGATGAAGAGCCTTTCTGCGCCTGGCGAGTGTTTCCAATCTGTGTAATCGTTCTATAATCCCTGCCTGCCGGCAGGCAGGGGTGTAATCAGAGATTTCTGGATTTTTTCAGAAACCTCATTCTTTAACCCTCGTCGAATATTCGCCCGTTCGGGTATCAATGGTGATCAACTCACCCTCTTCAATAAACGGAGGGACACGAAGCTCATAGCCATTTTCTACGGTCGCTGGCTTGTAATCCGCCTTCGATGTGTCCCCCTTCACCCAGAGTTCTGTTTTAATCACCCTGAGATTGACAAAGTTCGGGAGATCGACGCCGATGGCCTTGTCTTTGAACATCAGTACCTTCACATTTAGATTTTCGACGAGGAAGTTCTTTGCATCACCAAGGGCTTCCTCGCTGATAATGATCTGCTCAAAGGTCTCATTGTCCATGAAGTAGTAGTGATGATCCTCCCTATAAAGATACTGCATGGTTCGTTCTTCCAATGAAGCCGGCTCGAAGGTCTCTCCCTCGCGGTAAGTTCGATCAATTGTCAACCCTGTGATCATATTCCGGAGCTTCGTCCGGTAGAGTGCCTGCCCCTTCCCCGGCTTCGAAAAATCGAAGGATGTAACAATGTAAGGCTCACTGTCGATGACAACTTTTAATCCTTTTCTCAAATCAGCTGCGGTGTACATGAGTGGCTTTTCCTCCACTTTTAAGAAATGATAATCGATCATCCCCCCTTTATTATAAAAGGGGAAATGATTATCCCATCCCTTTACTAAAGTTAGGCGCCGTCGTCCAAAGCGGGACGATGACGCGGGACGGCTAGGAGGGACTAAAAATCATAAAAAAATCGATTTCGAATCCTTCCCGCAATATCTCTTCCCGCCTGTTGGATGGCTGCGACCTTATTGGCTTCATTGATCAGGACATTGGAAGACGCCTGATACCATCTTCTCTCCTCTACGTCCAGCTCTCTCCATAGAGTCTCTCCGGACGGTTTTTTCAGGATTAAATCCATGACCACGTTGATCTGGTATTCCAACGCAAAACCGGAGCGGTCAAAGGAGACCGAGTAGATATCAATAGACTTAATGTACCCTTGTAAAACAGAATCCGCTTCGTTTCGGTCTACCACTTTAATCCTTCTATCCCGGATGAACTCTTTCAGAAAACCTTGGGTAACGAGAGCCTCCACCCCAGGTTCAAATGTTTGATTGACGAAGGTAGGAATGGCGATAGAGGTCATGCCAGAAGGAACATGGGTCTCCTTCCCGACCATCTGATAACCGCATCCCAGCAGAAGGGCTACGCAAATGATTGAGAGTAGCCCGCCGCAAGTTCGGAGTTCGCCCGCCTGCCGGACAGGCAGGGAGTGCAGAGTTCGGAGTACTTTTACAAAGAGGTTAAAGCGTAACTGCAGTTCATCTAAATTCCGCATTCCGCATTTGTCTCCCTATCAGCAGACGATATTGACCAGTTTTTGTGGGACAAGAACCACCCTCTTGACCTCTTTGCCTTCGATCAACTTTTGAATTCTCTCGCTCTTCAGTGCCCAGGCCTTCACCTCTTCTTCTCCATAAGAAGCAGGGATAGTGATGCGATCCCTTAACCTTCCGTTCACCTGGATGACGATCAGGATTTCTTCTTCCAACACCGCCTCCCGGTCATAATCCGGCCATGGGTTCTTCATAATAGAATCCCCGTTCCCTAAAGCCTTCCAAAGCTCCTCTGCAAAGTGGGGAACGAATAGCGAGAGCAATAGAGCGGTCGTCTCGATCGTTTCACGCACCACCCTCATCGAAATTTCGTCCGTCCGATCCTTGACCTCCGAAACATAGATCTCATTGACCAACTCCATAACGGCGCTGATCGCGGTATTGAAATGGAATCGTTCGATGTCCTCCGTTACCTTTTTGATCGTTTTGTGCGTCTTCTGCCGAAGAACCTCTGGGTCTCCCTCGAGGGTCGCCCCGAAGGGGAACGGTTTCACATTTAGAAGGCGCTGGTGCTGCTCATAGAAAAGCCTCCAAACCCGATTGAGGAAACGAGCAGACCCTTCCACCCCTTGGTCACTCCAGTCCAGATCCCTCTCAGGCGGAGAGGCGAACAGGCAGAACATCCTCGCCGTATCGGCACCATATTTTTCTATCAAGTATTCCGGGTCGATGACGTTCCTCTTCGACTTGGACATCTTTTCCAGTCTTCCCACAGAGATCTGACTGCCGCATTTACGGCAACGAAGCGTTTCTCCATCACCCTCTACCTCGTCGGGAAAGAGGTAACCATCCTTTGCGCACTCGTAGACCTCTTTGCAAACCATGCCTTGGGTGAGAAGATTTGTGAACGGCTCCTCCACGTTCACCCACCCCATCTCTTTCAACACCCTGGTGAAAAAGCGCGAGTAGAGGAGGTGCAGAATGGCATGTTCAATTCCTCCAATATACTGATCGACGGGCATCCAATAATCCACCCTCTTCTTGTCCAGGGGTGCTTCATGGAAGTCCGGGCATGCAAACCGATCAAAATACCAGGACGATTCGACGAAGGTGTCCATGGTGTCGGTCTCCCTTCTTCCGGGTCCACCACACTTAGGACATCGGGTCTCCACAAATTCTTTCAGTCCTGAAAGGGGGGATTCTCCCATCCCGGTCACTTCCACATTAAAAGGCAGCACAACGGGAAGATCTTTTTCAGGAACGGGAACGGTTCCACACCGGCCGCAGTAGATGATGGGGATGGGGGCTCCCCAATAACGCTGCCTCGAAATCCCCCAATCCCTCAGCCGATAGGTAATCCTCTTTCCCCCAAGACCCCGCTCCTCGAGATGCTGTGCAATGGTCTCCCTGGCCTTGACGCTGTCCGCCCCATTAAACTGCCCGGAATGAACCAACAAACCTTCCCCTTCGTAGGCTTCGGTCATGGTTTCGGCATCTAAAGCTCGATCCTCTGGTTGGATGACAACAATTAAAGGGAGTTCGTACTTCTTGGCAAATTCAAAATCCCTCTGATCATGGGTGGGCACCGCCATCACCGCACCTGTTCCGTATTCCACCAGCACAAAATTGGCGACGAAGATGGGCATCCTCGCCTTTGTCATCGGGTTCAGACAATAGGCGCCTGTGAAGACGCCCTCTTTTTCCGTTGACTCGGCAGTCCTCTTCATCCAATCTTGCCGCCTCATCCTTTCGACGAAATTCCTCACCGCGGCCTCCTGACTTGTTCCTTTTGACAAGCTCAGGGCAAGAGGGTGTTCGGGAGCAAGACTCATAAACGTTGCACCAAAGACCGTATCCTGTCGGGTGGTGAAAACCTTGATGACCTCCTCTGAATTCTCCAGAGGGAAATGGATCTCCGCACCGATCGACTTCCCGATCCAGTTTCGCTGCATGGTGAGGACCCGCTCCGGCCATCCCGGAAGTCTACTGCACCACTCAAGCAGGTCTTCCGCATAATGGGTGATCTTGAAGAACCATTGATCCAGTTCCTTCTGGGTGACGCCTGGATCATCGGCATGGCCTCTCCAACACGTCCCGTCGCTCATCACCTGTTCATTGGCCAAAACCGTCCCGCAGATTTCACACCAGTTGACAGTGGAGCGCTTTTTATAGGCCAACCCCTTCTCATACATCTTCACGAAAAACAGCTGTTCCCATCTGTAGTAAGAGACGTCGCAGGTGGCAAACTCCCGATCCCAGTCGTAACTGAAGCCCATCCGCTTCAATTGATTCTTCATATACTCAATATTCTCATAGGTCCATTTTGCCGGGTGGACACCATGCTCGATGGCCGCGTTTTCAGCGGGCATGCCGAAGGCATCCCATGCCATGGGGTGAAGGACGTTAAACCCTTTCATCTTCTTATATCGAGCCACCACGTCACCGATGGAGTAATTCCGCACGTGGCCCATATGGATCTTTCCGGATGGATAAGGAAACATCTCAAGAAGGTAGTACTTCTCCTTATCCCGGTCTTCTCCCACCTTAAAGAGTTTCTGACTCTCCCAGACCTTCTGCCATTTCTCTTCGATCTCTTTTGGTGTATATCGCGGATTCATGAATTTCCTCACATTAAAAATAAAGTTCGGAGTATTTAGTTCGGAGTTCGGAGCTTTTTCCCAAGAATTTCAATTTGAATTATTTTATGTCTCCGAACTCTCAACTCCGAACTCTGAACTGACTATTCCCTCATCATCTTTCGGATTCGGAGCCTTAAGGCATTGAGCCGGATGAACCCCTCCGCATCCTTCTGATTGTAGACGGCATCTTTTTCAAAGGTGGCGAATGCCCCGTGGTACAGGGATTTTTCCGATTTCCGACCGATCACCGTGCAGTTCCCTTTATAGAGTTTCAGCCGAACACTCCCTGTGACGTCCTTCTGCATCTCATCAATCGCCTTCTTCAAGACCTCCATCTCCGGCGAAAACCAGTACCCATAATAGATCAACTCGGATATCTTGGGGATCAGGCTATCCCGAAGATGCATCACCTCTCTATCCATGGTAATCGATTCCACGGCTCGGTGAGCGATGTGCAGAATCGTTCCACCCGGAGTCTCATAGACTCCTCTTGATTTCATCCCCACATAGCGATTCTCCACCATATCCACACGACCGATCCCATTTCGGCCTCCCAATTCATTCGATTGAGACAATAAGTCTGCGGGTGAAAGGGCCTTGCCATCGATCCGCTTGGGAACTCCCTCTTCAAAATCGATTTCGACCACGGTGGGCCGGTTCGGTGCTTTTTCTGGGGAGACAGAAAGGATGAACATATCCTCCGGTGGTTCGGACCAAGGATCTTCCAAGATCCCTCCTTCGAAACTGATGTGGAGAAGGTTCCGGTCGGAGGAATAGGGTTTCTCTTTTGTCACCGGGACAGGGATGTTGTTCTTTCGAGCATAGGCGATTAACTCCTCTCGGGATTTAAAATCCCATTGTCTCCATGGAGAGATTACCCGGATGTAAGGGTTGAGGGCATAGTAGGTCAATTCAAATCGAACCTGATCATTTCCCTTCCCTGTGGATCCGTGGGCCACGGCATCCGCCCCTTCTAACTGGGCGATCTCCACTTGCCTCTTTGCGATCAGAGGCCTGGCGATCGAAGTCCCGAGGAGATAAGTCCCTTCATAGATGGCATTGGCCTTCAAGGCGGTAAAGACATAATCTCGCACAAACTCTTCTCGAAGGTCCTCGATATACACCTTGCTCGCACCCGTGGAGAGCGCCTTTTCCTCCAGGTGATCCAGCTCTTCAGCCTGCCCGACATCAGCCGTGAAGGCAATCACCTCACACCCAAACTCATTTCTTAACCATTTCACAATGATCGAAGTGTCCAAACCACCCGAATAGGCCAGGACGACCTTCTTCACTTCACCCTTCATAAAATCCTCCCCTCCCTCAATGATTTCAGATTGCGGATTGCCAATTGCGGAATTAAATCCGAAATCCGCATTCCGCAATCCGCAATGGGTAATCCGCATTCCACAATTAAGATACTCCTTTGAAGACCTCTTCAAGTGTCTCGACCACGCGATCCACTTCTTCCTTTGTCACAATCAGCGGCGGCAAGAATCGGAGCACATTGCCCATCGTGCAATTGATCAGAAACCCTCTCTGCATCATCTCCTTCACGATGGAACTTCCGTCCATCTTCAACTCCATTCCCAGGATTAACCCCCTTCCACGAACCTCCCGAACAAATGGATGTTTCTTCTTGATCTCCTCGAGCCTCGCAAGAAAGTAACCGCCCACTTCCCGGCAATTCTCTAACATGCCTTCATCGAGGATGGCTGTCAAAGCGGCCACCCCGGCAGCAGTGGCCAAGGGATTCCCTCCGAAGGTGGAGGCATGGTCACCGGGCTCAAAAATATCGGCAACCCCTTTCTTGATCAAAAGGGCTCCTATGGGAACCCCCCCTGCCAATGATTTTGCAAGAGTGAGCAGGTCGGGCTCGACGCCCTCGTGCTCATAGGCAAAAAGTTTTCCAGTCCGGCCCATTCCCACCTGAACTTCATCGAAAATGAGGAGGATCTTCTTCTCATCACAGATGTCTCGGAGGGCTTTGAGATAACCTTCGGATGGACAGTTCACCCCTCCCTCTCCTTGGACGGGCTCCACCAGGACGCCACAGGTTTTTGAATCGATGGCATTTCTCACTGCCCCGATATCGTCGAAAGGCACATATTTGAACCCGGGCATCAGGGGCTCATAGCCCTTGTGAAACTTCTCCTGTGCGGTTGCCGTCAAGGTGGCAAGGGTTCTTCCATGGAAAGAGCGTTCCATGGTGATGATTTCATATCGTTCCCCTTCCATCTTCTTCTTCGCATATTTTCGGGCCAATTTCATCGCACCCTCATTGGCTTCAGCCCCACTATTGCAGAAGAAAACCCTCGCGGCGAACGAGTGCTCGCAGAGGAGGGAGGCCAACCGGATCTGGGGTTCGATATAATAGAAGTTCGAGACATGAATCAGCCTCTCTGCCTGGTCCTGGATGGCCCTGACGACTTTTGGGTGACAGTGGCCCAAATTACATACCGCAAGGCCTGACACAAAATCCAAATATTCTCTGCCCTCCACGTCCCAAACCCGGGTCCCTTTTCCTCTCACTAAAACGATCGGATAGCGGGCATAGGTGTGGGCCACATATTTTTC
>Ga0187770_10000133_pt1 | contig 33935 bp, 27 predicted proteins | sample 0116_SJ02_MP02_2_FD_133154 | JGI IMG/M metagenome (GOLD analysis project Ga0187770, IMG submission 133154) | Tropical peat soil microbial communities from peatlands in Department of Meta, Colombia - 0116_SJ02_MP02_20_MG | ecosystem: Environmental > Terrestrial > Soil > Wetlands > Peat | place...
CTCAAGTTCGAGTCCAACCGCCGCCACCAGATTTACGCAAGGTCCTTCGCTCCGCTCAGGATTTCGGCACGCGGCTCGGACGCCGCGTAAGCGCCTCAAGTTCGAGTCCAACCGCCGCCACCAACTCGGAAATCACTCGTTACCTTCGCGTGGACTTCGTCACCTTTCGATTGGCTTTCCGGTGTTATCTTTGTGGGGTCCGGAGCCACAGAAACCCAATTCATGGACGTTCTCAAGACTCTCTTCGAGCAGCATTTTCGCGTGCCCGTGGAACGGGTGCAGCCATTGCAAGGGCAACTCGGCGGCTCGGGGCGCAAGATCATCCGGCTGGGCGCAGCAAAGGTCACGGCGATTGGGATTTTGTACGACGTGCGTGAAGAGAATGCCGCGTTTCTCGAATTTACGCGGCACTTTCACAGGCGTGGCCTGCCTGTTCCTGAGATTTATGCCGAAGACCTGGATCACGGGGCTTATCTCGAAGAGGATCTCGGCGACACGTCGCTATTCGAGTTTCTTTCCGAGAATCGAACGGGCAGCAGCGTGTCTCCCGTCGCCGTGGAGGCCTATCGGCGGGTTGTAGCCGTGCTGCCGCGTTTTCAGATTGAAGCCGGCCGCGACCTAAACTACAAAGTGTGCTATCCGCGGGGAAGTTTCGACCGGCAGTCGATCGCGTGGGACCTGAACTACTTCAAGTATTACTTTCTTCGGCTGGCGGGCATCTCGTTCAACGAGCAGGCGCTCGAAGACGACTTCAGCAGCCTGACGGAATTCCTTCTGAGCGCGGACCATGACTACTTCTTGTATCGCGATTTCCAGTCGCGCAACGTCATGCTGCGGGACGAGGGACATGGAACGCCGCAGCCGTATTTTCTTGATTACCAGGGCGGACGCAAAGGCGCGCTACAGTACGACATTGCGTCTCTGCTATACGACGCCAAGGCCGACCTACCGCCGGAACTGCGCCAGCAGTTGCTTGATCACTATCTCGACGTGTTGGCGGGATTCGTTGATGTGAAGCGCGATGCGTTCATGCGGTACTACTACGCGTACGTTTATATCCGCATCATGCAGGCGCTGGGAGCGTACGGATTCCGCGGATTCTACGAGCGCAAGGCGCATTTCCTGCAGAGCGTGCCGTATGCGCTGAAAAATTTGCGCTGGCTGCAGCACAACGTAACGCTGCCGATCGCGCTGCCGACGCTGCTGGACGCGTTTCACAGCATGCTGGCCTCGGAGAAGCTGCAGGGACTGGCCGCCGAGGCCGACAATCTGGTCGTGCAGATCTTGAGTTTTTCGTTTCATCGCGGCTTGCCCAGGGATGACAGCGGCAATGGCGGAGGATTCGTATTCGATGGGCGCAGCCTGCCGAATCCCGGGCGGGAAGAGCGTTTCAAGGCGCTGACGGGCAAGGACGCCCCGGTCATCGACTACCTGAATCAGCAGGAGAGCGTGCACCAATTTCTGGCCAACGTGATGTCGCTGGTGGATTCGAGCGTGAACAACTATGCGCGGCGCGGCTTCAAGCACTTGATGGTGTCGTTCGGGTGCACCGGAGGTCAGCATCGGTCGGTCTATCTGGCGGAGCAACTGGCGAAACATCTGCGAGAGCGGGGCGGCGTTGAGGTTGTGGTGCGGCATCGCGAACTGGAGCGGATGGCGCAGGAGACCGTGGAAGCCGACAAGTCGGCGTCGCAAAGGTCCGGAAGATGAAGGCCATGGTTCTGGCCGCTGGCCTGGGCACGCGGCTGCGTCCGCTGACCGACGATCGTCCCAAGGCTCTGGTGGAAGTGGCGGGACGTATACTGCTCGAAATCACTCTCTCTCGACTGCGTACATTTGGGATTCGTGAAGTGATCGTCAATGTGCATCACTGTGCCGACATGGTGGTCGAGTATCTGAAGAAGAACGACAACTTCGGTATGCGGATCGAAATTTCGCGGGAAGAGACTCTGCTCGACACCGGCGGGGGGCTGAAGAAAGCGGCGTGGTTCTTCCTGGAAAATTCGGGAGACGCGGAAGAGCCGTTCATTCTGCACAATGTTGACGTCATCAGCACGATTGACCTGGTGCGCATGGTGCAGTGGCATCGCAAGGAAAAAGCGCTGGCTACACTCGCCGTGCAGGATCGCGATACTTCACGATATCTGCTGTTCGATGAGAAAGATCAGCTCTGCGGACGTCGCGCCTGGCGTGATGGCGCGCCGGAGATGGCGCGGTCGGCGCGCGAGACGCATGCACTGGCATTTTCCGGTGTGCATGCGATTTCTCCGCGGTTTCTTTTGAAGATGACGGAGCAGGGGGCGTTTTCCATTATTTCTTCGTATCTGCGATTGGCTGGCCAGAGAGAGAAAATTCTCGGGTTCCGCGCCGACGAATATTACTGGCGCGATCTGGGCAAGCCGGAGAATGTGGGGCGAGTCGAGCAAGATGTGACGCAGGGCGTCGTTCGCATCTGAAGTCGCTTCGTTCCTTCTTGGGGAAATACGGAATACGGGGAATACGGGGACAGACGGGACATTCCCCAATTGCTTGCGGCCACGAAACGGGGGAATGTTCCGTCTGTCCCCGTATTCCCCCCGTATTCCCCTCCAGGCCGAAGAGGATGTCGCTCGCGGGGTCGTTCGGATCTAGATACGGCTTCGCCCTTTCCTTCGATTTTCGACTACACTTTACTTTCCACTTGCGGCTTGTCCCGGGCTTAGGTACTATCTGTGCACCTGTTAGTGCAGCTATGACGAACCGGAATCTACACCGAATTAGCCTTAGAACCTGTGGCGTACGGGTCACGGTACCCGTGCCGGTGTGGAGGGATCCGGTGAGCTGAGAGACAGAAAAATCCGAAAGGCTCCCGAAAATCCCGCCCCGCCAGAGACGCTGGCCCGGTGGGTTTCGTTTTTTAGGACGACAGTTGTCTCGGACGATGGCTTTGCTTTAGAAGCATGAGAGGGCCCTATGAGTAACAAAGACACTGCAACGACAAAAATGACAGGAGCGGGCATTCTGTGGGAGTGTCTGGAACGTGAGGGTGTGAAGCACGTCTTCGGCTATCCAGGCGGAGCGATTCTGCCGGCATACGACGCGCTCAAGCACAGCAAGATTCATCACGTGCTGGTGCGCCATGAGCAGGGCGCGACGCACATGGCCGACGGCTACGCGCGTGCCAGCGGAGAGGTCGGAGTCGCGGTCGCCACGTCGGGTCCGGGCGCCACCAACATGGTCACGGGCATTGCCACCGCCATGCTCGATTCGTCGCCGATCGTGTGCATCACGGGCCAGGTGGGCAGCAAGTTGATCGGGTCGGATGCGTTTCAGGAGACGGACATCACCGGTGTGACGCTGCCCATCACGAAGCACAATTACCTGGTCACGCATGCCAGCGAGGTTGCACGCACGATTCGCGAAGCGTTTTACGTGGCACGCTCCGGGCGGCCGGGGCCGGTGTTGGTGGACATCACGAAGGACGCGCAGCAGACGACGTGCGACTTCGATTGGGACGCGGCCAAGCCGCAAGTGCCGGGATATCGTCCGGATTTGTCACCCGCACCGAAAGAGTACGAGCAGGCGCTCGAACTGATTCACAACGCCAAGCGGCCGGTGATTCTTGCGGGACACGGCATTGTGATTTCCGGAGCGATGAACGAAGTCCGCGAATTCGCCGAACGCACCGGGATTCCCGTGGCGATGACGCTCTTGGGGATTGGCGCGTTTCCGGCGGCGCATCCTCTCAACCTGGGCATGATGGGCATGCACGGCGAGGCCTGGGTGAACCACACCATCCAGGAAGCCGATTTGCTTCTGGCCTTCGGCATGCGCTTTGACGACCGCGTGACCGGCAACCTGAAAACCTACGCGCCCAATGCGAAGAAGATTCATGTCGAGATCGATCCCGCGGAGATCAACAAGAACGTCAAGGTGGATGTGGCCCTGGTCGGAGATCTGCGCGAGGTGCTGAACGAATTGATGCCGAAAGTGGAGTCGATTAACCGCAGTGAATGGCTCGACTTCATTGACAAGCTGAAAGGCGATTCTGCGGTACGCGACATTCAGAACCTTCCCGACAGCGGCCATCTCTATGCCGCGCACGTGATCAACGACTTGTGGCGGGAGACGCGCGACGGGGACACCGTCGTTGTCACCGACGTGGGCCAGCACCAGATGTGGGAAGCGCAATATTACAAGCACGAGAAGGCGCGCAGCCTGATCACCTCGGGAGGGTTGGGCACGATGGGATTTGCCCTGCCCGCGGCAATCGGCGCGAAAGTGGCGCGACCCGAAGCGGAAGTCTGGGTTGTCGTGGGCGACGGCGGTTTTCAGATGACGATGGCGGAGCTTGCGACGATCGTGCAGGAGAATCTGAAGGTGCACATTGCCATCATCAACAACGGATATCTCGGCATGGTACGGCAGTGGCAGGAATTCTTCTATGACCGAAACTACGCGGCCACGCCGCTGCTGAATCCGGATTTCGCCAAACTCGGCGAGGCATATGGCATTCGGAGCGTGACCATCACGGAACGCGCGCAGGTGGTGCCGTCGGTGCGGGCTGCACGAGAGCACGACGGCCCGGTGCTGATGAATTTCCGCGTCGAGCAGGAAGATTCGGTGTATCCCATGGTCGCGGCGGGAGCGGCGTTGCATGAGATGATCCGGCGGCCGAGCAAGATCGTGGAAACGGCGGAAGACGAGTAATGACGAATCGGCAGAGCGGCGCGGGAAAAGAGCAGAGACAAATATGCTGAATACATTTGTGGTGTACGTGGAAAATAAACCCGGCGTGCTGACGCGAGTGGCGTCGCTATTTCGCCGGCGCGCCTTCAACATCGATTCGCTCACCGTCGGGCGGACGGAGAAACCGGAAGTCTCGCGCATGACGATCACGGTCGATGCCGACCGCGACCAGGCCCGGCGGATCGAAGCGAATCTCTACAAACTGGTGAATGTGCTGCTGGTGGAAAACATCACGAACCAGCCGTCGATTGTGCGCGACCTGGCGATGATCAAAGTCGCTGCCACGCATGAGGCGCGCTCGCACGTGCTCGAACTGGCCAGCGTGTTTCGGGCTCGCGTCGTGGACGTCGCTCCCGAGTCGCTCACTATCGAGATCACCGGAGCCGAAGACAAGATCGACGGCCTGCTCGAGGTGCTGCGTCCGTATGGAGTTTTGGAAATGGTACGAACTGGAATCGTGGCCATGCGGCGTGGGAAGTCCTCGTCCGGGGAGGCGGCGGTTTCCCGAAACGGAGATCAGGCGGCGAGCGGCGAGGATGTGGCGTACTCGGTCTAGCAGTCTCGCCATCCCGTTCTCCATCCTGGGCCCGGACCTTGCCGCACCATTAAGCCCCGACGCTGCAAAGAGTTAATCAGGATTCGGGCCATGGCCATGGCCTCCAGGCCAGCCTCCGCATAATACTTTTGCCGCCGTGGCAAGTTACCGAAGTTTCTTCGAATCCTTCCAAGTTGCTGTTTCTAAATGCCTTAATTGCTATTCTGAACCCTTGCGGTCCGTCCCCCGGGGCCGTGGTGTTTTTGTTCTCATGACTGGTGCAACCGGTACCGCTATACGTCTGCCCGAGCACTCGCACTCGTGGAGAGGCTTGCCCTGGTCCGGCAAAGTGTTCATCAGTTCGGTCGTTATTGCAGGACTGGGCACACTCCTTTACGGGGGAATTCACCAAAGCAGCAAGAATATCGCCGAGTTCATCTGCTACATGGGCATCGCGATCCTGGCTTCGCGGCTGAAGGTGACGCTGCCGGGCATCACCGGTACACTGTCGGTGAATTTCCTGTTCATTCTGGTCGGTGTGCTGGAGCTGAGTTTCACCGAGACCCTGATTCTGGGTTCGGTCGCGATGCTGGCGCAGTGCCTGTATCCAGAGCGTCCGAAGGCAATTCAGGTCACGTTTAACATCTGCGCCGGCGCGATCTCGACCGCGCTGGCTTACGGGATATATCACAATCCGCTGGCCAACCAGCTGCTCGACAGCCGCCCGATTCTGCTGGGCATCGCTTCCAGCGTCTACTTCTTTGCCAACGCGGGATCGATTGCGACCGTTATCTCGCTTACCGAGCGCCGGCCGCTGCGGCGAATTCTGGTGGATTGCTATCTCTGGTCGTTCCCCTACTACCTGGTGGGAGCGGGAATCGCCGGCGCGATTGCCTGGTTCGACGAGAATTTCAACTGGGAAACTTCACTGCTCCTGGTGCCTGCAGCATATCTGATCTACCGCTCGTATCGCCTCTACCTCGGCAAGCTGGAAGATGAGAAGCGCCACGTCGAGGAAATGGCCAACCTGCACCTGCGGACGATCGAGGCCCTGGCGCTGGCTATTGAAGCCAAAGATCACACCACGCACGAGCACCTGCAGCGGGTTCGCATCTATGCCATCGAAGTCGCGAAAGAGCTGGGCATGAAAGGCGACGAACTCGAGGCGTTGCACGCTGCCGCGCTGCTGCACGACATCGGGAAGCTCGCCGTGCCCGAACACATCATTTCGAAGCCTGGCCGGCTCACGCCGGAAGAGTTCGAGAAGATGAAGATTCACACGCTGGTCGGCGCGGAGATTCTGGAGCGTGTGCGCTTTCCCTATCCGGTGGTGCCGATCGTGCGCGCCCACCACGAAAAGTGGGACGGCTCGGGATATCCGTTGGGGCTGAAAGGCGCGGAGATTCCTATCGGCGCGCGTATTCTCTCGGCGGTGGACTATCTCGATGCGCTGGCCTCCGATCGCCAGTACCGGCGCGCGTTGCCGCTGCGCGACGTCATGCAGAAACTGGCCGCGGAGTCGGGCAAGTCGTTCGATCCGAAGGTGGTGGAGATTCTGCAGAATCGCTATCAGTATCTAGAGCGGCTGGCGATTGCGAAGTCGGCGGAGGATCCGAACTCGCCGCTCTCGACCGCCATCAAGATTGAGCGCGGCAGCGAGCCCGCGGCTGGCTTTGAGAACACGGCGGCGCGGGATTACGCGGGACGGGAAGCGACCTTCCTGTCGTCAATCGCCGCCGCCCGCCAGGAAGCGCAGGCGCTGTTTGAGTTGAGTCAGGATCTGGGAGCCTCGCTAAGCCTGGGCGAAACGTTGTCGGTGTTCTCAGTCAAGCTGAAACCGATGGTGCCTTACGACGCCATCGCCATTTACATCAGGCGTGAGGATGAACTGGTTCCCGAGTATGTGAATGGCGACAACTACCGGTTGTTCTCGTCTCTGCGCATTCCCGTTGGGCAAGGGCTTTCGGGCTGGGTGGCGCAGAACCGCAAGCCCATCATCAACGGCAATCCCTCGGTGGAACCGGGATACCTGAACGATCCTTCAAAGTTCAGCTCGCTGCGTTCTGCTCTGGCCGTGCCGCTGGAGGGGGTTGCGGGCGTGATCGGTGTTCTGGCGCTCTATCGCGCCGAGCGCGACTCGTTCACCTCCGACCACCTGCGCGTGCTTCTGGCGGTAAGCGGCAAAATGGCTCTGGCCATCGAGAATGCGCTCAAGTATCAGCAGGCGGAAAACTCGGCGACCACCGACTACCTGACCGGCCTGCCCAATGCCCGCTCGCTGTTCTTGCAGCTTGATCGCGAGCTGGCACGTTGCAAGCGCGACAACACGTCTTTGACCGTCATGGTTTCGGACATGGACGGATTCAAACAGATCAACGACCGCTTCGGGCACTTGGAAGGCAACCGCGTGTTGCGTCTCTTTGCCCAGGCGCTCAAAGAAAGCTGCCGCGAATACGACTACGTGGCGCGCATGGGCGGCGACGAATTCGTAGTGATCGCGCCCGGGCTTGCGGCCGATGCAGCGGGCAAAAGAGCTGGACAACTGCGCGCGCTGGCCAAGCAGGCCGGCGTCGAGGTTTGCGGAGAGGACATCCTGTCGCTCAGCGTGGGGCGCGCAGTCTATCCTGAAGACGGCAAAGATGCTGAGCAGTTGCTCACGGAAGCCGACCGCCGGATGTATCTCGAAAAGCAGAAGCAGCTTTCGTACAAAGACCGGCGTCTGCATCCCAGGATGAAGTGCCGTGTGACGATCGAGTTGCAGACGGAGGCGGGAGGCGCGCCGCAGTTTGCGAATTTGACTGATATCAGCCTCGGCGGCTGCTACGTGGAAACCAGCACCATTCTTGGTCCGGGCAGCAAGATCAAACTGGGATTCTCCATCGACGACGGCAGTCTGAGCGCCGAAGGCGTAGTGGCACGGCTCGATCCCGGCTCCGGCATCGCGGTGCAGTTCCCCGAGATGAACCGCGAGGGCCGTGAACGGATGCTGAAGATTCTTGAATTCGTGCAAAAGACAACTACCTTCTACAACACCCGCTACCTCGACAGCCTGAGCAAGCAAATGAACCGGAACTGATCTCGGTGCACGGCAGGAATACGGGAAATCCAAAGAGAGGATTACGGCCGGGCGCTGGCAGCAGCCGGCGCAGTCGCAGCGCGCACGATCTGCGCGTCAATCTGATCCAGGGGCACCGGTGGCGACGCTGTGCAGGTTCGTGCTCACTTGCTGCGTCGTGTTTGACTCTGCAGTTGCTTCAGAGTTTCGAGCAGTTCCGGATAATCGTTGTCTCCGTCCTTTTCCGTGGACTGAATTTCCGACAGCATGCGGCGCACCGCGTCGACCATCGCCAGCAATCCGCTGGTCACCTCGGTGTTCAGCAGCAGCTTTTCATCCCGCAGGCGGGCGAGCAAATTCTCTCCCACGTGCGCCACTTTCTCCAGATGCGTGAATCCCAGAAACCCGGCGCTTCCCTTGATGGTGTGAATGGTGCGGAAGATCGAGGCCAGCAACTCTTTTGAGCGGGGGTCGGTCTCGAGCTGCACCAATTCCTGGTCCAGGCGGTCCAGGTTTTCACCGCTCTCGATTAGGAATTCCTTAACAATCTCGTCCATAGCCGGTCGATCTCTCGACGACTTGCATCCGGGGGGCCGTTAGGCGAACCAATGACTTTCCATAGGGACGATCTTGTGCCGGTCCCATCTCGTGCGAGTCGAGTCCGGAAAACCATTGGCGCAGCGGGGCACAACTTGAATCCCTGCTGAGCCTGTCGTGCTCCGCGCCAGTCCGGCGTTGCTGGCCCACAGGTTGGCTTGAAGCCCAGCTGGCCGCCCCGTAAACTGAACAGGATGCATGTGCACAGCCATGGCGCGGGCAGTCCCACGCGGGTTTTGAAGATCTCGCTGGCCGTGACCCTGGGCTATATCGTCCTGCTGGTCGTGGCCGGAATTCGGGCCCACTCGTTGGCCCTGCTTTCCGAGGCAGGACACAATCTGTCCGACTTTCTCGCGCTTCTACTGTCTCTGGTTGCGGTGTATTTCCAGTCTCGTCCGGCAAGTTCGACCAAAACCTACGGCTATCACCGCGCCGGTGTGCTGGCGGCTCTGGTGAATGCGACTTCACTGGTGGCGGTTTCGTTTTTCATCTTCTACGAGGCGGTGCGGCGCATTCAGCATCCCGAGCACGTGCAGGCCAGCGTGATGATGTGGGTGGCCGCTGCGGGCGTGGTGATGAATGGAGTGATTGCCCTGCTGCTGTATCGCACCGGGGGCGACGTGAATATCCGCAGTGCGCTGCTGCACGAAGTGGGTGACACGCTTTCGACGGCGGCCGTGATTGCCGGCGGCTGGGCGATTCTGGTCACGGGGAATTACTGGATCGACTCGGCGCTATCGGTCGGGATCGGCGCGCTGATCCTCTGGTCTGGCTTCGGCATCGTGCGCGAGACGCTGAACATTCTGCTCGAGGGCACGCCACGCGGAATGAAGCTCGAAAAGATCGAGACGGCGATTCGCGCGGTCGAGGGAGTCAATGACGTTCACGACCTGCATGTCTGGAGCATCGGATCGGAAACCCACGCGCTGTCGTGCCATATCTCGATTGCCGACATTCCTCCCTCGGTCAGCGAGCGCATTCTGCGCGACGTGAAGGAATGCCTGCACCACGGCTTCCGCATTGACCACACCACGATTCAGTTCGAGCACGTGGAGTGCGAAGTGGCGCACGGCTGCGTGATGCCGCTGAGCGAGGAAGAGCACCACCATCACAGCCACTGAACCCTCGCGAGATTGAATGGCGGCGAGAGGTCGCAATGGGAATTCAGCCGATCCAGAGTCCTTCGAGCCGCACCTGAATGCCGGCTGGCGTGCGGTTGATGAAGTTCACCAGCCCGGAGTGACGCCACTGCAGCATGCACATGCGCGGCTGGAAATAGTAGCGGCAGCCAATCTTGATGTCAGTCTTGGCTTCTTTGATCAGGCCTTCGTAACCTTCCGCGATGTAGTAGCCCAGATCCTTGTAACCCTGCGAGCGCGGGGCGAGCGGACCCGTCACGCACCACACGATTACACCGGTCCTTTGATCCACTTCCATCGCAACGCCGCAGTGTGTGATGGGACAGCCGCAAGACATGCCGAGCGGCCTCCCGATCAAAATGTCCCCTTTCTTGACGGGAAGCTCGCGCGTGATCATCGGGTTATGGGGAAGAATGATTTCCCGCGGACCAGGATCCTCAGGAAAGTGTTCAAGGTAAAAATCAAAGTCCCGTCCCAGCGTGTCGACAAAGGGCGCCAGTCTGGAAGAAGAGGGAGGACGGGTTGCGGAGCGCGCAACGGAGGGAAGTGCGCTGGCAGAAGGTGCACTGGGAACTGGAGGTGCGCTCTGTAGGCGCGCGTCCAGAGTGTCCTCCGAGATGTGAATACACCGTTTAAGAAGCTCCGGCCGCAGAACCAATTCGCGTTCGAGCTCTTCACAGTGCTTGAATCCGCAAAGACCGCAGTCCAAGCCGGGCAGTTCTACTTTTGTGACTTCTGGCATTGCCTTTCTCCTTGTGACGCGAAGCTGGCGTAACTGGCCACGGGCCTAAGCGATTCGACGGCTTGTGGCACGATCTGAAGGAAGCGATCGACTTCTTCTTCTGTATTGAATCTTCCAAGAGTGACGCGAAGAGCGCCCCTTGCCCGGATGGAATCAAAGCCCATGGCTACAAGCACGTGCGAGGGCTCGGAGGCATGGTGGGCGCTGCAGGCGCTGCCCGTCGAAACGGCAACCCCGGCCTCGTCCAGACTCAGGAGCAGCTTGATGGCTTCGCCCTCGCGCCCGGAAAAGCCCAGGCACAGATGTCCGGGAAGCCGCTTGAAGGGATGGCCTATCAAGTAGGTCTGGGGAAGGACTGCGCGCAAGCCATCCAAAAGACGTTCGCGTAACCTCACCAGCCGCACTGCCTCATCGGCCATCTCTGCTGCAGCAAGCCGGGCAGCAACGCCGAATCCCACGATGGCGGCGACATTCTCGGTTGCGGAACGGAGTCCACGCTCCTGACCTCCGCCGAATATCACCGGCTGCAGAGCGACCCTGCTGCGAACATAAAGCGCACCGATTCCCTTCGGACCGTGCAGCTTGTGCGCCGACATAGACACCATGTCCACTGGCACTTGGCTGACGTCGAGGGGGACCTTGCCGGCAGATTGCACAGCGTCTGTGTGGAACAGGGCCCCGTGCTCTTTGGTGATGCGCGCGAGCTCGGCAATGGGTTGAAGAGTCCCCACGACGTTATTCGCCGCCATCACCGATACAAGCCGGGTGTCGGGGCGCAGAGCGCGGGCCACGTCGCCGGGGTCCACCATGCCGTACTGATCGACGGGAAGATAGGTGACCTGGACCCCGCCTTGTTCAAGAAACCGGCAAGTCTCCATTACGGCTGGGTGTTCGATGGAGCTTGTAATCATGTGCCCAGGCTTCTCGATAGAGCGGAACACTCCGAGCAAGGCGAGGTTGTCGGCCTCGGTTCCGCTCGCAGTGAAAACAATCTCCGACGATGCAGCGCCGATGAGCGCAGCTAGGTTGGCTCTTGCCTCCTCCACCAAGCCGCGGGCCTGGCGTCCTTCCGAGTGCAGGCTCGACGGATTGCCAAAAACCGCACCCTGGGGCAATTCCACGGCGGCAACGACCCGGGGGTCGAGCGGAGTCGTGGCGGAGTGGTCGAAGTAAATACGGTTTGCCATGGATCACTCCCCCCGGTAGAAATTCTGATTCTCCAGGGCACGCACAACCCCGAAGTGTGACTGCCAACCAATCTCTTTCTTTCCGACACATATCGTGCAAGTGCCGATGGGCGGGTTCCCGCGCAGAAACAGGGGAGGAACTACTTCGTTGGCGCGTTCAATGCGGCGCACCAGCGGCTCAATCCCAACCCCATAAAGGGCGTTGGATTCGATGATTGCGGTGCCTGGCGCAGCTTCCTGGATGCGAGCCCGGAAAACTTCGCGTTCCGCCTGGGAGACGAGATCAATCTTGGTCACGACGGCCACGTCCGAGAGGGAAAGCATGGGGCCGATCTTGCGAGGGAGGTTCATTCCGCTGGTGGCTTCCAACACCACAATTCCGAGAAGCCCTTCGATGTAGGGGGAACATCGCAGGCAAAGTCCAGCGGTTTCGACTAACAGGAGGTCCGACCCTGATTGCTCCGCCCACTGCAGCGCGTCCCCGAGGACCATGACGTTGCAGTGGTCGGGACAGAGCTCGCCGGAGTAGACTTTGCGAACAGGAACGCCGAACTCTTTCTGGAAGATCTCATCTTCGTCGGCGTACTGCACGTCGATTTTGAGAAAGCTGACCTTCTGTTGTTTGGCGACAAGACGTTTCGTAACTTGGCGCAACACCGTGGTCTTGCCGCAGGTAGGTGGTCCAGCGCAGATAACGAGTTTCATTCTTTCCTTTTCCTTTCAGGCCGCGTATCCCAGTCCGCGGAGTTGTTCGTGGATCTGACAGCGATCGAGTTCTTCGCCGGCGCGAATGCGCTGCCGCAAACTGAGCAGCAGGTCGTCGAGCCTGCGAATCTCCTGTGCCACACCTCTTTCCTCTCCGTTGGTGACAATGAGTTTCTGCATGGCTCCGTCGCGCATCACGATTCGGTAATCGGAAAGCAGAGCGATGCGGGGGTCATGGGTGACGAAAATGAAGATCTTTTCGTATCCCTTGAGCAGTTCGAGGGCGCGCGTGCGGTGAATTCCCGCGTTCTCGATCTCGTCGAGAAGGATGATTGGTGAGTTGCCGATAACGATGGCGTCCGCGATAAGCAGAGATCGCGTCTGGCCGCCCGAGAGCTCGGTCATTGCATTTTCCAGAATGATCGGCTCCCCAGTGAGCTGATTGGCGAAACTCGCCACCTCTTGCACCGCCTTTGCCGGTGATTCCACTCCGCGAATCCGGGCATGTGTTTTCAGAAACTCGTGCACCGGGAGGTCGGAAAGAAAATTGGTGTGCTGGGAGATCAATGCAATCGGATTGCAAGACGGATCCGATGCGTAGTCTTCGGGGGGCGGTTCGCCGTTGATGAGGACGGTTCGGCCGGTCGGCGTGTTTCGGTTGGCATACAGTTCGATGTCGTTGATCAGCGTGGTTTTTCCGCAGCCCGTCGGGCCGACTACGCTGAGGATGTCGCCCATTTTGAGGCGAACTTCCTGCACCGGTTCCGGGACACCGTTCTTGCCTTGTCCCCCCAGGATGGTGATGGTGTGGATCTTACGCGTGGCTGCATCAGTTGGCTGTTCCAGGACATGAGAGTTCGGCATGCTTTCTCCTGTGGCGGCAGATTAGGGAGAGGCTGAAGGGCTCAGAGTGAAGGGGAGGAGCCAATAAACACGATTAACATAATAGACTTAATTCCATATTTCTGTGACGACAATCACAGAACGTTGTGACGCTCGACACGACATATCGCCCCTAGCCGAGCATCATGCCGTGGGCTTTGATCGCTGGGATGCCCTTGAGCTACAAGCAGATCGTGCCGCCCGCCAGCAGATAGAACATCAGCTTTGTTGAGCGTAAATTTCTTTGACGCGCTCCAGCGTGTCTCCGTCTTCCGGTGATTTATCTGGCCTTAGCCGCACGATTCTGGGGAAGCGCAGCGCATAGCCGCTCTCGTGGCGGCCGGATTTCATCATGTTGTTGAAGGCCACTTCGAGAACAATTTTAGGCTCGACAACCCGCCGGAATCCCTGATCCTCGATTGTGTGCTCGAGGAACCAGTTCGTCATCTCGGCGATCTCGGCGTCGGTCAGGCCGGAATAGGCTTTGCCGATGTTGACCAATCGCTCTGTATTCGTGTCCCACACCGCAAACGTGTAATCGCTGAGCACGCCGATGCGCTTGCCATGTCCGTACTCGACGGCGGTGACGACGACGTCGAGCGTAGCCAGTTCGCGCTTCATCTTGAGCCAGGCTTTGCCGCGTTTGCCGGGCGTGTAGGGCGAATCAAGGTCTTTGATCATCAGGCCTTCATTGCCGCGCTCCTGTGCGGCGGCGAACAGCTCTTCGAGTTCTTCGGCTGAAGCCGCGCGAAAAACCGGGGCGCGGATCACGCTCGCTGTTGCGTCGTCCTGACTATCGAATTGCAATTTCTTTTGCCCTCCCGACCTCCGTGCCGCCGCTGCTCCGTGGTGGGTCACTTTCTCCGCCGTCAGCAACTCATCCAGCATCCTGGCGCGCTCCCGTAGAGGCAGGTCAATCAGCAAGCGGCCGTCCGCATACAGGAGATCGAAAGCAAGGAATGCGACCGGGATCTCCCGCAGCATTTTGTCGCTGACTTTTTTCCGTCCCAGGCGTTGCTGCAGGGCGCTGAACGGCTGCGTCCGCCCGGTGAAATATTCCCAGGCCACAATCTCTCCATCGAGAATCGCGTCGTGAGGCAGTCCGGCCAACGCGTCGGGCAACTCGGGGAACGACTCCGTGATCTCATCGCGCGTGCGGGAAAACAGGCGAACGTCTCCGCCTGAGACATGCGCCTGCGCCCGAATGCCGTCGTATTTGTCTTCGATTGCAGCTTTTTCGAAATAACCCAACGCTTCCTGCGCAGACTCGACGGGGCTGGCCAGCATGAATCCCAAGGGGTGGAACAGTCGCATCCTCGCATCAGCCAACTCGCCCGCGGCCGCTAGGCGAACCGTCTGCCCGATATCGCCCAGCAGCATGTTGGCGCGCTGCACAACCGCTGGTGTCGCGCCGTAGGCCTTGCCAATCGCCTCCTCGACCAGGCTTCCCTTCAGCCCGATGCGAAGATCACCGGTCACGATCTTGACAATGTATTTGGCTTCGAGCGGGGTTGCGCGCGAGAAAAGGTCGCGCAGCAGTTCCGTCTTGGCGCTGGACCCGCGCGCGGCAGCGATCTGGCGAAATGCCTTTTCCACTTCGAGAATTTGTACGCCCTGGCTGCCCCGGGCGGGGAGCACATCTCCCGCGACCGCCCCCAGATCTCCGTGGCGGCGATAGGCCGCCGTGAGTTCCCCCTCGTTCTTTCCGGCCAGTTCGGCCACAATCTGCCAAAGCGACCGACCGCCGACCTGCAGCGTGGTTTCCTCCCACGCCGGGAAAGCGCGTCCGGAGAGGAACACAGCCGACACGGCAGCCTCACCGACGCTGCGCGCTTTCAGGTAGTCGGCCACGATGGCGGTCTTGGCCAGCTTCTTGGTCGTGGCCGCGATCGCCTCACACACCGCTGCGAACTGCTGCATGGTTTTCTCGCCTTCCCCTGGATGCTTTCCGGACATCCGTTCCGATTAGCCCCGTCGCGCCAGCCTATTGATATAACAGGAGTTCCGGGCATTCATGCCATTCTCAAGCTATCCGCAACGTGTGATACTCTATGGTTTGGTGCGCGTCCGCCTGAAGGATCATCTAACACCCGTGCGTTTTCTCAAGAATTATCTGCGATTTCTGGCTGCGGTGCAGCTGCTGCCCGCCCTCGAGAACGGGGAAGAGACCCTTGTTGGCGGGCAGGCTGTGCTGGAGGGCGTGATGATGCGCTCTCCGCACGCGTGGGCGATCGCCTGCCGCAAGCCGACCGGCGAGGTGGTCACCATGACTGAACCGCTCGAGCGGCCGTCGGAAAAGCACAAGTGGATGGCGTGGCCGATCGTGCGCGGAGTCATGACGCTCGGCTATGCGATGAATCTCGGGTACCGCGCGCTTCGCTTCTCGGCCAATGTGGCGATCGAAGACGCGATGGAAAACGAGAACGAAGATCGCGGGCCCAAGGCCGCCGCGGAGGTGAGGGCCGGGAGCAAGTCAGAGACAAAATCAGAGAGCCGCGAGAAGGCAGCCACGTTGAGCAACTGGCTCGCCGCCGTCAATCTGGTCATCTCGCTGGCGTTTTTCATCTTCATGTACAAGTACATTCCGCTGCTGGCAGCGACGGAACTGAAGAAGATTGACCCCGCACTCGGTGGCCGGATCGTGTTCAATCTGATTGACGGCGCTATCCGGCTCGGACTCTTTCTGTTGTTTATCTGGGGAGTATCACTGTGGAAGGACATCCGGCGCGTCTACGAATATCACGGCGCCGAGCACAAAACAGTTTTCGCATTCGAGAATGGCGACCCGCTCACAATCGATGCGGTGCAAAAGTATTCGACCTACCATCCGCGTTGCGGTACGAGTTTTCTGATGACGGTGATGCTGATCTCGATCGGGTTCTACATGCTGATTCCGTTCACCTCGTTCTGGGCGCGCTTTGCCGCGCGCATCGTGCTGCTGCCGGTCATCGCGGGCGTCTCCTACGAAATCATCCGCTACGCGGCCAAGCACCGCGGCTCGCTGTTCGCGCTGATGACCGCTCCCGGACTGTGGCTGCAGCGCATCACCACCAAGCCGCCGTCTGATCCGCAAGCAGAGTGCGCCATCGTCGCTCTCGACCACGCCATGTCGCTCGAAAAAGAGCGCGGCGGAGAATTGGTGATTGCGTAGGGGCGCCTCCCCGCCAATACAAGTTCCACCTCCAAGTTTCCAAAGAATAAAATGGAGTTCGCCCGCTCAAGGACCGCCGTTCTGTCGGGCGGACGAGCAGTAACAACGAGATTCTCATGTTTGAACGCCTCGACCAAATCGAAACCCGCTACGAAGAGCTGACCAAGGCTCTGGCGTCGCCGGAGATCATCGGTGACTCGGCGAAATACCAGAAGACTGCCAAGGCGCACAGCGAAATCACTCCGGTGGTGGAGAAATACCGCGAGTACAAAGACCTGAAAAAGGGAATCGCCGAGAGCAAGGCTGTTCTGGTCGAAGAAAAAGACGCGGAGATGCGCGCCTATGCCCAGGAGGAACTCGACAAGCTGCAGGCACGGCTCGCCGCGGTGGAAGAAGAGCTGAAAGTCCTGCTCCTGCCCAAGGATCCCAACGACGAAAAGAACGTGATTCTCGAAGTTCGCGCCGGCACTGGCGGAGACGAAGCCACTCTGTTTGCCGCGGAAATTTTCCGCATGTACACCCGCTACGCCGAATCGCAACGCTGGAAGGTGGAGGTGCTGTCGAGTTCGGAATCGTCGGTGGGCGGGCTGAAGGAAGTGATCGCCATCGTCGAAGGCAACCGGGTCTACTCGCAGCTGAAATATGAAAGCGGTGTGCATCGCGTGCAGCGCGTGCCGGCGACGGAGCAGCAAGGGCGCGTGCATACGTCTGCGGTGACCGTTGCCGTTCTGCCGGAAGCGGAAGAAGTCGACATCAAGATCGAAGCCAAAGACCTGCGCATTGATACTTTCTGCTCGTCGGGTCCGGGCGGCCAGTCAGTGAATACGACGTATTCTGCCGTGCGGATCACGCATATTCCCACCAACACGGTCGTCAGTTGCCAGGACGAGAAATCACAGATCAAGAACCGCGAAAAAGGCATGCGCGTGCTGCGCGCACGGCTCTACGAAATCGAGATGGAAAAGCAGCAGGAAGCGCTCGCCAAGGAGCGCAAGGCCATGGTGAAGTCGGGCGACCGCAGCGACAAGATACGCACCTACAACTTTCCGCAGAACCGGCTCACCGACCACCGCATCGGCTTCACCATCCACCAGCTCGACTCGGTGATGGACGGAAAAATCCAGCCGCTGATCGAAGCACTCGTGACTCATTACCAGGCGGAGAAGTTGAAGCAGGAAACGGCGAGCGCGGTTTAGGGGCAAAGGTGCACGCCCTGCCCACGAAGCGGGAGAGCATGACTGAACTCAGCGCCACGCTAGCATCGGACCTGGCAGATTGTTACGCTGCGAATCTCGCACGCATCCGCGAGTTGGCTTCGCGTCTTACCGATGCACAGTTTTGGACCAAGCCATTTCACTTCGGCAACAGCTTTGGCCATCTCGTTCTGCATTTGACAGGGAACCTCAACTATTACGTTGGCGCGCAGATCGCCAGCACTGGATATGTTCGCGATCGTCCGCGCGAATTCACCGAATCGGACCCTCCCTCAAAAAAGGAAACGCTCAAGCGTCTCGGCGATGCCGTTGCAATGGTGATCGAGACGATTCACTCGCAGTCGTCCGATGATTGGGCGAAGTCGTACTCGGGTGTTGGCATAGACTCGAGCAATCGTTTAGACGCGGTCCTGCGATGCGCCGCACACATGCAGCATCACATCGGACAGATAGTCTATCTAGTGAATGAGCTTCGGCGGCAGGCGGCAAGCTAAGGGCGAATTCAAGCCGTTGTTCTACGTGGTGCTGTGGTGAAATAGCTTTGTGCAACTGAAGGCTGCCCTGACTTCGGCGATCGCTCGCCTGACTGCCGAGAACGTCCCATCTCCGCGCATGAATGCCGAGCTTCTGCTGATGTTCACGCTCGGATGCGATCGTGCCTATCTATATGCGCATCCTGAGCGCCAACTGACCCCGGATGAATCAGCCCGATACGACGCTGCGCTCGACGAGCGCTCTCGTGGCGTGCCCGCGCAATACATCACCGGGCACCAGGAATTCTGGGGCATGGATTTGATTGTCAGCCCCGCCGTCCTGATCCCACGGCCGGAAACCGAGCATGTGATCGAATCGGTCTTAGAGCTACAGGCTTCGGGCGTCAGGCGTCAGGCTTCAGGGCAGGTTCGGGCATCAGGCCTCAGACCTCAGACTTCGGATCCAGTTGGTCCGAGGCCTGAGGGCCGAGGGCTGAGGTCCGGCGTGCGCATCGCCGATGTCGGAACCGGCTCGGGATGCATCGCCTTGGCTCTCGCCAAGGAGTTCCCGAACGCAGAAATTCACGCGACCGACAATTCTGCTGTCGCACTCGAAATTGCGCGCGCCAACGCTGCGCGACATCAACTCGGAAAACGCATCCAGTTTCATGAAGCGAATTTGCTCGAGGGCTTGGGCAGAGATTTCGACTTCGTTGTGTCGAACCCTCCTTACGTCGGGGAGTCGGAGGCGGATCAGGTGCAGTTGGAAGTCCGGAAGTTCGAGCCGCGCAACGCGGTGTTTGCCGGGCCAACAGGAACCGAAGTCATCGCAAGGTTGATTCCACAAGCGCGCGCGGCGCTTCGGCCGGGCGGATGGCTCGTCTTTGAAATCAGCGGGACGACCGAAGACTCGGTGCGAAAATTACTCGAAGGCTGGGATGACGTACGCATTACGCCGGACCTGCAGTCGATCCCGCGCGTGGCGCGGGCGCGTAAGCCCGCTTAGACCTGTTAGTGCGGAAGATGCGTTCTCGGAAGCGCGTTTTGGAGAACAAGAGCGCGGACTAGCGCCGCACCGACGCCGGCTGAATTTCCTCGACATCAATAATGTCGGTGGGATAGTTCCCCGTATAGCACGCCGAGCAATACGACATGGCCGGACTCTCGCCGCAAGCCTTTTTCAATCCCTGCAGAGAAAGATAGGCAAGCGAATCGGCGCCGATGTACTCGCGGATTTCTTCGACGGATTTGTTGGCGGCGATGAGCTGCTTCTTCGATGGCGTGTCGACGCCGTAGAAGCACGGCGAAATCGTCGGCGGGCACGAGATGCGCATGTGCACTTCGCGCGCGCCGGCATTGCGGATCATGCGCACAATTTTCTTGCTGGTCGTGCCGCGCACGATGGAGTCGTCAATGAGCACCACGCGCTTGCCTTCGAGCAAGGAGCGCACCGGATTCAGTTTCAGTTTCACGCCGAAGTCACGCACGCTCTGACGTGGCTCAATAAACGTGCGTCCGACATAGTGGTTGCGGATCAGCCCGAAGCGGAACGGAATGCCGCTCTCGGCGGCGTATCCCACGGCGGCGGTTACGCCGGAATCGGGCACGGGCACAACCAGATCGGCTTCCACCGGAGCTTCCTGCGCCAGCTGACGACCGAGATTTTCGCGGCTGGTCTGCACCGCGCGGCCGAACACGATGCTGTCGGGGCGAGAAAAATAAACGTGCTCGAAAATGCAGCTGGACTGCGGCGCGCTGGTGGAATAAAAGCGCGACGTGATTTCGTCGGGCCCCACCACAACGAGTTCGCCGGGCTTGATGTCGCGCTCGTATTCCGCGCCGATCAGGTCGAAGGCGCAGGTTTCGGAGGCAAAGACGATCGTGTCGCGCTTGTGGCCCTCCACCGCGCGAATGCGGCCCATGGCCAGCGGCCGGAAGCCGCGCGGATCGCGGGCGGCAAAGATGCGGTCGGCGCTCAGCATGACCAGCGAGAATGCGCCTTCCACGCGGCGCAGCGCGTCGGCCATGGCTTCAGGAAGAGTGTGCTCGCGGGAAAGCGCGATGAGATGAACGATGACTTCGGTGTCGCTGTTGGTCTGGAAAATCGATCCCTGATGTTCCAACCGCTGGCGAATCTGGCTGGCATTCACCAGGTTGCCATTGTGCGCCAGCGCGATGGGCCCTTTGTTCGATTGCACCAGAATCGGCTGAGCGTTCAAGAGCGCGGAATCGCCGGCGGTCGAGTAGCGCGTGTGCCCGATGGCGAGCGAACCGTGCAGTTGGGTGAGCACGTCTTCGGTGAAGATGTCGGCCACCAGGCCCATCGCCTTGTGCTGGTGCAGGCTCAGGCCGTCGGAGCTGACGATTCCCGCCGATTCCTGGCCGCGATGCTGCAACGCGTGCAGTCCGAGGTAGGCGAGTTTTTCCGCCTCGGGATGGGCGAAGATTGCCACGACACCGCACTCGTCATGAAATTTGTCAGAACGAAGCATCTTCCGGTTAGCCATTAGCTATAGCCATTCTCAGCGTTTCAGTTCTCTCCGCAGAGCGTTTGCAAAAACCCAACTTCAGTCTGCTGCGATCAACTCCGGATCCGTTCGCAGCATCGACTCCAAAGCGCCCTCATAAGCGTCCCGCAACTCAGAAACGTGCGCTGAAACGACAACTCTTTCGTCGAGCGAGATTTCTAGACGGTTGGGAATTGTCTCGCCAATTACGTCGGCGGCAACGCGGTATTTATCCGCTACTTCTTGGATTCGCGAAATATTAGCCGGGTCGCACGAGATCAGAATCCGGCTCGCATCTTCGCCGAAAAGGGCAAACTCGGCGGGCAGGCCGTGGGAAGCAAGGTTCAGACGCGCGCCTATGTTGTCCGGAAACGTCTTTTCCGCCAGCGCAACGGCCACGCCGCCATCGGAGCAATCGTGAGCCGAATCGACCAGTCCCTGTTGAATCAGTTCAATAATCGCCCTCTGCAGCGCGGCTTCCCTCTCCGAGTCGAGCTCCGGTGGGTATCCCCACAACGTGCCGAGAATTTCCTTCGCGTATTCCGACGACCCGAACTCACTCTCTGCATCGGTGATATCGCCTGCTTCCCCGGCGCGCAATAGCACGATCGTGCGCCCCGTTTCGGCGAAATGCATTTTGGCGGCTTTGTGCACGTCGTCGAGAATTCCGACGACGCCGAGGACGGGCGTGGGATAGATGCCTTCGCCTAGAGTTTCGTTGTAAAAGCTGACATTGCCGCCCGTAATCGGAATCTCAAGTTCTTCGCAGGCCTTGGTCATGCCGTCGATGGTTTGCGAGAACTGCCACATGATGTGCGGTTTTTCGGGATTGCCGAAGTTCAGGCAGTTGGTGGCACCGACCGGAGTTGCGCCCGAACAGGCCACTTTGCGCGCCGATTCGGCGACCGCGTGCATCGCGCCCAGCCGCGGATCGAGATAACACCAGCGGCTGTTTCCATCGAGCGCCATGGCGAGTCCGCGATCGGAGCCCTTGATGCGGATTACGCCCGCATCTCCCGCTCCCGGCGCGGCGACCGTGTTGGTCTGGACCATGTGGTCGTATTGCTGCCACACCCAACGCTTGCCGCAGATGTTCGGGCTGGAGAGCAGCCGCTTGAGGATCGCGGTGAAATCGGAAACGGCGCCGAGTTGGATCTCCTGGGGCATCTCGCGCTGCACTGGAGGCTCCCAGCGCGCCAGCGGGCGCTTGTACACGGGCGCGTTGTCGGTGAGCGCCTGATTGGGTATTTCGGCCACGACCTTGCCGCGTTCGAGCACGCGCAGTTTGTTGTCGGTGGTGACTTTGCCGACCTCGACCGCATCGAGTCCCCACTTTTCAAACACGCGGAAGACTTCCTGCTCGCGCCCTTTCTGCGCGACCAGCAGCATGCGCTCTTGCGACTCGCTGAGCATGATTTCGTACGGCGTCATGCCGGTTTCGCGCTGGGGCACACGGTCGAGCTCCACCTCAATACCGACGCGGCCGCGGGCGCCCATTTCGCACGTGGAGCACGTCAGCCCGGCGGCGCCCATGTCTTGAATGCCGACGATCGCCCCGGTCTGCATGGCTTCCAGACAGGCTTCGAGCAAAAGTTTTTCGAGGAACGGGTCGCCAACCTGGACATTCGGGCGTTTTGCCTCGGAGGCTTCGCTGAATTCTTCGCTCGCCATGGTGGCGCCGTGGATGCCGTCGCGCCCGGTCTTGGCGCCCACGTAAATCACGGGATTGCCCTCACCGGCCGCGCGTGCGTAAAAGATCTCATTCTTGCGCACGAGGCCGAGCGCAAAGGCATTCACCAACGGATTGCCCGAATAGCAAGGCTCGAACTTGGTCTCGCCACCGAGGTTGGGAACGCCGAAACAGTTCCCGTAAGAGGCGATCCCGCTCACCACGCCGTCGAGGATGGAGTGGTTTCTGTGCAGCTCCTTTTGGGTAATTTCCCGGGCTGGAGTGATGGGACCGAAGCGCAGAGAGTCCATCACTGCGACCGGCCGTGCGCCCATAGTGAAAATGTCGCGCAGAATGCCGCCCACGCCGGTGGTCGCGCCCTGAAACGGTTCGATGAACGACGGGTGGTTGTGCGACTCGATCTTGAACGCGCACGCCCAGCCGTCGCCGATGTCGATGATGCCGGCATTTTCTCCCGGCCCCTGCAGAACTCGCTTGCTGCGCGTGGGCAAGCGCTTCAGGTGCACCCGCGACGATTTGTAGGAGCAGTGCTCGCTCCACATGACGCTGAAAATGCCGAGTTCGGTGAGTGTGGGCTCGCGGCCGCCGAGAAGCTGCTTGATCTTCTCGAACTCGTCGGGCGTGAGGCCGTGCTGCCGGATGGTCTCCGGAAGGAAAGAGGATGTCAAAGAAGTCGCCATGAGAGGAATCTTTATTGTCGCATTTCGCGCGCCGCGAAGATAGGGTGATTCGAGCTCGCGACGCGCGATTTTCTGAACCGCTCCTGCTACGATTCTTGTGCATGAAATCGATCATCGTGGGCACCGCGGGTCACATTGACCACGGCAAAACCGCACTGGTGAAGGCGCTCACCGGCATTGACGCCGACCGACTGGAGGAGGAGAAGCGCCGCGGCATCACCATCGACCTGGGTTTCGCCCACATGGACTTGACCGCCACGAACGGCGAGCAGCTACGCCTGGGATTCGTCGACGTGCCCGGCCATGAGCGCTTTGTGCGCAACATGCTGGCGGGCGTGGGCGGAATTGACCTGGTGCTGCTGGTGATTGCCGCCGATGAGTCGATCAAGCCACAGACGCGCGAGCATTTCGACATTCTGCAGTTGCTGGGTGTGCAACGCGGCATCACCGTGCTCACCAAGTCGGACGCGGTGGATGCCGAGACGCTCGACGTCGTCCGGCTCGAGGTCGAAGATTTTCTGCGCGGAACTTTCCTCGAGTCGCCGAAGTCGCCAGTCATCGCCGTGAGCTCTCTGACCGGCGCGGGGCTTGAGGAGTTGAAGCGAGCCGTCATCGCGGTTGCAGCGGAGGTCGAGCCGCGTGACTCAGGCGCGCTGGCGCGGCTGCCGATCGACCGCGTCTTCACCATGAAGGGCTTCGGGACTGTGGTCACGGGAACGCTGATCTCCGGCTCGATTCGCAAAGAGGAAGAATTGGAAGTCTTTCCTGGCAGCCGCAGGGTGCGCGTCCGCGGCGTGCAGGTGCATGGACAGGCCGCTGCGGAAGCCATGGCAGGCCAGCGGACGGCTCTAAATCTCGCTGGAGCGACTGTCGAGGAACTCGCTCGAGGCATGATGCTGGCGCCGCCAGAGACGTTCGTCACCACGAAACAGGCGGACGTGCGGTTGAGTCTTCTGCACTCGGCGCCGCGGCCCCTGAAGAATCGGGCACGAGTGCATTTTCATTGCTACAGCGCGGAGACCATCGCCCAGATCGAACTGTTTGGCGAGAAGGAATTAAGGCCGGTGGAAACGGCATTCGCTGAATTGTCCTTCGCAAACTCTATGCTGCTCTTGCCGGGCGATCGTTTCATTCTCCGCCAGTTCTCGCCCGTGGTGACGGTTGGCGGCGGTGTGGTACTGGATGCGGCGCCGATGATGGGGCCTAAGGACGTAAGAAAGATCGAAAGAGTGGCGGGTGCGTCGATCCCAGCCTTCACCCAGGTGCTCGAAGACTTGGAGCACTTTGAGCGGCGAGACGCCATCCTGACGGCGAGGGTCACACGGCGCGAGAAGCGAGGCCTGTCTCTGGCGGAGGCGGTTGCCGAAACGGGTTGGCGGAAAAATGAAGTTGCCGCGCTGGCCACATCTCTGGCGAACGAACGTGTGCTGGTTCGCGTTCAGGACCGATTGTTCGGAGGGCACGAACTAACACTCGCACAAGACAGTGTCCTCGACGCAGTTGGGGCTTTTCATAAGAAGGATCCGCTCCGGCCCGGCATGGCCCGAGGCGAACTGCAGGAGGACATGACCCGCGCTTCCGCGATGGCACAGGAGTTGTTTGACGAAGCTGTTTCATCCCTGGTGAAGGAGAAAAAACTCGAGGCTTCCGGCGATCTTATTCGGCTTCCCGGATACGGCGTGGTGATGAAAGACGAGGAAGCGGAGTCAAAAAAGAAAATTGAAGAAGCCTTCTCCGCGGCGGGTTTGAAAGTGCCCGCACTGTACGAAGTGTTGGCCGGGCTGAAAATTGACAAGCCGCGGGCCCAGAAGATTGTCACACTGCTGTTGCGCGAGCGAGTGCTGGTGAAAATTTCCGACGAAATGGTATTTCACCGCGGGGCCCTGGAAGACTTGCGCCAGCTCGTTGTGACGCAGAAGTCGACAACTCCGAGGATGGATGTGGCGCGGTTCAAGGAGTTGACCGGCGTCAGCCGCAAGTATGCCATCCCGCTGCTGGAATATCTGGACCGGGAGCGCGTGACACGGCGGGTGGGCGACGTGCGGGAGATTCTATAGAGAGACGAGATTTTGTAGGGAGAATTGTGAGTTGCGAAGAGAATAGAAAACGACTGCTGTGACGACGCGCCTGCGAATCATCGGTGCTGGGCTCGCTGGTTCAGAAGCGGCGTGGCAGTGTGCGCGGCGAGGAGTCGAGGTCGAATTGTGTGAGATGCGTCCGGTGAAGACGACGCCGGCGCACCAGACCGGCGATTTTGCCGAACTCGTGTGCTCGAATTCGTTGAAGTCGGACAGCGAATTCACCGCGCCATGGCTATTGAAAGAAGAAATGAGGCGGGCTGGTTCGCTGTTGATGGAAATCGCGCGGGAGTGCGCGGTTCCCGCGGGACATGCCCTGGCGGTGGATCGGGTGACTTTTGCGGCGAGGGTGACCGAAGCGATCTCGCGTGAGCCGAAGATCACGGTTCTACGGGAAGAGGTGACAAGCATCGACGAAAGCGATGGAGTCACCGTGATCGCTACGGGCCCGCTGACTTCTGACGCGCTGACCGCGGAAATTGCGCGGTTGAGCGTGACTGAAGAGAAATCAGAAGAGCGGGCAGGAGTGCCCGCTCCACCGAACGCGCACCTGTATTTCTACGATTCGATCAGCCCAATCGTGGAAGCGGATTCGATCGATATGGAGCGTGTCTATTTAGCAGCGCGATATGACAAGGGATCGGCGGATTACATCAACTGCCCGATGACTCAGGAAGAATACGACCGCTTCTACGACGCGCTGCTGGCGGCGCAATCGGTGGAGGAGCGGGACTGGGAGAAATTGAATTACTTCGAGGGCTGCCTTCCGATTGAAGAAATCGCCCGCCGCGGACGCGATACGTTGCGTTTCGGCCCCATGAAGCCGGTAGGACTTAAGGATCCGCGGACGGGCAAAATGCCGTATGCGGTGGTGCAGTTGCGCCAGGAAAATCTGCGCGCCGACGCCTACAACCTGGTCGGCTTTCAGAATCATCTGAAGTTCGGCGAACAGGCGCGAGTCCTGCGGATGATCCCGGGCCTGGAGAGCGCGCGCTTCCTGCGCTACGGCCAGATTCACCGTAACACGTATATCAACGCTCCCGTGCTACTGCGCGAGACGCTGCAGATGAAGGTGCACCCACGGGTGTTTTTCGCCGGCCAGATTTGCGGCGTCGAAGGCTACGTCGAGTCGATCGCAACCGGGCTGCTCGCCGGAATTCATGCTGCCGCGCTGGTGTACAGAGATGAGTTGGTGCCTGCGCCGCGAGCTTCGGCGTTCGGCTCGCTCACGCATTATGTGACGCACGCCGACGCGAAGAATTTTCAGCCGGCGAATATCACCTTCGATTTGCTGCCTCCGCTGGAGCAGAAGATTCGAGACCGCAAGGAGCGCCACAAGCGGCAGTGCGAACTCGCCCTGGCAGAATTCGACAAATGGATGGCGCACGTTTCCCGTTCACCGGTGACAACTGGAAAGCCAGAGAATCCGGCTAGTTCTTGTGCGGCCACGAAAACCTGCGTCCGATGATGCACTTCACAATGAGATGATCGGTGGAGTGGGTCGTACCGACTCCGACTCCGAAGTTGAACTCCCACTGCGGTCCGAAATCAACGTCGATCGTGGGGAAGAACTGCTGTTGCTGCTGCGCAGCGGGATCAAAGCCAGTAATTGAGCCGTACGATCCGTAGTATTCCAGCCCGCCGGCAATTTTTCTGGTGAAGTCGTAACTCACCTTCACATTGGGCGAGAACTCAACACCTTTGTTCACGCTGGGACCATGAAACGAGCGATCGAGGCTCGGGTTCAGGTCGAGATACCAGCGTCCGATCTTCCTATCAATGATAGGGCGAATTTCCCAGGTCCAGGTGTCCGGCGAAAATGCAGCGCGCTGGTAGCCGATCTCGGTTGACAGGCTGACGCCCACCGGCCAGCGCCATTCCGGCGGAATGCGGACGCGCGGGCGTATGTGATCGCCCACCCATTGCCAGCCATCGCCGGGCTGAATGCTGGAGAAAAGGTAAAAGCCCACCTCCGACCAGTTATTGATGCCCTGCGTGATTTCCAGCGTTTCGTGCTCGGCGTGATTGGTGGGCAGCATGCCGTCCTGAACAGTTTTGCTGCCTTCCACCGTGAAATTGGAGTGAATCTCGACCATGGTCGCGCGTGGCTCAACGGTCTCGTATTCGTAAACCTGAATTTCGTAGTTGTCCTGGGCGCGGCCGAGAGGAGCAAGGATGGTGGCGAAGAGCAACACAGGAACGAATCGAAGAACGAACGCTGCTATGCGCCTTGGGACGATCATGCTCGCTTCTTGCTGATCTTGGCCGGCAGATCGCGCGACCGTGTTTCCATGATGCACGCTGCCACCGAACAGACGCAAACACCCCCGGCAAGACGTGGAACATGGAGCGGCAGTCAGGTGTCTGATCCAGCAGACGCGCGTCCCGAGAGGAGCGATTTCCATGGCTTTTTCCAGTGGAGGCGGAGGTGCGTCTCGTCCGCAGATCAACGTCACGCCGCTGATAGACGTGCTGCTCACGCTGATCGTCATGTTCATGCTCGTGGTTTCGATGGACAAGGAGTATCAGGAGAAAGCGCAGATACCGCAGCCGCAGCCGGACGGAAAGTCGGCGCAACCGGAACGCACCGTCGTCATTCAGGTGGTCTGGACGGCAAAGGACCAGCAACCGCTGGTCAAGATCAATCGCGAGGATGTCCGATGGGAAGACCTGGAAACGCGGCTCACGCAGATTTATCTGACGCGCGCGGAAAAAGTCGCCTTCGTGCGCGGCGATTCCGACGTGGATTTTCAATACGTCGCCGATGTGATTGACCTGGCGCACCACGCCGGCGTGCAGCGGGTCGGACTGCTGACTCAGGATCGGATGGTGGAGGGAGAGTAATTGTCTTACGAGTCTCTGGCTTTGGTCTTAATCCAGATTGGCGTGCCGATAAAGCCGAAGGCATGGCGAATCTGGTTTTCGAGAAAACGCTCGTAGGAAAAATGCAGCTTCACTGTCCGGTCGGTGAAGAGAACGAACGTGGGCGGCGCGACCGATGCCTGCGTCATGTACAAGATCCTCACGCGCTGGCGGACGGGCGCCGGAGCGCGGTCGAAGTCGACATGCTCGAGAAAGCGATTCATCGCCGAGGTCGGAATTCGTTTGCGGCGCTCGTCGGCGACCTGCTCGAGCAATGGAAAAATCTTGTCGGTGCCTTTGCCCGCCTTGGCCGAAACGAAAACCACCGGCGCATAATGCAGGAACTTGAGTCGAGAGCGCAACCGCTGTTCATACGCATCGCGGTCGGCAGGACGTTTTGACTCGCGCATGCGCTGGGCCTTGGTGGGACGGCCTGTTTTATTCTGTCCGCTCAGAACGAGATCCCACTTGTTGACCACAATGATGACCGACCGGCCGCTCTCGTGAGCGTATCCGGCAATGGCAGCATCGAGTTGGCTGACGCCTTCGGTCGCGTCGATGACGAGCAGGGCGATGTCGGCGGACTCGAGATGCTTGCGCGCCATGACGACGGAAAGTTTTTCCGCCATCAGATGAGTCTTGCCTTTGCGGCGGATGCCGGCAGTGTCGATGAAGCGGAAGCGGCGTCCGTTGCGCTCCACGAGCTCGTCGACCGCGTCGCGTGTGGTGCCGGGAATCGGAGAAACGATGGCGCGGTTGGTGGCCGTGAGGCAGTTCAGCAGAGTCGACTTGCCCACGTTGGGGTGGCCGATGATCGCAACTTTCACCTCGGCCGCGAGTTGTTCGTCGTCCGCTGCCGCCGGCTCAGTGCTTTCTGCGTCCTCTGTGGGTACGGGAGCCGGGACGACGGCGATTACCGCGTCGAGCAGATCGTCCACTCCACGGCCATGCTCCGCAGAGACGGGAAACATCTGCGGAATGCCGAGACGGTGAAAGTCACCGAGCAGTGCCGACTGCTTGTCGCTATCGACCTTATTGACGGCGAGGAACAGAGGCCGGTTGGCTTTGCGCAGCAGTCGCGCGAGTTCAAGATCAGGGGCAGCCAGTTCCGTGCGTCCGTCCACGACCATGATGATGGCGGCGGCTTCTTCCAGCGCGACACGCGCCTGACGGAAAATTTCCGCGGGAATCAGGTCTTTTTCTTCGGGCAGAATTCCGCCTGTGTCCACGACCCGCAGGTTGCGGCCACGCCACTCCGCCTCTCCGTAGAGGCGATCGCGGGTGATGCCCGGCTCATCGCCCACAATCGCGCGGCGCGAGCCCACGATCCGGTTGAAGAGCGTCGACTTGCCCACGTTGGGGCGGCCCACAATCGCAAGGACGGGGACAGCATTCGAGTTGGTGGAAGCTGCTCGCAAGGTTTTTCTTGGCTGACCAGAAGCTGCCGACTCTTCGAGTCGGTCCGGACCCATTCGACTGCCCCTCGCGCGCTCGGGGTCGCTCAGGGCGGGCCAACGGGGGCGGCCGTCCCCACATGGGTTTTGCCGATGCAAGCCGTCGAAATCGTTATTATAGAGATTCCGTGCCTTCGAGTTCCCAGTCCGTGCCTCCGGCCACACCGCGCGAGCACGCTCCCCCCCCAGGCAAAGACGCTTCCCTGCATCAATTCTTTGCGCCGGGCGGTGTTCTGTCGCGTACGCATCCGCTCTATGAGTTTCGCCGCGGACAATTGCAGATGGCGCAGGCGGTCGAGCAAGCCCTCGAAGAAAAGCGGCACCTGATCGTCGAGGCCGGTACGGGCACCGGCAAAACGCTGGCCTATCTGCTGCCCGTGATTCGCTCCGGCAAGCGCGTCATCATTTCGACTGGCACCAAGAACTTGCAGGAGCAACTGTTCTACAAAGACGTGCCTTTCCTCGAGCAGGCGCTGTATGGCGAGCTGTCTTCCGGCTCGCGGCTCTCCGTCTGTTACATGAAAGGCCGTAACAATTATTTGTGCCGCAAGAAGCTCTATGACCTGACGGATCAGCCGGTGCTGAGCGGCATGGAAGAAATCGAGCAATATCGCGCGATCGCGGCGTGGGAAAAAACGACCGGCACCGGCGATCGCGCGGAGCTGGCCGAGTTGCCGGAGATGAGTCTGCTGTGGCACAAGCTGGACGCGCGCGCCGAGGCCTGCCTCGGCCAGAAATGCAGCCAGTGGGAGCGCTGTTTCATTACGGAGATGCGGCGGCGCGCGATGGAGAGCGACATCGTCATCGTCAACCACCATCTGTTCTTCGCCGACCTGGCCATCAAACTGCAGGCCGAGGGCGCGCCGGATGCGGGCATTCTGCCCGAGGCCTCGGCGGTGATCTTCGACGAAGCTCACGACCTGGAAGACGTGGCAGCAAACTACTTCGGCATTTCCGTCAGCAATTTGCGGGTGGAGGAGCTGGCCCGTGACGCGGAGAACTCGCTGCAGCATAACCGCCTGCTCTCGCCGTCATTGTCCAGCGCATTGGGCAGCCTGCGCGAGCGCTCGCAGTTGTTCTTCTCGCTGCTGCCGCCCGGGGAAGGCCGCTTTGCTTTCGAAACACGGCGCGAGTTTCTGGAAGAAAACGGAGATGAGTTTCTCGCTCTGAATCAGGCGCTGACGCGCCTGGCGGGCGAGCTCGAAGGACTGCCGCAAAAACCGGAGGAGATTTTCAACTTCGTGCGGCGGGCGCAGGAGATTCAGGTGCAGATCAGTTTTGCCATGGAAGCGGAGGATCGCAACACCGTCTTCTGGATCGAGCGGCGGGGAAGGGCTTTTTCGCCACAGAGACACAGAGACACGGAGAAGAACAAAGAAAAATCTCAAGGCCGACAGAACGTCTATCTTCAGGCCACGCCTATCGACGTGGGGCCGATCCTCCGCGAATGCCTGTGGTCGAAACTGGAGTGCGCGGTGCTGACCTCGGCCACGCTGGCGGTCGGCGGGGGCTTCGAGTACATTCGCCAGCGCTTGGGGATGGACCACGCCCGCGAATCGGTGTTGCCGTCTCACTTCGACTACGAAAGCCAGGCGCTATTGTACGTTCCTCCCGATCTGCCCGATCCGCGCACACCGCAGTTCACGGCCAAGGCCGCCGATCGGATTCGCAAGCTGCTCGAAATCACGCGCGGGCGGGCGTTTGTGCTCTTCACCAGTTACGCGCAGATGAACGAGATTCATCAGCGGTTGCTGGGCGAGGTGGAATTCCCGCTGCTTCGCCAGGGCGATGCGCCAAAAAGCGCGCTGCTCGAAGAGTACCGCCTGACGCCGAACGCGGTGCTGTTCGGAACGTCGTCGTTCTGGCAGGGCGTGGACGTGCAGGGCGAGCAGTTAAGTTGCGTGATCATTGACCGCCTCCCGTTCGCCGTCCCCAGCGATCCGGTCGTGGCGGCGCGAGTAAAGGCGATCGACGCCGAAGGCGGCAACGCGTTCTTTCAGTACCAGGTGCCGGCCGCCGTCATTACGCTGAAACAGGGCTTCGGGCGGCTCATCCGCTCGCTGCACGACCGCGGCCTGCTGGTGTTGCTCGACAACCGCATTTTGAAGAAACAATACGGGCGCGTATTTCTGGAGAGCCTGCCTCGCTATCAAAGGACGACCGAGATGCGAGCGGTGGAAGAATTCTTCGGCCTGGCATAGGAGATGTAAGAGATACAACTCCCCGCAAACTTCTCCTTTTCAAATCCTTACATTCGAGACATAATTTCTCGCCATGCGCCAAGTCGGTTGCCGCCAATGTGGACTCACCCCGAATACTCGCGTGGCTGCGCTCTTCGTTCCCGGCCCGATTGTCGCGATTCTCACCTTTCCAGGGGTAATTCTGCACGAAGCCGCGCACCTTTTTTTCTGCGAACTCTTCGGGCTTCGGGTTTATGACGTGCGCTTTTGGCGGCTGGGCAATCCGGCCGGCTACGTCATTCACGAAAAAACCGACAATTTCGCCGCGCTGTTCTTTGTCAGCATCGGCCCTTTCGTGGTGAACACGGCTCTGTGCGTCATCTTTTGCACATCGGCGTGGCTGTCGCTCAAGGGCCTGAGAGTCGGCAACCCTGTGGCGTACTTTTTCTACTGGCTCGGTCTTTCCATCGGAATGCACGCCATCCCTTCCACGGCCGACCTGTCGAATCTGTGGGAGATGGCTCCGGCCAAGGCGAGACAGGGCAACGTTCTGGCGATTCTGAGCCTGCCGCTGGTGGCAGTGCTGTACGTCGTGAACCTGGGTCGCGTGGTCTGGGCCGATCTTGGCTATGGAATCGCCGTGGGGGTTCTTGGGCCGATTGCCCTGCAGCGGCTGCTGGCACGCGCCTGAAGCGCTTTTTCCGTCGCTGTACAATAGACTTTCGTTGCAGAATACGTGCCTCGCCGCTATCGGCGCGGGCTTGGGGGCTCATGTTCGAGGTCACGGTTGAAGATACGTTCGCGGCGGGACACTACTTGCGTAACTACAAGGGCAAGTGCGAGAACCCGCACGGCCACAACTACAAGATTCGCGTCACGCTGGCCGGCACGGAACTCGACAAGGCCGGCCTTCTGCTCGACTTCAAGGATCTGCGCGAGGTCATGAAGCACGTCATCGAGCGGCTGGATCACCAGATGATCAACGAGATTGAGCCCTTCACGGTGATCAATCCGTCGGCGGAGAATCTGGCCAAGTATTTTTACGACGAGTCGAACAGCCGCCTGCAGCGCGTAACTAACGGCCGGGTGCGCGTCAAAGACGTCACGGTATTCGAAACCGATACCACCACGGCCAAATACAGCGAATAGCCCGCTTCCGGTTGCCAGTTGCCGGCTGCCAGCAGAAGCAATGCAGATCACGGAAATCTACAAATCCCTTCAGGGCGAATCCACTCATGCCGGGTTACCCTGCGTTTTTGTGCGCCTGACGGGATGCAATCTGCGCTGCACCTGGTGCGACAGCGAATACACGTTCCAGGGCGGGCGCAAAATGACCATCGAGGAAGTGCGGGACGAAGTTTCGCGGCTCAGTCCGGGCGGTCTGGTTGAAATCACCGGTGGCGAGCCCATGTTGCAGGAGCGCGAAGTCATCCCGCTCATGCGGCACCTGCTCGCCGACGGGTATACGGTTCTTCTCGAAACCAGCGGCGAACGGCCGCTGGCAAATGTCGCGGCCGAGGTCATCAAGATCGTGGACGTGAAATGCCCGGGTTCTGGCGAACCGAACACGTTTGACATGAGCAACCTCGATGCCTTGACCTCACGCGATGAGGTCAAATTCGTGCTCGCCAGCCGCGGCGACTACGACTTTGCGAGGGAGTTCATCACGCGGCACAATCTCGCGGGGAAGGTGAATGCGGTGCTCTTCTCGCCTGCGTTTCGCAAGGACGCCACCGGCTCCCGCGACAGCTCGCACTGCCTGCTCGATCCGCAAGATCTGGCCAGTTGGATGATTGCCGACAACGTCCCAGCCAGGCTGGGGTTGCAACTGCACAAGTTCATCTGGGACCCAGCGGTGAAGGGAGTGTAGGGATTTCATATTGCCGATGGAAGATTGCAGATTTGAGATTGATCACGAGTGTTGTCGGGCAGTGGAGTTAGTCTGCAATCTACAATCTTAAATCTGCAATCCGAAATCTTGCGTTCAGAAATGCCATCCTCAGCAAAATACCGCGCGGTGGTGCTCCTCAGCGGAGGCATGGACTCCTGCGTCTGCGCTGCGCTTGCGGCTCGCGA
>Ga0187770_10000134_pt1 | contig 33839 bp, 32 predicted proteins | sample 0116_SJ02_MP02_2_FD_133154 | JGI IMG/M metagenome (GOLD analysis project Ga0187770, IMG submission 133154) | Tropical peat soil microbial communities from peatlands in Department of Meta, Colombia - 0116_SJ02_MP02_20_MG | ecosystem: Environmental > Terrestrial > Soil > Wetlands > Peat | place...
GCGCGCGCGTCCGAAAACGGTTCGCACCGTGCCTCCCATTTCGTCCGTGCCGAACGCCGGCTTATGGAAGCCAATCAGTATCCATCCGGCGCCCACATCGAGCGCCGACTGGATGATGTCGCGGGCGGGGTTGTCGGTCCATCTCGACATAGTCTTGATCGTCGCACCGTTGTGCTGCGCATGCTCGATCGCCGAGACCAGAATCGGCGCGCGCGGAGGCACCCGTTGGTCCATCTCGCGAAGCCCGGATCGGACTCCGCCCGGCGGCCGGCGAACTAGCGAGAGAACCACCGGCGCAGGAGTTTCGGGCTCGGTCGCTTGAGCCGCTACATCGAGCAGCGATGTCATCCCGCGCGGATTCGATACTGCGACCAGCATCGGTTGCCGCCGGGTTTCTGAGACTCCCGTGCCTGGCGCGCTGGCCCGCGCGCTGCGGTCCTCGGTCAGCTCGCTGGAAATGAGGTCGAGCACGGGCGTGGTCGAGAGCGTGGTGACGAGCGCCATCATCACCAGCATCGCGAACACGGTCGGCGAGATGACCCCGAAATCGAGCCCGATGTTGAGCACGATCAGCTCGACCAGTCCGCGCGTGTTCATCAGCACGCCGAGCGCCGATGCGTCACGCCATCCAAGGCCGGTCAGCCGCGCGGCAATCGCGCTGCCGCCGAACTTTCCCGCCGATGCTGCCAGGATGATCAACGCGCAGAGCATCCATTGCTCGGAGCCGCTCACGAGGCCGATCTGCGTCCGCAATCCGGTATATGCAAAGAACGCGGGGAGCAGCAGCACCACCAGCAGGTCTTCGAGGCGGTCCGTAAGATCGCGCGCAAGGCCGCTGTCATGCGGGATCATCGCGCCGAGCGCGAAAGCGCCAAAGACGGGGTGGATGCCGATCAGGTCGGTGGCCCACGCCGACAGCAGCAGCACAACGAACACGACCGCCATCAGGCCCTGCGTCAGTCTGCCGCGATTTCCGTAGACCAGCGTGAGGCGCACCATCAGCGGCCTCACGACGAGAAAGGTCACCGCCACGAACGCCAGCGCTCCGCCGAAAGTCGTCACGAATCCGGCCGTGCGCGACTGAATTATCGCGACCACGAACGCGAGCATGCACCACGCCGTCACGTCATCGACCGCGGCGCAGGTCAGCGCGATCGCGCCCATCCGAGTTTTGTGGATTCCGCGGTCCGTGAGGATTCGCGCGAGGACGGGAAACGCGGTCACCGACATCGAGACGCCGAGGAACAGCGCGAACGATGTGAAGCGCACCCCCGCAGTCGCCATCCGCGGGTAGAGCAGCAGCGAAACCGCGGCGCCCAGGAGAAACGGCGCGATTATGCTCGCATGCGAAATCGCGATCGCAGCGTGACCTCTGCGGCGAAGCAGCGCCGGGTCGAGGTCGAGCCCGACCAGGAACATGTACAGCACCACTCCGACCTGCGACAGCACGTTGAGGAACGGGGCGATCGACGCGGGAAGCAAATAGGCAGAGACGCCCGGAGTTACGCGGGCGAGAAATGACGGACCGAGCAGAATGCCCGCGATTATTTCCCCGATCACCGGCGGCTGGTGAAGCAGGCGAAATGCTTTTCCCAGCACGCGCGCAAGCGCGATTATGACCAGGAGCGCGAGAAGCACGTGGCCAACCGCACCGGCATACGCCGCCGCGTGTCCAGCCGTCGCGACAGGCGCGGCCGCCGCGGTCATCGTTTCGCCCCACGACTGTATCAGCATGAAAATCACGATCGTTGCGCCAATCATCAGGCTGTAGCCCACCGCGAGGGGCCCATGCTGGCGGACCGTGCCATTTGCGGAGATGTTCGGTTGTGAGGCCATGCGGAAGGACCTCTCCCCGGAGAGTGTTGCTCCAGACAGTCTTTCGGAGCGGCGAGCCAGATGCAATCCGCCGAGAGATCGGGCCTCGCGCATCATCATTGTCGAGAAGCACCGGCGCTCAGGCGCCGGCATGGAGCGGAGCGCGTGCGCAATCGTCACGCGACCTTGCGCAGAGCGCCGGCGACGCTGGAGCGGATCGTGCCGATCGCAGGCGCCACGCCGGCGATGAGGCCGACCGCGATTGCGATCGCGAGTCCTCCGCCCATCACCGGTGCCGGCAATCCGAACGACAGCAGCGGCCCGAACGTCGGAAAGAATCCGCGCAATTGATCCATCAGCGCGCACGCCGCCGCGATTCCGATCAGCCCTCCGGCGAGCGATGCGACGCCGCTTTCGACCGCGAGCCCCGTCAGGATCTGCGCCCCGGTGAAGCCAAGGCTCTTCAGCACTGCGACCTCGTGAGTCCGTTCGCGCACCGACATCGATGCCGCATTCAGAACCGCAAGCGCGATCGCGAGCACCGCGGCCATCCCGATTCCCTGCACGATTCGCGCGAGCGGCCCGTAAGTGGACACCATCTCCGCCATGAACGCCTTCTCGGTCTCGGTGCGAGTCTCGGCCGACGAGTTGCGAAACATCGCGTCGATCACCGCTGCGATGCGCGAGACATCGTCGAGCCGCGCGCATCGCACCCACAGCATGCTCACCTGGCCGGGGCGATGAAGCGCCTCCTCCATATAGTCGCGCTGGAACAGGAAAATCGTGAGGTCCGGGCCCTGGTCGATCGTGCCGATGATGCGGAAGGTGAGCGTCAGCGGGATATCGGGATTGCGCAGCGAGACCATGTCGCCCGTTCGCCAGCCGAATCGGCGCATCGTGGCGGTTCCGACGATCGCCGCATCCCTGGTGTTCTTGAATTTGACCACCAGCTCGTGGTTCAGCGCATACTCGGGCCAGATCTGGTCGGGATTGTCGGCGTCGATCCCCATGCTCGGAAACTGGTGCGTGGGATCGTCGTAGATTCCGCCGAACCAGGTCATCCGGTTCACCGCGAGCACGCCGGGGACGCGCGCGATTTTCCAGTAGTAAGATTCCGGAAGCGTGCGGTCGAACCCGGCGCGATTGGTTATCGCGAGCCGCGGCGACCGGTCCGCATCCTCCACGATCGCGTTCATCACGTACGGGATGACGGTCGTCGCGGAGAACACCACGGTCGCAGCCGCCACCGCAAGCACGGTCAGAATCGTGCGACGGCGGTTGCGGCGCCAGAGGTCGATTATCGCGAGCGGCAGTAATCGGAGCATACGAGTCCTGTGACGTTATGATCTCACACCGAAACGGCGGAGCAATCCGCGCGCCAATCGCGTGATGCGGCTTGTTTTCCGATCCGCCACGTCGAGGCGAAGATTCGCGCTCGGGCGGATCCCCGCAAAGGCGCGCGCGGCTCGTCCGCCGGCGTGTCTCCGATCGCAGCATCCCAAATGGCGCAAAGTGAGCCATCGCTTGCCTTAACGGTCGTTAGAAACGTTTTAGAATCGAGAAGATTTTCACGGCACGGCTGATGCGTATAGATGTTTTCGTGCCGCGAAAAGGAGTGAGTGTCGGCCATTGGCCGGCGAGAATGCGGCACAGATAGCCCGCCGTGGCGGGCGATGAGCCGGGACGGTTTCACCCGCGAGCGTTTCCCGGCTGCTTGGAGAGAGGGCGGTCGATGTGGAGTGCTTCCTGCATCGACCGCCAATTGTTTCCGCCCTGCCCTCTTTCACGCCAGTTCTCTTTTGGCGCGACGATTCTCTAATTGCCGTCGGGGGTTCGACGCGAACCCCCGGCGCTCGCCCGGTCCGCACCGGCGGGCATCCGCTCCGGGCGATTTTAATCCGCGCGCCCGCGTGGCATCTTCATCGACACTCTCCCGGCCGCACTTGCGGAGGTTGCCCAGATGGCATCGACACCCAATGCGCCCCTATCGAACCCGTCCGCACCCATCGATCCGCTGATGGGCCAGCTCGAAGTGATCGAGGACGGGCTTGCGATGTTTCACGCCTTCGCCAATATCGCGTTCGCTTACGGCCGCGGCGACATGCTCGTGGTCGATACCAGCACGCGGCAGAACGGCCAGCCGGCTGTCGACGCGATCCGCAAAATCACCGACGATCCCGTCGCGTTCATCGTCTATACGCACGGCCATGGCGACCACGCATTCGGCACAGAGGCGTTCCTGCGCGATGCCGCCCGGCGCGGCTACGCTCGCCCGAAAATCTGGGCGCACGAGGATGTCGCCGCGCGATTCAGGCGCTACGCGCGGACCGCTGGATGGCAGGCGCACATCAACCGGCTCCAATTCGGCGCGCGATTGCCGATCGACGTGATATTCCAGGAGAGTTCGTTTCACTATCCCAATCTGACCTACCGCGGGACGCAGATGCTGGAGCTCGGCCGCGAGGCGGTCGAACTGCAGCACGCGATGGGCGAGACCGATGACGCGACGTGGGTGTGGATGCCGGGGCGGCGAGTCGCGATGGTGGGCGATCTGATCGTCTCGTCGATGCCGAACACGGGCAACCCGAACAAGGTCCAGCGCTACACGCTCGAATGGGCGGAGGCGCTTGAGAAAATCGCCGCGAAAAAGCCGCGTTACGTCCTGCCCGGCCACGGCCCCGCGTATCGAGGCGAGGAAGTGTGCGCCGAGCTGCTGCTCGAGACCGCGCGCGCCCTGCGCTTCATCCATGACGAGGTCGTACGCCAGCTCAATTCCGGAAGATGGCCGATCGAAATCATCGAGGCGAACATCGAGCTGCCCGCCGACCTGGCCGCCAAGCCGTATCTTGCGCCGGTGTATGGATGCGTTGCGTTCGTTGTGCGCGACGTCATCCGGCGCTACGCCGGATGGTGGTCGGGCACGCCGTCGGAGATGTTCCCGGCGCCGCGCAGCGAGCGCGCCGCCGACATCATCGCGCTATGCGGCCGCGATGCGGTGATCGGTCGCGCGCGCGCGCTCAAACGCGACGGGCATCTCAAGCGCGCGCTCGCGCTTGCCGAGCTGACCGCACAGGCAAATCCCGCCGATGCGGAAGCGATCGCGCTCAACGCGGAGCTGCTCGATGCGATGGCGGCGGGCGAGCGTTCGTTCATCGCGCGCAACTTCTTTATCGGCGCCGCCCGCCAGCTTCGCGAGCGCAAAGGCCCGTCGTGATGCGCCCCGCCGGCGCACCATTACACCAAAAATTCACACAGCCTTAACAGGCCGCGCATCGGACCTTGGCATAATCGATGCTGCGCCCGGCCGCGCGCCCCGGTCTTTATCATCGCGCTGCCGAACGCACTCATGCTTGCGCCCGATCAGGAGCGTGTATCGTGATTGGTACCACACGAAAGACGGCATTCCTTCCGGCCGAAGAACGCACTCCCGCGCTGCGCGCCGAATTCGACTCCCCCGATCCTTGGTTGAGCGCGAGTTTCGCCCCCGATTTGCTGGTTCCGTCGCAGTTCCACGATTTGAACCGGCGGCGGCCCGTTTTCGACGGCGAGATGCGGCTGGTTCTCGCAGTGCTCGAGGATGCGATCCGGTGCTATCTGAAGAACATGCACGCGACGCGGCCGCGAGCGCGCGCGCAATTCGCTGAAGTTGAACAATGGATCGAGGCGGGCCCGGTCGCGCATCACCCGTTCTCCTTCAGCCGCATCTGCGACGTCCTCGACGTCGATCCCGAATACCTCCGCGCGCAAATCAAGTTGCTCAGTCCGGACGATTTGCCCACCAAGCATCTGCGCTCCGTAGCCCGCCGCCAGCAGGTCCGGCCGGGCCGCCAGAGCCGCAGCGGCAGCCGGCGCCGCCCTCCAAGCTCCGCTGCCGGCGGCTAGCAGGATGTTGAGACCACAGGGCGGCCGAACTGCAAGAATCCCGCTCTTCTCAACATCCTGCTGATGCCGCTGCCCCGCGGGCCCACGCGCTGCGTCCAGGGTCAACGCGTCATGTAGTAGTGGTAATGATGGTTATGCCAGCCGCCATCCCATCCCGGACCCACGCAGCATCCCTGAAGCGCCGCCAAACCCGAAATCAGAACCATCGTTGCGAGAAACATGAGGATTTTCTTCTTCATCGCCGTTCACCTCACGTACCTATGATTTTGTGCATCAGCGGTGCCAGCGGAAATGCGCCGACGACGCGCGGATTTCGCATTCGGCCCCACCGAGCAATATCCCAATTCCGACATAGTAATTGCCGTTCCGATTCAAACGCTGTCCGGCGTCCCGCCGATTCTGAACGATTGTTTAGAATTACCAACTCGGGATCGTTTGTGATTGTTGCGAACATCGTAAGAACCGCACGCAGCACGCCGGATACCTCTCGCTTCAGATGACGCTCAGGGGCTGTCCCGGTTTCAGCGACGCTCTCGCGCGCGCCGGCCGCGCAGGGAGACTGCAGACGGGGCGAGCGCCGCGACCGAGCGCGGCTATCGAACGCAGACAGCGCTTGCGAAATAATCCGACGTTACGAGCAATCCGCAAGGTACAGCAGGAACCTCGCAGGTCACCAGGTCTGATTTGCTCAATGCCCTGAGTAAAAATATTCAGTGCCGTGAGCAAAATCCGACGGCCATTTCACCGGCCCTGGTCGGCTGAGCTTGCCCACCGGAGCCGATTGCTGGCAATGCGGCGGGAGCGGGATGGAGGTTACGTCGTTCGCGCGATCGGGAAACGCAGCCGGGCCACTCAGCGTCTCTTCATGAATTGATCCGGCGTGAGCACGGGGACGGCCGTCCGGCCGGCAAAATCCTTCAGGTTCCAGCTCACAATCGCATCCGCCCCGTAGCGATCCGCCTCCCGCGCGAGCATCGCGTCGCCAAGCGTCATCCGGCGCGCGACATACCGGATCACATCATCGGCGAAAGAAGCGAGCCACGCGCTCGCGGGCGCGTCACCGGCGCCGAACGGGTTCAAGACGCGAACCGGATACACCGCTGCGAATCCGTGCAGCCATCGTTCGGTTTCTCCGGGGGAGAGCCGGAACGAGGCCGCCCCGCAAAGCTCGAGCAGGGTCATCAAGGGAACCGCCCCCGACATTTCGGGCAACCGCGCGAGAAATGCGCGAGTGGCTGGATACAGCGCGTCGCGGCGAAAAAAGCGATCAATGATAAAGAGGTTAGCGTCGAGAAAGACCAAAACGATCGCCCTTGGCGGCCCGATCCATTTCCCGCCAGCCCCGGTACGGAACCGTCCTCGCGATCTTGCGCGAGATCCGCTCGAATTCACGCAGTGCCGTCGCCGCAGAAGCACGCCGCAACCGCGGCGTTCGCGCCTCGATCTGGCCTTGCAGGCTCCGATAGATCGAGTCGGAGGCAGGGACCGCGGCCTGACTGGAAGGTTCGACCACGGCAACGGGCTTTCCCCGCCTCGTGACGGTGACCCGTTCTCCCGCCTCGACTCGCCGCAGGATACGCGTGGTCTGGTTCTTCAGCTCGCGCACGCTCACCTGTGATTCCGATGCCATGTGGCCACAAATGTAGCAACGATTCTTCGGGTGCGTCAATCGGCCGGCATTTCCTCGCAACTGATACCGGCCCGCGACGCGCGGGTTTTTGACCCGCCGGCCGGCCGCCAAACCGGCACTCCTCAACCGGGAACACTCAGCGCGGCATGAGACGGCTCAGGCCCCGGCGTCCGGCGGCGACGGCTCACCGTTGTGCCCTGATACTTGACAATTCGCCATGATTATGGCATCTCGCTCCCGAGTGCCGCGGGGCCGGCGAGAGGCGCCGGCCGTTTGCGCGGGCTGCCGCCGGCTGGTCGCGCGGCGCGGATAGCCGGGGCATCGCCTCCGCCCCCTGCCTGCGGTTGCGGCAGGAGGCGCGTTTCGCCGCTGGACCGCGTTTGAAGCCTGGGAGGAATCGTATGATAAGAAAACTCACCGCGTTCGCCTTCAGACCACCAGTGTTGCTCGGTTTGCTCGTGCTGCTCGGGCCGTCAACGGCGCTCGCCCAGGTTTGCTCGCCCGCCGGTGGCTATTCATCGTCATTCGTAGTCACCGGAGACGTACAAGAGGCCCGGACTTTCACACAGAGCAGCCTGGAAGCATTGACGCCCGTGAGCACGGTTGACGACTTCTTCATTTCTCACGGGGGCACATCCAGTGCGCAATACACCGGCATCGGCCTGTGGGACCTGCTCAACGCCGTCGGTCTCAAGAAAGGGATAAATCTGCCCAATGAGTATATCGTAGTGACCGGCAGCGACTGTTATCAGATGACATTCTCCATGGGCGAGATCGATCCATACATCGGCGGCACTCAGGACGTGATCATCGCCTACGAGCTTGCCGGCGCCCCTTTGGATGCTTCTTCGGGCTTTGCGAAGCTGAGCATTCCCGGAGACAAGATGGGGGCGCGGCGGGTGAGCTGGATTGTCGAGATCCAGGTCCTCCCCGGAACCAGCAGCTAGACGCGAGCGTTACCGCACGCATTGCCGGGAGAAAACGCATTTCATGGCAGGTTCGATGAACGGCCAGATTGGCCAGCACTCTGCAACGACGATTTTACGACGGGAGATGACTATGTTTATACGGCTCGCCGCATTGACTATTGGTTTGTCGCTATTGGGAATACCACAAGCGTTTGCCCAGACCGCGGCGGCTCCGCCCGCACCGTGGTGCCACGGCGGATACTCACCGACGTTTACGGTGAGCGGTGCAGTTGAAACCCCTCTAAGCTTCACTCTTTCAAGTCTCTCCGCATTCACTCCGCAAACTTCGGTCACCTCGGGCGTGGAATATACGGGGGTCTTGTTGTGGGAGATAATCAACAAGGCGGGGCTGGCGAACAATCCTTCTATCAAGAACGATTCCGATCGAAAATTCGTGGTGGTAACCGGCGACTGGTGTGAGCGCGCCGTCTTTTCAATCGGCGAATTGGACCCGACGGCCGGTGGCAGCCCCCATCAGGTGATTGTCGCCTACCAGCGCAGCGGCCAGGATCTCGGCCCGCAGGGATTTGCCCAGATTGTAGTCCCATCGGACAAGAGCGGTGCGCGCTGGATAACGAACGTCTCCAACATCGAAGTGATTGAAGAAACCGCGGGACCAACTAGCTAGCAAGGCGGTTCGGGTTCCCGACGCCGGAAACCGGCCTCCGGCGCGATCGGGAGCGAAACCGGCCGAAGTCAGTGAGAGCGGCGTGCGTGGGCATCCGTCCTGCGCACGACCGCTCTCACCCTTCCAAACGACGCGCGGGACGTCACCGTTTCGAAGCCGGCCTCGCGAAGCATCCCGTCCAGCTCCTCGCGCGTCAGGACCTCGGTCCCATCATGTGCGCGTGGCGGACTGCCCGGCTTTCTGATCAGATCGATCAGCGCGAAGGCGCCGGCCGGCTTGAGCACGCGGGCGATCTCGCGCAGCGCGTCGAGATAGCCGCGAACATGATGGAGCCCGTAGAGGCAAACCACGAGGTCGAACGCGCCGGTGCGAAACGGCAAACGCTTTCCGTCGCCCTGGCATAGCGCGGCGTTGGCCGCCGCCCCGTGCGCGCGCAAGTACTCGCGCGTGCGCGGCAGGATGGTGCGATCGTAGTCGAGCGAGACGATTCGGGCGGAGGGTTCGGCGCGCGCGATTCCCGCGCTGGCCCATCCAAGGCCGGTTGCGATGTCGAGGCATACGGCCCCGCGAGGAAGATCGACGCCGCGCAGGAGGCCGGGGATCTCGACCGTCATCCCGAGCCACGCCCGCGGCCTGCTGTACACGAGCCAGCGGCCCAACCCGTGCATCAAGACGCCGTGGCGTTCCTGGTTGTCCATCTTTAGCGAGGGGGGCCTTTCTCTGCGGGAGCGATCTTCGTGGCGAAATCAGCTTTTCGCAAGGTGGCGTTCACCACGACCTGGCGCTGCGCCTCAATGCGGACTGTCGTCGCTCCTACGTTCATCCAGGCCTGCTGGGCAGCCATCATCGCCCGCATGCTCTTGATCCCCTCAGCGGTTGGTTTCTGGCCCATCGATTGGAGGACCTCACTTAACTGGTTGTCGGTCATTTCCGGCATTCTCGTCGGGCCGGTGGAGTCATCTCTTATCTGCCGGATCAGCTTTGATTTCTCGGAGATCCACATGGTCGTCCGGATCGTGCCCGCTTTTTTCGTTATGACGTAGCATGGGTCTCCATCGATGGCAGCGTCAGGTCCAAACGCGGCGTCCTTGGAGCGCTTGAGGCTGTTGCTGTTCAGGCGAAAGAAGATGGAGGGTATAGTGTTCGCCGCTCCCCCCGATATTCCGGTCGCCATCCCCAACGCCATCGACATATCCTTCATCTGGGTCGGGCTTGCCTGCATGGGCGTCGTGATGAAGTTTCCGTCGCCGGCAGACCAGACGGCCCCACGGTTCATCATGGTCGGCATCTCCCATTCGATCCGGTACAGATCAGGCCGTGCTAGCTTGATTGAGAAGGTAGAATGAAGCTCTTGCTGTGCGAACCCAGGTATAGTGGTATTCGATGTAACGTCGCCCGCCGACGAGTAGCTCTGCATCTTGTCATACGTGGCCTGGACCTGCGCCAGCAAATCTGAAACGGATGGACGCGTCTCGGCCGTGGCGCCCGGCGTCGCAACGCTTAACACAAGAGCGAACACCGCGATGCTGTTGATGTTCTTCAGCATTCCGTTCCCTCGCCAGATAGTGAGCCGCTAACCAGCGGAGTGCAAGACAACGCTCGGTGCGCCGCGGCGCGGCGCACCGATCTTCGCAAACGGATGATTCTGTTCGGCGATTCTTTGGAGCGGGCGACCGGGGTCGAACCGGCAACGTCCAGCTTGGCAACGAATCCGAGGCGGGAGAGCCAAGGGAGCCCAAGGACGAAAATCCTTGAGCCACGCAGCGTTTCTGAATTTCTACTTCCCGCCCCTGACCCCGATTTTCGCCGCTCCCCCGGCACCTTTGACAGAAAAATGCCAGAAAGTCTTCCGCGCCGGACCGTCCAGCCATAGCTTGAACGGCCCGTCAGACGTCAAGACCCACCGGACAGGTCCGGCGATGAGTGCGGTGGATCAAACGGGGCGAGAGCCTTGCGGCCAGGTGTCCTTCCAATTAATGGAATTGGAGGTTAGAAGAGGGTAATTCCTGTTTAACTGAAGTCAACGACTAGGAAAAAACGACGATGCAGCGAAAAAGGATTCTCCGGAATGTCGCCATGGCAACGCTCGCAGTCACGATCATGATCGCGAATTCAGTGGCTGCGCAGGCGCAGCAGACCGAAAAGCCATGGCCGACCATCGCAGAGAGCAAAGCCATTGCTGAAGAGGGGTTCATCTACGGTTTGCCAATCGTGATGAACTACGCGGTCATGTACGAATACGTCCTAGACCGCAACTCCGGCCAGTGGAAAGCGCCATTCAACACGATTTTCAACGAGCGCCGCGTATTTACCTATAAGGACACGGCCATCGTCACGCCCAATAGCGACACGCCGTACTCGCTGCTGTGGATGGACCTGCGCGCGGAACCTTTCGTGCTCTCGGTACCGGCCATCGAAAGGGGTCGTTACTACTCGGTGATGCTGTGTGACGGCAACACGTTCAACTACGGTTATATAGGGAGCCGTGCTACCGGCAACGATGCGGGCGATTACATGGTTGTCGGGCCGAACTGGAAGGGCGAGACACCGTCGGGAATCAAGCAGGTCTTTCGATCTTCGACGGACTTTTCAATGGCGGCCTATCGTACGCAGCTTTTCAATCCCGAGGACATGCCCAACGTGGACAAAGTCCAGTCCGCGTATAAGGTACAGCCGCTGTCGGCGTATCTGCACCAACCGGCCCCGCCGCCGGCCCCGGCAGTTAACTTTCCCAAATTCAATGACCAAACTGCGAAGAAGAGCCTCTTTGAATCTCTCTTTCCCAGAATCGATGCCCTGCGCATGAAGATGAATTTCTTTGAATACCTCGACTTCGCTCTCCAGTTCGCGCCAGCCGGGCCGGAAGAAAAAGACATCCGCGCCAAACTCGCTCGCATCGGCATTGGTCCGGGCAAGACCTTCGACTTCAAAGAGCTTTCTGCCAAGCACAAGCTCGCAATCGCCCTGGCCATGAAGGATGGCGAGAAGAAGGTCGAGGAGAAGGCCAATACCTTCGGCAAGAACATCAATGGATGGCGCGTCGGCTCCTCATTTGGCGACCGCGACTTCTACCACGGCGACTGGTTATTGCGCGCGGCCGCCGCCAAGGCCGGGATCTACGGCAACGACGCGGTCGAGGCTGTGTATCCGATCACGAAGTGGCTGGCAAATGGCGAGCCGCTCGATGGCAGCAAGCACAACTACACTCTCACCTTTCCCGCCGGCCAGCTCCCGCCGGTGAACGCGTTCTGGTCGGTGACTATGTACGACGGCAAGACGCAGTTCCTGATCCAGAATCCGATTAACCGCTATCTTGTGAACTCGCCGATGCTTCCGCAGTTGAAGAAGAACGCCGACGGCTCGCTGACGTTATACATTCAGAAGGACTCGCCCGGCGCCGACAAGGAATCCAATTGGCTTCCGGCGCCTGAGGGCCCGATCTATCTGGTGATGCGCCTTTACTGGCCGAAGGAGACGCCGCCGTCGATACTTCCCGCCGGCGAGGGAACCTGGAAACCGCCTGCTGTGAAACAAGAGTCATAGCGAAAACGAAACTCCATGCCGGCGCGCACTGCAGCTCTCCGAGTTGTCCGTAAGCCTTTGCGCGATTGAACAGGATCATTCCGTCCTCGCCGTATCGGTGAAGGAGTTCGGCGAACTTTTCCTCCCCTCCTTTCGCACGAGGAGCATCTAATGGCGAGTTTTCCCTGAGTCGGCAGAAATCTCTAGCCACAGATCGCGCCACCTGGGCATCGTTCTATCCCCCACGAGTCTTAACGACCGCGATTTCCAGCGGAAAAATCTGACCCGCCCCACGAAACTAGCGCAGGCGAAAGTTGCGGATTTGGCCCGGCGCGATCGTTTTGGCCGGTCTGACCGGTGTTTTCTGTGCTCAACAAACTTAAGCAACGGCCTCAAAGCAGCCATTCTGCCTTCTTCCAGCGGCTCTTCGGTCCGGCCTTGCGCTGCTGTCGAGGGCGAACCGGAAAGCTGTGTTGGTTCCGGGTTCGAGGTCCGAGCGGCCGCGGCGGGACGCGCCAGTCCTCACAAGCCGTCGATTCTCCGTGGCGATTTTTTTGGAGCGGGCGACCGGGGTCGAACCGGCGACGTCCAGCTTGGGGACGATACCGAGGCGGGAGAGTCCGGGAAGCCCGAGGATGAAAATCCTTGAGCTACGCGGCTTTTCTCAATTTCGAGTTCCCGCCTGTGACCTCGATTTCCCCGCTCTCCGGCAAGTTCGCCAGAGAATTGGCAGAAGGAGATCTTCCCGCTCGTCCGCTAGCCCTCGATGACCGTCCAAGGAAGGAGTTTGCCGTCATCGTGAACCTCGAACCGTCTCTCGCTCCACTGGCGCGAGAAATACGCACGGATCGCCTGGAGCCACAGGTCCAGGCGGATCCTAAGCGGCAGCGTCTGACTCACGCGCGAGAGTATGACCACAGAGCGTGTCAGAGGAACATCGAGAAAGTCCTCGTCGTGGGTGAGAAACAGGATCTCTTCTGCAGTGAGGCGCTCGACGATGTCGATGTCGGGCAGGCCTCTCAATCCAAGCAGAATGATGTGTTCGACTTCCCGCCCCTCTTCGCGCAGCTTCCGCACCAGGGCAAGCGGAAAGTTCTCATCGAGGAGGATTTTCATCCGGTGCGACTGCCGGAGGCAGGTGCGCGGCCACGTGCGCCGCATATCGAAGAGCGGCGGAGATCTGTTCGCGTGTAAGCTGGTACTCGGATGCAACCTCCTCCAGCGAAGAACCCGACGCGAGTTCCGCGAGGACCGTCGCGACATCCATCCGGGTCCCTGCCAGACATGGCTTTCCGAACCGGATTTTCGGGTCCATCGAAATGCCGGGGAACACTTCCATCTCGCACCTCGCCGCGCAGAGGTCACTCCATCGTACCAGAGAATCCGGGGGAAAGCGCGCGGAGCCCTGGCGGAGGCTGAGCTCGAAGAATCTCTCGATTTTTTTGGAGCGGGCGACCGGGGTCGAACCGGCGACGTCCAGCTTGGGAAGCTGGCATTCTACCGCTGAATTACGCCCGCCCAATCGCGAAGTCTAAGTCCGGTGCCCCCCACTGTCAATTGAACCCCGCCGCTGGCGCGCGAGCGCGGGCGCACCCGCAGTTGGCGCGGCGATCTCCATCGGCTAGCTTAGTCGGCGTGCGCCGACGCCCAAAGCCCGACCGCCCCGCGCTCAAAATCGCGCCCATCGACCCGCGCCGCGCGCGCACGAGGAAACTCGCCACACTCTCGCGCCTGGTCAAGCGCAGTCAGTTCGCGGCACCGGTTGGCGCGGGCGCTACGATGCGCCGGTTTCTCGACTCGATGCCCGACGTGCTCGCGGCGCGCGACCTCCGCCTGCTCGCGCGCGATATCGCGGCGGCGCATCGCGGGCGGCGCCTCGTGCTCCTCATGTGCGGAGCGCATCCGCTCAAAGTCGGCCTCGGCCCGCTCATCTGTTCTTTGATCCGCGACGGGATCATCGGTGCGATCGCGACCAACGGCGCGGCGATTATCCACGATTTCGAACTCGCCTTCGCCGGGCGCACGTCCGAAGATGTCGGCGAGGGGTTGGCGGAAGGAAGCTTCGGGATGGCTGAGGAGACCGGCGCGTTTCTGAACCGCGCGGCCAGAATCGCGGCTGACGAGAAGAAGGGACTCGGCGAGATCGTGGGGCGCGAGATTTTGCGCGCGCATCTTAAGTTCCGCGACACGAGCATCTTCGCGGCCGCACACCGCGCGGGCGCGCCCGCCACCGTTCACGTCGCGATCGGCTCCGACATCATCCATATGCATCCGGACGCCGATGGCGCTGCGATCGGCGCGGCCACGATGAACGATTTCCATCGGCTCGCGGCGGTCGTCTCGCGATTGTCGCGCGGCGTGGTGGTGAACCTGGGCTCGGCAGTGGTCATGCCGGAGGTGTTTCTGAAGGCGCTCAATCTCGCGCGCAATCTTGGACGGCGCGTGTCCGGCTTCACCGCCGCGGACATGGATTTCATCCGCCAGTATCGGCCGCGGGTGAACGTGGTCGAACGCCCGACTCAGGGCGGCGGGCGGAGAATGATCCTGACCGGTCATCACGAGGTGATGTTCCCGCTGCTGGCCGCGGCCATCCGCGAGGCGCTCGCGCGGCGTCCGGGCGCAGCGGGCTGACGGCGATGGCGCAGGCTCGGCGCGCGAAGCCGCCGATCGCGATTCTCACCGACTTCGGCTACCGCGACCATTACGCCGGCGCGATCAAGGGCGTAATCGCGGCGATCGCGCCGGGCGCGCAGATTATCGACATCACGCACGGCATCCCGGCGCAGTCGATCGTCGCCGGCGCGCTCGCGCTCCGGGAGAGCTGGCGCTACTTCCCGCCGAAAACGATTTTCCTCGCGGTGGTCGATCCGGGGGTGGGCACCGCGCGGCTGCCGATCGCGATCGAGACGCGGGCGGGGGCGCGGCTGGTCGGTCCCGACAACGGGCTGCTTTGGCTCGCGGCCGAGGACGCGGGCATCGCGCGCGCGGTGCACATCTCGTCGCGGCGCTATCGGCTGGAAACGGTGAGTGCGACTTTTCACGGCCGCGACATTTTCGCGCCTGCGGCGGCATGGCTATGGCGCGGCGCGCCGATTGGCGCGCTCGGTCCGAGGCTCGCCGAAATCGCGCGGCTGGAATTGCCCAAGCCGGCGGTATCGGGACGCCAAATCCGCGGCGAGGTCATCTACGTCGATGGCTTCGGGAATCTCGTGACCAATATCGGGCGCGAAATAATCGCGAGCCTGAAAGCTACTTTCCCCGAATCAAGAGTTTGGGTTAGGATCGATCGTGGCGCCGCGATGGAGATACGCGGGACGTACGGCGACGCGCCCACAGGTGCTTCTGTAGCGACTTTCGGAAGTTTCGAGCTCCTGGAAATTGCCGTCCGCGACGGAAACGCGGCCGAGCGCCTCAAGGCCGGCCCCGGCGCCCCGATCATCGTGACCGCCAGCAAGAAGTAACCGATGGAACAGGCAGCAGCACAACCCGGCGGGCCCGGCGTCCTTACTGAGATACCGCGGCAGGCGCCGGTGGAGATTCCCGGAGCGCCGGCGATTGCGCGCCGCGAGGTCCCCGCGCTGAATATTGCGCTGTTCCTGCTGACCTTGCTCACGACCACGATGGCGGGGGCGTACGCGGCGGTGGACACGGGCATCTCGGTGCTCCATCCGATCGAGAGTCTGCGCTTGCTATCGGCAGGGCTGTCGTTTTCGATTCCGCTGATGGCGATCCTGCTCGCGCACGAGATGGGCCATTACGTCACGTCGCGGCGCTACGGAGTCGATACTTCACTGCCATATTTCATACCGGCGCCGTTCCCGTCGCTTTTCATCGTCGGGACGTTCGGCGCATTCATCCGGATGCGATCGATGCCGCGGTCGCGCCGCGTGATGTTCGATATCGGAGCGGCGGGACCGTGGGCCGGGGTGCTCGTCGCGATCCCGTGCGTAATCATCGGACTCTCGATGTCGCAGATTGGTCCGCTTGGCGGGGGCGGCGGCGGGATCGAGCTTGGAAACTCGCTGCTGTTCCTCGGGCTCACGCGATGGGTGCTGGGCGTGAATCCGTCGCTGGTTTCGATCAATCTCCATCCGGCCGCGTTCGCGGGCTGGCTCGGACTGTTCGTCACGACGCTCAACCTGCTGCCGGTGGGCCAGCTCGACGGCGGCCACGTCACCTACGCGCTCTTCCCGCGCCAGCATCGACGGATCTCCAAGCTGTTCGTGATCACGTGCGTTCTGATGGTGGTCGTTCCGCTCGCGCTGGGATACAGCTTCTGGGGCGGATGGCTGCTGTGGGCGGTAATCGCGGTGGCGCTCGGGCTGGGGCATCCGTCCACCGTGGATCGCGATACGCCGCTCAATCCGGTGCGGCGATTTGCCGCCTGGGCGACGATCGCGCTGTTCATCGCCACGTTCAGCCCGGTTCCGGTCTCGATCAATTTCCCCGAGAGCGGCCCTCCGAGCCACGAGTCGCAGGTGTACGACGTGATGCATCGGGCGCCCGGCCACGTTCTGCACGTGCCTCATCACGGCACTGTTCGAATCTGAGGGCGCGCCAGGTCCGGGGAGACATACGCCAGTGGCAAAGCATCGTGGGGTGAGCGGCGGCAGCGATCGGCCGAGCTGGAATCAATACTTCATGACGATCACGCAGGAGGTCGCCGAGCGATCGACGTGCCTGCGCGCGAAGGTCGGCGCGGTAATCGTGCGCGACCGGAGCATCCTCGCCACCGGCTACAACGGATCGCCGGCGGGCCTGCCGCATTGCAGCGAAGTCGGATGCCTCATCTACGAGTCGCGCAATCCCGACGGCGAGATCGAGCAGAACTGCTTCCGGACGATTCACGCCGAGATCAACGCGATCTCGCAGGCCGCGCGCAATGGCGCGGCGATCCGCGATGCGGACATCTACGTGACTCACACGCCCTGCATCCACTGCATGAAGGTGCTCATCAACACCGGCGTGCGCACGGTCTTCTACGGACAGCCGTACAAGCTCGCGACGGTCGCCAACCTGGTCAAGCAGGCGCACATCAAGCTCGTCCAGGTCGAGCGAGAGAATCCTCATGGGCGCAAATGACGGCGGCGTGCCGGGATGCGGGATTTGCGCGATTATCGCCGCGATCGAATCGGGCCCATTCGGGAACTTCATCGCGGAGCTTCCCACCTCCTACGTCGTGCTTGGTGATTCGCAGTTGTACCGCGGGTATTGCGTGATGCTCGCCAAGCGGCACGCAACCGAGTTGTTCCTGATGCCGCCGCAGGAGGCGCACGCGCTGTTCGAGGAGGTGCGGCTGACGGCCGAGGCGATCGCCGCGGTGGCAAAACCGTGGAAGCTCAATTACGAATGTCTCGGCAATTCGGAGCCGCACGTCCATTGGCACATCTTTCCCCGCTATGAAAGCGACCCGCTGCGGCTCGTACCGATCTGGGTGCGGCCCGAGAGCGAACGCAAGATTGCGCTTGACGGCGGCGAGCAGGCCGCGCTGATCGCGGCGATCGCAAACCAGATCAAAGTGCGCTTCCCCGGTGCGCGCATCGCCAAGAGCTGATCGCTTCCGCGCGCCGCGCCGGCCGCGGCTTGCGGCCATTGCGATCGCGATCGGGATTGCGCACGCAGCAGCGGCGATCGGCGGTTGCCATCGCAGGGAGTTGCCCGAGGCGCAGACCGACGCGGCGCGGCTGTACGCCGCCCGATGCGACAACTGCCACGCGGTGTACAATCCGCATACGCTGACCGCCGCGATGTGGCAGACGCAGGTGGATGTGATGGAGGTCAAGATTCGCGCCGCGGGACTGGCGCCGCTGAGCGCGGACGAGCGCCGCGTCATCCTCGACTACCTAACGCGCAACGCGGGCACGCAGTGAGCGCGAGCGCAGCCGCCGGAGTGACCGCGCAACGCGCGCGCTTTTTCGCCGCGCGCTTTTGGGCTAGATGAAATCGTGGGCGCAGAGACAATGGAGACATTCGATCGCAGCGAAGTCTATGTCGGCCGGGATTACGGCGGCGCAACTTATGACATCACGCCGGAACTGATCGCGACGTTCGTCGCGGGCACCGGCGACGACAATCCCTGGTATCGCGGCAGCTCTCCGTTGGGCGGACCCGTCGCGCCGGCGCTCATCCTCCATTCGGCGGTGTATCGAACCGTCGAGTGGTACCTGCCGAACATTTACGGCAACCTGCACGCGCGCCAGGAATGGGAACTGTTCGCGCCGGTGATGGTCGGCGAACGGCTGACGACGCGATCGGTGATCGTGGACCGCTACCTCAAGCGCGACCGCGAATACCTGGTAAATGAGGTGATCGTCGGGAACGCCGACGGCCGCATCGTTTCGCGCAGCCGAACACATCAGAGCTTTCTTCTTCCCGAGCAGACGCGCAAGGACGGCTTCGTTGTCGATCGCAGTCGGGAGAAGGACACCACGCGCACCTTCCGCGTCGGCGAGCGCGGCGGAGAGCCGATCGAAGCGCCGATGCGCAAGGTGACCGAGGAGATGTGCATGGCGTTCTCCGGGCCGGTGCGCAATTACCACACCGATCGGCAGAAGGCGATCGAGCTGGGGTTCCCGGAAATCGTCGTGCAGGGGATGCTCTCGGTGTGCATGGTCGCGGAGATGATGACGCGGCGGTTCGGCGCCGGGTTCCTCCAGGGCGGCAAGATGGATCTGCGGCTGGTCAACGTGCTGTGGGGCAACGACACGACCGGTCCGCGCGGGCTTATCATCGGGCGCCATCCCGAGGGGAAGCGCACGCGCGCCGAGGTCGAAGTCTGGTGTGAGAAATCAGACGGCGCAAAAACGATCGTGGGGAGTGCCAGCGCGATCGAACTCTAATTGCGCGCGCCCGTCACCGTGGTTCTGCGCGCTCCTCGCGATCGTGGCGATCGCCTCTGCGGGATGCGCCAACCGGTGCGATCAGGCGCGGACGCGATGTGAGTATGACTGCCGCCGCGACTATCAGCTTTGCCTGGTCAATGGCGGCGACGAGCAGACCTGCCGCCCGATAAATCAATCGTGCATGGATCGATGCGCGAGTCTCGCCGCCCAGTGCAGAGCACAATAGCGGCGCGGCGGGGCGGGCCCGAGGTGCTCAAAGTTAAGGCGCGGTAAGCGCCTCCACCTCGTCGATTCGTTTCGGAATCGCGGCGGTCATCACTTCGTGGCCGCTCTCGGTCACCAGCACGTCGTCCTCGATTCGGATTCCGATTCCGCGAAGTTGCGGCGGCGCAGCCTCGTTGTTGATGTCGATATAGAGCCCGGGCTCCATCGTGAGCACCATGCCCGGCTCGAGCTTTCGCGACTCGCCCCCGATGCGGTACAGGCCGACATCGTGCACGTCCATGCCGAGCCAGTGGCTGGTGCGATGCATGTAAAAGTGGCGGTAGTCGCCCTTGGCGATGATCTCATCGGCCGAGCCTTTGAGCAGGCCGGTCTGGCGCATCCCGTCCACGAGCACGCGCAGCGCGGCGTCATGCGCATCCTCGACGCGCGCGCCGGGCCTGACCGCATCGATCGCGTTGAGTTCCGCCTCCAGCACAATCTGGTACAGGTTCCGCTGCAATTCGCTGAAGCGTGAGCGGACCGGGAACGTGCGCGTGACGTCGGAGGCGTAGAATTCGTATTCGCATCCCGCATCGATCAGGACGAGGTCGCCCTCGTTCATGCGCCGGCTGTTCTCGATGTAATGGAGGATCGCCGCGTTCGGCCCCGAAGCGATAATGGACGGATAGCTCGGGCCGGTCGCGCCGCGGGAGCGGAACGCGTAGTCCACCTCCGCTTCGAGCTGCCACTCCATCATTCCGCCCCGCGCGACCGACATCGCGCGCTTGTGCGCCTCGGCGGAAATCGCGATCGCGCGCCGCATCAATTCGAGTTCCGCCGGCTCCTTGCGCAGGCGCGCCTCGTGGAGGATTTCGCGCGGATCGAAAATCGCGTACGGGCCCGCGCCGGTGCGCGGCCGCATCGAGTTCGCCCACTCCACGACCTTCAATATCCGGTCCTCGAGCTTGCGACTGCGGCCGAGCGGATAGTGCAGGCGATCGCTCTTGTCGAGATAGCGGGGCAGAACTTTTTCGAGCTCGTCGATAACGAAGGCCCGGTCCGCGCCGTAGTCTATCATCGCGCCCTCGACCCCGGCGCGTTTCCCCGTCCAGGTCTCGCGCTCCTTGTCGCGCGGCCTCACGAACATCACGAACTCGCCGTCGGGATGTCCGGGGGAAAACATCGCGAGCGACTCGGGCTCCGTGAATCCCGTCAAGTAGTAGAGGTCGCTGTCCTGGCGGTAGATGTACTCTACGTCGCCGGAGCGGAAGGCCACCGGCGCGGACGGAATGAGCGCGGTTGCGCCTGCGCCGATCGCATCGAGAAAGCGTTTGCGGCGCGCCCGGAACGATTCAGCTTTGCCGTCGGCGCTCATGCCTGTTGATTACGCCATGGAGTCAGTTATCGCGCCAGTGCCAATCGCCGCTGCTAGGGCCATCCTGCGCCCGGGACATCCACCTGTGCGAACTCGATTCGTCCCGTCGTTTCGACGCGGCACCGCTCGGGCTCCGAGGTCGCCGCGGTGAGCACGAACAATGTCTTGCGCTGGGGGCCGCCGAGCATGCACGCGAACGCATCGGTCGCAACCTTGATCGTCTCGGCGACCTCGCCGCCCTGCCTGACGCGCACGACTTCTGATCGCGTCGGGCACGCAACCCAGACCGCGCCCTCGGCATCGAGCGCGATCCCGTCGGGAATCCTTCCGCCCAAATCCGCCCACAGCCGCCGATTGGCAAGCGAGCCATCGGGCTCGATATCGAATGCGGTCAGGCGCCGCGCGAAGCTCTCGGCGATAATCAGGGTTCGTCCGTCGGGCGTGATGACGACGCCGTTGGGGAAAAACAGATCGGCCGCGACCGCGCGCGCGACGCCGTCCGGCGTCACCATGACCAAAACGGTCGCGCGCGGGGCTTGTTGCGCCACGTGGTCGAAGCCGAAATTTCCGACGTATGCGCGCCCCTTGCCGTCCACGACCATATCATTGCAATGAAACGGCGCGAGCGCGCTCAAATCGGCGTGCACCTTGAGACCGTCGCGATCGAGGCGCATCAGCTTGCGATCGGTCATCGATACGACGAGCATCCGCCCGTCCGGAAGCCATCCCAGTCCCGACGGCCAGTGGGGCACCTCGCAGACGACCGACGTGCGCCCGTCGAGACCGACGGCGATCACTTTGTCGCCGTGCATGTCCGAGAAGTAGAGCCTGCCGTCGTGCCAGCGCGGGCCCTCGGGGAAGTGAAGACCATCGATGAGCGTCGTGAGCGTGCGCATGAGAGAAATCCTCCCGGGGACTTTCGCTCTCAGAAATCAGTTGGCGCGGGCATCACCGCCCGCGGCATTTCGCGCAAGTCGGGGCCGAGTTCAGTCGAGGGCGCCTTTCTTTCGCAGCGCATCGACCTCGGCGGCGCTGTAGCCGAGCAGGCCGGTCATGACCGAATCGGTGTGCTGCCCCAACACCGGCGCGGGCGCCTTGATCTCGCACGGCGTTGCGCTCATCCGCCAGGGAATCCCGCAATGCTTCCTCACGCCGACCTCCGGATGGTTGAGTTCGACGAAGTACTTGCGCGCGTTCAGATGGGGATCCTCGGCCAGGTACTTGTTGTCGGCGCATGCGCTCGCGGCGACGCCTGCGGCCTGAAGCGTCGTGACGACATCGGCCAGTTTGCGCGTCGATGTCCACGCCGTGATTATCGCCTCCAGTTCGTCCTCGTTGGCGTGGCGCGCCGCAAGCGTGCTGAAGCGCGCATCCGTGGCGAGTTCCGGCCGCCCGATCGCGCGCGCGAGCCGGCCCCATTCCGCGTCGTCGGCGCATACGATCGCCGCCCACTGATCGATCGTCACGTCGTTGATCTTCTGGGGCAAATCGAGGCATTTGAACAGGCCGTGCGGCGCCATCTGCGGGTCGCGATTGCCGTTTCTCTCGGGCTCGCGCCCGTTCATCGTGTATTCGAGGATTCCCTCCGCCAGCAGGTCCATCGCGCATTCCCACTGGCTCATGTCGATGTACTGGCCCTCGCCGGTTTTGTGGCGATGGTAGAGCGCGGCGAGGACCGCGAAGGCGCCATGAATTCCCGCATTCGGGTCCGCGTAGCTGAATCCGGAGTGCATCGGCGGCCATCCTTTGTATCCGGTGAGCGCCGAGAGCCCGGAGAGCGGCACCTGCGCGGGCCCGTACGCGACGTACTCGCGATAGGGACCCGTGTCGCCGTAACCGCTCAGCGAAATCATGATGATGTCGGGCTTGACCTTGCGGACCTCATCGTACGTGAAGCCCAGCTTTTCCATCACCCCGACGGCGAAATTGTTGATGAGCACGTCGCTCTGCTTGATCAGCCGCCACGCGGCCTCGCGGGCCTCGGGATGCTTGAAGTTGAGCGAGAGCGATTTTTTGCCCTGGTTGTATTGGTTGAAGTAGCCCGACTTGTTCGGGCTGTCGAGCACGCCGCCGGCCCACGGCGGGAGCATCCGCGTCACGCAGGGACGCGTGCGGGTCTCGATCCTGATGACCTCGGCGCCCATATGCGCAAGCTGGAGCGTGCAGTACGGGCCGGCCCACACCCAGGTGAAATCCGCGATCCTGATTCCTGAAAGCGGCGGCTTGGCCATCTAAATGATCCCCCGGCGGCTGAGTTCGTCGATGCGCGCGGCGGACATCCCGAGGCGGTCGCCGAAGATTTCGCGGTTGTGCTGGCCGAGCGTCGGCGCGGGGATGCGAATCTGCCACGGCGTGCGGCCATACTTGAGCGGGGCGCCGGGGTACTTGTGCGTGCCGGCCACGGGCTGGGTGATATCGACGAAAAAGCCGCGCACCTGCAAGTGCTCGCTGCTGAGCAGGTCGCCCATCGTCGAGACCGGCGCGAACGGAACGCGCTTGGCCTGCGCCTTGCGGTAGAGGTCGAGCACCGTGTGCGCGCCGACGAATTCTTCAAGAAACACTTTAAGTGCGTCCCAGTTCACTGCGCGCTTGAAGCGGTCGCCGAAAATCTCCTCGTTCGCCCATTCGGGGTTTCCCATGACCTCGACGAAGCCGCGCCACTGATGCTCCTCGATGCAGCACAGGTAGATGTAGCCGTCCTTGCACTTCATCGTCTCGACCGGCTGGAGCGGCTTCTGCCCGAGCCGCGAGGCGATCATCCCGATGTATGGCCAGAACGAGAAGGTCATCTCGAGTTGCGATGCGATCGATTCCTGCACGGAGACCTCGACGTGCTGGCCGCCCGCGCCGCCGAGCCGCGCGAAGACGGCCCCCATCGTCGCGGTCGCCGCATGCGCGCCGCCCTGGTAGCCCGCCTGGTGGCCGAACGTCTTGAGCGGTGGAAGTTCGGGATGCTCTGCGCCGGCGCCATTGAGAACGCACGCTCCGCCGGCGCACCAGAGGTTCAACTCCTGCGCGCGGAAGTTGCGATACGGACCCGACAGCCCAAACGGCAACACCGAAGTCATGATCAGGTTCGGATTGACGCGGGCAAGGCGCTCGTAGGTGAGCCCGATGCGATCCATGTCCGGCGGCGTGACGTTGTGAATCAGGATGTCGGCGCCCGCGACAAGCTTTTCGAAAATCTCGAATCCTTCCGCAGTGGCGACGTCCAGCGTGACGCCGCGCTTGTTGGTGTTGAGATAGAGGAAGAGGCCGCTCTTTTCGGGATGGACTTCATCTTTGGGAAACGGCCCGCGCGTGCGCGAGTGGTCCCCGATGCGGGGGCGCTCGATTTTGACCACGTCGGCGCCCATGTCGGCGAACAGCTTGCCGCAGTACGGCGCCGAGACCATCTCGCCAAGTTCGATTATCTTGAGGTCCGACAGCGCTGCTGGCATCAGGACTCCGGGAGAACGCGACGAAACGGTTTCACTTCCACGCGGTTGAAGACGCCGCCGCTCGCGTACGGGTCGCCCTGGGCGAACGCGATCGCAGAAGCCTCGTCCGCGAAGTCCGCGATTATAAGGCTTCCGCTGCCGTCCGTGAACGGCCCACCGATCAGCAGCTTGCCCTCGGCCACGAACGGCCGCCAATAGTCGAGGTGCGCGGGGCGGACTTTGGGTCTCAGCGCCGCGCCGTCGGGACCGTCATGGCCGATTATCACGAACAGTATCTCGAAGCTCGCCGGGCAATCCCCGCCCGAAAGCCCGAGTAAATTATCACGCTGTGGCAGCGCAAAAGAAGCCGCGAATTTGGGCGAAATTCCTCAGTGGGGACGAATCGTGCCGAAGCCGCTGCGGTAGATCATGAAGTGAATCGCGCCGATCGCGACCAATGCCGCGAACGCAACCACGTCGGCGGGCCGGATGGGATAGTCGATGAACGTGGTCGGCTGGCTCGATCGCCCGAACCCGCGCGCATCGAGCGCCATCGCCATGTTGTTCGCCTTGCGTAGCGCGGCCATGAAGACCGGTATCGAGACTCCCATGTACCGTCGCATCCGCTGAATCATCGAGCCTTGGCTGAAGTCATAACCGCGCAGCCGCTGCGCATCGACGATCGTCGCCGCCGAGTCCATGAACAACGGGACCAGCCTGAACGCGAGCGAGAACGTGAAGCCCACGCGGTAGGGCATCCCAATCCGCTGCAACCCGAACGCGAACTCCTCGATCTTGGTCGTCGAGAGGAATAGCAGGACCGCGGCCAGCAACTCTGCGACCTTCATCCCGCGGCTGAACCCGAACACCAGCGAAACCTGGCTGATGTGCATCAGCGGGACGTTCACCAGCGCCTTGCCTTGCCGGTAGAAAAACAGCCACGAGATTGCGCTCGTGAAGGCGAGGATGAACAGCCATCGCATCCGGCGAAAGTTCGGCCCTGCACCGGACGCCTGCGCAAGAATGACGAGCAGCAGACCGATTGGCAGGAGCGCGACCGGATGGTCCACCCAGTAAACCGACCAGAACATCACGAACAAGCCGAACACTTTTACGGTCGGATGGAGCCGGTGGATGAACGAGTCGCGCTCGATGTAGCTGTAAATCGGCATCAGGCGTGCTCCCGAATCCACGCCGCGAGTTCGGCGGGCGTGAGCGCGAGCGTGCCGAAGCGGCGCGACAGGCGCGTCGACTCGGGCGGCCTGAACGACGAAGTTTGCAGCAATTCGTCGTTGGCGAAGAACTCGCGCACGCCGCCATCGAAAATCTTGCGGCCCCGGCGCATCAGGACCACCCGCGGAGCGTACTCGGCGACCAGCCACGGCGTATGCGTGATGATCACGATCGCGATTCCCGCGCGGTTGAGTTCCGTGACCAGCGCCATCATGCGCCGCTGCTCGCGATAATCGAGGCCGGTCGTGGGCTCGTCGAGGATCAACAGCCGCGGGCGCAGCGCGAGCACGCTTGCGACCGCCAGCCGCTGGCGCTCGCCCTTGCTGAGCAGGAACGGGTCGCTGTCGCGCGCCGCGTCGAGCCCGACCGCATCGAGGACCTCGTCGGAGCGGCGGCGGATTTCCTCAGGCGCAAGCCCGAAGTTGCGCGGCCCGAATGCGACTTCCTCGGCCACGGTCGGGGCGAAAATCTGATGGTCGGGATTCTGGAAAACGTACGCGGCCAGGCGCGCGGTCTCGGCCGGCCGCATCGGGGCGCGATCGCGGCCGTCGAGCAGCACGCGGCCTCCACCAGGCGTGAGCAAGCCCACGATGTGCTTGGCGAGCGTGGTCTTGCCGGAGCCGTTTTGGCCGACAATCGCGATGAACTCGCCGGGGGCGATCCTGAGATCGATTCCGTTGAGCACGGGCGGACCACCCGGATACGCAAAGGTCACGTTCTCGACCTCCGCCAGCGCGCCGGCGGCGGGGGCCGCAGGAGCGGGCGCGGGAGTGCGCGAGGGATCCGATGCGGCGCTCGCGGCATGTTCCCCAAGCCGCGGAAACGCCCGCACGATCCGCTCGTACGCATCGTCCACGTCGGCCGCGTGGCCCCCCAGCCCGAGCAGCGCGAGCAGGCGGTTGAGGCTTGGCGGATGAACTCCGCACTCCTCGAGCAGGTCGAGTTTCGTCATGACGTCGGGAGTCGCGCCATCGGCGATTATCGCTCCGTCGCGCATCAAGATGACCCGGTCGGCGAGACGGACCTCCTCGGATTCGTGCTCGATGACGATGAGGCTCAGGCCCTGGGCGCGCAGGCTTCGGATCAGCGCGAGCACTTCCGACTTGCCCTCGGGATCGAGGTCGGTCGTCGGCTCATCGAGCACGATCAACGAGGGCCTGAGCGCGAGCACGGATGCGATCGCGAGGCGCTGCTTCTCGCCGCCGGAGAGCGAGGTCGGATCGCGGCGCTCGAAGCCGCTGAGACCGACCGCATCGAGGGCGGGCGCGATGCGCGCGTTCATCTCCTCGCGCGGGACTGCGCACTGCTCCATCGCGAAGGCGACCTCGTGCGCGACATTGGTGGCGAACAGTTGCGCCTCGAAGTCCTGGAACACCATCCCGACGTCGGCCGCGAGATCGCAGACCCGGGCGCTATCGAGCGTCCGTCCGCCGATCCAGACTGCGCCGCGGAACTCGCCGCCCTCGAACTCGGGTACGATCCGGTTGAGGCATTTCGCAAGCGTCGATTTGCCCGCCCCCGATGCACCCATCACCCAGATCATCTCGCCGCGCCCCTGCGCGAAGCTGAGATCGGAAACCGCTGGCCGCGCGCCACCGTGATAGGTGAAGGTCACGGCGCGCACCGCAAGCACCTGCGATGCGCCGCCGCCGGCATCCACTGCCGCTTGCGTTTCCGGTGCGATCTTCACATCAGGAACAATCCAACGAACGCCAGGAGAATGAACGGGCCAACGATAATCATCACCGGCTTGTCGTACGGCGCAACCAACATCCACGCCGGCAGGAAGTGCGGTTCCCAGTAACCCGTCGAAATCAGGTTGCCAAACAGCCAAGCGCCGCCCTCGCCCGCCAGCAGCATCGCGAGTCCCGCGATTCGGACCGGCATCGGACGCGCCTTCAGCTCCGGCATCAGATCGGTGTACAGGAGCCGTCCCTTGCTCACCCGCGGATAGACCGCGGCCAGGATGAAGGGCGACAGCGCGAGCGCCGAGATCATGTTGTTCAAGATGATGACGTTGCCGAGCATCACGAACGGGCGAATCACGAGCACGTTGTCGCCCCATCCGACCAGAGCCGCGCACAGCGTGCTCGCGGCGAGGCAGCAGGCGAAGTAGCGCACCAGATTCAACGGGGAGCGGCTGATCGGAGACGCTCCGCCTCCGATAATCTCCCACATCTTGAACGGCACCAGGCCGTAAACGAAATTCCCGAAGAACCCGAAGATGTCGCCCGGCGACGCGGCGCCAAAAAAGTCCCCGATCAAATTCCCGATTGCGGCGCCCCACGCCGCAGCCGGCCCGAACAGGAATGAACACACGACCGGTATCGCATTGGCCGGGCGCATCTCGGTCACGCCCGGAATCAGCGGCACTACCTTGAATGGAATCAGCACCGCGGCGTATAGCGCAGCCGAGATCGCGCACAGCACGACCATCCGCGTGTTGCGCCACATCAGGCTGAGACCGCTCATCGGAATCAGATCGTGCGCCGCGAGCGCTCGCGCGCGGCCGGGTTGGCAGGCGCCATGATGGGTTGCGGATTCATATCGCGGCACTAGCAGTATGCCGACCCGGCAGGCGCAATCAACCGTGCGGCCGCCTTGCCCTCCGACGCTACGCGCGGCAAATTAACAGCGACGCCGTTCGCGATGCCGATTTACGAATACCAGTGCGAAAAGTGCAGGCGCACGACGAGCCTGCTCACCACTCGGGTGAGCGAAAGGGTCAGGGCCGTATGCGCGCACTGCGGAAGCAGAAAGATGCGCCGCCTGATGTCGCGGTTCGCGATGCCCAAGAGCGAGGAGCAGCGGCTCGACTCGCTCACCGACCCGGCAAAGCTCGGCGGCCTCGATGAAAACGATCCGAAGAGCGTCGCGCGGATGATGAAGCGGATGGGCAAGGAGATGGGCGAGGAGTTCAGCGGCGACGACTTCGACGAGGCGATGGACGAGATACAATCGGGCGGCGACTCGGGCGAGGACGACTCCGGCGACGATGATCTGTAGTTACGGCTCGGCAGAACCCTCAGACCGCACAGATTTCACGCGACGGAGCTGACGATGGTTCGCTCCGGGTCCGGGATGGGCTCGCCCTGGGCGCGCATGTCTTCGAGCGTAAGCTCGATTGCCTCTTTGATGTTCGCCAAGGCCTCGTCGAGAGAATCGCCTTGGCTGTGGCAACCGGGCAGCGCCGGACAGCTCACCGAGTAGCCGCCTTCCTCTTCAGGCTGAAGAAACACCTTGAAATTGAGAACTCTCATGGCGACCGTGATTCTAGCGGCTTTTGGGCGGCCGCGCATACGGCGTGGGCACCTGACAACGAAGCGCAGCGCGGCCCCTTACTGATTATTTTCGACTGCCGCCCTCTGGGCCTGCTCCTGGCTTACCCAGCCGCACACCGCGGGATCCGCGACCGATCGCGATTATGCGGGCGGCTCGACGCATATTCAAAACAATTCCGGCACAAGGTTGTATCTACGGTTCGCCGGTTCCTTGTAGCCATGCGGCTTCTGCCGCTTGGGCAGTTTTACGGGCTCGCGGGGGAGCGCCCGATAGGGAATGAGACTCAGCAGATGGGAGATGCAGTTGAGGCGGGCGCTCCGCTTGTCGTCGGCATTGACGATATACCATGGCGCAAACGATGTATCGGTCGCGAGCAGCATCGCATCTCTTGCCCGCGAGTAATCATACCAACGCCGGTGCGACTCGAGGTCCATCGGCGAAAGCTTCCAGATCTTACGGCCGTCGTTGATTCTCGCCAGGAAGCGCCTGGTCTGCTCCTTATCACTCACCTCGAACCAGTACTTGATAAGAATGATTCCCGACTCGACCATGGCGCGCTCCCATTCCGGGCACAGCGCGAGAAATCGGAGCGCTTCCTGCTCGGTGCAGAAGCCCATGACGCGCTCGACCCCGGCGCGGTTGTACCAACTGCGATCGAAGAGAACCACCTCGCCCGCAGCCGGAAGGTGCGAGATATAGCGTTGCACATACAATTGCGATTTCTCGCGCTCCGTCGGAGTCGGCAACGCTACTACTCGGAAGATCCTGGGGCTGACCCTCTCCGTGATCCGCTTGATAACTCCTCCCTTGCCGGCCGCGTCGCGCCCCTCGAAGAGTACGACGACCTTCAGGCCCTTCGCCTTTACCCAAAGCTGAAGTTTTACGAGTTCAACCTGGAGTTTGGCCAACTGCTTATTGAACTCCTTGGTCTTGAGCTTGGGCCGCTTCTCCGACGTTAATTTCGCGGTCTCTGTCAAGGTCGCGCTGCGCTCGGATCTCTTCGCCAATGGCATCGTCCTCCGCCTGTCGATTTACGCGATCACTCAGATTCCCGCGGTCCGCATTACCCCGCCGGGGCGCGACCGCGGTCCGTGGCGTCCTTATTGCGGCCGGGCCCAGTCGGCATCGGCGAGCTTCCAGCCCCCGCCCAACGCCTTATACAGATCGACAACAGCGATAAGTTGGTCGCGCTGAGCTTGCGCAACTGCGTCTTCGGCCGGGAACAGCAGTTGTTCCGCCTCGAGCACCTCGAAATAGCTCGACCTGCCGACGGTGTACCGAAGCAGCGATAGATCAACCGCTTCCCTCAACGACGCGACCTGCCTCTCGAGGGCGGCGCGCTGGGCAACCAGCGTCTGCTGCGCGATGAGCGCATCCGACACCTCCTGAAACGCCACCAGAATTGTCTGCTGGTACTGCGCAACGGTTACGTCCCAGTAGGCCTGCTGCGCATAATAAGTTTCGATCAGCTGGCCGCCCGTGAAAATGGGGCCTGCGACATTGCCCAGTATATTCCAGATGCTGAAGCTGCTGTGGACGACATCATCGACCGTCTGACCCTGCCCGCCGTACAGCGCAGAGAGGCCGATCTTGGGAAAGAAATTCGCCACTGCGACTCCGATCTCGGCATTTGCGGCGATCATATTCTGTTCATATTGCATAATGTCGGGGCGGCGCTCCGCCAGATCGGTAGTAAGTCCCAACGGCACCGCCGGCGTGGTCTGGTCCGTCAGGATACGGCCTCGCGCGATCGCGCCAGGGTATGCGCCCAGCAGGACGCTAATCGCATCTTCCTGCTGAGCGATCGCCCGCTTGAGCTGTGCGATGGTCGCGATGCTCGACTCGTAGGCCGCCTCGCCGCGCGCAACCGACAACTTGTTATCCTTTCCGAATTGGTAGCGCTGCGTGAATAAATCCAGCGTCTGCTTGTAGGTCCGCGAGCTTTCCTCGGCAATAGCCATTTCACGATCGAGCTCGATCAGCTCAAAATAGCTTGCAGCAACCTGGCTCACGAGCGAGAGCATGACGCCGCGCCGGACGTACTCCTGGGCGAACAGGTTGGCTCGCGCCGCTTCGGTGGAACGCCGAATCTCGCCCCATACGTCGAGTTCCCATACGACGCTGAACAGCCCGGCAAACGTGTCGTAGGTGATGTTACCTCCCTGCGACAGGGGCACGAAGCTCCTTTCGCGGCCTGCCAGCCCCTGGTATCCAAGCTGCGGATAGAACTGCGACGCCGTCACTCCTACCAGCGCGCGCGCCTGCTCGACGCGCGCCGCGGCCGCCGCCAGATCCTGGTTATGCGTGAGCGCCGTCTCAATCAGATTCTGGAGAGTCCGATCCTCGAAAACCTGCCACCACGGTAGGTCCGCCAGCGAGGCCGCCTCGGCGGGGCCGATTTGCGATCGAAATTCCTCGACCGGTTTGACCTGCGGACGCCGGTAGTCTGGGCCCACTTCCAGTTTCCAGAGCCGACCCCAGATTCCAGTGGGTTCGGTGACCGGCGAACAGCCGGCGACGGAGATTGCCACCAATAGCAACGCCGCCAGCAAACTCATCGCGGGAACTACTTCTCGCGCTCTCGTACGCACCGGCCCCTCCTCTATTTAATCGCAGCGAGCATCTTTCGAAATCGCGAAAGCGTGAATACTACGTACGCGCACCCGATCGCGAACATCTTGGCCAGCGGGGGCCACACCATGCCCAGCGTCGCATTCCTGAAAAGCACCGCTTGCGAAAAACTGACAAAATGCGTGGACGGAACGAGCTGCATGAACCTCTGAAGCGCGAGCGGCATGCTCTCCAGCGGGGTCTGGCCGCCCGAAAGCAGACTCATCACTATGAAAACCGGGAATGCCAACAGGCCGAACTGCGGCATCGAACGTACCACCGTCGCCAGCATGATCCCCAGCGCCGTCACCGAGAACAGGTAAACTCCCAGACCGCCCACGAATAGCCACATCGAGCCCGCGACCGGAACTCCGATCGCACCCTTCACCACCACGTACATAGAGGCCATCGCCGCCAGGACGACTATCAGCCCGTTCGCCCAGATCTTGGAAAACATGAGTTCATACGGGTGGAGCGGCATGACGAGCAGATGCTCGATGGTGCCGTGCTCGCGCTCGCGCAATACCGCGGCGCCGGTCAAAAAAATCGCCAATACCGCGATGTTGTTGATGACCTGGTTGACGGCGACGAACCAGCCCTGCTCCATGTTCGGGTTGAACCGGGCGCGACTGACCAATCGGACCAAATCGGTACCCCCTCTCGGCTTCCGGCCTCCCCAGTACGGCTCAATTTCCCGGGTTATGATCTTTTGAAGGTATGACGGTCCTCTTCCCGCCTGGCTCATCGCGGTGGCGTCGGTAACGATTTCGATGGTCGGCGCGACGCCGCGGGTAAGATCGTGCTGAAATTTGGGCGGGATATCCACGATAAAGGTATATCTGCTCGCGTCCATCGCGCGATTGATCTCGCTGAATGAAAGCGAGGCCGGGGGGAGAAACAGCGGCGGCAGGAGGGCATGCTTTATCTGGCGGGATGCATCCGATTGATCTTCATCGACCACCGCGACCGACGCATTGACCACGTCCATCACAGCGCTCTTCGCAGGCGTATAGACGGAAAAGGTAAACGTATAGCCGATCAGGAATAGCAACACCGGGTCGCGCAACAGGCTGAGAAGCTCCTTTATCCCCAACCGGCCGATATGCCGAATGCGCGACAGCACTTCAGTCTTCCTGTTTTCTCAGCAGCGCGACTGAGATTGCAAAGTACAGGGCGGCAAGCCCAACCAACGCCGCGGTATCGAACCACAGTGTTCTGAACCCGAGCGCCTTGGTAAAAGTGCCCACGCTTATCGCCTGGAAATAGGTACTTGGGAAAATCTGCGCCGCAACCCAGGCGCCCCCCTTCAGCGACGATACGGGCACGAACATTCCCGAAAACTGCACCGCCGGAAGGATGGTTATGATTGCCGCGGCAAAGATCGCCGCGGTTTGCGTTGACGCAAAGACCGAGATGAGAAGGCCGAATCCGGTACTGGCAAGAACGTATATTATTCCGCCCGCCGCGAGCGCCCCCCAACTGCCCTTCAATGGCACGCGAAACAGGAAAATTGCCAGCGCGACGAGCAGGACGAACTGAATCAACGCGACGCCGAAATACGGCAGTTGCTTGCCGATCAGAAATTCGAATTTGGTTGCCGGTGTGGCGTAAAAGTTCGCGATCGAACCGAGCTCCTTTTCGCGTACGACGCTGAGCGCGGTGAGCATGCTGGGAATAAGGATCAGCAGGAGCATGATGTCCGCCGGAACCAGCGCGTAGATGCTCTTGAAGGCCTGATTGAAAAGCGCGCGCGCCTCGAACTTTACCGGCATGGGAACCGGCGGAAGTCCCTTCGACTTGCGCAAGAGCGAAATATAGCGGTCGTGCACCGCCTCGACGTACCCGCGCGCAGTTTCCGCGCGGAACGGCACGGCGGCATCGAGAAATGCACCAATCTCCGGCGCCCGCCCCCGCTGAAGGTCTCTCTCGAACCCCGACGGTATTTCGATCGCCAGCCGAAGCTCGCCATCTCGGAGCCGCCGATCGAGCTCCTCGTACGTCGTTATGGGAAGGGCTTCCTCAAAATACTTCGAACCGCGAAAGCCGTCGGTGTAAAAACGGCTGGCGGGCGTATCGTCGGAATCGAGCACAGCGAATGGCAGATGGTCCACGTCCAACGATATGCCGAATCCGAACACGGTCATCAGGATCAGCGGTCCGAGTAGTGCGAAGGCAAGGCGGACGGAGTCGTGCCTGAGCTCGACCGCCTCGCGGCGCGCGAAGGCCCAGATGCGGCCGATGCTGAATCCGCCCTGCGAGTCGGCGGAATGTTTCGGCTCGGCGCTGACTTCCGGAACTTCAGGCGGCCCGGTTCCGGCTGTCGGCGCAGTTCCGGCAGCCGGCCCCGCGCCCACAGCCGCCCTGCCAGCGGCCTCTTCCAGATACCCGATGAAAGCCTCTTCGAGGTTGTGCGCCTTGCGCTCGGCCAC
>Ga0187770_10000135_pt1 | contig 33508 bp, 30 predicted proteins | sample 0116_SJ02_MP02_2_FD_133154 | JGI IMG/M metagenome (GOLD analysis project Ga0187770, IMG submission 133154) | Tropical peat soil microbial communities from peatlands in Department of Meta, Colombia - 0116_SJ02_MP02_20_MG | ecosystem: Environmental > Terrestrial > Soil > Wetlands > Peat | place...
CACCGCGCGCACGCAAACCCCGCACGGTCATCCCAAAAACACAGTTTAGTGTGCAAACTCGGGCCCAAATTACCATCGGACTCATGCCCGTTTGGTCTTCACTGGCATATTGGTGTTCATGTTCCTCTTCGCGTTTATCGCTAGTGCCGGTCCCTAGTGGTTCGATTCAGTGCGCAACATCAAGGGTCTGAAGTTGTACTCACGGGAACCGCTCAGTGGTTTTGGCGAAGTTGATTCCGGTAGTCCTCTCGCTTCTCTCGGAAGCGGCGCACCGAGTCTCCCTTTAGAAAAAATTGCAGGAGACGCCGATTGTGCTTAACCGGCGTCCGAGATGACCCGTGAAAGTCCGAAGACGTTTGGTTGACCTAGGCCTGTAACTGGGTTCCAGATTCCCGGTGTAACGGTGAAGGGACCGTTCTGCCCTGAGGCTGTTTCGAACATGGTCCCCTGTACTCCGCGATAGAGCTGGTAGATGCTGAATTGAGTCTGAGACACGTAGAATTGGGGCCCGTAGGATCCGTGGTTCTCCTGGGAGTAAAGCTGGTACAATGTCGGTGCGAGGTCGCCTATGACAAAGGACCTGACGCTGCTCTGGACCGTTGTAATCATTCCAGCCGTCAGGGGAGCCGCTAGGCTAGTCCCACCCCAGACATACTCGGAGAAGTAGCCATCCTGTATCACCAGGACTCCTGTTGAGGGGTCGGCATCGGCTGAAAAGTCAGGAGTGCCTCTCTGTCCCTGTGGGTAGAAAGTGATGCCCAGAGCAGGCTCGGGGATGGAACTTACTTGAATCGGCATGTGGATTAGCTGCTGGCCGAGCATCTCCTTGAAGAGCATGGAGTAGCCTCCGCTCGACGCGCAGCTTGGGCAATAGGAGTCCGAGCCAAGGCTCCACGCAGTTTCGAGCCTTGAGACCGAATGGTCTGTGAACGTTGCCGTGAGGGTCGTTCCACCCACGCCCGAAACCCATGGGTCGTTGTTAGGATTGCTGGATGAGATCTCACCATAGGGGAGGGAAGAGGAGGCGAAATAGGGGTCAAAGGCACCTGTGTCACCCGATGCGACGTAGACACCTATCCCCTGGGCGGCGGCCTGCTGGAATATCTCGTCGTAACCGAGCATGAGGGCGGCCACCGCTACGCCGGGCTGGGCAGGGAAGAAGGAAGTGGATGGGGTGCAACCATAGGCCGGGTTTGTGCAGTAGTATTCATCTTCGTACAACCCCCAGCTGAGGCTGATCGCGTTGGCCAGTTGGTTGTTGACTATACTCTCGACCGAAGCGTACAGGTCGTCGTAGTCTGTCGATGAAGTGACCTCAAGGATGTGGGCCTGGGGAGCCATGACGTGAGAGTACTGCATGTCTATCGCCGTTTCAATTGACCACCCTTCAGCGTCTTGGTAGTTGTTGACGGACAGTTGCGGAACTCCTGTTGGATATATCACGCTGCAGGGTGAGTTGGGGAGGCTGAACTCAGAGTTGAATATCGCAAGGTCGGGGCAGGCGATGTTATCGAATACCAGGTTGTTCGCCTGCGTGGTTTCTGGGTCTCCGAACCCATCAACGAGAGCGATGGTCTGTCCCTGTCCTTGTGACCTTTGGCTTAGCAATGAGTTCTCATCGTAGATGGTCTGAAGTCCGCAAGGGAACCAAACCAACCCGCCCGTAATCGCTTCATTCGCTGTGCAACCGTTGCCGTCGGACCCGGGCTCGCCAGCTGACAGCGGCGATGCTCCGACATAGGGCCCTTTGACGTGTGCGGGTGTGTAGGAAGGCAGACTTGTGTTAGCCGGGGCATCGATCGTTTCTGGCATGCACTCGGCGCCGATGATGTACTTCTGAATGCTTGCGGTTGTAGCTATCTGCGCGAGGGCATTTTCGGCTTTGGTATCTGTTCCTGCGCCCTCGATTAGCATCGGGGCCGTCGAAACGGTGCGAAGCCCGTTGGTCCGGAAGATCGACTCGACCGCCCCAAACACCGATGCCGGAGCGGAGTACTGTGCATCGAACTGACTCGCGGAAATGAAGTCATGATAGGACGGACTGTAGGGGTTGTAGTAAGCTTCGTTCAGAAACGCCGTCAGCCCAGCCTGATTACTTAGATCGAAGAAGACCAAAAGGTGGGAGGGCGTGCCGTTGGCGGTCAGACAGCTCACATAGACCGGTTCCGAAAATGGGACCGACGCTGCTTGTGTGGCAGGAGCTATGACCATTAGTGCTAGGATTGATGCGACTGAGAGCGCAAAAAGTCTGTTCGCAGTTTTCTTCATTCTACAAGGCAGAAAAACCTGAGAAACGACCTATAAGCATTGGTCGATTAACTCGTCTTAAGATATGGAACATTCCAAGCCTTTCCTCCTTCCGTGCCTGTCATCGACGCCTCGACATCCTAACCGCTCTTAAGAAGGCGCCGCGCCTTTGTAATACTCCATCCTCAGCTTCAGCGTTCGATAGTTCCCACGGATATTGCACACTGACGGAATGCTTCCACCGAACGGAGAGTCCTGGGTGAAAGTGAGAATCTGACCAAAAGCCGTGTAATGGAATGATACGAAACCCGCGGATTTAGCGCCCGACCTCGTTGGACCGCTTCATGCTCACAGTGTTCGATGTCAACTTAGGCCCGGCTCATAAGAATCCAAATAGCCAGGAATGAACTGTATTAACCGAACAGAGCCCATAACGGGCTTATCTACAGCGGGCCCGGTGCGATTTGAACGCACGACCTCTGCGAGCTTCGAGCTCACTACAGCTGTCTCCAGACGGATAGGAGGTTCGACCTCTGCGAGTCTGCCGCGCTATCCGTACTTCGCTCGAAGACGATCTGCGCTACGGGCCCAACCTCGGGCCATAAAGAACCAGAATATTACCTGTTCTCATCAGGCCAAATCGAACTCGATTTCCAATTCCCGTTTCGAGTTCCTATACCTCGCCTTCCCTAGCCTGATCTTCCCGATTTGCAGTGTGTTTTCTACGTGGCGCTCGTTGCAACAGTTGATGTTCCAGTCCGGAATCCTGACGATATGCAGCCTAGACGCTCCAGGAGGGAGAGGGAAGAGGTCGTAGATGGCATCCCCGAAGTGCCCCTCGGCCTCTGTCTTCTCCATCTCGAACTCAAGCACCTCGGCTCCCTCGGCGATCTTCTCGTTGGCCGCCTTCTCGATGTTCTTCATCTCCTCTTCGGTCGGCTTCCTTTCGTACTGTACCGTTAGCCTCCCATGGCCTCCAAAGACGTAGATCGAGGCCGTCTTCTTGGCCCCCAGTACCCGCTCAGCGGCGCCCTTCACCACGTGCAATCCGGAGTGTGTTCTAATCTCTTCAGAGCTCAATTAGAGCCTCGTCACTATCTTGTAGAAGTCGGGCAACCTAGTCTGGATTCCATATCGTCTCTCGTTCCTTCTCATGTACCAGTAGATCGACAGCAGCGTCGGCCACATCCTCAAGAGGCTGAACCTGTCTTCCACCTTCGCCTTGATGAATTCATACACCTTGGCGTAGATCGCGAAGTGGTCAAGCACTGCCTTCCTGTACCCCTCTCTGTCTCCGAAATGGTCCACGAATAGGTTCACACACTGCATGCTCGGGATTATCCCCTCACCCAGCATCGGGTACACCGTCCCAATACTTTCGCCCACCCCGACCACTTTGCCGTCGAAGAAAGGCTCTGCGAACTTCGGCGGGGTCACCCTCACCGGTCTCCCAATCCTCCTTACGATATCGCAGTGGTACTTCTTGACGAACTCGTCCAGCTCGTAGCGATATCTCCCCAAGAGGTCTCCAGCCCCCACGTGGGCCATGCCATCCCCCAGCGGGAAATACCACCAATAGCCGGTCAGCTTCGGGTAGGGTCTGATTACGAAATCATCGTATGGCAGGTCCTTCGACTTCACCTGGTACTCCAGAGAGGGAATCAGAAGGTCGTCTTTGATCTTGGGGAGCAGGGACCTTTGCAGACCCGTGGCGTCTACCAAGGTGTCGAATCCCGCGAAGTTCCCGTTCGCCTCCTTGATCTGTGCCCCCCAGTGGACCTTCTTTCCCTTCAGCATGTCCTCGGTTAGCCTGTGCTTGTCATAGGTCACAAGCCCCGTCAGGTTGATGTTGAGCTCTTCGTCTCCAAGGTCGACTCGCATCTTCTTCCCCTTGTGCAGAACGTAGTCGTCGAAGGTGAACCCCGCCTGCTTGACCATGTCCCGGATGAAAGGCTGGCTTGTACCCCAAGCGCAGACGGTGTACCAGTTCTTCTCTGTCCTCATCTCGAAGGCTTCAGCTTCGACGCCTGCCGGGAGGCGGTTCATCATGTACGCCCCAGCGACGCCGCATCCAATCACTGCGAGCTTCAAGTTGGTGGAGACATTATCCCGCGTCTCACGGCGTTATTCTAGTTTGCGATGAAGAGCTTCTAGCCATTTACCCCTCTTACTAGTCTCTGACTGGCTGGTCACTTTCATTCACCCCTCTGCGCGCAAGTTGTCAGGAATCGCTGGTACTCTTATGTGGGGAGCAACGCAATGCATTCGATCATCTCCACGATGTCAATTCAGGAGCCCAAGGTAACTGTCGCAGTGACGAAATCGATCTCGTTCAGGTATTCGGCTCCCAAAGAGCTCATGTCTCTCTTCGATGACTTCCGCTCCATGTGCAATGAAGCTATCAGGATGGCTGTCCAAGGAAAGCCGAAGAACAAGTTCAAGCTCATAGAGCTCGCATACCCTCGTCTGAAGGAGTGGGGCCTACACACCCACTATATCCTCTCATCCATCGAGGTTGCCTTCTCTGTCTACAAGAACAAGGGCAGGAAATCGATACCATGCGTCAAGAAACCATTCCTTAAACTCGACAATCAGTCATATCGGCTCGACCACCTACTCCTAAGGATTCCAACGACCCCGCGGCAATTCATCTTCCTGACCCTACAGGGGTCCGCTTACCATCTCTCATTCATCGATGATTCGGCCCTGAAAAAGGGCTCAGTGACCATCGGACCCGAATCGGTCAGCTTGGCGTTCTCTAAAGTGGTTGAGCAATTCAAACCCGTGGGATGTCTGGGCATGGACATTAACGAAGGCAACGCTACAGTTTCATCAACGGATGGCTTGTGCCGTCAGTTCACGGAGCTTAATGAGGTCGTCGAGATTAAGGAGAGGTACAGGGAGATTAGGGCAAGAATAGGAAGGCTGACAGGAAACGATCGCAGGACTTGCAAGGGACTGCTCGCCAAATACGGTCAACGCGAGAGAAACAGAACCGAATTGCGAGTCCATAGGATAACATGTCAGATCGTCAGGTATGCCAAAGAAAACAAGCTAGGGATCAAGATGGAGAAGTTAACGGGAATAAGGAGGCGCTACAAAAGTGGAAATCAGCAAGGGTCATTATTCAGGGGAAGGATGAACGCCTGGGTCTTTGGAGAGACCCAGCGGCAGATTGACTACAAATCGAGGTGGAATGGGGTTCCCAGCTGGTACGTCAACCCCCGAGGCACATCCCGAAAATGCCCGGACTGTGGCTCCCGCGTCGTACGTATGGCAAACAGGAAGCTATACTGCCCAAAGTGCGACAAAGAGTGGGATAGGGATGTACTCGCGTCAAGGAACATAATGGCCTGCGCGGTTCCGCAGGCTCGGCCCTCCAGGGGAAGCAATGAAGGGGAACGAGGCGACGACGGCTCCGATCCTCCGAGCAGATGGGGGGAAGGGTGGACGAGGCTCTTGCGTGTCGGACGCTTCCCCAGAACTTTCTACTTGTCGCTTGAAGCGACGTGGGTGGACGGAACTTTCAAATAGCAGCGTAACCTGAGTAAACCAGGTAACTCAATTGGCAAAGCAGCAAACAGCTTCGAAGGTGGTCAAGGTGAGCGACGATACGCACGCCAGGCTCGTCGCTCTCGCGAAGTGGGGTGAGCCCCTGGACCAGGTGATTCACCGTCTCGTCACGCAGTCAAAGGGACTGGAGGACGTCGTATCGGGGCAGAGCTCGATCTGCTTCATCGACGGCGTCGAGGGGAGGCTTCTTTACAGGGGGTACGATATAGTCGACCTTGCCCCCAAATCCACCTACGAGGAGACGACATTCCTCCTCTGGAACGGGCACCTCCCAACAGTCTCTGATCTCCATACCTTCACCAATGAGTTGAGCGCGAAGAGGGCAGTGCCTAGTGGGGTGCTCTCGATAATGACCAGCCTCCCAACCAATTGCGATGCCATGGATGCCCTGCGGGTTGGGGTCGCAGCACTCGGGATCTACGACGACCCGATGTACACTCCCGAGGAAAAAGCCCAGTCCATAGTTGCAAAGATGGCCACCCCTGTCGGCGCCATCCATAGGCACAAGCACAACCAGGAGATTCTTGCGCCCCGGGACGACCTTGGGTACGCTGCCAACCTGCTCTACATGGTGACGGGGGAGAAGCCATCTAAGGACGACGAGAGGCTTATGGACGCGCTGCTAATTCTTCATGCAGACCACGAGCTGAATGCTTCGACGTTCACGGCGCGCGTAATCGCCTCCACGCTGTCTGACGTCTACTCAGCCGTGACAGGCGCTGTGGGCGCGCTAAAGGGGCCCCTGCACGGCGGAGCCAACGAAAAGGTCATCGAGATGACGATTGAAATCGGCACACCGGAGAACGCAGAATCGTACGTCGACGCGATGCTCGCCAAGAGGCAGAAGATCACCGGGTTCGGCCACAGGGTGTACAAAACGATGGACCCGAGAGCCGCCATTCTGAAGGAGATGGCCCAGAAGTTCATCAAGACAGACAAGGAAAGGAAGGTCTTCCAGATTCTGGAGAAGACGGAGGAAATGATGAAGACGTGGAAGAACCTCTACCCCAACGTCGACCTCTATTCGGGGCTGGCGCTCAACCACGTGGGGATACCGAGCTACCTGTTCACACCCGTGTTCGCCGTCGGCCGTGCGCCGGGCTGGCTCGCGCACATACTCGAGCAGTATGCTGACAATAGGCTCATCAGGCCGAGGGCGGAGTACATCGGCCCGACACAGGCGGAGTACGTCTCTATCGAGCACAGGACACAAACCCCGGTCATGAGCCATTGAGGGTCGAGGCACTAATCAAGCGCTCCCCAGTTACCATAAGCTCAGGGGCCACCATCCGCCAAGCAGCAGAAGTCTTCGCAAGGGAGAAGATTGGTCTACTGGTTGTTGCCGGCTCCGTAAGCCCTGTGAAGGCACAGGCGGTAATATCAGAGCGGGACATCGTCCGAGCCGTGGCCAAAGGGACGCCGCTCACCGCCCCGCTTGAAGGCATCGCGACCAAGAAGCTGATCAGCGTGAAACGCTCCGACAGGGCGTCCAAGGCGGTCCGCCTCATGACAGACAACGGGATCAGGCACCTCGTGGTCGAGAATGACGATGGGACCCTGTTCGGGGTCCTCTCTATCCGTGACTTCTTCCGGGAAAAGAAGCTCCTCGAAGGGTTCCTGAGGGACGAGGCTGAGGAAGTACACGGCGTCGACTAAAAAATAAGGGGGACTGTTTCACGCAAACTCCCAACACCAATTTTAAATAGCGAAAAAGGGTGTTGAACTTCTCCATGGCTCTTTTTGGGGACATAGGTACAGTCTTCGTAATGGGCCTTGTCGGAGTTATGTTCACTCTCCCAGTTGTAATCCTCCCCCGACTCTTCGCCCCCAAGCACCCCAACCCAATCAAGGGCCTACCATTCGAGACAGGCCAAGTGCCCCAGGGGGCAGGGAAGATGCACTTCATGATGCAGTACTATGCCTACCTTCTGATGTTCATCGTCTTCGACGTGCTCGGCATGTTCCTCTACGCGTGGGCCTCCGCCTACAAGCCCATGAACTTGGGCCTCTCCTCTGACTGGACAGTCACCCTGTTCATGGCGATGCTCTTCGTCCCCATGGCCTTCGCATTGATTCTAGCCGGGAGGCGTGAACTGTGGTAGCCGCACAGCAGAAGTCAGGGACCTTCCAGGTGCTTGTCGGCAAGATTGACGACATCCTCCAGTACGCCATCGGGGACCCGATGCGTTACATAGCAAACTGGGGTCGCCTTTACTCTCTTTGGCCAGTACACCTTGAGACGGCGTGTTGCGTTCTGCCCGAAACGATCATCCTTGGCGACAACAAGCCCATCTCTGCCTACGACGTTGGCAATCGTGTAACTGGTGCCACGGGACTGGTGGGCATTACTGAAACATTTAGCCGGAAGTTCGATGGCGACCTTGTCGAAGTAAAGGGGAGAGGAATGCTCCCGTTTCTGGTGACGCCCGACCATCCCATCTTGACCGTGCAACGCAGGCTGCGGAGCGGGAAGGGAACCTTCGGACCGAGCCAATCTTGGAAGCTAGCAGGCAATCTAGCGCACGCGCCTCCCGTCCGAAAGAACAAGCGCTCCTTGTACCCGAGTGGGGAACACGACTGTCTCCTGATTCCACGAATCAAAGGCTCCGTCAATCCAACTGTAATCCCGCTTGAAAAATACGTAAACTCACGTGGGTTGAACGTCGTCAGAGGGCGTGGCGAAAATCCACCGTTACAAGTCCCTCTGACTAAGGACACAGCATGGCTCCTAGGAATCTACACTGCCGAAGGGTGGACGACTGAGAACCATGACGTGTACCTCGCCCTCGGCCACGACGAGCGCGAGCTGATCCGCCGGGTTACGAGCATGACACGTAAGCTCGGTTACCACCCTCAGATCATGAAGAGAGAAACGAGTACTTGGGTCAGTTTCTCCTCGAGCATAATGGCGCGCGCTCTGCGAGAATGGTGCGGCCATGGGGCCGAGAACAAGAAAATCCCGGATTTCATCTTGTACCACAAAGATGTGAACCTGCTCAGTTCTTTCCTTGCTGGGTATCACAAGGGCGACGGGAATGTGACGGTCGACAAGCGAGGTCCTATCTTCGACCGTGCGAGCACCACTTCAAAAGTCCTCGCACTTCAGATCCAACTCGCGTATGCCAGGCTTGGATACTTCGCCCGTCTGAGGAGGGAACCGCGAGAGGGCACAGCGGTAATCGAGGGAAGAACGGTGAAGACAAGAGACGCATACTCGGTGTGGCTACTTACCTCCAAGAGAAAGGTAGCCGACTTCCGTGTCACTCCAGATTTCATCATAGTACCAATCAGAAAGGTTTCAAGAGTCCCGTACTCCGGGGTCGTGAGGAACCTAGAGACCTCGGATAACACATATCTTGTCTCCAACGCCGTAGTTCACAATTGCAGTGTGGAAATCGGAGCCGCCGCCGGCTCAAGGTTCGACATGGAGAGGTTCGGCGCACTGGAAGCGTTCGGCTCTCTTCGCGCCTGTGATTTGATCATTGTTATGGGAACGGTGACTCGCAAGCTTGCACCCAGGCTGAAGTTGATCTATGACCAGATGCCAGACCCGAAGTGGGTGATAGCAATGGGTGCTTGCAGCATCACCGGGGGTCTGTATTTCGACTCTTACAATGTCTTGAGGGGGATTGACGACATAATACCGGTCGACGTATACGTACCTGGATGCCCGCCTAGGGCAGAAGCCTTCCTTCAGGGGCTGGTTCTGCTACAGGAGAAAATCCGAAGGGCACCATCTCTGAGTGGCCGGTGACGCTGCTGAGCAAAGCGAGTATCTCTCCGACGCCAGCCACCACTCCGGGACCGGCGCCTTCTACATCTCCACCTAGACCACCATCTGCCCCTGCCCCAGCTCAGGCCACCACTGCTCCTCCCGCTCCGAAGCCGGAGCCAATCCGGGCGAAGAACTTCGCTAGCCAGATAACGTTGAGGTTTCCTGATGTGAAGGTAGAATGGATGAAAGAGAGACGACTCAAGATTTCGACCACGGTCGGCAAAGTGAAAGAGGTTGGAGTATTCATCCGGGGCTCCCTGGGGTTCGACCACATAAGCACGGTCAGCGGCGTTGACTGGATTGCCCATAACCAGTTGGAGGTGGTCTACTTCGTCGGTTCCAATACCCCCGGTCAGGAGGATTTCATACTTGCGTTGTCTGAAAGGATTCCAAGAGAAAATCCGGTGGCGCCGTCTCTGGTCGACGTTTGGCTTGGTGTCGATTATGCTGAACGGGAGACCCACGAAATGTTCGGGATAAACTTCCAAGGGCACCCGAACCAGTCTCACCTCTTCCTTCCGGAAGACTGGAACGATCTCCCACCGCTTCGCAAAGACTACATTTCTCCTGGTAGATGATAACTTGGCACAAGAAACAGACTACTTTCCAGAACCGGACAGAATCATGTCGGTGTCTCTGGGCCCCCAGCATCCCGGTGCAGCGCACTTCCGTCTTCGCTTGTGGCTCGACGGAGACTATGTTGTTCGTACCGAGCCGGACCCCGGCTACGTCCACCGTGGCGAAGAGAAAATGGCGGAGTATCGTAACTACATCCAGAACGTCCCGCACCTAGAAAGACCTGTCATACTGGATAGCTCCAACATCTTGTTTCCATATGCCCTTGGTGTGGATGAACTCATGGGCAACAAGGTACCACAGAGAGGACAATACCTCCGTGTGATCATGTCCGAAGCCAACCGGATTATCTCCAACATGTACTTCATCTCGATTCAGGGTCTGTTCTTGGGGCATACTACCATGATAACATGGGGTATGGGCGACAGGGATCTGTGGATTGACTTTGCCGAACGCATAGGTGGGGCGAGGGTCACCTTCGCCTACATAATACCAGGAGGGGTGAGGAACGACATCCCGGAGTACGCCATCGAGAAGGGACTCAAGACCTGCGACTGGTTCGACAAGCGTATGGACGAATACGAGAAAATGTTCTTCAATAATCCGATGGTCCACCAGCGTTCTGACGGAGTGGGAGTTCTGTCGAAGGAAGACGCCGTAGCCTTTGGGGCTACTGGCACGGTTGCAAGGGCTTCGGGATTAAGATTTGACGTGAGAAAGGACGAGCCGTACAGCTCCTACGAAGACTTCGAGTTCAAGACCCCTGTCCTAACGCAGGGTGACAGCTGGGCCAGAACCTACGTCGCACTACTCGACATGAGAGAGGCTGTGAAGATCATTAGACAGGCCCTGAAGAAGCTACCGCCGGGACCGGTGCGACTCAAGTTGGGTCCACAGCCGAGGGTGCCCGCGGGAGAGGTTTACTCGCGGACCGAGGCCGCGCGGGGTGAGATGAGTTATTACATAATCAGTGACGGCACCCCACGGCCCTATAGAGTCAAGATAGGGGTGCCTTCGAACAAGAACCTGAGGGCCCTTCCCCACCTTATCAAGAACGTTCACGTGGCGGACATACCGATAATCTTCAACTCCCTTAACTTTTGGCCTGTAGAAAACGACCGCTAGATCACGCCTAGGACGCGCGCGTCTGTTGCTCGCTCCTCCTGAAGAGGTACACTCCTAGAAGGATCAGAGCTCCCCCGGCCAGCTGTCCTGCCGTAATCTGCTCACCCAAGAACACGAAAGCGAAAAGAGCCCCAAAGACCGTCGACGTCGACCATACAAGGAGCATCCTGATTGCGCCGAGGCGCTTGATTGCAGCGATGAATAGGCTAGTGCCTCCTAAGACAGAGATAGCCAGGAGCAGAAGAACGAGGTCATCATAGAGAGTAAAGTCGAAGGAGTATCCCCCAAGTATCGCGGCAGCCGTGACCACCACGCCGCCAACGAGGTTCCTGAACTTGCTCAGGCTGACCACGTCGAATCGTCTTGTCGCAAGGACCAACAGGTTGTTTTCGACTGCCCATCCAACGGTAGAACCCAGTACGAGCATGTTTCCAACGATCCCCTGAAAAAACGAGATGTGTGTAACGTCCAAGTCTGTAGACACGACCACCAGGCCCGCCACTATGAGCAGGCCCCGGAGCGCCTGTGCTCTGACAAGCCTCTCTCCAAAAACGGAATACGCGATGACGGTGGTGAACAGGACCTCCCCATTGGCGAGGAGCGCGGCGTTGACCGCAGTCGTCTGGTTCAGGCCGTAGGTGTACATCAGGGGGGCTAGCGCAGCACCGACGAGCCCCATGAACAGCAGGTAGGGCACGCTCTGCTTCACAGGTTTCAACTTCGGCTGATAAAACAGGAGCATGAGCGCGGAGAGAAAGAAGGCAAACCCCATGATTGGGATTGGCTGGCTCTTTTCGAGAAGGATCTTGGTCAGGACGGTGAAGGCTCCACCGCAAACGGCTCCGACCACGGCGTAGAGGTAGCCCCTCGTGGTTTCTGTGATAATTCTGCTCCCCAAGAGGTCCGCCCCACCGTGGTCGAATGCGGTGAATTAACAATGATTAGGGCTTCAATTCTTAAATCACAAACTCCGACGACATCGGCGTGGCCTCAGACGACGAAATACTGGCTGAACTTCAGAAGATAAGAGAGCTCCTGACACCAAAGCCAGCACCCCCGGCGCCACCCGAGCCCAAGGGGATTTCGGCCGAGTTTAGTGACTTCCTCAAGAACTACAAGGTCCTCGGACTCGCGGTAGCCTTCATCCTGGGCGTCTATCTTGGTGCTCTTGTCCAGGCTCTAGTCAAAGATCTTATTCTTCCAATCATCGGTATCCCTCTGAGCAGCATAGGGAACCTCACCACATACCAGGTAATCTTCGACAAGCAGACCTTTTCGGTCGGAGACTTCCTCATTGCCGTCATCACCTTCATCATCGTCGCCTTCGTCATATTCCTCATCGTCAAGATAGCCAAGCGGTACCACATCGACTAGGAGTTCTCTCCCCCTCTTTTCTCTACCCGTATCACGGTGCAATTCGTTAAGCACTAAGTCAATCGTTCTTGCTATAGTCAGTATTGTCCGCTTCGGCGGATATCAGGTCGGATATCACGATGAGCAGCAAGTTCGAAAAGGGATGGAAGGCTCAGGAGACGGAGCCCTTCGGGAAGCAGGTCCGGGAGACAGTCCGCGGACCACAGCCGTTGCGTCCCCAAATCCAGAAGGCGACCCAGCAGCTCACTGGGGAGATCAACCGTCTGGACCAGGCGATGAACCGGCTAAAGCAACGCGAAAGCTCCATCTTCAAGAAGACAGTAACTGCTGTTCAGGCACACGACCAGGAAACCAGCAAGGCGTACTCCAACGAGCTCTCGGAGGTCCGCAAGATGGAGAAGATCGTCACGCAGTCCAAGATCGCCCTCGAGCAGATCACCACCAGACTGCAGACGGTCACCGACATCGGAGACTTCGCCGCGACCATCGCCCCGGCCATAGGGGTGATCAAGAACGTCCGCGCCACACTGGGCGAGGCCATGCCCGATGCCCAGGGAGCGCTCGGAGAAATCGGGGCCCAGCTCAACTCGATAATGGTGGACGTCGGCCAGATAACTGGCACCTCGTTCTACCAGCCGGAGAATAGCGAAGAGGCCAACAAGATCCTAGCGGAGGCTTCGGCCATAGCCGAAAAGCGCATGGCCGAGTCCCTGCCGGAAGTGCCGAACAACACGGGCCAGTCCGTCTTCACAAGCGAATAGAATGTTCTGGGGTCCATCTTCTTGGGTGGCCCCTACCCCTGTTTTCTGACGCAAATACTCGGTGATGAACAGCGGGAAACCAACAGCCGGTTTCACATGGATGAGAGTTCAGGGCTCACTCCAAAAGCGACCAAGACCAGCTGATATTCCCCTTTAGGGGCTTCCATTTCACGTTCCAATGAAGACCAGAACTGGCAGGTTTCTGCGAGGAAGAGTTTCTTCCAATCGAAATCCAATCGAACAATCTGAGCCACTTCCTCTTTGTCCCAATCGGTTGGATTCCACATTCAAAGTTGTGTAAAAGAGAGAGAAAAAAGAATAGTGCTCCATGGCCTTCATTCCAGGAAGTGCAGAGCCAGGGTCAGCAGGAAAGGGAACGCGGGAACGTCAGCTTCTCCGACAGCCTTCGTGAAATCCAAGGGGAGTATATGATGCTAGGGGAAATTTACGAGAAGCAGAAGAGCTATGCTCAAGGGCTCTCTGAGGTGATTAAGACGATGCAAACCGAGGTCGATACTGTCATTCAAATAAAGCCGGAGGCGATGCCAACCCCCTGCAGGGCAGCATACCTCGTCTCCGAGGGGGTCGTCGTGGTCTTTGACTTGCATGGCGGGATGGCGTCGAAACCCCTCTACGCCCTCCCGTCGGAAGTGATAGTATCAATAATCCAGGAGTGCACGCCGGAACTCCAGAGGCTCCTCTCTGAGAAGAGAAGGATAGAAAGCAACAAGGTGAAGTCCATGGAAAGTGTACTGAACGAGCTGAAGAAGGCCCAGTTCATGTTCAAGTCCGCCAAGAGGGAGGAAATGGGGCTCGAGGAGGAGGCTGATTCCGCCCCCCAGGCAGAGAACCACTCCGCCCAGGCGGAGAAGATGGAGAAGGAGTCGGCGAAGGAGCCAGCGGCAGAGGTCCCCAAATCAAGAAACCCATTCGCCTTCATTGGAACGTTCGGGAAAACCGAGGCACAGCAGCCGTCCACTCCTAATAACGCAAAGAAAACACCGGCGCGCCAGTAAGCTACTCATGGCTTACCTGTGGGCTTTCCCCTTCGGCACCCCGTATCCCGTGGACGGACAGACCATGCTGCGTTTGGTGCCGATTAGACTTCTATGCGAACATAGCGAATAGAAGCGTCTGGGGTCCATCTTCTTGGATGGCCCCCGCCCTGTTTTCTGGAATCCCCGCTAAATCGGTAAACCCAGGGATTTCCGCCGACGGTATTCCGAGAAGGGTTATACATGGATAACCTGGACCGGCGAAGAGTTTGCCCAGCATGGGTTCCGAGCCCGACTACGACGTGATCATAGCGGGCGGAGGGATGGCGGGCCTCATCACCGCCGCATCCATCGGATATCATTCAAAGGGGAATGCGCGTGTCCTTGTCGTCGACAGAAACAAGGAGACCGAGCCTGGAAAGAAGACGAACAACGGCTGGACCTGCGGGGATGCCACCAGCAAGAGGTCCCTTGACTATCTCGCGGACCACATAGGCATCAGGTACGGCTCCCCGGAGCTCGAGCACCCCGTCAGCGGAGTCTACGTCTACTCCCCTGATAGGAAGACGAAGGTGCTTTTTGAAGGGGAAGGGTATCTCTTCAACAGGAAGCTCGCTCCGAGGAGGCAGGTCGACGACGCGAAGAAGTACGGAACCGAGATCACATTCGGAGCGACCGCAGAAAGGCTCCTCTCGGAGGATGGAAGGATAACGGGGGTTACCGGCAGAAGGTCTGACGGGTCAAGCTTCAGCTACACAGCAAAGGTCACGATCGACGCCACGGGCTCCTCCTCGACGCTGAGGAGGTTCATGCCGATATCCTCCATGATTGAGAAGGAAATCGACCCAGACGATGTCGTTGGCACAGGTAGGTACATCCTCGACTTCGAGCCTGCCAAGGAGGACAAAGTGTTCTTTGACCCCGATTACTGTATCATTCACCTTGATCAATACATGGCGCCAGCGGGATACTGCGTGGCCCCTGACACGCCAATAGTTTGTCGGAACAGTCTCAAGGCAGTGCAGGAGGTCAAGATGGGTGATGAAATACTCACCTCGGTTGGATGGATGCCTGTGTCAGCAACAAGCGCTAGGAACTTCGAAGGAGAGCTTGTCGCCGTGACTCCCTCTATGCTCAACCAGACCATCAAGCTTACCCCGGAACATCTCGTGAGGGTCTGGAATCCAAGGATTGGCGAGACTTGGAAGCGGGCTGACCAGCTGACGCTGAACACGAGAGGAGGACACAGGAGCGGCGACTATCTGGTCGTGACCCTGCCTCAACAGCCATCTAGACCGCTTGAGGTCATCAACACCCTCCACTACGTCACGGGAATCGTGGAGAACGGATTCGTCTACGTAACGATAAGACGGTCGTTCTTCAACGGTCGAGCCCCCGACGGCTCCTATGTCAGGAAGATGGCGCTCGCAAAGCACCCTAAGATGGCCCGTTTGCCAGTCGAAATCCCCTTGGGCGAGGACTTCATGGAACTTTGCGGTTTCTATGTCTCCGAAGGTTGCATAAAGAAGAAACATATGGTGATTTCAAACACGGACCTCGCTGTCATAAGGCACATACACCAACTCGCTAGGCGTCTAGGCTACAACTGCTTCGACTGGCGTGTTCTCCGTAGGGGCCGGACCAGACCATGCGTCAACGTGGAGTTCGGGAACTCCCTATTGGCCACACTCTTCGAGGAATGCTTCGGAAAGGGAGCCCGAAACAAGAAGCTCCCCTCCTGGATTCACGAAATCTCGAGGGAGGCGAAGATTGCGTTCCTGCGAGGTTATTACAGAGGTGACGGTTCGATCGAACATCGGAAGGGCCGCTCAGAGGCGCGCACCTTCACTACCACTTCGCGAGCTCTCTTGGTCGACATGTGGCTGCTTCTGGCAGGACTCGGAATAGTTGCCAGCACCAAGAGAAACGAGAAGAAGGATGCCTGGTCTGCGGGTGTCTGGGGGCACCAAGCAGGCTTCCTCGGGGAGAATCTGGTGAAGGCAGGGCGCGTTCAATACCGGGGGTTCGTGCTCGGGGGAGGCCGAATCTACCTCAATATCAGGAAACTCGAACGCACCAAGTACTCTGGTCCGGTCTATGATCTCAATTCCGCGGGCGACTTCAGCCCGCTATTCAACGTCCACAATTGTTGGGTCTTCCCCAAGGGAAAGAAGAAGGTCAACATAGGCCTGGGGGTTTCCCACTCCGGCCTCGCGAGAAGGAACAGGAGGTTCGGCCTCAACGACAACCTTCAGAGCCTGATTGACAAGTACCTATCAGAGAACCCGGTGATCAAGAACTACTCTCAGCCCGCCGGCGAAGCAGACTCCGGGAACACCAAGGGGAACTGGCAGGTCCCTGTCAGGCGGCACAACGACTGCATGGTCGCCAATGGGTTCGCAGTGGTGGGGGACGCCGCCTGGATGCCCAGGCCCATAGACGCCGGAGGGATCAGCCCGTCGATCTACGGGGGAACCATCCTCGGGAAAGTGGTGGCCCAGGCGCTCGAGGCCGGGGACACAAGCGAGGCCAGCCTCTGGAAGTACGATGTGGAATACATGAACACCCACGGCTATCCCATGGCTAGTTTCGAGGTCCTCAGGCGCTACCTGCAGACCGTTACCAACGAGCAGATTAACTATGGGATGAAGCACTTCCTCTCAGAGGAGGACGTTACCGCCATAACTGAAAGGAAGCATCCTGAGTTCAACCAGGCGCGGTTCATGAACCCAGCAATGTGGTTCAGGGTGCTCGGGCAGCTGTCGCTCGCAAGGGGGCTGAGGTATACGGTGTCAAAGAGCGCAGCCCTGGTTGAAATCAACCTCTCCTACCCCGAGTCGCCCAAGGGGTTCACGGAGTGGCAGAAGCGACTTGGAAAAGAGCTGGCGGAGACGGTCGAGAAGTTCAAGCCGCTTGACGTGGCCGCGTAGTCACAGAATACCGACGTCTTTGCCGCATCGGCGGGTGACAGTTTCCAATTAGTCCTTGTTCGTTGGCGCCGCCGCGGAAGCGTCGCCATTTGCCGAATATGACTCCGTGAACTAAAAATAGCCCACATTAGACGCTTGGCACGCATGCTTTCTGATCCTCTCGATAACCAGATCATGGGTCTCGTGAAGGAAATCATGCCATCCGGGGCATACCTAATGGGGTTCAACGAATACGCTGGCAAGCTCTTCATAGCTTCTGAGGCGAACATCAACGCCGCTCTCAAGAAGGTCCACACCCTAAGGGCTAGGGCGAAGTCGGGGCTCCAGAGGAAGGTCCTCGATGCCATAGAGACCAGCATCATGTTCGACGAGCCGCAGCCGGTCTTGGATGACATCGTGGGGACAATATTCGCCCACCTGGCGAAGGAGGGCATCAATGATGCCCACATGCTTTCTCTCCTGGGTTACGCCATGAAAGATGTTGACGCTTGCAAGGCGAGGTACTCGAAGAAGGAGATTCCTGTCGCCGTAAAGGCGCTGACTCTTTACAGGCTCGACGGTGTCCTAGACATCCTGGACACAGTGAAGGGAGAAAGCAAGAGCCCGCATGTGAAAGAAGCGTGCGACGCCTTGAAGCGGAAGGTGTCTGACTACGTTAAGCTCTTTGAGCTTGAAGGTTGGGGGAAGGGTGAGTTCCCTAACGTCGAGCGGATCTTCAAGAAGAAGGGTTTCGACCTCGGGAGGCAGAAATTCTATCCGCGGGCTCTCAAGAACGGGTTCGATTATGGCGAAACACCTGCGGTGCTTGAGGCCAGAGCAATCAGGTGGATCGATGAGGAGCTACCGAAGTTCAGAAGGATCACCCAGACCTTGGCGAAGCAGTTCGGGTGCAAACCCACTCCGGAAGAGGTCGAGGCGAAGATCATAGAAAGGAACGCCCTCGACCCGAAGAAGCTGGTCGCCCTCACCATCGGGATTAGGAAAGTCATCCAGAAGCTGGTCAACGAGGATGTCAACAGGATCAACCCGAAGTATGACACGCGTGTAATCGAAACGCCGTCCTACCTCACGGGAACCATGCCGACAGGGGCCGCCCAGTTTTTCGACACCTACACCAAGAAACCCTTCCAGGTGTTCTTCCAGACCACCGACCCCAAAAGGGACCCCGACAGGTCAGTCGCTGCCCTCATCAACCTCCTCGTCCACGAGGAGTATGGCCACTGCGTCCATCACTCCAACAGCGCTCTGGAGTTCGTGGAGGAGCTCCCCATCCTCCAAGTGATGAATGCACCACTCACGAGCGCTCCAATAACCGAGGGGCTCTCCTTCAACAGGGAGCTGGAATTCCTCGACGTTTCAAAGGGTCTCGAGACGAAGAAGAGGTTGACGCCGACGGAGAAGGCCTATGTCAAGCTCATGGCGAAATATGGCGGGCTCAGACAAGTCAACCTTGAGTTGGAGTTCATGACACGGCGCTGGAGAATCGTCAGATTCCTCAGGGTCGTCGGAGACGTCTGGATCAACACGGGCAAGAGGACGCTCCTCCAATTCGTCGACTGGGGGCACGAGTACACGGGGGTACCCAGGAGCAGCGTCTACTTCCAGCTCTTCCCCGCCCACGAGGGTATGTTCCCGGGCTACGCCACGAGCTACGCCGTCGTCGGCCAGGAGATCATAGAAATCGAGAGAAAGATCAAGGACCCCCGTAAGAGAGTGAAGTTCTCGACATATCTCTGCAGCATCGGCTTCCCGCCGAGGAGCATGTACGGGAAGATGCTGAGAAATTATGCCGCGAAGTTGAAGTAGACGCACTCTCGCCGACATTCTAAATGGCAAAACTTGGCCCCAAGGTCGAGAGATTCCTCAGGGGCAAGTACTTCGGCAAATTGGCTACAACGATGAAGGACGGTTCCCCTCACGTTACCCCCATTTGGTACATGCTCGAGGGCGGAAAGATCCTTGTCAACACCACCACGAACAGGGTGAAGTACCATAACATCAAGCGTGACAACAGGGTTTGCTTCCTGGTCGACGACGGCTACACCTATGTCATCATCTTCGGCAGGGCAAGGATGGCGAGGGAGCGGGACGGAAAGAAAGACATCGAGACCCTGGCGATAAGGTATACCGGCGTTACGGAGGGTAGGAAGGCGGCTCGCGAGCGCTACTGGAAGCAAGAAAGGGCGACCATCGAGGTCATCCCAGATCGCGTGGTCCACCAGCTCTAGGCCGTCACTTCATCGCGCGCATGAAGAAGTCTGTCACGAATCGCCCATAGGCTTCCCTATCCGATATCTTGGCGAAGTGTATGTGCTGAAATATCACCCGATTCAGCATCCCAAGAAGACAGTCTGTAGCGAGGCTGGATTCTGTTTTGCGAAAGAGTCCCATTCGGATTGATCTGTCAACGAGCCCGGCTGCAAGCGCCCTTATCCTCTCTAGGTCTTCCGACACCATTTGGGCACTGTGCTTGTCGAGGGTGGCGGAGTCGCGCATGTAGAGCCCGACGTTGAACGTGTGTTCAGGAAACGAGGAAAGGTATGTCGAGACGAACGACTCGAGCCCCTTCCGGGGGTCCTTTGACTCCGACGCTCTGGAAAGCTTCCTGATGAAGTCCCCCATGGAGATTTGCTTCCGTGCTACCGCCTCGAAGAGCCCCTTCTTGTTCCCGAAGTAGTAGTAAATCACGGGAGGGGTGGTCCCGGTCTCCCTGCAGATGTCCCTCACGGAGACATTAGCGAACCCCTTCTCGGCGAACATCTTAGATGCGACCTGGAGTATCTTCTCCGCGGTTGCGCGGGTCTCCGCAGCCTGCATCAAAGCACGAAACGTTTCTGGTGTGTATATAACGATTGAAGCTCTTACGGGAACTTCATCGCATCCATCAGAGATGAGAACTCGGGGTCGCCCCTGAGCCAGTCGAACCTCGGCTCGACGTTGCACCAGACGAGCCAGCTGGACCGCTCCTCGTACGCTCTTTGGAGCCACTTCAGAACCTGTTCCCTGTCCTTGAACCCGTTGTAGACCACGGCCACCCAGTAAGACGGAACATAACGGGTCTTCGAGCGATCCACGAGCTGGTCGAGTATCCTCTGGGCGTCCTCCTTCTTCCCCGCCGACGCTAGCCCATGCCCGAGCATTGCAAGCGCCAGAGTCCCCTCTCCCGAAAGTTTGACTGCAGTCTCGAGCTCAGATATGGCCTCAGCGTACATCCCCTTCTCCAGGTACGGCCTCCCGAACCAAATGTGGGTGAGCGTGAAGTTCGGGTCCAGGTCTACGGCCCTCTTGTACTGCTCGATTGATCTGTCATACTGCTTCGAGAGATAGAGCACGTGCCCCACGCCTGTGTTTATGGCTAGGTTCAGGGGATCAAGTTCCTGCGCCTTCCCTATTTCCATCAGGGCCTCGTCGAATCTCCCCATGGCCTTCAGGTAGTCAGCGAAGAAGTGGTGTGCGGGCGCGTAGCTCGGGTTGATTCTGAGGGCCTCGTTGAACTCCTCCTCGGCTCCCTTCCAGTCCCAGTCGTACTGGAACCTGATCAGCCCGAGGGATGTGTGCGCCTCAGCGAGCATCGGATCAAGCGAAAGCGCCTTCCCTACAGCTTCTTTCGCCTTCGGATACGCCTCGTTTGGCGCTATGAACTCCAATAGGGCGAGGGTAGAGTAACAGTCCGCTAGACCTGAGTACGCCCGGGCGAAAGTGTCATCCTCCTCAAGGGCTTTCTGGAAGAACCCTACGGCCCGTTTGATGCCGGCTTCAGTCCGGGTGTTCCACAGCTGCCTCCCCCTCAAGTGTGCGACGTAGGCTTCGGGGTTGCGCGTGTGTGTCGCCGTCGCCGCGCTGCCAAGAATCTGCAGCCGAAGGGCCTCTGCCACCCTGTTGGCGATATCGCTCTGAATAGCGAACATGTCGCTGATCTGTCTGTCGTACTGCTGGGACCATCTCGGTTCCTCGTCAGCCGGGTCTATCAGCTGAACGCTGATTCGAACCCTGTCCCCCGCCTTTCTTACGCTCCCTTCTAGGATGTTCCCCACCCCGAGCTCCCTGCCAATCTCGGAGACGGGCTTGCTAGTACCCTTGTACTTCATCACAGATGTCCTAGCAATGACCCTGAGGCCATGCGTCCTGGAAACCGAGGAGATGAGCTCCTCAGTCAGCCCGTCTGCGAAGTAGTCATCTTCACTCTCCCTGGAGATGTTGGTGAACGGAAGAACCGCAATCCTGTCTTTCTGGACAAGAGGTGCCGGCGCTACCCTTTCCAAACGCGCCCCGAATCCCGAGATCTGATACACCTCGACGGGGGCAATCACATTCTTCAGCCTTGGTGTTCCGATAGAGTTGAACGTGTACCTGGTCTTGTTGAGGACGCTGTCCCTCACCTGGGCGCTCACACATATCCCTCCCGGAGGGGCCAGTGGCTCGATGCGCGACGCCACGTTGACCGCATCGCCGGCGACATCGCCCGCCACGTGTATGACGTCCCCTAGGTGAATTCCGATCCTAAGAGCTATTTTCGTCCGCGAATCGCCAACCGTGGCTTCCTTCAGAGCGCCCTGAATCTCACCCGCGCAGTTTACGGCTTCGAGTGAGCTGGCGAATTCTACCAGAAAGGCGTCTCCAATGGTCTTCACTTCCCTCCCGCCGTGCCTGAATATGATGGGACGTACGATTTGCCGTTGCTCGTCCAGGAGTCTCATGGCCATCTCTTCGTTCTCCTGGGCTAGTGCTGTGAAGCCGACCATGTCGGTGAACATGATGGCAGCGAGCCGCCGCTCGCCCTCCAGTTGCCCGGAATCACTCAACGGATTTTTGCGATGAGCCGCCTTCAGCTAATAAGCCTTGGTCAGGCGTGTTGCTTGGGAATTTGGCTAGTCGAATTCGCCGCCGCCCTCGCCGCCCATGCCACCCGCGCCTCCTCCAGGCGGACCCGCGGGCGCCTTTGTCTTCCCGGCGGCGATTACGTCGTCGATTCTCAGTATCATCGAGGCCGCCTCCGTCGCCGACCTGATGATCTGGACCTTCACTGCGAGAGGCTCGAACACCTGGCGCTGATACATGTCCTTCACCTTGCCGTCAGCAGCCTCGATGCCGAACCACTTGCCGTTCTCCGTGGCGTGTTTGGCCCTGAACTCCACCTGAGCGTCGATGGGGTCCATGCCCGCGTTCAGCGCAAGCGCGATGGGTATCGTCTCAAGCGCTTCGGCGAACTTCTGGGCCGCCAACTGCTCCCTTCCCGAGAGCTTGTCAGCCCACATCAGGACCTGAGATGCCGCCTCTGCCTCGGCCGCCCCTCCGCCCGCGACCACCGCTGGCCTCTCTATGACATCCTTGGTCACCATCAGGGCGTCGTGGAGTGACCTCTCGCCTTCATCGACGATCCGCTGGGTCCCTCCTCTGATGAGGATGGTTACGGCCTTCGGGTTCTTGCACCCCTCGACGAAGACCCACTTGTCCTCCTCTACCTTCCTCTCCTCGACGTTTGCCGCATATCCCAGGTCGGATGGAGACAGGTCTTCGAAGTTGTTCACCACTCTCGCGCCCGTAGCCTTGGCGAGCTTGGTCATGTCGGACTCTTTTGCCCTCCTCACGGCGAGGATTCCAGCCTTGGCGAGGTAGTGCTGGGCAATGTCATCGATCCCCTTCTGGCATACGACAACCGTGGCACCCACCTCGACGATCTTGTCGACCATCCTCTTCAGCATCTTGGTCTCCTCGTCCAGGAACTTTTTCATCATGGATGGGTCGTTGATGTTGAGCTTGGCGTCGAATTCCGTCTTCTCGATCTCGAATGGTGCGCTCAGAAGTGCAATCTTCGCCTTCTCGACCACCTTGGGCATGCCGGAGTGAACGACCTCCTTGTCCAGGATTATTCCCTGAATCAGTTTGGTGTCCTTCAGGGAGCCTCCCGGCTTCTTCTCTACCTTGACGTTGTCTATGTCTACCCTGAAGCCCCTGTCGACCTTCTCTGCGACCGCCAGGGTCGCATCTACCACCATTTCTGCGAGTGGCTCCGCCTCCTTGAACACGAGCTTGGTCTGCATGCTCGTCCTAGCCACCTTGACCAGCCAATCCTTGTTTTCGGGACTGACCTTCTCGGCGATATCCTCGAGCGCCTCCATGGCTTTCTTGGCTGCCTTCGAGTAACCGTCGACGATGACGGTCGGATGGACGTCCTTGTCGAGCAACTCCTCCGCCTTTTCCAGGAGAGCGCCCGCGAGAACTACGGCGGACGTAGTGCCGTCTCCCACCTCGTTGTCCGTGGTCTTCGCCACCTCGACAAGCATCTTTGCGGCCGGGTGCTGGACGTCTATCTCCTTGAGCATCGTCGCACCATCGTTCGTAATCGTAACGTCACCCAGCGAGTCGACGAGCATCTTGTCCATGCCCCGCGGACCGATTGAGCTCTTTACGATCTCTGAGATCAGCTTCGCGGCGGCTATGTTGTTCCTCTGGGCTTCCCTGCCCCTGCTCTGGTTCGACCCTTCCTTAAGAATCAGGATGGGCTGTCCGGACGACGTCATTGCTGGAATAGCGGTTGCAGACACATTACTTCACTTGGTGGTATACAACCAAATGGGGTATATGAGTATTGCGCGGGGAGGACAATTAAGACAGTAGTTGCAGGACATCGGAGCGTGGGTGGCCGCTGTAAGGGGAATGAGAAAAAGGGGGGGCAAAATATAGGAAATTCGAAAGCAGCGCTGGACCCGTCTAGGGTGCCGACTCTCTAGCCGCCTTTTCTAGGACGTCGATAGCCTTGGCCAAACCTATGTCCCACTCTGTCACCCCGCCCTCTGAGTGGGTCTGTATCGAGAGCTTAACGGTGGTGTATCTGATGTTTATGTCCGGATGATGCTCCTCCCTCTCGGCAGCTTCCGCCACTTCGTTCACGAATGCGATGGCGTCCATGAAGTGGTCGAATTCGAAAGTCCTCGTGATGAACTTTCCTTCGTGCCTCCACCCGCTCAGTTTCTTCAGATGCGTCTTGATTTCCGTGCCGCTAAGGAGCTTGGGCACGAGCATGGATGATGTCTCCTCTATAATTAATTTACCGAACCGGCAACTCACTTTGACTGCAACCATTAACGTATGAACCGAGCAACCGGGATCGTCCGATGGAGAAGAAGAGAATGGCTCGTTCCGTCGCCGACTCTCTCACAAGGTTGCAGGAATCGAAGAGCAGCGTTGCCTCGAGCATTGACACCAAGCACGTGGCACATCACCTAAACAATGTCTCCAGGCCGAACTCGCCAAGCTCCACCCTGAAGAAGGCGGGCGTCGCGTTAATCGTAGGCACCCCTGACCCGATCACAGCTGTCCCAGGTGTCGCACTCATCGCTGCCTCTTATGCCGCGAAGCGCAAAGAGCCAGCGAAGCTAGACGATCTTGCGGCCGAGACAAGGAAACTTCTGCGCGACATCGAAGGACTTAGCCTTTAATTATCCGAGCGAGCCGTCCGTCGCACTCGATGGAACTCAAGCCATCGAAGGGGCTCAGAGTCCTGGTAGGCGCACACCGCGAGGCGATATTCGGGGACGAGTCGGTCTCAGTCCAGAAGGTCACAATAAACAACGGTGCAAACGGCGGAGTCATGACGGGCCGCACGCTGATTGGCTACTGCGAAGTCGAGATGCAGAAGCTCGACGGCCACAACCACTGGTACCCCATCGAGGGTCTCACCGGCGAGCACGGCGAGAAGATAGTCGAAGACGAGATCCCGATTGAGATGCCTGAAGACGAGGGCCCCGAAGAGGAGCTACCATAGCGTGGCTTCGGCCCCACAGGCCGAGCTCGTGTTCGTGGTGGACGTCTCGTCTCTCACAAAGAAGGGCTTCGTCGGGTCGACGAAATACGAAGGGAAGACGGTCGAGCTCGAGTTCGACGATAAGGACGCTGGCATCTTCCTCTCGCCTGAAATGGCGGGGAGACTGCACGTTAGGAAAGGTTCGAGGGTTTCTCTGGTGACGGAGAACGAACGCAACCAGGCGACTGACGCGGTGGTTTCAGGGGTGAGCGACGTTGTCCGTATCTCCAACTCGAAGGTGTACTACGAGGTAGGTAAGCAGGGCGGCGCCGTTGTGAGGATACGCAAGTCCTAGCCCAGACCAAGAGACTTACCTAAATTGGAACAAACCTAATCAAGGTGTTCGCCTCATTAGTCTCGAACATGAGCAAGCAACTAATGGTGGGGGATAGGGCCCCGGACTTTTCACTCCATTCGCAGAAGGGGGGCGAGGTGAAACTTCGAGACCTCCTGGGAACCAGAGAGGTTGTACTTTACTTCTATCCAAAGGACAACACTCCCGGGTGTACTGCGGAAGCTAAAGCCTTCCGTGACAGCTACGAGGTCTTCAAGGAAATGGGAGCCGAGGTCGTCGGCGTAAGCTCTGATTCGGTGGACTCACACGTGGACTTCGCGTCGCGGTGTGACCTGCCGTTCACCCTTCTCAGCGACCCGGGAGGAAAGGTGCGGAAGCTCTACGGTGTCCCTTCGACCCTTGGCGTCTTGCCAGGGCGCGTAACGTACGTAATCGACACACACGGCGTGGTGCGGCACATCTTCAATTCGCAGTTCAACGCCACCAAGCACGTCGAAGAGGCAATCAGCGTCCTGAAGTCGATCAGGGAGCCAAGCAATCCCTGAACTACCGGGCAGCGACCCGTCTACTTCTTCTCAGTGTCGCTATTCAGGGCGCGCCGTCAGCCTCCCCGTTTGCGCGCCCTTTCGAGGACCCACCGCGGCTTTTCCCACAGTTCCTCGTAGCCAGCGGCATTTCGGATGAGCACTCTGTGGCCGTCGTTGTCGAGCATCTCCACGGCAGGGAGCTCCGACCTTAGCCTGGCGTACTGGGCGTCTGTAAGCCGCACCGCGCCCCTCCTTCCGATGGTTGCGTGCCAATCGGCGCTCGTCCCGTCGAGGGAGAAGAGCAGCGACGTTGGCCCTGCCTGGAAGTAGACCTTGGCGTACCTCAGCTTCCTCGGGAGCTTGTGCTCGAGGAGGAACTTCATCACTTTCGGGGACGCCCCTCCCTGTTAATAATGAGTGCGGCTCTATTCTTTAAGCCGCTCACGAAGGGGTGTGCAACGCGATTTGTCCTCCTCGTCAGGCGACGCCATGTCCTCCGAGATAGCGGCGGACCTTTCACGGCAGACCCGAGACCTGATCTCCAGGTTTGAAGGTCGCGCCAGTTCCTTCTCGAGGAGAATGGACCTTGCGGCGCTCACTGTTCCTGTGGATCCGAGGGCGGCTGAGAAGACAGCACTCAAGATTTTCGGGCGGGGGGAGCACGTTGCCACGGGCATCGACGGTTCAATGGACTTCGACGAAAAGCTGCAGATGATTCTCTTCTACGCGAACGCGACCGCCTATAGCTGCCCCTTTACGGTAGGAGAACACATTCAGTTCGACCTGGCCTCTGCCCACCGCGAGACCAAGCTGGCGGCCTCCGCGGCCGTCCCACTCTGGGCCGAGGACCTGTCAAGCGTGATAAGCAGCGAACCGGAGATAGACATAGACCTCGAACATTCCATGGAGCGGATTCCCAACTCCTTCATGACCCTGGGGGAGCTCTATCTCGCCTACCTCTCATGCGAAAAAGCGAGGCTCGTCTTCCTCGACCGTCCAATGTCGGGGACCTATTCCACTCTGGCACGCGACGCGAGACTTATGCTCAAACGGGCAGACAACAGGCTGGGGAGATGGTCGGCAGACCACCCCCTGTCCCCCCTGGATGCGTACCTTGCGGTCAACCTCGGGTCGCCATCGATGGCGCTCCCCACGCGGCCGCGTTACCTCCCCTTCGCGCTCCTGAGGTCCCTGATGGAATCCCCCGCGAGCGTCGCCGAGCTCTCGGCCCGCCTGGGCACGACAGAATCCGAGACCCGGCGTGCGGTCAACCGCCTGACCAAGCTGGACAAGCAGCGCAACGGCGTGATACTCGCCGATTCGTCTGAATCCCATCTCCAGCTCCGCGACGATGTGGCCGGTTACTGGGATCGCGTGATTTCGCTTTCCCTGCAGTATGCGAAGGACGTCTTCTCCCGGGTGCGCCATCCTCTCTCACTGAAGGGGGACGAGTACCTTACCATTTTGGACGTGAACTCCGTCGCGTTCTTCCTCCTGGAGGGCGTCCTCCAGAAGGCTAGGGAGCGCGGGTGCCTTTTGATCGGAATTGCCAAGGACACAACTGCGACAGACGTTGCCCGTTCCGTGCTCCCCTTCGCGTCTGCCGAGGGCTTCGTCAACCTCAACTCTCCGGCGCCGATGCTGAAGAACGATAGGGCCTTCTTTGCCATCCTGAGCGCTGAGAACCCGGACATCCTGACTCCATGGAGGACCATGGGCTACGACGGCGCCTTCTCTACAATGGTTGAGCTGGGTCATGAGCTCCGGAGCGCGAGAAAGTTCGTCTCCCGGGAGCAGCTCTTCGTCCGCTCCTATTTCCAGCTCAGGACCCTTCGTAGCGACAAGACTGTACGCTCGCAGGTCTTCTTTTTCGACAGGGCTTTCGACCCGAAGTACGACAATCCGGCAGTCAGACGGTTCAACGTCAAGGAGAACTCTGGCCCCACCCGCATCGACGGATACTTCGAGGGAAACGACGTGAGCCAGCTCTCCAACCTTGCCCTTCACATCCTCTCGATGAATGACAACCCCGAAGTCTTCGAGGCGTTCGGGCACAATCAGCTCCTCTATCTGGCCGACAAAGCGGTGAAGGCAGAGGTCAGGATGCTCAGGAGCTCGCTGCGGGGAGTTGCCGACCTGCGAGTGGGCGGTGTGACAAGCAGACGCAAGATCTTTGGTCTCGTCACTCCTTATAGGCAGCAGCGGGCCGAGGCGGAGCACGCCAGGATGAGACAGTAGCATGATTACGGAGCAGGAGAAATCCTTCTTCGACACCATGGGCGGGGAGTTCGACGCTCGCCTCAAGCGGAACACCATCACCACCCGAACTTCGAAGAGCGAAGGGAGAGAGCTTACCGTTTCCAATCCGCTAGCGATCATCGAGGCCAGGTTCAGCTACAAGGTATTGGACAGGCTCTATTTTCCAAGCTTCGTCGCCATAGAGAGAAGCGTCGACGGCAAAAATAGACACATAGTGTTCGAAGTGGTCGGAGTAAGCCCCACCCACTATCAACTTTCAGGGATCGACTCCTCGATGCCCACTCTTCTCAGGAAGGAATACCTCGACACGATTAAGGAGAGCTGGGGCAAGTCGCAGGAGACTTGGATAGATTTGGCCGCCATCCCAACAAGCTACATGGCGGACATAGGCGCGGGTAATCTCGTCTTCTCTCGAACTCCGTTCTCCCCGTTACCAGGGGCCCAGGTCTTCCTCCTATCGAAGGAGGCCGTTGAGCAATTCCTCTGCGTAATGAGCGGCGTGAATATCGGGAAGATGGCTGGCTTCGACCTGCCGTTCACTGTGGACATGGATAGCCTCATCCGTTTCCCTTGCGCTTTCTTTGGCTTCACAGGATCAGGCAAGTCCAACCTCGCGAGTTCACTCATACGTCAAGCAATGGCCCATGACCCGGGCCTGACCGTCGTCGTACTGGACATAGCGGGTGAGTACGGCGTGAATTTGCTCGACTTGCTAGGAGAAGATGCCAGGATGATAAGCACCGAGTGGTTTGACAGCGAAGAGGAGTTCTCGACCTCCCAGGCTATCCCTGAAAGCATGGAAGAGGCGGTGGGAAGAAAGGCAATCGAAGGTGCCCTTTCGAAGCTGTACGCCCAAGGTGTGGAAAGGCTGTCCCTCCAGGAAGGAGGAGGCCTTGATCTAGCCTGGATCCAGCAGTTGCTGGAAAACGCCGTTGAGAGCGGGAAACCCGGCGGAACGGCTGCGAAGATGGCGCTAGGCACTCTGACCTCGGAGTTCTACGAGAAAAGGCGACTAAAGCCCAGTACTCGTCTCAGCGATCTCGACCAATCCGCGTCCTCGGAGCTGTTGGCGCTCCTGACTGATGTGCACACTAACGTTCACCAGATGTCGGCCCTCGTCAAGGACATCGATCTGATAGTAAGGCAACTCGAAACGGGGGATTTCGGGGTGACCGGGACGTCCAAGCTGAGCCCTGAGAAACTCGCTGAACAACTAGCGAAGGGGACTGCGCCGAGGCTGAACGTAATCTATGCGCCGGAGCCGATGGATGCGAGGCAGGCTGTCCAACGACTGATTAGCAGGATGCTCTTCCTGAAAAAGAAGTTCGGGAACAAGGAGAGGGTCCTAATGGTCCTCGACGAAGCGCAAGAGTACATGCCGGACGAACACACACCGAAGGACTTCACAACACAGTCCAACCGCGCCGTCGAGCAGCTCCTGAGGCAGGGGAGGAAGTATCGGCTCCACTGCTGGATGGCCACCCAAAGAGTAGCCCGTCTCAACGTCAACGCCCTACAGCAGCTCCACAGCTACTTCGTGAGCACCCTCCCCCGAATGTACGACAGGATGGTTATCGCCGACGCTTTTGCCCTCCCCTATGAGGTCTTGGAGAGGACTGCGGATTTGGGGACAGGGGAGTGGCTCTTCGTTTCGTTCAAGGCGGCCAAGCAGCGGAACGTCCCCGTGTTCCTGAAGACCGAAAACAACGAGAGCTTCGTCGCCCGGAGCCTGAAGTAGCCCGCTCGAGATGGTGCAACCCTTACTGGGTTGAGAGGCTTCAATCCGCCTCGGGTTGGCTCACTGGCTCGAATCTGGGCCTTGGCTTCTTGGCCATGAACGCAGGCACTGCCGCGAACAGGCTGATGAACCCCATGATCAAGAAGAGCCCATGGATAGATCCGATAAAATGACCCTCCACGACCGTGCTCACGCCTCCAGACGCACCCGAGAATATTGCCTGCAGCACCGAAGTCGGAACACTGGCTGCCATGACGGCGAACGCTAGGCCTAGGCTCAGAAGGAAACCAGTGTTAACGAGGGTCGAAGACATGCCGGAGGCGATCCCTCTCCTCGGCGCCGGGGTTGCATTCATGATCGATGCCACATTCGGAGCAACAAAGAGACCTCCCCCCGCTCCAGCCAACACCATGGGCACCAGGAGCTGGGTGTAGCTCGCGTTCGACAGGGGAAGAGGTGCAAGGCCGAACCAGAATAGGGCCACCGACACCACGAGCAGTCCAGCAGTCGCGAATCCCCTCGACCCGAACCTATCCGAGAGGTATCCGCTCAGAGGACCGAGGGTCACAAACGCGACCGAGAACGGGATGAGCCAGAGCCCGGCTGTAAAGGCGTCAAGCAGGAGCACCCCCTGGAAGTAGAAGACGAGCACGAGAGACACCCCTCCCCTTGCTATGGAGGCCAGAAGGTTGCTGGCCATGCCAGCGGCGAAGGCCCTGATCTTGAACAGGGACAGGTCCATCATGGGAAAACGCACGTGCGTCTCCGCCAGTACGAACGCCCCCACCATCCCCAGGCCCAGGGCCATCAGTCCAAGGTATGTCAGGGACCAGCCGACAAGCGCGCCAAGCATCAGTCCTACTAGGAAAACAGTCAGCCCGCCAGAGAATAGTATGTTCCCAATTGGATCCAGCTTCTCCCCTGGCCTGCGCTCCGATGTCTCCCTGAGCTTGAAGTAAGCCCAGAGGGTCGCGAACGTCCCGACGGGGATGTTGATCCAAAAGATCGAGCGCCAGCCGAGGAACGAACCCGCGAGTATGCCCCCAAGTGCGAGCCCCAGCACGGACCCCATAACTCCTGCCACCTGGTTGAGCCCCAGAGCCCTCCCTCTTTCCGTGGCCGGAAAGACGTCCGTCAGGATCGCAGCGGCGTTAGAAAAGATAAGGGCGCCCCCGCACCCCTGCACCAGCCTGAACAGCACCAGCGAGGTGCCGCTCGGCGCGATGCTGCAAAGGGCCGAGCCCACGGTAAAGAGGGCGAACCCAGTGTTGTAGAGCCGCACCCTTCCAAAAATATCCGAGAGACGCCCGAAGCTCATCAGCAGAGAGGCGGTCACAAGCACATAGCCCATTATGATCCAGACAGCTTCGAAGGGGCTCGCATGAAGGTCAGCAGTGATTGTTGGGAGCGCTATCAGGACGATATTCGAGTCGAGTATCGCCATGAAGGCGCCGATGGTGGTGTTTGTCAGGACGACGTACTTGTACTGCATCGCGTGAAACCAGCGCTCTCTTTTGGACGACCGGATAAGATTTCTTGCTTGGAACCGTTTCTGGTCGAGAAATCGGCTTCGAATCCTCCGCCGACGCAGTGCAATCTGGCGCGGGCCATTCCAGCGCGGGTCATGTCGTGGGTGATTCGAACCTATTGACAGTATGAGCAACGTGTGTTCCCTCGACTTGAAGCCATCATCTATCAGGCGACTTCAAATCAAGTAACCCTAAGTCTATAATCCCCAATTCACGAGTGCCTATCACTCGTGAGTAGATCCGAAGACGAGGTACTCTTCCATAGGGCTAAGTCCAAGCATAGGCGTGAGAGAAGGAAGATCGGCTTCGTCCTGTACGAAAGCTTCTACGAGCCTCTTTTCTTCCTGAATGCCGTCTACAAGCAGCTTCTCGTTCTAGGGCTGATGTTCGTCTTCGGCGCCGCGGTCTTCTCCTACTACGAGGCCCTTCCGCCCCTGGACGCCTTCTTGGCGTCCGTCTCAACCATCACCACCATCGGCCTCTACGTTCCGAAGGGGGGTAACTTCCTGCTAATCGACCGGGGAGAGGCGACCCTGCTCATATTGTTAATAATCGTCTCAGTGGGCGCGGGAGCTTCGGCGGTCCAGAGTACAGTGAGCGCGGTTGTCAACGGAGACCTTGCCAAGGGGAAGGCGGAGAAGAAGCTGATAGAGAGGCTGAAGGGGCACGTGATCATCTTCGGCTACGGCCACCTCGGGAAGTACGTGGCCGAGAAGCTGGACGAACTCGGGTTCGACTCCGTGGTTGTCACCAGGGACCCTCACCTTTACGCTGACCTCCTAGACAAGAAGGTCCTCGCCGTCCTTGAGCACGAATCCCACCCCCTCGAAGCCCTGAGAGCCTCAGGGATTGAGCGTGCGGAGATGGTCGTCTCCTCCCACAGCGAGGACCCAGACAACATGCTCATCGTAATGGGGGCTAGGAAGCTGAACCCGAAGGTGAGGGTGGTGACAGTGGTCCACGACCCTGGCCTCGTCGAGACGGCGAAGGACGCTGGGGCGGACATGGTCATCCCTGCATCGGTCACCCTTGGCCACCTCCTCGCCCTCTCGGCGGTCACCAAGGACCTTGTCGGTGTCGTCTTCTCTGAGAAGATCGGGACCAAGGAAATTGCCCAGTTCACAGTCTTCAAGTCCTCCCCGCTTGTGGGAAAGGGGATGAGTGAGGTGAGGAAGCTTGCAGCCGTGATAGGAGTGGTGAGGAACGATACGGTGGTCGGGGAGATATTTGAGCCCGACTTCAGGATTCAAGAGGACGATACCCTGCTGGTCCTAGGGGACCCGAGCAACCTAGAGACCCTCGAGAAGGAAGCCAGGGCCACCTAGAAACGAGAGCAATCACGCCCGGTAAATCATGGTTCAGGTTGTCCAGCGGATTGCGAGTCTCCTGAACACCAGGACGCCCACCGACAGAATGACCACACTGCTCACAACCACGGCAGCAAGGTCGGTCACCACTGCCGGGCTTGTCACCGAGGCTCCCCTCGTCCAAAGGGAAGTGAGAGCGTCCGTCACGTAATATGCGGGGAGGAACCTTCCCGCCTCCTGGGCCGTAGTTGAAAGTGCAGAGCCCACGAAGGTGCCCAAGAAAAGCTGAGGCATCAGGAAGGCGAAGGAGATTCCCGTCGCGGCTCCCGCAGATTTCGACAAGGCTGCCGTTATGAGCCCGAAGCCAATGTTGCAAAGTGCGAACACTGTGATGATGAGGAAGCCGACCGCCAACCCGGCTGTCCCTGCAGCAGGGTGATATCCTAGTGCGTATACACAAGCGAATACCAGCAGGGCCTGGAAAAGGGCTATGATTAGGTAGGACGCCACAGATCCCATTACAATGTCGGCGCTCGTCGTGGGGGTGACCATGATTCGGCCCAGCACCCCGGTCTCCCTGTCAGTGGTGTAGGACTGGGCCACGATCATGATCATGTAGATTGAGGCAAATGCGAATAGACCGGGAGCAAAGGATTGAAACACAGACGTTCCCCCAACCTCCACCTCCGACGG
>Ga0187770_10000136_pt1 | contig 33442 bp, 21 predicted proteins | sample 0116_SJ02_MP02_2_FD_133154 | JGI IMG/M metagenome (GOLD analysis project Ga0187770, IMG submission 133154) | Tropical peat soil microbial communities from peatlands in Department of Meta, Colombia - 0116_SJ02_MP02_20_MG | ecosystem: Environmental > Terrestrial > Soil > Wetlands > Peat | place...
ACGAAAAGGATACTCAGCCAGAAGACCATGACGATGAGGAAAGGTGTGGAAATCGATGTGCCTGACTGCTCAAACAGGAGCCATCGCATCTGTCCGAGGCTGATCGCCATACTCTCTGCCTGCGACTGCATCGCACGCTGAGCGTCGGTGCTCGGCGTCAGTTCCTGAATCTTGTCGAATATCACTTCCCGGCCGGCCGTCTGCGAATTGAGCAAGCCCGCTTCTTTGCCGGTTGCCAGCCAGGTCTGGTCAATCATCCGAGCAACCGCGACCTTGAGCATGGCTCGTATCTCGCCGGTTTCCGGTCCGTAATGCGCAAGTATGCGGTCGAGCAGGATCGTGTTGGCCGCCATTTGCGTGAGTTCGCCACGGCGGGTGTCATACGCTCCTTTGGCCGAGGCCAGGAGCAAGCCAAGCACCAGGGCAGTCATCGAGCCGACCAGCCCGACGCCGACCGTTACCGCGCTCTTTGTGTCGGGGCTGAGGTGATCCTCGGGAAGGACACCGCGCAGCCACATGCCCGCCATCGCTCCGCTAAATATACAACTGAGTATAATCGCGCTGGTTTCGATCGATGTCACGACTTGGATCGGCGCTGCGTCCGACCTCCGTGTAGATTGGGGGTATCCTTGCGAACCATCGCGGCGCGCTCGTTACTTGGCGAGCCTGGTGTTCTGCCTGCGCGGATTTCTTGAAGTCGTCGTGGGGTCTTTACCTCCAGCATAAACCTTACCAAAGGGCCCGATTTCGACTTTCGGACAATGCCCCCCTTATGGCATGCGGGGAGATTCGACCGCAATCCTACAGTTGATGAAAGGATCCGGCCGTCGCAGGCGCTGGACTGCGAATTCGCATTCGTGCCGGCCGCGCGCAGCGTCATCAATCACGGCTCGCGATTCGACGCATCCGTGTGTCTTCGCCGATTTTGGGCCGCGCCGCGGCCAACGACCGAGGCGGCACCGGCCTGATCGCGAATCGCCTCGATCAGCGCGAACAGCGCTGGCGGATGCACCCCTCCGGGACGATAGATGATTCCCTCGCTGACGTTGGCCTCTCCGGAGACCGCCGTCAGCCGGCCACTGCGCACTTCGGGTTCGACGATTCCGCGCGGGAGCACGCTGACAAAGCTGCCCTCCAGCAGCATCGCCTTGATGAACATCATCGAGGACGACAAAAGAAGCGGCTTGGGCGGGTTGATGCGCGCTTCGCGGAAGCTGAGCTCCCACAGGTCGATGATCGCCTGGGGGCGATTGGTGAGGATCCAGCGCGCCCCGGCGAGCTGAGCGAGCGACACGTCCGGGCGCTGAAAGGGGCGGTAGTCGGGGCGGCAGACGCGCACGAACCGCGTGGCAACCAGTTCTTCGTGGACGAGATCCTCGACCTGATGCACCGGGGGCAATCCGCTTACGACCGCATCGAGGGCGCCCTCGCGGACCAGCGCGGTCAAGCCCTCGTAAGTGCCGTCCACGATCTCGAACGACAGCCCGGGCTTGGACGAGAGCAGCCGTGCAAGGACGCTCGGGAGAAAGTGAATGGCGAAGTTGGCGACGCCGAGGCGCAAGTGGCCCAAACGGCCATTCTTGATCGCGCCGATTTCCGCCACCGCCTGCTCGCTCTGATTGAGCAGCAGGCGGGCGTGCTTGAGGAGCGCGGTACTGTAGATGGTTGGCGTGACGCCATGGGGGCCGCGATCGAACAGCCGCACGCCGAGTTCGGATTCGAGGTTCTGGATGCTCTTGCTGAGAGCAGGTTGGGAGATGTGAATGGCCTTGGCGGCGCGCAGCATGTTGCCATGCTCGGCTACGGCCAACAGATGGCGCGCCTGGCGCAGGTCCACGTTGCAATTCCGCCCCGACCGTTATAGCAAGAAGGCATACCTTTATCAAAAAATCCAATTGGACAGACATATCTGGCGCGGGCGATATATTAGACCGGCAGGACGCTTCGAGAGCGGGGGCGCGGCGCGCAGGCATGGTAATCTGCCCGCACAGATTGGCGGCAAAGAAGGAACAGGCGAAACTGACGGAAACGATTGGCGATTGGCGCGGACGGGCTCGCCGTCCATGAGGAGAACAACATGCGCATGAATGCATTTGTAGCCGGCGTCGGGATGACCCGGTTCGGTAAGCATCTGGAGACCGGGCTCAAGGCGTTGGGCGCGGAAGCCGTGCAGGCGGCGCTCGCGGATGCGGGCATCGCCGCGCGGGACCTCGAGGCGGCATACGTGGGCAACGCAATGGCCGGCCTGATCACCGGACAGGAATGCGTGCGGGGGCAGGTGATCCTGCGCTCGATGGGCATCGGGCGCATCCCGGTGATCAACGTCGAGAACGCCTGCGGCAGCGGCTCGACCGCCTTCAATCAGGCGTGCGCGATGGTTTCGGCAGGATGCTACGACGTGGTCCTCGTGCTCGGCATCGAGAAGCTCTACCATCCCGACAAACGGCGGACGTTCGCCGCGCTGGCGGGCGGGATGGACATCGAGGAGATGGAGACGTCGCTTGCGCGGTTTCAAGCGGACCAGACCCCGGGTGCAGGCGGCGCAAAGGGCGAAGAGGCGGGCGCGAAGCGTTCAGTCGCGATGGACTTCTATGCGAGCGTGGCGCGCGCCCACATGCGCCAGTACGGCACGACGCTCACGCAGTTGGCGGGCGTGTCGGCGAAGAATTCGTTTCACGGCAGCTTGAATCCCCGCGCGCAGTTCCGCGAGGTGATGACGATCGAGGAGGTGCTCGCCGCGCCGATGATCATCGAGCCGCTGACGCGTCCGATGTGCTCGCCGATCGGCGATGGGGCTGCGGCCGTCGTGGTGGTCAGCGAGCGCAAGGCGCGCGAGTTGGGCAGCACCCGATTGGTGCGCGTGGCGGCCAGCGCGCTCCATTCGGGATGGGACCACGAGGCGGGAGAGTTGGACACGGCCTCGTTGTGTGCGCAGGAGGCCTATGCGCAGGCCGGGCTCGGGCCGAAGGATTTGAGCGTGATGGAGGTGCACGACGCCTCCGCGATCGCCGAGCTGTCCGCATACGAGTCGCTCGGGCTGTGCGCAAAGGGTAGCGGCGGCAGGCTGATCGACGAGGGGGTCACGCGCCTGGGCGGCCGCCTGCCGGTCAACACGTCCGGCGGCCTGCTGCGCAAGGGCCACCCGGTCGGAGCCACGGGCGCCGCGCAGATCGTGGAGCTTACGGAGCAACTGCAGGGGCGATGCGGCAAGCGGCAAGTCGAGGATGCGAAAGTGGCGCTCGCGCACAATGGCGGAGGCGTCGTCGGCCGGGAGGCCGCATCGATGTGCGTTACGATCCTGGTCCGCTAGCCGAAGAAAATCGCGGGTGAGGCCACCGAACGCCGGGAGCGGGCCATGGGCAACATTCAATATGAAGCGGACTTAAGCGGGGCGGAACGCGCCGCGCACGAGACCGCGCATCGATTCGCCGCCGAGGTGATGCGCCCGGCGGGCATCAAGCTCGATGCGCTCGCCAATCCGGAAGATGTGATCGCGAAGGATTCGATCCTGTGGGACGTCTACAGGAAGTATCGCGCGGTCGGCCTCGCCCAGCTTGAGGAAGGCAGCACCGGCCTTACGCCTGCGCAGCAGGTGCGGATGCGATGCATCGTCGGCGAGCAACTGGGCTGGGGCGATTCGGGGCTGGCGATCAGCTTCGGCGTGGCGGGCTTTCCCCGGATGATGGCCCAGATGTCGGGGAAGCCCGAATTGATCCGGCGCTTCGGCGCGGAGGACTTGATCGGCTGCTGGGCCGGCACCGAGCCGGACCACGGCAGCGACATGATCTATTACATGAACCGGCCGGGCGAGGAGCTGCCGGGCAGGCCCAACTGCATCGCGCGCAAGGACGGCGACTCCTTCGTGATCAATGGCCAGAAGTCGGCCTGGGTATCGAACGGGACGATCGCCAAGGCCGCCGCGCTCTTCTGTGCGGTGGACATGGCCGACGGCCGGCGCGGCAGCGGCGGGTTCCTGGTCCCGCTCGATGTCCCGGGCGTGTCGAAGGGAAAGCCGCTGAACAAGATCGGACAGCGCGCGCTGAATCAGGGCGAGATTTTCTTCGATCAGGTGCGCATCCCGGCCGATTACATGGTCATCCCGCCCGAGACGTGTCCGCTTGCGAGCGAGGCGATCCTCACGATGGCGAACACGGGGATGGGAACGACCTTCGTCGGCGTGGCGCAGGCCGCGCTGGACCTCGCGCTCGATTACGCGAAGCAGCGCGTGCAGGGCGGCGTGCCGATCTTTCAGCACCAGAGCGTGAGGTTGAGGCTATTCGAGATGTTCCGCATGGTGCAGGCAGCGCGGGCGCTGAGCCGCCAAGTGGCGCTCTACAACGCGCTTAATCCGCCGAAGCTCCAACTGGCGACCGCTTCGAAAGTGACCTCGACGAACACCGCCTTCGAAGTGGCAAGCAGCGCGCTGCAGATTTTCGGCGGCAACGGTCTGAGCCGCGCCTATCCGATCGAGAAGCTGTTGCGCGACGCGCGCGCCTCGATGATCGAGGACGGCTGCAACGATCTGCTGAGCCTGGTCGCCGCCGAAAGCCTGTAGCACGTTCAGTTCTGCGAGGGTGCCAAACAGATGGACCGCTTCATGCGAGCCGCCCGGTTCCACGGACCGGGAACCGAAATCAAGATCGAGGAGGTCCCGTATCCCCTTCCCGGTCCCGGCGAGGTGGTCGTCAGGGTCGCCGCCTGCGGCATCTGCGGCACCGACGTGCACTTCCTCGAGGGGATGCCGGTTCCGGGCGGGCTGCCCTTTACGCTCGGGCACGAGCCCTCCGGGATCGTCGAAACGATCGGTGCGGGCGTTCGGGGCTGGCAGCCGGGGGATCGCGTCGCGTTGCATCTCGGCGCCGGCTGCGGCACCTGCCGCGCTTGCACATCGGGCCATCCGAACTGTTGCCCTCACTTGACGGTACCCGGCCTGCATATCGATGGGGCGTTCGCGGAAGCGATCCGGGTGCCGGTCGGTTCGCTGGTGCGCGTGCCGGAGCGAGTGTCGCTGGCGGCCGCGGCGCTGGCGACCGACTGCGTAGCCAGCCCGTATCACGCGCTCGCCTGCCGTGCCGCGCTGCGCCAGGGCGAGCGTTTGGCTGTGATCGGCTGTGGCGGCCTTGGAGGCCAGGCCGTGTCGCTGGGGCGTGTGCTCGGGGCCAGCCAGGTCGTCGCCGTGGACGTCTCCCGGGTTGCGCTCGAACGCGCAGCGCGGGAGGGCGCCACGCACCGCGTCGACGCGAGTTCGGAAAGCGATGCCGCCGGCGCTGTCCGCGATCTGACCGGCGGCGGCGCCGACGTGGCGATCGAGTGCGTCGGAACCCCTGAGACCGTCGCCGCCGGCGTGCGCGCCCTGGCGCCGGGCGGGCGGCTGGTGGTGGTCGGGGTCGGCATGATGCCGCCCGCCGTCGGTGTGCCGCAGGCAACCTTCGCAGTGCAGGAGTTGTCCATCCTGGGCAGCTTTGGTTCGCACCAACGCGACCTCGAGGAGGTCCTCAGGCTGCAAGCTGACGGCGCTATCGACATCGAGGCGTCGATTTCACATCGCCTTCGTTTGGATCAGGTAGCAGAGGGGCTCGAGATGCTGCGCACCAGGCGAGGCGACCCGCGCCGGATCGTGGTCGAAATCCCGGTCGGGTGAGGATAGGCCATGCGAGAACGAAACGAGCTGATCCTGGCGGACCTGATTGCGGCGCGTGCGGAAAAGATGCCCGGCTTCGATGTGGTGACGTTCGACGGCGGGGGCGTGCGTCCGCACGAGGTGCGCACATACGCCGATCTGTGGATGAACGGCAATCGCATCGCCGCCGGTCTCATCGCCAAGGGCCTGGCCAAGGGCGATCGCTTCGGCCTGATGATGCGGAACCATCCGGAGTTCATCGAGACGATGGTGGCGGCATCGCTGAGCGGCGGCGTGTTCGTGCCGATCGATCCGCGCACCAGGGGGGACAAGCTCGCCTATACGCTGCGCAACTCGGAATGCCGCGGGATCGTCTGCGCCGACTACACTCTTGCGCAAGTGGTTGCGGTGCGAAGCCTCCTGCCGAATCTCGAGTGGATTCTCGTGCTCGAATCGCGCGAGGAGCCCGACTGCATGGCGACCGCCGGCCTCCCCGGCGCGGAGCCGTTCGCGCCGCTCGTTGCGAGTGCGGAGAAATATGTGGATGTGCGTGCGGAGAGCCCGCGCGATACGCTCGAAATCGTCTATACGTCCGGAACCACCGGCGATCCCAAGGGCGTGGTGTCATCGAACGCCCGCTACGTCGGCGCCAGCGCCATGGGACTGCTGGTGGGTTTACGGCCCGGCGACCGGCCGTACAACGGGCTATCCCTGACGCACGGCAACGCCCAGATCGTCACGCTGTCGCCATCGTTGGTGATGGGCCTGCGCGCCGTGTTCAGCCGCCGCTTCACCAAGTCGCGTCTGTGGGACGTATGCCGCGAACATGGCTGCACGGTCTTCAACCTGCTCGGTGGCATGGCGACGGCGATTTACAGCGAGCCGCCGAAACCGAACGATGCCGACAATCCGGTACGGATGGTGATCAGCGGCGGGATGCCGGCGGCGCTTTGGCGGCCATTCGAGGAGCGCTTCAATCTGAAGGTGCTCGAATGTTACGCCGCGGTCGAGGGCGGGCTCGCGATCAATCCGATCGGGGTCGGGCCGATCGGCAGCTTCGGCAAGCCCGCGCCGAATCTCGAGATGAAGATCGTCGATGAGCATGATCACGAATGCCCGCCCGGCGCGATCGGCGAACTGATCTCGCGGCCGGTCACGGGCGAGCGCGTGGAGGTCGAGTACTTCAAGAACCCCGAGGCGTCGGAGAAGAAGACGCATGGCGGATGGCTGCGCAGCGGCGACATGTGCCATCGCGATGCGGAGGGCTGGTTCTATTTCGACTTCCGCAAGGGCGGCGGCATCCGGCACAACGGCGACTTCGTTAACCCGGGCTTCGTCGAGAAGGTGATCGCGGAGCATCCGCAGGTCAACGACGTCTTCGTCTATGGCGTGCCGGCGGCATCCGGCGCGCCGGGCGAGCGCGACGTCGTGGCCGCGTTGGTGCCGGTGGACGCGAAGACGTTTGACCCCAAGAGCGTGTTCGCGACGTGCGTCAAAGGCCTGGAACCGAACTTTGTTCCCTCCTACCTGCAGGTGGTGGACGAGATTCCGAAGACGGCATCAGAGAAGCCGCAGGAGCGGTTCCTGATGGATCGCTTCGCCCCGGACGGGCCGGGAATCTATCGTAGATAGAAGAACTCGCGGGCGATTAAATCCGCTGCCGCGCAACGCGCCTTATTCGAAGCCGCTGGCCTTCTCGCGGAGGTACTGATACGGCTCGCACGCGTCGGAGATCACGCTATCGGCGATCGGCGCGGGCGCGTATAGACCACCCGGAACAATTTCAATGCGATGAGGCAGCCTTCGCATCGCTCGCCGATCTCTTCCGGCGCCTGCGGCTCGAGGTGAACCTCGAACCCGAGATCCGTGTACACTTGCACCGCCTCTTTGAGCCGAGGCGGCGCGCCGGCGAATCGGCGGGTCCATCCATGGGCGAGCAGGTCCGCTTCCCGCGATTCGTAACGAACGCTCAAGTCTCTGCTGCTTCGCTTGCGCGGAGCTTTTCCAGCCGTTGACGCGCAAGAATCGCGGCGCCAATCGCTGCGGTGTATTGCGCAAAATCGCCCGGAGGAACGTTGGCCGCCTGTTTCAGCCGGTCGCGGATCACGTCCGCCATTGTCGTAAAGCGCAGAATGCCTCCCAGCAGCGTGAACTCGGGTTCCATCTTCACCCGCTTCATCAATTGCAGGCCGCGATCGGCGAGCGAGACGATTGCGCCATGCATGATGTCGGCAGGGGTCTGCCCTTCGGAGAGGTGATTAATCACTTCCGATTCTGCGAATACCGCGCAGACGCTCGAAATCGTTACCGGGTTGGTGGAAGTGGAGGTAAGCGGCCCGATGTGCTCGACGCCGTAGCCCATATAGCGCGCCGTCTTCTCCAGGAACGCGCCGGTTCCCGCCGCGCATTTGTCATTGACGCGAAACGAGTAGACCTTGCCGCGCTCGTCGAGCCTGCTCGCCTTCATCGTCTGGCCGCCAACATCGAGCACGGTCCTGGTGGCAGGGAAAAAATACCGCGCGCCGCGAGCCTGAGCGGTGATGTCAGTGACCTGAACGTCGCGAAACGGGACCTGATAGCGCCCGAAGCCGGTGCTCGCGACGTAGGCGATATCGCGGCCGGCCAGTCCGCATTGCGCAAGCGCCCGATGAAAGGCGTCGGCCGCAGCCTCGGCCAGACGAAATCCGGTGTTCACCATCGCTCTTGCAGCGAGCTCGCCATCGGCGCCAAGGATCACCGCCTTGGTGTAGGTTGAACCCACGTCAATTCCAGCGGTGATGTTCATGGGCCCGGTTCCCTCTGCGCGGCCGGCCGCCAGCTCGCGGCTATCTGATCGAGCGCGAACAACGCCGCGCCCAGAGCGCCCGTATAGTGCGAGTCTTCGCTGACGTTCAGCTCTGTCCCGAGCATCTCGCCGAGGACGCGCACGATGCCGGCGTTGCGGGTAACGCCGCCGGTGAAAGTGATTTGCTCGACGATTCCGACACGCCGCAGCAGCGCGATCGAGCGCTGCGCGATCGAGCGATGCACACCCATCAGGATGTCCTCGATCTTCTTGCCCCGGCCGAGCCACGAGAGCACCTCGGATTCGGCAAACACGGTGCAGGTGGTGGTGATCGGGACCGGCTTCTCCGCGCGCAAGGCAGTAGGTCCCAACTCTTCCAGCGGGATTCCCAGCACGTAGGCGGCGGCCTCAAGGAAGCGCCCGGTTCCCGCCGCGCATTTGTCGTTCATGCAGAAATCGACCACCTCGCCGGACGGCGTCACCCGGATCGCCTTGGTGTCCTGGCCGCCCATGTCGAGCACCGTCTGCGTGGCGGGAAACATTTTTAGCGCGCCACGCGCGTGACAACTGATCTCGGTTACCTGCGAATTGCCGAACGTGACACGAAAGCGTCCGTAGCCGGTCCCGACGACATAGCCAACTTGCTCGTCGGTGATCGCGTTTGTTTCGAGCGCGAGCAGGAAGGCTTTTTCGGCCGCGGCGACCACGTTCGCTCCGGTATCGATAAGCGCGCGGCCGGCGATCGCGCCCTTCTCGTCCACGATCACGGCCTTGGTCTGGGTCGATCCGACATCGACCCCCGCAGCATAAGCCATCGCGCCTACCTCCGCGCCAAAGCCGCCGATTGCGCTGGCGCGCCGGCTTGCACGCGCATCTTCTTCGACGCGAGGCCCTCGAAAAACGCGTCGATCCGGTTCTTCATCTGCGCCTCGGACACGACCCGTTTGTCGACGAGGTCCGACTCGATGAAGAGCGACATCGCATCGCATCGCGCACTGATCGCGCGGCGCTTGTCCGCAAGCCCGGTCGAAACTGTGCGGCAGCTCTTGATCGGATGGTACACAATGCCGTCGGCGGCGAACGCGCCCACCGCCTCCAGAAGCTCACGCTCGCCAAAGAACATCGAGTCCATCGAGTGCCGCACGCTGACGAGCAACCCCTCGGCGAGGCTCTCGATCGGACGGGCGAGGTCGTACCTAAACGGCGCGTCGATCCCGCCGGCGGCGAATTGCAGATAGGTCGAGGCGACAAACACGCCGCCCCAGTTCGCAAACAGCTCGAAGAATCGGCGGAAGATCGGATAGCAGGGAACGCCGATGAAGATGAGACGGTATTTCTCCTCGGCCAGCGTACCGATCCGATTCTCGGCCCTGTAGGCCATTTCCTCGGCGAGATCCTCGAAGTACCTGCTCCCCTCGGGGGTGCCGCGCAGCGCGTTGGCGACGCCGAGGTAGATGGTCCCGTCGCTCAGCGCGTTGAACGGCGCCGGCCGGCTGCGATTGAGCGCGAGCACGCGCTGATACGCCGCGCTCATCGTGTTCGCGTGATGCAGCGTCTCGCGCAGCCGGCCGATGTCGAATTTCATTCCCGAGACGCGCTCGCAAACCGGGATCAGCTCGCGGAGCTGGCACTCGACGTAGCGGCGATCGCGCTCGAAGCCGTCGCTGGAGCCGAGCGGGCCTTCCCCCGCGCTTCGAGAGCCGGGTACGTCCAGCGTGAAGACGGGCATCCCATAAAGCCGCTCCCATATCTCCGCCCACTTCACGTAGGTATTGCAGGCGTTGGTGAGCACGGCCAGGTCGGGCTTCGGGATGCGGCCCATCGGATGCTCGCCGTGACGGAGTTGCACGCCCACGTCAGCCTTCACGTATCCGCACACGTCGGGCGAGTACCCGTAGTCCTCCGCTACTGCCAGGTAATCCTGGGCGACGCGGCGCACCGCGGTCTGCAGCGAATTGATTTCGGGAAATGAAACATGGAGCCCGAAAGAGCGGAGAAATTCGGCGAGGCTGCCCATCACGAAGACGTAGGCTGTCTTCTCTCCGCGTTCGGGCGCTGCGCTGAGCGCATCGAACCATCGGCGGAACAGGATGCCGCCGTCCTTCGCTCCGCGTCCGAGTATTTCCGCGCCGTTAACGCCAGCGGCCATCGTGATCGCTCCCTTGCACGCTCTACCGCCTCTCAGTCGAACAGGATGTTTTCGACGAAAGTCTCCAACTGGACTTCGAGGCTGTCGAAGCTGGTCATGCTCTCTTCGAATTCAGTCACGAAGTACGCAACGCGCGCGTCATCGAGCGCCCTGGAATACGCGACCTGCTCGTCGAGGCCGGGCTCGCACATCTTGGCCGCAGCGAGGATCACGGCATCGGCGCGCGCACCCGCCACGCGCTCAAGCAACATCTTTTCCTTGGGCTTGCGCAGATCGTGCTGCACGGGACTGTACGACGAGCCGTTCAGGTATGCCTCGGCCAGGTTCATCAGCGGGTCGCCGTCCGCCGCGACGTCGCCCACGATCCAGCGCATCCCGATCAGCAGATCGTCATCGACCACGTAACAGGACTGCGCGATGAGACGGAGGAGGTCCAGCGGCGGCTGCTCGCAGAAGCCGCCCTCGAACACCGTCCTGACCTTGTCCTGGCGGCGGGCCGCGCGCAGCCTGATCTTCGGAATCAGCGCCGCGAGCAGATCGTTGTGCTCCTCGCGCGGGATGACTGCCCCGGCCGCGAGCAGCACGTAGGCCTCCTCGATCGGCAGCAACCACGGGGTCTCGCGCTTGATCGCGTACAGTTCGCGGATCAGGCGCCGATTGCGATTGAAGACTTCGATCGAATTGCCCAGGCGCGCGGCGCTCACCGCCGCGCCGGCAACCTGCTCGATATCGCGGCGGATGCGATCGTATTCGTCACGCAGATAGATCGCCGACCCCGCGGAGTTCGGGTTCTGCGGCAGATAAAGGATCTGCGCCGGGTAAGAAAGATTGCGCGCCCAGATCGCGGCCAGGTTGCGCGCCGCATCGCAAATCGGATGGGTGACGAACATGTCCAGTTCCAGCCGGCCGCTCAACCCGAGCTCCAGCGAGCTGCGCAGGATCGAGCAGATGTAGGAGCCGAAGCGGGAATCCGCCTGCTGGCGTTCGACCGCCGCTCCCCGCACCTTCACCGGCAGCATCCCGGCCGCGTGCGCAAGCTCCTCGGGAAAGTAGACCTGGAAATGACCCAGCACCTTGCCGCCCGCCTCGCGCCAGCGCCGCACGCTTGGAAACGTCGCATCCTCGACCAGTTCCCGGCACAGCGCGAGGGCCTCGTCGAGCGGCTTTTCGCCCCATCCCTCGGTGAATCTAGCCCGCTGCATTCGCCGCCGCCCCTTGCGCACGGGCTTTGAACGAGCGATGGCGCTCAAGCGTGCGCGCGCACCATTCGAGGTACATCCGCTCGTACTCGATCGCGTGGTAAAGGCATTGTGCGTTCCAGAACAGGATCGGGTCCCGAGTGCGGGAAAGAGGACCGTGACGCTCCTCGAGTTGTCGTTCGAGTTGCGAATAGAAATCGAGTTGCTTTTGATGCAGCCCCCGATGATGCTCGATTTGCGCCTCGGCCTCGCCGTCTGAAATCAGGTTGAAGGCAAAGCATTTCAGCATCATCTCGTCCTTGATCGCCTGGAGCTTGGGCGCCTTGCCAAGCCAGGCCACCGCTTCTGCGCGGCCCTTGGGCGTGACCTGGTACACGGTCTTGGTCGGGCGCCATTGATGAGTGACCTTGTGGCCGACGATCAGCCCGGCTTTCTCCATCTTCCGGAGCTCTCGGTATATCTGACTTTGATTGGCGTGCCAGAAGAACACGATGGAGCCGTTGAAGCGGCGCTTGAGTTCGTAACCGCTGAGCGGTCTGTGGTCGAGCAGTTCGAGGATCGCGAAGCGGAGCATTAGGTCACTCGTCACATAGGTGATTAAGCACCTATTACCAGCGACTGCGCCAAATTGCAAAAGCTTGCAAAGACCGCAATTCAGAGAGCTTGCCTGGAACGAGACGCGCCTTTCCGGCAAGGCGGTTCGGGCGCGCTCTGTCGGAGTGTCGCCTACCGCTGCCCTATTGGCTGCACGCTCATGGCGGGAGTCATCAGACCATCAGCTTTTTGCGCTGGCCGACCACCTCGGCGACGGTGGACGGCATGATTAGCGGTCCTCCCACCGCGGCGGCCGCTTTTCGAGAAAGGCGTTCAACCCCTCGACCGCATCATGGCTCCGCATGAGATCCTGGAGATAAAGCTGCTCGACAGCGGCGAGCTGGCCCCGCACACGGTCCACGAGGCCGGATCGCGCGGCAGCAAGTGCGCGGCGTAATGACGACGCCGAGCGCTTCGCAAGGTGCTCGTCGAAGTACGCCAGCGCCGCCGCTTCAGGATCCTCTGCGACCGCGCTTGCCAGTCCGATACGCAGTGCCTCGCGCCCATCGATGGAACGGCCCGACAGCAGGAGATCTTCGGCGGCAGCACGGCCGACGCGCTCCGGAAGCAGGCATGAGGCCGCCGGAGCAAACACACCGAGCGTGATCTCGGGCTGTCCAAGCTTCGCCTCCGGGGCGACGAAGATGAGGTGTGCGGCCGCCGCGAGCTCGAGGCCGCCGCCCAGGCATTGGCCTCGGATGGCGGCGAGGATCGGCACCGGAAAGGCCAGCATTCGCAACAGCAGCGCATGCAGGGCCTTCAACATCCCGGCGACGCTCTCGGGCAGATGCTCTTGCACGCTCGCGCCGAAGCTGAAGTGCGCGCCCTCGGCGTCGAGCAGCACACCTCGCAGCGCAGGGGCGCCGCCTGCAACTTCGGCATCACTCAGCGCCGCATCGAGCGCGGCAATCATCTCGGCGTCGATGATGTTTGCCTTCGGTCGCGCCAGCCGGATCCGCAGGAGCCGGCCGTCGCGCTCACGCCAAACCCTGACCGGACCCGCAGGCATCAGCGTTCTCGCTGGCCGGCGCGCGCCGCGGGCAGGATGCTCTCGGTCAGCTCGACGGACCACGGGGTGCCTTGCGCCAGCGCCTGGCGAAGGGCGATGAAGTCGATCTCGCGATCCTCCTTCGTGCCTTCGTTGAACGCTCGGAACCCGGCGCGTGCCTCGGTCATCATGTTGAGCGCGAGCCAGGCTCGGGAGTCCTCCTTGTTCGCGTTCCAGCGCTCCAGCTTGACCTTGCGGATTTCCTCGATGGTCTTCAGCGTGCAATCGGGGAAAGTCGTCAGTAGCTGCGTGCAAATCCGGTCAACGCGTTCGTCGAGCAGGGAGAGATCGATGGTGCCGCGCTTGAGGAGCGCCGCTCCTTCCACCAACGCTGCTCCCGTCTTCGGTTCGCCGTATACCCAGCGCCCGTACTCATCGAACATGCGATCGGTCCACACCAGCGGGTTCGCGACGAACTTACCATCAATCTTCAGGGCGGGAACGATGTCGGTGATCATGCGCTCGCGGTACGCGCGATGTGCCGACCAGGGTTCGCATAGTACACCCGTCTCCATGGCGCGTTCGACGCCCAGGATAACCGGCAGGAAGTCGGTCGAGCCGCCGATGGGCGCCGAGCCGTGCTTGGGGCCCGCCTGTCCGAAACGTGCCAGGTCCTGGGCAATCGAGAAGTCGCACGCCATCCCGATCTCCTGGCCGCCGCCGATGCGCATGCCGTTCACGCGGCAGACAACCGGCTTGTCACACCCAAGGATGGCGCTGACCATATCGTTGAACAGCCGCAAATACTGCCGGTATTCCTGCGGATTGCCGGCATAATACTCGGCGTACTCCTTGGTGTTGCCGCCGGTGCAGAACGCCTTGTCGCCGACACCTGTGAACACGACAGCGACCACGTCACGAGCGCTCGAGGCGGCCCGAAATGCGAGGATCACCGCCTTGACCATGTCAGTCGTGTACGAATTGTACTGGCTCGGGTTGTCGAGCGTGATCCAGGCGTTGTACAGGCCCGCCACTTCGCGACCACGCGGGCCGCGCACGGGCCGCTTCTCGAACCGCACGTTGCCGGTTGATCCGGTGTGCGGGACGAGGTTGTGGTCCTTTAGCGCGGTCGGCGCGGTGGCGCGGATCACGGCGTCGGTCGAATTGGGCATAAATCCTCCTTCTTCTGTCAGCGTTCCTGTTGCGGGACGAGGATAGCCCGCCGGGTCAGCTTGCGTGCATGCGCGTCGGCGAAGACCTGGTTGATGTCAGCGAGCGGGTAGCGCTCCACGAACGGCGCCACCTTGATGCGGCCATCGAGTACCAGATCGAGCGCCGCGGGGTACAGCTCGGGTGGACAGCCCCAATTGCCGAGCGCGCGCGCGTGGAAGGCCATCAGGTTCGAGAGCCGCACCTCGACCTTCTCGAGCGTGAAGCCGACCACCGCGAGCGTGGCGCCGTGCACGAGCAGGCTCCACGCCGTGGTCTGCCCGGCTGCCGTTCCCGAGCACTCGAAGATCACCCACTCGCGCGTGCGCAGTCCATTCTGCCTGGCGAAGGCGGCGACCTCGGCCTTCAGAGCCCTGCTGTCGAACTGCTGCGCGTTCAGCACACGGCCGACGCCATAAGGCGCAAGCGCGTCGAGCCTCGCCTGGTCCACGTCCACGGCCTCAACTTTCGCACCCAAGGCGGCGGCGATCTGCGCGGCGTACGAGCCCACGCCGCCTACGCCGATGATGATCGCGAGGTCGCCCGGCCCGATGCCGGCCTGCACCGCTGCCTGGTACGGCGTCGTAACCGCATCGGCTACGACCGCGATATCAGCAAGGGTAAGGCCCCCGGATGCGAGGCGGCCTTCGTCGACCGGGCATAGGGCGTGGGCGGGAACGGTGATGTGAGTGGCGAAGCCGCCATGCATATCGTTGCCCGGCATCTTCTGGTTCGGGCAGATGGTCGCCTTGCCACGCCGGCACTGATCGCACTTACCGCAAGGGATAACTGCGGGGATCAGGACCGCGCGCTTAAGCCAGTGCTCCGCGCCGGGACCGGCCTGCACGACGCGGCCGCTCACCTCGTGGCCGAGTGCAAGGGGCGGCGGCTGGTTGGTGCGGACGCCGTCGTAGAAATAACCGAGGTCAGTGTGGCAAACGCCGCAGCCGGCCACTTCGACGAGCACGGATCCTTGCGCAGGCGCGTCGAGGGCCATCGGCTCGCGCTCCATCGGCGCGCCCGCCATTTTCATGACCCACCGGTGTGGCATCATCGTAACTCCCTCGGCGCTCCAGGCCGTTCCGACGAACTGGCCCGAATCGGCCCTGGGGCGGATGGCAATTGACGCTGGTTCTGCGCGGTACGCGCTTGCCGGCCACCGCTGCCTGCCGCTCGTTATCCAAAGCCCTCAGCCCGTTCGAACTCGACGTTGGTCTGCCGGTCTGATTGCGACGGCGCCCAATTCCAGAGCGTGTACTGGAAGTGGCGGTAGCCGCCCGCGAAGTGCAGCCCCTTGGGCGGGCCCGGCTCCAGTCCGTCGTGCGGCATCCAGTTGAGGTACTGATACGGCTCCCACGCGTGGTAGATCACGAGCTGATCCGGCCGCGTACACGGGCTCAACTTCGCGCGCACGATGAATGAGCCGTAATCGTTGAAGACGCGGATGTAGTCGTTGTCGGCGATGCCCTTGGCTCTGGCGGCGCCGTCATTGATGAAGGCGAACGGCTCTCCGCGATGAAGCTTGAGCATCTCTTCGGACACGACCCAGTTGGAATGGATGCTCCAGCGCAGATGGCCGCCGGTCAGGCGCCGCGGCTGCGAGCCGCCGATATCGGGCGGCTGCTTGTAGCGCACCAGATGCTCGTCGGCTTCGACGAACCACGGATGGTCGATATAGAACTGGATGCGGCGGGTGGTGGTTGAATACGGCACCTTCTGCTCGACCTGATCCCGGAATGGCGCGTGAATCTGCCCGGGAATCATGTCGGCGTTCTGCACCACGCTCGCATGCCAGGTGGGCCGGCCGCTCAGCCACGCGAACCCGTTCTTGCGCAGGTTGGCGAGATTCAGTTCTTCGCCGTCCACGCTCGTGAACCATCCCATCTGCCCGAGCGCGCGATAAGTGTCATCCACCAGCCGCTCTTCGTCCTCGTTGGTATTGTCGTAGCGGCCTCCGTACGTGGAGCGCCACGCGAGCTCGCCCACCAGGATTTCGCGGCCTCCTGATTGGTAGCGCTCGACTCCGCGCTTGCGGAACTCAGCCTGTACCTGCCGCATCAACCCGAGCGTCATCTGGCGATCGCTCTTCGACTCGCCAAGCATTGGCACGCTCTGGTCCGTAAACGTGGTCAGCCGGCAGTTCGGACACGACAGGCGCATGTCGGCGTATTCATAAAAGGAGGCCGCGGGCAGCACGTAGTCGGCGTACAGTCCACTCGTGCTCCAGCGCGAGTCGGCGACCACCGCCAGCTCGAGCTTCGACCACAGGTTCTTGAGATACGTGTTCATGCCGCCGCGATGGCGCCGAAGCGGATTGCCCCCCGACACAAGGAGCGCCTTGGGCGGCGTGCCGGGGGCCGGACGCTCAAACCCCTCCCACCATCCATTCTTCACCGCTTGGTCGGCATACTCGCTGATCTTGCGCGGCGCGTTGGGATCGTTGAGGTATTTGTCCCAAACCTCGCGGTAGCCAGCGTGATACAGCCACAAGAACACCGGCGGTGCGGCCGTGCCGTTTGAGCGCAGGCCCTCGCGCATCATGCCGAGCGCCGCTTCCGCGGGCGGCATGGTGGGATCCATCTTGAAGTGCGTGCGATAGTTCTCCTGCAGCATCTGCGACAGGTTCATCGCCGTCACCATCGGATCCGCCGCCTCCATGAGCTGCTGCGGCATCGCTCCCACGAACGCCGAACTCGCGATTGCTTCCGCGCCGGCGGACCATCCGAAAATACCCGTGCCGGGTTTGCCGAGGCTCCCGGTCAAGGCGAGGATGTAGCAGTGGGCGCGTTCAAGCAGGTCGCCGTGATAGAGCTTGCCCGCGTTGGCGATCGACGCGAAGAAGACGCGGCGCGGCGGCTTGACCAGTTCGGCCAGCCGTTCGATCTGCTCCGGATGAACCCCTGAAAGTTCGCGCACCTTTTCCGGCGTGTATTCCGCCACGCGGCGCTTGAGCAGTGAGAACACGGTGCGCGCCACCACCTGCGCGCCGCCCTTGAGCGTCACGGTGGGCTCGGCCTCGAGCGCGTAATCGCACGCGGGCGCGAGAGTGCCCTTGGGCAGCGCGACGAGCTTGCCGGTTGCGGCGTCCACAGCGAAGAATTGTTCCGCGTCGCCACCGTCGCGCAGATCGGACTCGCGCAGGAAGGCGCCGTTGTCGGAGCGCACGAGAATTGGCGCGTCGGTCTGCTCCTTCACGAAATCAGCATCAATCCATCCGCGCTCGATCAGGACATTCGCTACGCCGAGCCACAGCGCGGGATCCGCCGACCAATTGATCGGCAGCCACAGGTCGGCGAACTGCGCGCTGGGATTCTTGTCGGGCAGGATCGCCACGACTTTGGCCCCGCGATAGCGCGCCTCGAGCAGCCAGTGAATCTCGCTGATCACCGAGTAAATCGGGTTGCCCTGAGTGATAATCAGCGTGTCGGCAACGAAATAATTCTCCACGCCCGGACTGTGCTGCGACTGGCCGAAGGTCAGCCATTGGCCCGGGGCGAAATCGCCGATGAGGAAATTAACGTCGAGGCCGACGCCGCCGAGACGCCCGACCAGGCCCGGGATCGAACCTTCGCCGCCGCCGCGCAGGATTCCGGAGCCGTTGGTGCCGCCGTCGCCTACGATCGATTGCGGACCGTGGCGCACGATGATGTCGGCGAGCTTGGCGGCGATTTCCTCCCACGCCTGCTCCCAGGTGATTCGCTCCCACTTGCCGCTGCCGCGCTCCCCCGCCCGCTTCATCGGGTAGAGCACGCGGTCGGCGCCGTACATCGAGTGCGAATGCTGGTAGCCCTTCTGGCATCCGCGCGGATTGGAGTCGGGGAGGCGAAATTCAGGATCGTCGAAACCGGGAAGGGTGCAGGAGATCTCTTCGCGTATGACCCTGCCCTGGCGCACGTAGACGCGATAGGGGCAACTGCCGGGCAGGCAATTGACCCGATGCGTGCCCCAACGCCACGAATCCCACTGCCAGTAATTGTCGCCGCTTGCCGGTTTCGCCATCTCAGCCTTATCGCGCGCGGCGATATTTCTGTCCAATGGTATTTTTGGATAGCGCCATTCTTTTCGGTTATAGCAGGCTGGCGCGGAGAGGATCGCGCTCAAATCGAGCGGATTGCGCCTGAGCGCGCCCTCCCCGGCCGGCAAGGCTCAACCGGATCAAGGAACGCGGCGCGCGTCGAATGTTGATTCGGCGCCCAGCAGGCTGGTGATAAATCACAGCCTGCTCCCCCTCTCTTATCTCCCCCGGAAGAGACCGGGGGAGAAGGTGGAGGAAGGCAGCCATCTTACATGCAGGATGTTGAGGCCGCGGCGCAGCCGAAATGGAATCACGCTTTCCTCAACATCCTGCTAGCTCAGTTGTGCGCGACGATACATCGTCACCACGGCTGCGCCGCCCAATCCCAGATTGTGCTGCAAGGCGACCTTGGCGTCTTTGACCTGTCGCTTGTTCGACATACCGCGCAACTGCCAATTGAGTTCCGTGCATTGCGCGAGGCCGGTGGCGCCGAGCGGATGTCCCTTGGAAATCAGCCCGCCGGAAGGATTCACCACCACCTTGCCGCCGTATGTGTTCGCGCCCGAATCGACGAACTCTCCGCCCTTGCCTTCGGGACACAAACCGAGCGCTTCGTAGGTAATGAGTTCGTTGCACGAGAAACAATCGTGCAGCTCGACGACCTGTACGTTTTCGGGACCCAGCCCGCTCTGCTCGTACACTTTCCGCGCTGCCTTTTTCGACATGTCGTAGCCGACCATCTTGATGCAGCTACGCTCGGAAAATGTGCTGGGAAGGTCGGTCGCCATCGCCATCCCGAGAATCTCGACGGCGCGATCTTCGAGCTTGTGTTTCTTGACGAAATCGGCGCTGGCGAGAATCGCCGATGCGGAGCCGTCGGAAGTCGGGCAGCACTGAAGCTTGGTCAAAGGCTCGTAGACCATCGGCGCGGCGAGGATTCCTTCGAGCGAATACTCATCCTGGAATTGCGAATACGGATTGTTGACCGAATGCTTGTGATTCTTCCATCCAATTTTCGCGAACTGAATCGCGGTGGTCCCGTAGCGCTCCATGTGCTCGCGGCCGGCGTTGCCGAACATCTGCGCCGCCGGAGGCGCGGGTGCGAAATTGCGCAACTCGACCATCAACTCAATGTGATGATCCATCGGATTGATGCGATCGGTGAACTTTGCGCCGAGCGAGCCTTTCTCCATCTTCTCGAATCCGAGCGCCATCACGCAGTCCGCCATCCCGCCCTCGACGAACTGCTTCGCCATGAACAGAGCAGTCGAGCCCGTCGAGCAGTTGTTGTTCACGTTGTAAATCGGAATTCCGGTCATCCCCAGACCGTAGAGCGCGCGCTCGCCGCAGGTAGATTCCCCGTAGCAGTAGCCTACTACCGCCTGCTCGACGGCATCGTACGCAATGGCGGCGTCCTGAAGGGCCTTGGAGCCGGCTTCTTTCGCCATATCCGGATAGTCCCACGCGCGAGAACCTGGTTTTTCGAACTTGGTCATGCCGACGCCAACCACGTATACCTTGCGTCCCATCGATGTTTCTCCTGTCGTTCAGGTCCTTTTGACCGGAATTTCCATTTTGGATGCTGCGGCAGCATCGCATTAGCACCCGGCAGGCGGCAAGCGCAAAATGCCGGCGGGGTTTCGGGTCGAAGGAGGCCCGCCTTGGGTCCGGCTCGGCCTTCCCGTAACGCCAGCACGGCGAAGCTGGCGTTCTTGAGCGGCCTTTGCGCACACTGGTCCCTCCATCCTCCGCTCTCGCCATCACAAAATCCTGCCACGCTCAACAAATTGCCTGCGCTTCACCCACCGCCGATCCGCCCGCGGATCACCCCGATCGCATCGAAACCCGCGTCCAACAGGGCGTTTCGCGCATTTTACCAAGTTGGTATTCTACTTGGAAAAGGGAAGTCCGGGTCCAGATGACAAACGCGGAAAAATTCCGGGTGATTATTCACCGCTGATTCATGTTGCCTGTTAGAAATAGCTGTGGTTCTCGAAACGAAGCGGCCGTGCGACATCGAGCGAAGCAGCGGCATCCGGCCCAGGTAATAGCGCAGTCGAGGAACGAGCCTGCGTGAAGCGCGAGATGCCAGCACGCCGCTCCCGGTACGCATGCCGGTTACGCCGCGAGTCAATCGCGAGCTGGACGATAGGACTCGCGATCCTCATCGTGGCCGTCGCCGGATGCGCGACCCCCGTCGGCGTCACGCGCGTCGATGAGCAAACGGCCCATCGCGAACTCAACGCAAATATCCTCTCCGCCGGCCGTCCGAGCGAGTATTCGCGTCAAATCCTGGAGCGGATGGCGCTCGGCCAGCGCTTCCACGACGATCCGCCGCAAGTGATCGGCGAATTGAATTCGGGACTCGGCAAGGCCGATGAGCGCGATCGGCTGTTTGCATTATCCGAGCTTTCGTTTGCATACGCCGATGAATCGAAGAATCAACCGTACTACCTCGCGTCCGCAGCTTACGCCTACTCTTTCCTGTTTCCGGCAAATGCGGCTGATGCGCCCGGACCGTACGATCCGCGGCTTCGGCTCGCGGTCGATCTTTATAATCGCGGCATCGCGCTGGGGCTTTCGACCGAGGGCGGAAGCGAGGTCGACCTAAGCCCGCGGCAATTCAATCTGCCATTCGGTTCGCTGGATCTCGCCGCCGATCCGGCCGGATTCACGTACGCCGGATATCGTTTGACGAAATTCGTTTCGCTCGCCGACCTCAAGGTGCGGGGACTGCGCAACGTTTACCGTCGAGCGGGCATCGGCGCGGCCCTTTCGGCGCAAGTCGAACCGTCGCCCGGCAACCCGGCGAGCCGCTGGATAGCACCTACGGCAAAAGTTCCGATAACCGCATTCGTGCGATTCGACGATCCGCGCCGCGCCATGAGTGACGGTCACCTGCGCGGCATCGTCCAGCTCTACGACGAGGACCGGACGCCGGCGCTCAGGATTGGGACGTACACCGTACCGCTGGAATCGGATCCGAGCGCGGCACTGGCCTACCGGCTGGAGGGCGCACCGGTTTGGGATTTCGAGATTGCCGGCTTTCGACGCGGGGACTTTGCGCTTCCCGGCAGCAGCAGCGGCGACATCAGCGGCCTCTACATGTTGCATCCGTACTATCCCAATATGATTCCGGTGGTGCTGGTTCACGGGACAGCGTCGAGTCCCGCCCGCTGGGCCGAGATGGCCAACGAGTTGATTGGCGATTCTGCGATCGCGTCGCGCTATCAGATCTGGTCATTCATCTACAACAGCGGCAACCCCATAGCGTTGTCTGCGATGCGCTTGCGGGAGTCGCTTCAGGCGGTGCGCAGGGATGTGGATCCTGAAGGAAAAGATCCTCAGCTTGACCAGATGGTCGTGATTGGACACAGCCAGGGAGGGCTGCTCGCCAAAATGACTATTGTCGACAGCGGCAACGCGTTCTGGAACAACATCAGCACAGTTCCGTTCGATCAGGCGCAACTCGACAAGGACACGCGCGATCAACTCTCTAGCGCGCTGTTCGTCAAACCGCTGCCGTTCGTCAAGCGCGTCATCTTCATTGCGACACCTCATCGCGGCAGCTTCCTGGCGAGCAACCCGCTTGCCAGGTTCATTAACAAGTTCATCAATCTCCCGGGCGGCCTTACGAAAGCTGCGATTCAGATCGCGAAGCTTCGCGAGCCCGGCATGTTGGGAACCCCATTTACGATCCCGACCGCGCTGGACAACATGAACGCCTCTAATCCATTTCTCAAATCGCTTGCCGCGCTGCCGATTGCGCCCGGCGTTCACGTCCATTCGATTATTCCGGTGAAAGGGTCCGGGCCGGCCGAGGAAGGCGATGACGGAGTCGTCGATTACAAGAGCGCCCACATTGACGGAGCCGAGTCCGAGCTGGTCGTGCGCTCCGGGCACTCGGCTCAGGCCACACCCGAGACGATCGAAGAGGTCCGCCGCATCCTGTACTTGCACGCGGGGATCCGATGATAGTGTTTCGCGCAGCGCGCCTGGCCGCGATGTTGCTGCTGTGGGCGCTCGCCGCCGCCGGTATTGGGTGGGGCGTGCTGGCGTTATGGTTCGACGGCCCTCGATCGCGCGTGCTTGCGGGAACCGCGGCCGCCGGATTCGCGATCATCAGTATCCTACTGGCTACCCTCGTTCGGCCGCCCTTGAGAGGGCTCATCGCTGCGGTATTACCCGTCGTTGCCGTCGCTATCTGGTGGACTTCGATCCCGCCGAGCAACGATCGCGACTGGGCGCCCGATGTCGCGCTCACTGCGCGCGCGGCCTTCAGCGGCAACCGGGTGACTATCGCGAACGTGCGAAATTTCGAATACAGATCGGAATCCGACTACGACCAGCGCTGGGAGACCAGAACTTACGACCTCGATCGGATTCGTGGCCTGGATTTGTTTGTATCTTTCTGGGGGCCTGCGCATATCGCGCATACGATCGTGAGTTGGGATTTCGGCAACGGACAGCATCTCGCCATCTCGATCGAAACGCGCAAGAAGAAAGGCGATTCATACTCGGCTATCCGTGGATTTTTCCGGCAGTACGAACTCTACTACGTGGTCGCCGATGAGCGTGACGTGGTCGGGTTGCGAACCAATTTTCGCGGCGAGCAGGTGTTTCTGTACCATATTCGCGCCGAACCGCCGCAAGCGCGGGCGCTGCTCGTCGATTACCTGGAAGAGATCAACCGGCTCGCGGATCGTCCGCAATGGTACAATGCGCTGAGTCAGAACTGCACCACTGCCATTCGCGGCCACGCACGAAGAACGGGAGTGGCCGGGCGCTTCGATTGGCGGGTGCTCGCAACCGGACACCTCGATCGGCTTCTCTACGAGAGGGGTCAAATCGACACGGACCTGCCGTTCGCCGACCTTCGGGCTCGCAGCGACATCACCGGAAAAGCAAGGGCCGCCGATCGCGCTTCCGACTTTTCTGCGCGCATCCGCCAGGGCTTGCCGGCCACCAGCCACTGAGGGCGCCAAAGGAATCTGCGCTATCCTGAAGTATCTATATCGAAAATTGGATCCGAGTGACGGGGCGTGCAGATGGCCTGATCGTGCGCCGCCGGGCGGGCCCCATCACTTGCCTTGATGCCGGGGTTGTTCTATACCCCCGCTCGTGTGGGGCGCTGGCCGCAAGCAGCGCCAATTGCTGTGCTGAACTTTCGGACAGATCTTCAGAGTTCTGCGCGATTCGTTTAGGAAGGCGGCCGGTTTCGACGGGATAGCTGCAAATTCTCGCCGGGGGGAAAATGAAAGCTCGCATCGGGCGAGCAGTCACGCTCGCATTCTTCTGTGCATGCTGCGGCGGCAGCTCGGGTGGCGCTTCGCCATCGCCGGCGCCGAACGCGACGGTTCAAGTTCCCGGCCTGATGACAACAGGACGATGGACTGCGGCGGTCACGCTCAAATCGGGCGATGTGCTGGCGGTGGCAGGGCTCGGATCTCTGGCGGACGTACCGCTGGCTTCCGGCGAGGTGTATCACCCCAAGACCGACACCTTCACTTCGGTCGCGAATAAACTGCCAACCGCGGTGTACCGTATCTGCCTCGCCGCGCTGAACGACGGCTCGGCGTTGGAGGCCGGCGGACAGGACAACACTGGCAACGTGCTCTCGCAGACCGAGATTTACGATCCGGCCACCAACAGCTTCGCTCCGACCGCGGGCCCGATGCATCAACCCCGTTATGGATGCACCGCAACCACGCTCGCCGATGGGACCGTACTGATCGCGGGCGGACAGGACAACTACGGCAACTCGCTCGACACGGCGGAGATCTATAATCCCAAGACGGGCACCTTCTCCTATACCAAAGGCAAGATTGTCACCGCGCGCGCGTTTCATGGTGCGGCGCTGCTCGCCGGCGGCAAGGTTCTGCTGGCCGGCGGGCTGGATAGTAACGGATACGCTCTATCGGCAGCCGAGCTGTACGATCCGGCATCAGGGACGTTCAGCGCAACTGCGGGGCCGCTTAAGGCGGCCAGAGACGACTTTGCGACAATTCTGTTGGCCGACGGCCGAGTGCTCGTGGCGGGGGGCGCAGGCGGTTCCTTGAGCGCCCTTGCCAGCGCGGAGTTGTACGATCCTGGCAGCTCGACTTTCAGTTTTACCGCCAACACGATGAGCACCGGCAGATGGGTCGCCTCCGGTGCGCCGCTCCCGGACGGAAATGCGATCGTCGCTGGAGGGAGTAATGCTTTTCCCGCCGCGATTCCGGATGCCAGTTGCGACCTGTTCGATGCCTCCAGCAACACTTTCTCTCCGGCCAGCGCGCTTCATATCGCGCGCGCAAACGCGGCCGCGGTGGTATTGCCTGACGGCTCTCCGCTTATTCTCGGCGGAATCGACAATCAAGGGCCCAATAACGGGAATTTCGAGCCAAGCGGCGAAATCTACAGCCCTGCGGCGGGGAACATTCACCGTGACCGGCGGCCTCAACGCGCTTCGGGTCGCGTATGCCTCGGCGATGCTCCCCGACGGCCGCGTCCTGATCGCCGGCGGTTACGACGAGACCGAGGAGCTCGACAGCGCCGAAGTCTTCAACCCCAAGACGGGTCATTTTATTCCTACCGCGAACAATCTCGATGTAGCCCGCTCATCATTCAACGCGGTCACTTTGAAAAACGGCAAGGTACTGATTGCCGGTGGCAGTACCGGCACCACCGCGGAACTGTTCGATCCGAAAACGATGAAGTTTTCGCCCACCCCGGGCTCGATGATCGCCTCGCGGTTCGTCGCGACAGCCACCCTGCTCGGCAACGGCACGGTCCTGATCGCGGGTGGACTCGACACGGGCGGCAACGCGCTCGACACCGCGGAGCTCTACGATCCCAAAACGGGAACCTTCACGGCCACGTCGGGGAGGATGACCTCGGCGCGGGCAATCCACACGGCCACGATGCTCAAGAACGGCGAAGTGTTGCTCGCAGGTGGAAGCACGAGTGATGCATATTCCGGCGCGCTCGATACCGCTGAAATCTACGATCCAAGAACCGAAGCGTTCACCGCAGTGGCGCACAAGATGACCTCGGCGCGGGTGAGCGCAACCGCAAACCGCCTTGGCGACGGCCGGGTCCTGATTGCCGGCGGCGTCAATGCCGATTCCTCCTCCGTCGCCACTGCCGAGTTGTTCAATCCAAAGACCGGCACCTTCACTGCGACCGCGGGCGCTATGAGCAACCCGCGGGCATTTCAATCGGCGGTCAATCTGCGCAACGGCCGCGTAATGATCGCGGGCGGCGCCGTGGTGGTAGAGATCAGCGGACTGCTGTCCGTCACGTCGACGGACACAGTGGACTTCTACGATCCTTCAACCGGTCAGTTCCATGCCGGCGTGGCGATGCTCTACCCGCGCGATTTCTTCACTGCAACACTGCTCCGGTCGGGCAAAGTTTTGATTCCCGCCGGAATCGTCGAAGCCGCTACGGGAGTCGGATTCGCGGCGCTGGAGACCGCCGAGATTTATGCGCCATGAGGAGAGTTACGGCCGCATCGCGCCTGTGGCGCCGGCGTGATTGCCGGCCGCCCTTGCGAAAGTCTTGAACGCGGCAGCTTTGGGGGGGAGAGAAGATGAAGGCTAGCATTCTGTGCGTCCTCGTGCTCGCGTTTTTCTGCGCCGTATGCGGCGGCACTTCCAATGGCAATTCGCAAACTTCGGCGCGCAGCGCGACGGTTCAGGTGCCGGGCCTGATGACGGCAGGACGAATCGCCCCGGCGGTCGTGCTCAAACCGGGCGACGTGCTGGAAGTAGGAGGACGCGGTTCCCTGGCGAATAAGCTGCTCGCTTCCGGCGAGGTGTATCACCCCAGGACCGCCACGTTCACTCTGGTCGCGAACCAATTGTCAGTCGCAACAGGGGATCCCTGCCTGGCCGCGCTGGAGGACGGTACGGCGCTGGAGGCCGGCGGGGTTGACGCCAGCGGCAATAGTCTATTGCAGGCCGAGATTTATGATCCCGCAAGTAACAGCTTCGCGCCCACCAAAGGCGCAATGAATGACGCCCGTGACGGATGCACTGCGACCACGCTCAAGGACGGAACCGTACTGATCGCGGGCGGGTTCGACAACATCGGTACAACCGACACGGCTGAGATTTACGATCCTGCTTCGGGCGCCTTTTCGTACACCAAGGGCAAGATGATTAGTCCGCGCGGCTTTCACGTTGCAGTCATGCTCGCCGATGGCAAGGTTTTGCTTGCGGGCGGGCTCAACGGTGTAACGCAGCTAACAAGCGCCGAGCTTTACGATCCTGCATCAGGGACCTTCAGCGCCACCGCCGGGCCGCTTAACTCATTCCGATACCAATCGACCGCAGTTCTGCTGGGCGACGGGCGCGTGCTGATCGCGGGTGGCGAAAATTATCCAACGTCTCTGGATACCGCGGAACTGTACGATCCGAACACTTCCACCTTCAGTCTCACCGCCAACAACATGAGCACGGGCAGATCGCAACTCTCCGCCGCGCCGCTGACTGACGGAAACGCGATCGTTGGCGCGGGAAGCCCTAGCTTTCCCAGCACGGCGGCGGATGCCAGTTTCGATCTGTTCGATGCCTCGACCAATAGCTTTTCTCCCACCGGCGCGCTTCACATTGCGCGCCTGGGGGCGGCCGCCGTGGTACTGCCCGGCGGCTCTCCGCTGATTCTCGGCGGAATCGATTCTCAAGGAAATTACGAGCCGAGCGGCGAAATCTACAATCGCGCCAAGGGGACCTTCACCGTAACCGGCGGCCTCAACGCTCTTCGCGCGGGATATGGCTCAGCGCTCCTACCCGATCGCCGCGTCCTGATCGCCGGCGGCGCCAGCGATCCTGCGGAATTTGAAACGGCGGAAGTGTTCGACCCGAAGACGCGCCGCTTCCTGCCCACCGCCAACGATCTCGAGGCCCCGTGCGCGCAGTGCAGCGCGGTTACGCTGAAAAACGGCAAGGTGCTGGTCTTGGACGGTGACAGCGGCAAACCCGCCGATCTCTTCGATTCTAAAACGATGAGATTTTCGCCCACTGCGGGGCCGATGGTCTTCTCGCCCTTCTTCGCCACCGCCACTTTGCTTGGCGATGGGACGGTGCTGATCGCGGGCGGAGTCGACGCGAAAGAAAACCCGGTCGACACGGCGCAAATCTACCATTCCATGACCGGAACCTTCACTGCGACCAAGGGGACGATGACCTCGCCCCGCGTAAACCAGACCGCCACGCTACTCAAGAACGGCGAAGTATTATTCGCCGGTGGAGGCACGGGCTCAACCGCTGCCAGCAATACCGCAGAACTATACGATCCCGGGACCCGGACATTCACCGCACTACCGAGCAAGACGACCTCGCCGCGCTCGGGCGCAAGCGCAAATCTGCTTCGCGATGGCCGGGTCTTGATCGCCGGTGGCTTCGATGCAGATGGCAACTCGATCGCCACCGCGGAGTTGTTCAACCCCAAGACCGGCAAATTCACTGCGACCGCAGGCGCGATGAGCAACACGCGGGTGTATCAATCCGCGGTCAACCTGCCCGATGGCCGCGTGATGATCGCGGGCGGCGCCATCCAGGTGTACACCCCCTTCGGACCCCAACGCACATCGACGGACACGGTGGACTTCTATAATCAGTCAACTGGTCAGTTCCACGCGGGAGTATCGATGCTCTCACCGCGCGATTTCTTTACTGCAACCTTGCTTCACTCAGGCGAAGTGTTGATTCCGGCTGGACTCGCCGAAACCGCGCCGGTCGGAAGTCCAGTGCTGGAGACCGCCGAGATCTATACACCGTGACGGGAGAGCAACGGCGGCAATTCGCCCGTGACTGGCCGGACCGCGGCTCACGTTGGCGCAGGTCCCGGTTTCGCAGCCGGTCAAGAAGAGAGGAGACAAGATCTTGGTAGATCGCAGAGATGACGGTCCCTCACGGCGCTTTCACGGTGCGAGAGCGATCGCGCTGGGTCTTCTGTTGTTCGCTTTCCTGACTACCAACGGATGTGGCGGCGGTGAATCGCCGCAGAATTCCAGTTCGAAACCATCCGCTCCACAGTTGGTTTTTTCCACTTACCTCGGCGGCGGATCACCGGTCTGTCAAGGATGCGTTGCGCGCACCTTCGCCCAGAACGCCGCCAGCGACGCATCGGGAAACACCTACGTGACCGGCGCTACGGCAGTCACCGACCTGGCCGGATCCGCTTGCCGAGGCAGTCCCGCGGCAAACAGCACGCTCTCCGCTTTCGTGGCGAAATACGACGCGGACGGCAAACTGCTATGGTGCACCTACCTGGGCGGCGACAACCAAAGTATGGGCGTCGGGGTCGCCGTGATGCCAGATGGTGGAGTCGCGGTCGGTGGGATGACCCAGTCGGATGCCGCCCAGCCCTTCCCAACACTGAACGCCTTTCAGACACACTACAACGGAAACAGCGATTACTTCGTCAGCGTCTTCGATGCGGCAGGCGCGCTACGTTACTCCACATACCTGGGTGGGAGCGACGTGGATGGCGAGGTCGATCAGAATGGAGACTACGTCGACGACAGCACTAACGGAAACAACATTGCCGTGGATGCTCACGGCCTGGTCTATCTCACCGGTACTACCGAATCTCGCGGCGGCGCAGCGCCCGCAATCAAGTTCCCCGTTACTTCGAACGCCATTCAGCCCGACATGACGGGACCGAGCGATACGACGGACGCCTTCCTGTGCATACTCAATCCCGCCAAAAGCGGCCCGGATTCGCTGCTCTATTGCAGCTTTCTCGGCGGCAGCGGCAATGAAAAGGGACATAGCGTTGCGGTTAACGCCGCCGGCAGCGCGATTGCCGTGGCAGGCTACACTGATTCCTATGACTTCCCGACGACGCCCAATGGCTATCGGACCGCCGCCCCGCCTCAATTCCAAAGCAACGGATTCGTGTCTCGATTCCAGGTGGCTCGACGCTGCCGCGGTTCCGTGGACTGTCGATACGCCACGCAATACAGCACATATTTGGGGGGAGTGTCGGCCCAGGGGGGAGACTCGCACGGTCCGAGGGACGACACCTACAGCATCACTTTCGATCGGAAAGGACTGATCCTGGCCACGGGGCGTACGCAGTCGTTCGACTTTCCGATGACCAGCTCCGGGCCCTCCATTTACAACAGCGCGCCTTACCTCCAACCGGGCGCGAGCAGCGATCAGCCTTACCTCGTAAAGATCGACGCTTCATTGAGCGGCAAGGCATCTCTTGCCTATTCCACGTTTCTGGGCGGGGCGGGCTTTTGCACCGGCGCCGTCGTTGATCCAAAAGGCAATGCCTGGGTAGCCGGAGAGAATAGCGCCGATGGCATTGAGTACACTCGATCTTACTATCCGGTCGAGTCGCCTCAATTGTTCCCGTACACCAAGGATGCGTTAATTCCCTCGCACCTCGGGGACGAAGGAATGTTTCACGCCGTCCTCATGGAGATCAGCCGCAGCGGTCGAAGCCTGGGCTATTCGACCTATCTCGGTGGAACCAATAATGACCGCTCTTACGGACTGGCGGTCGATCGGTTTGGGAATGTGGTCGTGTCCGGGGTGACTTCCTCGCAGGATTTCCCGTTGAAAAACCCGGCCCAAACCTGGCCCGCGGGCTCTACACAAAACGCCTTCATCGCGAAGTTTTCCACCCGCTGATTCCGGTTGTGGCTCTCGCCGCTGTGAGCAAGAAATCGATTATCGCTCAGGCATTAACTGCGCGGCCTACCGCTTGGCAGTAGGCCGGGCTTCCCACTCGGTCTTCGGCAGCGTGCCGGTTCTGATGAACGTGGTCACAATCTCGAGGAATGTGTCGGTGGCGGTCGCCATGGCGCTGTGTCCTGCGCCTTTGATCAAGGCGAACTGGGCGCCCGGGATGAGGTCGGCGACATAGCGCGCGTGCCTGGGCGGCACCAAAATGTCGTGCTGGCCGGCTATAACCAAGGTCGGCGCATCGACCTTGCGAAAGAGATCCCGCTCATCGATGTCAAAGGTCTGCTGTAGAAAACCGATGAAAATTTGCCGCGGGATATTCTGGAACCAGATATCGACGAGTCGATCTTTCCACGCACTCAGGCCCGGCTCGTTGAGCCCGTCTGAAAAGAAGGCGTCGAGCCCCGCACGATAATCGTCCGCGAAAAAACGGTCCATCACTTCTCTGATCTGCTCGTCCGTGGCGCCGATTGGGTAATCAGGGGCTTGGCGGATGCGCGCCATGCCGCCGAATAGGATCATCTTTTCGATCCTGCCGGGGAGGCCGTGATACATCCGCACCGCCGAAGGAACGCCGTCCGAGTCTCCCCACAGGATGAACTTTGCGAAGGGCAGTTCGCGCAGGACTGCCAGCGCATCCGCCACGCGCACGTCGAAATCGTACGGTTCGTTTGGCTTGTCCGATGCGCCAAGTCCTCGTGGGTCGATGTACGCAACGGGAAATTGTTGGCACAGACGCAGCGCCAGCGGCGCATGTGCAGCGGACCCCTGCAGCATGGGATGAAACATCACGATCGGCGTGGCGGATCGGTCGGAGCCGTCGCCGCCTGACCCTTGCAGGTAGTAAGCGATGCGCACCCCGTCCCGGGTCACGAACTTCCGCTGAACCAGCTTGTTGCGGATGCGCCGGGCTGTCTCAGGATCCTTGGCTGCGCTGATTGCACCATTGTAGGCCGCATTTGCCCGGTCGGTCTGCGCGGTCAGCAACATCAGATCGCCAAAGCCGCTCTGCGCCTTGACGACGATTTCCTCGCAGCCTGGCCGCGCGGCCGCTAGCGCGATCGCGCGCTGGAAGTGATGCTCAGCCTCGGGAGATAGAGCCGATGCCTCCCGCTCGCCGGAGAGCAGCGCGTAATGAGCCGCGCGCTCGGGCATCTCGCCCTGCTCGAAGTGATAGGCGAGCGTCTCGTAAAACTCGGGCAGCCGCTCGGCGTAAATCTCCTCGATCAGCGCCGCGACGCGCCGATGGATGTCGCGCCGCTGCGCGCGGAGCAGTGTCCCGTACGCAACGTCGTGGGTGAGCGCGTGCTTGAACATGTACGCAAGCTCGGGATGCACGGTCTTTTCGTAAATCAGCTCGAGGCTCCGGAGCTTTTCGAGGCTGCTCTCCGAGCTTCCCTGCCAATCTCGCATCCGATCGAAAATACGCATCGCGAACTCGCGGCCGATTACCGACGCGATCTGCAACGCGTGCTTGCCCTCCTCGTCCAGCCGATCGATGCGCGCCATGATGACCTGCTGAAGCGTAGCCGGCACCGCCTCGGCGAGCGCGCCGTCTGTCCGCTGCGCGGCGGCTCCCATTTCCGAAATCGATTTGGCAAGCTCCTCGACGAAGAACGGATTTCCGTCGGACCGCTCGGCAATCAGCCGCTTGAGCGCGCCCGGCAGATCGCTCCGGCCCAGCACCGATCCGGTCAGCTCGTCCACCAGCGATGCGGGCAGGCCGTGCAGCGAGATGCGGCTGAAGTAGCTGCGCACCGGGAACGGCCAGTTGTAGTCGGGGCGATGCGTGACCAGTGCGAACACGCGCGCTCCCGCGATGCTGTCGAACAGCCAGCGCAGCAACGTCGCGCTGCTCTGATCGACCCAGTGCACATCCTCCATCAGCAGGACCACCGGCCGCTGCGCGGCGAGCGCAAGGATCAGGTCGCGAATGGCCTCGGAGTAGCTCGCCGCCTTGAGGCTCTCGAGCATGGTCGCGACCCGGGCGTCGCCGGAATCGACCGAGAGCAAATCACGAAGGAACGGCACGCCGGCGCTCACTTTCGGGCCGAGTCCGGCGCAGAAGCGGTTGATCTTGTCGATGATTACGGGCTCGGTGTCGGACTCGTCGATCTCGAACGCACCGCGCAACAAGTCGAGGAACGGGTGGTAGGCAACCACTGTCCCGTAGCTCATGCACTGGCCTTCGAGCCAGGTGTATGTGTCCGCATCGAGCGAGCGCCGGAACTCGTAGACGAGCCGCGACTTGCCGATTCCCGCTTCGCCGGAAAGCAGCACCACCTGGCCGTCGCCCTCGCGCGCCGTGTCAAAGCGTTCGCGCAGCATGGCCAGTTCGCTGCGGCGGCCGCAAAAATGGCTGAGCCCGCTGCGGAGCGCCTGATGCCGCCGCTCCTGGCGCGGAACCTCGCGCACCAGCCTGAACACGGTGGTCTCGGCGCTCTTGCCCTTGAAGGTCGCGCGGCCGACCTCTTCGGTCTCGAAGCGCGGCGCCACCAGCTTGCGCGCCGCTTCCGACAGACAAATCTGGCCCGGCTGCGCGCTGGTCTGGATTCGCGATGCGACGTTGATGGTGTCGCCAATCGCCGTGTAGTCCATCCGCAAATCGTTGCCGACGGTGCCGACCACGACCGGGCCGGAGTTGAGCCCGATTCGAGCCGCGATCGCATGCCCGACGCGGTCTTTCCATTTGCGCCCGACCGCATCGAGCCCGGCCATGATTTCGAGCGCGGCGCGGCAGGCGCGAGCCGGATCGTCGTCGTGCGCCACAGGCGCTCCGAAAATCGCCATGAAGCCGTCGCCCGCGATCTCGGTCACCACACCCTCATAGCGATAAACGGTGCGAATCGCGCCCTCGAGGTACTCGTTTAGAAGCTCGCGGTCGGTTTCGGGGTCGAGCCGCTCGGCTATTTCCGTGCTGCGCGCAAGGTCGCAGAACAGCACCGTGACCTGGCGCCGCTCGCCCTCGATTTGACCACGCGTCTTGAGGATTTTTGCGGCGAGGTCTTTCGGCATCAGCTGCGATTGAACTTCGCGCGCGGTCGGCTCGGGCTTCGATGGGGGTGCAGGCTCGCCGCCGAGCGCTTTGCCGCATCCGCCGCAGAATTTCTCACCCGGCGCGTTTTCGAATCCGCAGTTCGGGCAGTTCGCGCCAAGCGGCGCGCCGCACGATGCGCAAAACTTGCGCTCCGCGCGGTTA
>Ga0187770_10000137_pt1 | contig 33435 bp, 33 predicted proteins | sample 0116_SJ02_MP02_2_FD_133154 | JGI IMG/M metagenome (GOLD analysis project Ga0187770, IMG submission 133154) | Tropical peat soil microbial communities from peatlands in Department of Meta, Colombia - 0116_SJ02_MP02_20_MG | ecosystem: Environmental > Terrestrial > Soil > Wetlands > Peat | place...
ACCGCGATGATCGCCTGCTCGAAATCGACCCGCTCGTGGCCTCCGTCCGGGGCGGTGACGTCGACCGAGTTGGGACCGGTGAAGCGGGCGTTCCCGAGGAGCACCGTGGCCCCCGCGGACTTGAGCAGGCCGGCCACGCCTTGCCGCTCCTTTGCCACCACCTCTTCCTTCCAGCGCATGGTCTGGCCAAGGTCGAACTTCGCTTCGGCGGCGGTCACCCCGATATCCGGCCCCTCGGTCCGTAGGGCGTGGTAGAGGAGAGAGGCGTGGATCAGCGCCTTCGAGGGTATGCAACCGCGGTTGAGGCACTCCCCGCCAAGGTCCTGGCGCTCCACGACGAGGACCTTCCGGCCGAGCTGTCCCGAGCGTATCGCGGCCATGTAGCCGCCCGGGCCACCGCCCACGACCAGCAGCTGCGTCGACCTCGCAAACGTTCCGGCCATGATACGCCCGATTACTCTCGCGGTCCAGGAGGGGGGTACGAGTGGGAGGCATAGACGTCTTCGGTCAACGATTCCGCGGCCGGCGCCGGCGCCCTCTCGGCCTCCTCCACGGCAGTGCGGACCTCGCGATCGACCTCGGAGCTCCAACGAGCGAGTTCGATGTCGTTCATCAGCCGCTGGGCGACCAACCAGGACCTGAGACGGTCCACCGGGTCGTGGGCCGCCGCGCGGGCCATCCAGTCGGCCGGCTGGTACCGTCCCGGGTCGTCCGAGCTCGAATGGGGGACCATCCGGTAGACGACGAATTCGAGGAGCGTCGGGCCATGGCCGGCCCGGGCCTCTTTGAGCGCGGTCGCGAGCGCGGCATAGCTCGCGACGAAATCGGTCCCGTCGATAGCGCGACCCGAGAAGCCGTACGCCGCCGCCTTGGATGCGAGCGACCCGCTCGCGGACTGACGGGCGACCGGCGTCGAGATCGCCCACTGATTATTCGCGCAACAGAATACCACCGGGAGTTGGAAGACTCCGGCGAAGTTGAGCCCCGCGTGAAAGTCGTTCGCGCTCGTCGCCCCGTCCCCGAAGAACGCGAGTGTTGCGGCCGTCTCTCCCCGGAGCTTCTGCCCGTAGGCAACCCCTACCGCATGGGAGACCTGGGTGCCCACCACGGAGGACATCGACACGTAGTGGACCTCGGAGGCGGTGGGATGGCACGGCATGTTCCGTCCGCGCGCTGGGTCGTTCGCGTCGGCGAACAGATGATGAGCGTAGGCCGACAGAGGATGGCCCCGCACGAGCGCGACGAGCTGCTCCCGCAGGCCCGGAAATACCCAATCGTCCCGGGCGGATGCGAGTCCCGCGGCTACGTTCACCGCCTCATGTCCGGTCGCGGCGCCGTAGAAGCCCACTCGCCCCTGACGTTGAAGTCCCTGCATCCGGGCGTCGAGGGCTCGCCCGAGCAGCATCCAGCGAAACGCGGAGGCGAGGAGCTCTTCCCACCCCGGGCCGACGAGGTTCGCGACGTCCTCAGGGGCGTACGTCAGGGGTTCGACCGTCGGCGGTAGGGTCATGCAAGCTCGGCGAACAGCTGGTGCGGGTCCTCGAGGTACGACTTCACCTTCGCGACGAACTGCGCGCCCTCAAACCCATCCACGACGCGGTGGTCGAGCGAGATGGATAGGTTCATCATGTCCGCGGCGCCGAGCGAGCCGTCGGAGCGATAGACGGGACGACGTTGGATCTTGTGGACCCCTAGGATCGCGACCTCCGGGTAGTTCAGGATGGGGGTGGCAAGGACCCCGCCGAGCGCCCCCAGACTCGAGATCGTGAAGGTGCTCCCGGCGAGCTCGTCCCGGCGCAACGTGCCGGCTCGGCCCCGCTCCGCGAGGTCCTGAATCTCCCGAGCGAGGGCGACCACGCTCTTTCGGTCGGCGTCACGGACGACCGGGACGAGGAGACCGTCCGGTGCGGCGGTGGCGATCCCGATGTGATAGTGCGACCGGACGAGGAGCTCTTGCCGAGCGTCGTCGACCGTGGCGTTGAGACGCGGGTACGCCTTCAGCCCGGCGACTACCGCCTTCACGATGAACGGGAGATAGCTCAGTCGAACCCCTTGCTTCTCCACGTGTTTCGCCATCCGGTCGCGCAGGGCTACGAGCTCGCTCATGTCGACATCCTCGACGTAGGTGAAGTGAGCCGCCCGGTGCTTCGATTCCGTCATGTGCTCGGCGATTACCCGACGAATTCCACGGATCGGCACTCGTTCGAGCACGTCCTCGGTCTTCGTCGGGGCGGATGGAGGTGGATGGACCACGGCGGGTGTGACCGCGGGCGACGAAAGCGCGGGCCACATTGGCGAGGAGGTCGATTCTGCCGGGCCGGCGCGGGCGCCCTCGAGGTCGGCGTCCGTGATCCGGCCGTTGGGGCCGGTCCCCACAACCTGGGCGAGGTCGATGCCGAGCTCAGCGGCCCGACGTCGAATGAACGGCGAGGCGAGCACGGCAGCGGGTCCGGACGAGGAAGGGCTCGGCGCTTGCGCCGGGGGAGAAGGGACGGGCGTGGGCGGCGCCGTGGGAGGAGGAGCCGTGGCCTTCGAGGGCGGCGCCCCGGGCGAACCGCCTTCGGTCTCGATCGTGACGAGCAGGCCACCGACTTTCACTTTCTCGCCCACCTGAGCGTGAATCCCGATTACCCGACCGGTCTTGGGCGAGGGAATCTCGACGTTCGCCTTGTCGGTCAGCACGCTGACCAGGGGTTCGTCGGAGCGGATCTGATCACCTTCCTTGACGAACCAGCGAACGACTTCTCCTTCGGCCACCCCCTCGCCGATGTCCGGCAGGCGGAACTCGTACGGCATAGGAGCCTCTTGACTAGGACGCCCGTACCGCGTTCTGCGCGGCGTGGGCGATGCGTTCGGCGTTCGGGAGGTAGACGTTCTCCAGCGCATACGGGAAGGGCGTGTCAAAACCGGTCACGCGAGCGATCGGTGCCTTGAGTGAGTAGAGCGCCTTTTCGGAAAGGAGGGCGGCGAGCTCGGCCCCAAACCCGCAGAATCGCGCGGCCTCATGGACGATCACCGCCCGTCCCGTCTTTTCCACCGACTCGATCACCGCGGCCTCGTCGAGCGGGACGAGCGAGCGAAGGTCGACCACCTCCGCGGAGATGCCCGTCTTTGCGAGGGTTTCGGCTGCGTCCATGGTCGGGGGGACCATCGCTCCGTAGGCGAATAAGGAGACGTCCGAGCCGTCGCGCATGAGCCGGGCCCGTCCGAACGGGATTCGTTCACTCCCGTCGGGAACCTCTCCGGTCAGCGATCGGTAGATGCGCTTCGGCTCGAGGAACAGCACGGGGTCGGGGTCGTCGATCGCGCTGAACAGCAGGCCTCGGGCGTCGGCGGGCGTGGACGGCACGACCACCTTGATGCCGGGCGTGTGGCAGAAGTACGCCTCCGTGCTCTGTGAGTGGTAGAGCCCTCCTTTGATGCCACCGCCGTACGGCGAGCGGATCACAACGTGCGCCGGGTATTGACCGCCCGACCGGTAGCGGAACTTCGCGAGTTCGCTCACGATTTGGTCGAACGCCGGATAAATGAAATCGAGGAACTGGATCTCGGCGACGGGTTTGAGACCATAGAGGGCCATGCCGATCGCCGTCCCCACGATACCGGTCTCGGAGAGCGGGGTGTCGATCACCCGATCGGCGCCGAACTCCTTGATGAGGCCGTCCGTCGCGCGGAACACTCCACCGTTGACGCCGATGTCCTCGCCGAGCAGAAGGACGTTCGGGTCGGCGCGCATGGCGTCCCGCAGGGTACGGTTGATCGCCTGGACGAGGTTCATTTCGGTCAAAGCTTCAGCACTCCGTTGCGCACGAGGGCATCGTACTCCTCCCGTTCCTCCGCGAGCCGGGGGGTGAGACGCTCGAAGACATCGTCGAACACCGAGCGGGGGTCGAGCGGGGCGGCCTTCTCGGCCGCCTCGAATGTCTCGGCGACCTGGGCCCGGCATTTCTCCCAGAGCGTCTTGTCGGCTTCTTCCGACCACGTTCCGGCCGCAACGAGCTCGCCCTTCAGACGACCGAGCGGGTCCCGTTGCTTCGCCGCGGTGAGCTGGGCTTCGGTCCGGTACCGTTGCGGGTCGTCGGACGTAGAGTGCGGCCCAAATCGGTACACCTCGGCCTCGATGAGGGTCGGGCCGCCCCCGGCGACGGCGCGCGCCCTCGCCTCTCGCACCGAGCCGTACACCGCGCGCACGTCATTCCCGTCGATGAGGACGCCGGGGAACCCATAGGCCGAGGCTTTCTCCGCTAGCGTCGCGCTTCGGGTCTGCCGCTCGCGCGGCAGGGAGATCGCCCACTGATTGTTCTGGCAAAAGAAAATCGTGGGCGTGCGGAACACGCCGGCGAAGTTGAGGCCGGCGTGAAAGTCGTTCGAGCTGGTGGCTCCATCGCCGAAGAACGCGATCGTGACGATCGGGTCTCCGCGGCGCTGGGCCGCCATAGCCGCTCCGACAGCCTGGGTGATCTGCGTGCCGATCGGGCTCGAGGCGACCACGAAGTTCACGTCCCGAAATCCGAAATGGTTCGGCATCTGTCGCCCCTTGATTCGGTCGTCCGCGTTCCCCAGCAATTGGTCGAAAATCGCCCGGAGCGATACCCCTCGTGCGAGGGCGACGGCCAGCTCCCGGTAGGCCGGGAACACCCAGTCTTCGGGCGAGAGCGCGCGACTCGCGCCTACCTGAGCGGCTTCCTGCCCCATCAGCGGCGCGTAGAACCCGATCCGACCTTGCCGTTGCAGCGAGAGGCATCGCTCGTCGGTCGCGCGAGCGAGCACCATCAAACGGTAAGTGTCGACCAGCGCTCCTTCTGGGAACGCTGCGGCTCCGGATTGGGAGGGTGGAACGGAGAGCGCTTCGGGCTCGGCCATAGCGTGACGCGACGCCGGCGACGAACCCCCCCGATATAAGATTGAGGATTGCGGACCGACGGACTCCTCGGAGCGGATGCCGGGGTCGACACTATCTCATTTTTTTCATTGTCACGAAACTCTACCTGTCGCGATAGCAGCGACCGGAGAGCGAATCCGCGGGCTCACTGGCCACGTCTGAGGGAGCTTCAAATACGGAAACTACGGTGACGGGCCGATGGCCGCAGGGGGAGCGGCGTCGCCACCTACTGAGGCGATGCGACGCGGGATAAGCCGAGGCGTGTTCGTCGCGACGGTGGTGCTCGTCGCGATCATCGCTTTGGCGGCGGGATTGTATGTCGGAAAGACCGTACTAGCCTCGAGTAGCTCATCGTCGAGTTCCCACTATTTCGTCGTGGGAACCAATGTGCCATTCCCGCCGTTTGAGACCTTCAACAACACGACCGGGACGTACGTCGGTTTCGACATGAATTTCTCGCAGCTGATCGCGAACGCCCTGCACCGGCAGCTCGTGATCGACAATTACGCGAACTTTGCGGTGTTGCTGGCGGACGTCGGTGCCGGCGTGGTGGACATGGCCGCGTCGGCCATCACGGAATCGGGAACCGTTGGTGCGGCACGGAACGCTACGATGTCGTTCTCGAGCCCCTATTATGACGCCAATCAGGCAATCCTCGTCCCCAGCGGCAGCTCCATCACCTGCCCTTCCGTGGCCGCGGGAGGTTGCGGTGTTGCCCAACTGGCGGGGCTGACCATCGGGGTCCAGACCGGCACTTCGAGCCAGAGCTGGTGTCAGCAGTACCTGATCGGTAACGAGACCAAGGGTGGGAGTGTGCTACCGTTTACGACGGTTGACCTAGAGATTGATGCCCTGCTCACGAAGTCCTTGCAGGCGGTCATGATCGACCTCGGACCCGCGACTTCGATCGCAGCCGGCTCCGGCGGTCTTCTGAAGGTGGCCGGCGAGGTCCTGACGAACGAGCTGTACGGGTTTGCGGTGGCCCACGGTGACCCGGAGCATATCCTCCCGGTGATCAACTCGGTGATCTCGCAGGCAATGCAGAACGGCACGTACGCTTACCTGGTCAAGGAGTGGTTCGGGTCCTCGTAACCCCGAGTCGATTCCCCGCATCAAGACGGGATCATGAGGAGGGCGGCGTCGCGCGTGGCCCAACGAAACCGAAACGGTCACGGTTTCCCCTAACCTGAAATTGGGGAGGGTCTTCGGAACCCCGTGACGGGTGGTCCCGCCCTCCCCCCAACTCTTTCCGCACTCGCTCCCCAGCAGCCGCGGCGTTCCGTGGTCAAGCGATTCTTCCCCTGGAGAATCTGGTCCCGGATCATCTACGGCGCCGCGGGGGTGATTGGGGGCATCCTGTTCCTCCTCGAGCTTGGCTATCTCAAGGTCTATCGACTGTCGTTCGCGCTTGGCGCGCTGCACTCGCTAATCCAGGGCTTCTATCTCAGTCTTGAAGTCGTCGCGGTAATCCTCCCGATCGGGTTCGGTCTAGGGTTTCTCATCGGCTGGGCGCGAACCACCCGATTTGTGATCCTCCGGGGGTTCGGTTCCGTCTACGTGGATTTCTTCCGGAGCATGCCCCCCATCGCGCTGATCTTCTTTTTCGCGCTGATCACGGGCGTCGAGCTGCGAACTTCGAACATCAATCCGTACACCAAAGAGCAGATCACGATGTGGATGGGGGTTGTCGCGCTCGCGTTTCACACGGGGGCCTATCAGGCGGAGATCGTGCGGGCCGGGATCCTGTCGGTCCCTTCCGGACAGACCGATGCGGCGGACGCCCTCGGAATCTCCCGACTGACGTCGATGTTTCTCGTGGTGCTGCCCCAGGCCTTCCGGCTCTCGCTGCCCGCTCTCGGTAACGAGTTCTCCTCGTCGATCAAGGATACGTCCCTGTTGAACGTGATCGGCTGGGCCGAGCTCGGGGGTATCTCCCTCGCGCTCGCGTCGAACTCGATCACCTACGCGCATTATCTACAGGGCTCGCTCGTGGTTTGGATCGAGGCGGCGTTCCTCTACTTCGTGGTGACCTACATCGCCACGCGATTGGTGAGAGGCATCGAGGACCTCTACAAGGTCCCCGGCCTCGAGGTGGCCCGCTGATGAGCTCGATACGAGTGCGAGGAGTGCGAAAGTCGTTCGGCGATCTCGAAGTGCTGAGGGGCGTCGACGTCGATGTGAATCCCGGGGAGGTCCTGTGCATCGTAGGACCGTCCGGTTCGGGAAAGTCAACGCTGCTCCGGTGCATCAACCTCCTCGTGACTCCCGACGAAGGAGAGGTCTACCTCGACTCGGTAGCCCTCACCGACCCGAGGATCCGACCGGAATGGGTGCGACAACAGATCGGCATGGTGTTCCAACAGTTCAATCTCTTCACGCATCTCACCGTCAAGAAGAACGTGATGCTCGCCTTGCGTCACGTCAAGCATATCCCGCGGGCGAATGCGGAAAGGATCGCCGTCGAACAGCTCACCCGGGTCGGCCTCGCGGACAAATTGAATGCGTATCCGGCCCAGCTTTCCGGTGGGCAGCAGCAACGGGTCGCGATTGCCCGGGCGCTCGCCATGGACCCGAAGGCCATCCTCTTCGACGAACCGACCTCCGCCCTCGACCCCGAGTCGATTCACGAGGTCCTCGCTGTCATGACTCGTCTCGGCCACGAAGGAATGACGATGGCGGTAGTCACCCACGAGATGGGGTTCGCGAAAGAAGTCGCGGACCGGGTGGTGTTCTTCGACGCGGGGCGCGTGGTCGAGGAAGGCTCCCCGGAGGAGATCTTCGAGCGCGCGGGCCACGAACGTACCCAAGCGTTCATGAAGAAAATCCTGAGGTAGGCAGGGATGGAAGGCGAAGGCGGTCCTCCACTTCCGGACACCCGGACAATCCCCGGCGACGCACCTCCGACGCGTCGGCCGACCGGACCGCTGCCCCCACCGGTGACCACCGGGCCGAACCTCGTTCCTTCCGGAAGCTCCGCCCGGGTGAGCCGCTGGCGCCGGATTTCCACCTATTACCTTCCGATCGGAGTTGCCGCTGCCCTAGCGTTCTTCTTCGTGATGGGGTGGTTGGGGTACTACAGCATCCCGTTCATCATCCAAAACCTGCCCGCCGGCGTCGGTCCGTGCGAGACTTCGCTCGAGTTCACCACCTATACGTTCGTCCTGGGGCTGGGCTTCGCGATGGGTCTCGGCATGGTTCGAGCTCATCCTCCGAGGCGGCAGCGAGGCCCCCGTCGGGCCCATGCTCGAGGCCGGTTCTCGTTCCTGTGGCGTTGGCCCCTCTACGGGTTCGCCACCGGGTACGTGCAAGCGATCCGGGGCACTCCGTTCCTCGTCCAGCTCTACGTGGTGTTCTTTGCGGTGACGCTGACGGCTCCGTTGTTCAACGTGTTTGGGTGGGACCAGTTCTACTGGATTGGGTTCATCGCGTTGCTTCTGAACACAACGGGATACCAGGCCGAAGCCATCCGCGGCGGCATTCAGTCCGTGGAAGCGGGGCAGATCGAAGGCGCCAAAGCGGTCGGCCTCTCCAGGGTTCAGACCTTCTTCCGGGTCACCATGCCGCAGACCTTGCGGCTGATCAGCCTGCCGCTCACGAACGAGTGGATTTCGAACTTCAAAACGGCGACCATTCTGAGCTATATCTCAATCTTCGAGCTCTACGACTGGTCGAGTGTCAACATCGCACTGCTCGACGCGCGCCCCATCGAGGCGTTCGTCTTACTGACGATCTTCTACCTCGGCATCAACGTCACCCTGAGCCGTGTGATGACCTATGTCGAGAAGGTTCGCCGTATTCCCGGCCTCGGCACCCCGATTCCCGAGGTGAGTTACACGAAGCGGGTGTTCGGCACGAACCGCTCCTCGCGTCGCCAGGCCGGGGCCGGCACGGGAGTCACTCCCACTACCCAAACGTGAGGTAAGGGAATCTACCTCGACCGGACGGATCCCCCGACTGTATTGGACCGCCCACGGGTCGGTCTCCAGCCGCCCTCAGCGACGTTCTTTGGATGCAAGGGAGCTAATCATGCCACTGGCCGACCCAGGGTTTGTCGAACCAAACCGCCACCAGGGCCACACACAGGAAGATTCCGGTGGCCGTCGCCAGACCGCCCGCCACGACCAGCTCGTTCCCAGTAAAGCTGCCGTGGTAGCGAGGGCTCGCGAGAAAGGCGATCAAACCGAGGAACCAGAAGCCGATGACTCCTACTCCAAGTATGAAGGCGGCGGTTTTTTTCCGCTCGACCGCCTCTTCCGAAGTATCGCGGAGCGCGGTCACGGTATCTAGCCTCACCCTTCCGGTAGGGGAACGTCCTGTGGCTTCGGAGAACAGTGGGTACCCTTCCGTTTCCCGAAGGGGCCCGATATAGAAGAGGGATGGCTCCGACGCACCGGGGCACACAAGGGTCGTCTGCGTCGCCCTTTGTCCCGTGGGGAGGACCAGCAAACCGGACGCCTTCGGCGAGAGAACGATAGAATCGGCGGCCCCCCCGGTCGCGGTCCCCGAGCGCCGGAGGTTCCACCCGCCCCGATCACGGGCTAGGTCAACGTTTGGTTCAAGCGCTCGCGTGCGTTATTGTTAGTGGTGGCACAGGTGTTCCGGGGTCTAATCGACGGCCCGATAAAAACGTGCGAACGATGCGGTCAGCCTCTTCACGCCCAGGCCACGTCGTGCCCCACTTGTGGGACAGTAGTCCCGCCAACACCCTCCCCCGCGCGCGGAACAACGGGGGAGCGGGCGGGGGGTATCGCGTGGCTAGTCCTCATCGTGGTCGGTATGGTTCTTTCGACCCCGGGGTTGCTCTTGGCATGCGGCCCCGGAGGGCCAGCTTGCTCCGAGACCCACGCGCTCGCAGGTTTCGGCATATTGCTCGTTGTGGTGGGGTTGCTGCTCGCATACTTCGGTGAGAGGCGGACCCCGGCTTCTCCAGCGGGCTCCGATGCCCAGGCACCAACCGAGCCACTCGCATGAAACCAGGGATACGATGCGGATTTTTTTCCCGACTCATCAGCGCCGAAAGACGAGCCCCGATTTCTCGAGGCCCGGCCCCCGCATGCCCCCTAGTAGGACCAGAGAGGGATATTCAAGACGATGGAGACAGCGCCAACGAAATTGGAGTCCGGCAAGCCCACAGTAACGACGATCGTCTGCGGCAGGTCACTGCCAATCGTGAGCGGAGCGTTACTGCTGACCAGCTGCGGAGCTGGTCCCGTTGAATTCTCCGAGTAGACGCTGACATTTGTGACTGTCACTTGGCTATATCCGAAGTTGTACGCGGTGACGCTGATGGAGGTGTTGCACTCGCCTCCATTGTGTGTAGTACACCCCGGCAATTGCCCGAAGTAGACTGGACTGTCACCGGGGGTCCTGGTGAGAAGATAGTACCAGTCGAACTGCGTTACCCTCTCGGTGTAAGGGTTGAGAGCGTTACCGGGCTGGTATTCATAGTTCAGAACGACGCCCAAAACAGACCCAGCGATCACGACAACGGCTGCGGTCACGTAGAGCCACCGGCGCGATTTGCGGGACGGCGTCGTGGGGGACGCGGGCGAGTCTGTCCCGGCAGGAGTGCCCATGTTTCCCACCGTGTCCGGATGCGCTTCCAAACACTTGAATCGAGCGTTGCCGCTCTCCATGCGAGCTGGGTTCAAGGGAACCCGGGCCCGGGCTATGGTGACTGAGAGTGCCGCGCCGCAACTTGTGCCACGAGCAGTTCCGGCCGGGTTCCGGGTCCCGCAATGCGTGCAATGAAGATGCACCTGAGGTTTCCCTACCAGTAAGAAGGTGCCCTTTTCGGGCTAGCCTCGAAGACCGCATCCGGGCCTAATCTACGGTCGCGGGAGGCTCCGCCTGCGAGCGTTGGCTCCCAAAGCTACCAGAATGAATCCCGCCAGCGAGAGAGTAGACCCGATCGAGGCTCCGAGCCGCGATCCCCCAGAATAAAGCCAATCAAGAATAAGCTCGAGACCACCCGCGAAGAGGCAGGCGCCACCAAGGATGGCCCAGACGGTCCAAACTGGCATCGGCTCGGCCGGGCTCGCAGGGAGGTCTCCTGCCATAACTCGGGAGTCAACCGCTCTGCGAACGTAAAGTCTCTGTGCGGCCCCGTGCAAAACGACGCGCCCTGACGGCCGGCACGCCCGGGGACACCCGACACGGTTTTAGACCCGTATCCGTCCTATCGGTGGGGCCCGTAGCTTAGTTTGGCTGGAGCATCCGGCTGATAACCGGAAGGTCGCCGGTTCAAATCCGGCCGGGCCCACTTCACGTCAGAAAATCCGTCTATTTTCAAAGCGCCGTTTGCCGTTGGGAACGGCACATAGGGACTTCGAGGGACCCATCGTGCCGGTCGGGGCCCCCGCGTTGTATGCTGGGTTCCCGACGCACGCATCGTACGTGGCTAACCATTCGCACGCGAACAGGATGAGTGACAGCCCGATGGTCACCAGAATCGCGCCGGTCCAGACGATCCGCGGGTCACTCGCCGATGGGTCCGAGACGCCATGATTGTCTCGCATCCTTCCCCCTCGCAGGGAGAGGGAGAATGGGCGAGACCGCGTCTCAGGAGCGACGGTAGAGCGCGACGAACCCGCCCGACGGCACAAGCACGATGCCGAGAGCGAGGGTCGAGAGTGCAAGTGCAGTCCATGAATTCGCAGCGCAGGGGGCCGTGGGCGGTGGGGGTCCTGTCCCATTGTAGGTCGACGCCGGACAATTCTGGTGGGTTGTCCCGATGGCGAGCCCGATTAACACGATCCCCGCGACCGCGAGGAGTGCTCCAATCACCTTTCGGTGCACGCCCCTAGAATGGCGCGTCCGTGTTTACCCGTAGCGGCGGAGCGCGTGGCGCGGGAGGGGCCGACGAGCGAAGCGAGTGGGAGGGACCCCCGTCCACTCGAACGCGAGGACTAAGTACAACCCGCGAGCGTCGCTGTTGCACGTCCGACCGCCGACTGACTCAACGTGACGCCGATGAGTGGTTGTCCCGGCTGCTGCTGGACCTCGCGGAAGCTCGAGAGCTCGCGCGAAGGGCCCGTAACGAGCAGTTTCAGCTTGCGGTGGAAGCCCTCGACGGCGCAACGCTCGACGTGCTCAGGAAACTCGGAACCGTGCCGGACGTGTCCGACATGGTAGCCCGGCTAATCGCCGACGCCAAGTGGGACAGCTCTTCCCTCCGGCAGCTGGGCCGCGACCTGCGTGACTTCTGAGCCGAGTTTCCCCCGACCGGCCTTCGGCCCGTCGCGAGCGAAGGTTTCCGCGAGGAGTTGCTAGATCTTCACTAGTGGAGATCCACGTGGCCCAGCAGGGTCACGTTGACCTGCACGGAAAAAGGCGCCACCGGAGCACCGCTCGTGTATCCCGCCAGATTGAGCAAAAAGAGGTTGTAGTACCCTGTCGCGGGCACCAGAACGATTGCGGATTCGGACAGTTGAGGCGTGAGTGAGACCAAATGCAGGTTCCCGTCCCGGATGCCGCAGATACCGACTTCTGAACAGACATCGAACACCAAGGTCACGGGAACTCCGCCAGGTTCGCGAAACGTCATTTGCATGGCAAGAGGATTCCCGTTTCCTATGGGCGCGGAGAACGACGCGCCACCATAGTATCCGTAACTTGCGTTTCCCGGGGCCAGCTCCTGACTGACGTTGACCGTACCAGCGAACAACTGAGTGCTGCCCGGGGTCGTTTCGGCCGACTGAAGTGAAGTAACCTCGATTTGCAGGATCACCGCGAACGCAAGGGCAACGACGGCGATCCCCGCGATGAGCGCTACGCTCCAGGCCGGAAAAGTCATCGGGGACTTTCTAGGGACAGAGGTGGTGGCGGCGGGAGCTCCTTGTGTTGATTGCTCCATGATAGGGGCGATATTACGCAGCTACTAGGTTTGTCGTCGCCTTCGACTCATTAGCCAGCGAGTGGTAAGGGCTCGATATAGCAGTCGTCTGCTGACACTCGGTTTCGAAAAATCGCCTCGGTAATTCCGAACCGGGCGTAGAATCCGGCAGCCCGCCGCCATTTCGCGGCGAGAGTCTCTGCGAGCCTGGGCGTGTTGGACACGACCTCCCGCGCGGCCTTCATTCGCCCGCGCAAATCGCGCAGGTGCCGCGGCTCGGTCCACTCGTCCTGCTCGCGAGAGTCGTCGGGGAGGCCGCTCGTCGTGACCGAGATGGTGAACTGTCGGATTGGGGTGACGATCACCTCGGATTCGTCCTCGTCTGCGCCCCCGAACGCGAGGTGTGGCTCGAAGCGCGTCCGCGATGCGAAGTGATGCTTCCTGAACGGTGCTGATCAAGAGGAACAATCGGCAGGATGGTAATCGAACGCCCATGTGCCGCTGGGTGAGGTCTGAATTAGCCAGTTCCCGGGCGGCAAAAGATCGTAGACGAAGACTTGTTCCGATGAGAGAGTTGCGGCGAGGCTGACGTTCTGGTACGGGACCGTTACGTTGAGCTGGTGGGCGACTGGCGAGTCCCAGGCGGACCCACCGGGACACGCGGTTTGGTTGGCGCTGAGCTGATCTGTAATGTCATAGTTCGTATTCCACTTGACAGAAGGATATCCGCGCAACGTGAAGTTCGTCTGGACCCCGTGCGTGGTAGTATTGCCGGGACCGGCCAGTTGAACGGGTGTGACATAAGCCGCCGCCGGTAAAACAACCTCAAGACCGACCAACACTGGGGTCAGCGAACTGCTACAAGGGACTGATGACCCCGGACCGAACTGTAGTTGGGTGGAGGTCGAGTAGATCCACCACTTCCCGAGGGCAAACAATCCCTCCGACGAGCCGTTCGCGGCCTGAATCGAACCTCCGCCCCCGCCAATCGGCTCGCCGCCCGACATCAGGACGCCGGCGGCGTACGCCGTCGCGTGGTAGGGCGCGTTGACCAGAACAACTGGAGTCCACAGATTGCCGACCGCCACAAGGCTCCCGCGCTCGCACCCCCAATGGTATGGCAGCCCCCAGGTTCCAAACAGTGGGAGCACCAGCAATAGGACTACGACGACCACGGCGACGATTGCGAGCAGGAGCAACCGTCGTCTCGGCTTCTTCGCAGCCGTGGTCACCCGGTGGCCGGATTCGGCGTTAGCCGCGGTCGTAGGGACTTCCCGAGAATCACGCAAGGCTCGGCAGGACCTTCAATATTCCTCGGGCGGCGTGCATGGGGACAGTGATTCGAGTTTCTCGCATCAGTCTTGGCGCGGGACCCCAAAGCGGAACAACGCCTCGCCGACCCCGAACCGGGCGTAGAACCGGGCAGCGCGCTGCCAATCGGCTTTGAGGAGTTCCGCTAGGCCTGGGGTAGTCGCTACCACCGTACGAGCGCGCTTTACGCGTCCCCGAAGTTCACGGAGTCGACGCTCCGCGACCCGTTCGTCGGCTTCGCGGCTGTCGTCGGGTAGGCCCGACCTGATCTCAGCGAGGGCGAACCTCCGAGTGGGTGTCGCGAACCTCTCTTCGGGGTCGGGCTGGGCGGGAATCGCGACTCGAGCGTTCTCGACATGACACGTCGCCAGAACTCTATACTCAACGTCTCGGCATCTCGAAGCGCACCGACCTTGTCGACCTCGGAGAGGGTCTCCACGTACGCCCGTGCGAGTCCGTACGGATCCACGTTGAGACAGAGGAAGCGCGCCCGCTCTACCCACGCGTCTACATCCGGCTCGCGGACAAGGGTCCCTCCGACGTCAAAGAGGACCGCGCTAATCCGCGGACGGACAGCGGCCATACCAGGACAGAAACGTGATTTGGAACGAGGGTCATGAGACCTGCGGCAGGATTTCACTAGGCGGCGTCACATGCGATTTAGGGAACACGGGACTCACGGGCCCCGTGAAGGACGCGCGCGGCCGATGGAGGACCGCAATCAGAGCGGAGTGCCGACTCGCGAAGAATCAACTAGCCCCATTCGTTCCGCAGAACGATGAAAACCTCCGTGTTTGTGGGCGCCAGCGTCGACGGGTTCATCGCGCGGGAGAACGGAAGCCTGGACTTCCTGATGATGGGCGAGAACCTGGACAACGGGTTCGAAGCCTTCGTGGCAACGATCGACGCTCACGTGATCGGGCGGAAGACTTTCGATTGGGCACGCGGTTGGTTGCGAGGACATCCGGGCCAGTGGCCTTTCGAGAAACCCCTGTTCGTCCTCACGCGCCACCCCCAGCGGCTCAGTATCCCGAATGGCGTCACTTGCGAGGTCCTCAATGGAACCCCGCAGCAGGTGGTCTCGCACTTGGGCCGACGCGGCTTCCGTCACCTGTACGTGGACGGAGGCAAAACGATTCAGGGTTTCCTGCGAGCCGGTCGCGTCGACCGTCTTATCGTCACGAGAGTCCCCGTGCTGATCGGCGAGGGCATCCCCCTGTTCGGGGCCCTTCCCCACGACGTTCGGCTGAAACATATCAGGACCAAGGTGTATCGAAAGGGGCTGGTGCAAACTGAGTATCGCGTTCTGCCTCGATGAGCGGATCCGCGCCCAATCCAGACCATGCCTCCGGATCGGAGGGAGAAATGTGACGTGTCCCACGTCCGCGCCTTAAATGCCACGCGACGCGCCGTCGTCCGCGGAGGTCACCGAATCAATGACGCCACGCCAGGGACTAATCGCCGCGTTGCTCGCGCTCGCGATGATGTGCTCGATGTCCGCGGGGCTGTGAGTTTGGTGGTACTTCGCCGTGCGGTGACGTTCGTGGTAGATGGAGGACCGTAATCACCTACGCACGGCGACCGTGGCCCATCGCTTCTAATACCGAAACCGTGGCTTCGTAGAGGAGGCCGACCATGAACGAATCGGACAGCGCGCGTCCGAAGCACGCATCCAGGAGAACCCTTGCTCTCAGGATTGCGGTAGCAGCCCTGTGCGTGGCTCTGGTGGGATTGGCTGGTTGGTGGTACTTTTACCAAATGCCAAATGCTGGAGGAATTCAGGTGCAAGTCCAGAACGCCTCTCCGTCAAACGAATCTGGGATGGCGCAGCTCTGGGTTACGATGGATGGGCCTGCCAATCAGCTGCAGAACCCCCACATGGCGACTCTGCAAATCCCCTCCGGCGGGAGTGAAGTGATCGTCTTCCCTGCGGCAGGAGCGGCCTGCCAGAGCCATTCCATTTCCTTGTTTCTCAACGTCGGACCAAATCCTCAGAGCCGCGCGGTGTCTACGCAATCCGTTACTGTGTGCGGTGGAGAGTACAAGTTGGTCGAATTTACCGTGACGGACACACTCTGAACGAAAAACGCGCGCTCATGAGGCCGCTTCCGCGACTCTGAAGCGCGCGTAGGACTGTCTTTCAGTGAGCGTACAATAGAGACTGCTCGCCGCGAACTTCAAAAAGGGGGCGACCGGCCGATGGAAGATCGCGACAAGCGCGGGCGCGAACTCGAGGGGTGCTCGGCGAATGCTCAAGGCGTGCCTCGGATTCCGTTACGACATGCCCCTGTCGGAAGGCGTGCGACTCGGACACGTCAATCTCGAGGTCAGTGACCTACGGCGAGCACGCCAGTTTTACGACCGATTCCTTTCCGTCCTTGGCTTCCGGCGCGAGATGTCGAACGATCCCTATTGGCTGGGATACCGAAAGGGGCGTACCGCGATTTGGGTCACCGTCAGTCGACCTCCGAGAGTCCGCCGTAAGGCCCCCCACGTTCCAATCGACGGGGTCAAGGACCCGATCTCCGACCACATCGCGTTCGCGGTTCCGTCCGGGAAACGCGTCGCGGACTTGGAGGCGGCCCTTCGTCGCAGGGGTTTCCGCCCGGTGTACTCGACGGATTGGCAGGATGCCCACGGTAATCGGTGGTACGTCTCCAACGCTTGGAGGGATCCCGACAACAACGTGCTGGAGATCTACTCGCTAACCCGACGGCGTTGACGATATCACGTAACTTTCATGAGAAGACCGCGCGTTCGCTGACCAATCGTAATGAGCGTGCGGCGAGGTAATCTCGATCGCCGTGCTCGAGGCGCGGGTCGCCGCAACGAAATGTTAAGAACGGGGAGTGCGAGAACGCGCTATGCCCGCCAAAGCCACGATTCCCTCCGCGGAAGCCCTTGAGTTGAACGCTTTGATCTCCTACGCCGAGCAAGGAATCTCTAGCCGTGTTATCGCTCAGTCTGGGGGAGGGAATGTAACCCTCTTTGCCTTCGATGAAGGTCAGGAACTGAGCGAGCACGCGTCCCCGTACGAGGCGCTCGTAGAGGTCATCGAAGGCACGTTGCTAATCACGGTTGGAGGCACACAAGTTCGTGCTACTTCCGGCATCATAGTCCGCATCCCCTCGAATGTGCCGCACGCCCTCGAATCTCCCGGACGCTCGAAGATGGTGCCGGTCATGCTCCGCGGTCGTGGGACCTGACCGAGGAATCGAGCGAGCCTTGTGGCTCACCGACGACACTTTTCACTTTTCGACAGCCGCTCGCGGTTTAGAAGCCCTTGCTGGCTCTGCGGGCGCCGAGGCCTCTCAATAACTCCACGACAGGGACTGCTCGTCGCGCTGCTCGCGCTTGCGATGATGGGCTCGATGTCCGCGGGGCTGTGGCTGTGGTGGGGGATCGCGGTGCGCTAGTCGGATGCGTGTTCCTCCCTCAAACCTTCCGAAGACAACGAGAGCATCAAGCTCATTTCGCGATAAAGGCTGACATGGCCCACTAGATGGAACGCAGCACTCGGCACCTCATTGTCGCCGTGACACTTCTAGCATTGGGAGTAATCTGCCTCTTCATCCTAGCATTCCTGCTTGCTGCGGTCGAATTCGTCGGGTCCGGTATCTTCCTTGTTCTCTGGCTGCGCCGGCGTTAGCCTCGCGCTCGCGATGATGGGCTCAATGTCCACGGGGCTGTGGGTGTGGTGGGAGCTGGTGGTACGGTGACGCGGTCGCGCTGGCCCCTTCGGCTTCCCTGACCGAAAATCGACGTGGGGTCCCTCGAAAAGGAGACGCGGCCCGTGTGTTCCTAACCGGACGACTTAGAGCCTTCCCGTGGCCGGCCCGAGAATCACACCACATCTTCGGCAGAAGACGATGCTCAGGCCCGCCGATGAGAACCCGGCCCCGGCCACCTGCATCTGGCCGATGTCTGGCGGACCAAGGGGTTGCTTGCAGTTCGGGCACCAAGGTAAGTTCGCAATCGGCGGGGGGTTCGCCATCAATCTCTCATCGCAGGTCAAGATATCATCTCTATTGACCTCCGCTGGAAGGCCACCCTTCGAAGGGCAGGCTGAAACGGGACGCTGGGAAGTCCGAGAAGTTTGTTGAGCATCGAATCTTTCGCTCGGGGGAGACTCTGTCAGAGGCTCCCCCTCGGGTCCCTCTCCCCTAGCCCGTCCCGGAACGGTCGGGACAGGCGCGTAGGATCCCTCGAAGGCATCACCCGCGGCCCTCAAATCCTGATGCTTCTGGCCGCGATTGCACGACCACCTCCCCGAAGTTGTCGCCCGCGTCCAGGTCGCGTAGCTTCGCGTGGAGCGCCCGCGATACCACATTGACTGACGTTCTCCCCCTCACGACGCCCGACGTCGGGCGGTTTATTACCGCACGACCGAATCTCGAAGCGGCGAGTCAGATGGCCTCAGAGACGGGGGGGCCCTCTTCGGAACGCGTTCCGAGAACGCGATCGGTCCGGCTCGGTGCGGTACTCTGGATCGTCGGTCCGATCCAGTTCGTCATCGCGATGATCGTCGTCCAATTGGCCTGGACCACCCCGTACAGTCTTGCTAACAACGTCATCAGCGACCTTGGCGCGGCGTATTGCCAGACGAACGTGAAAGAAGGACTTTACGTATGTTCACCGTGGCACATCGCCTTCGACCTTTCCGCAGTTGTATTTGGTCTCCTTATTCTCGGGGGCTCGCTGGCGGTGAGTTCGGCATTCCCATCGCGTCCGTCCGCCTCAGGTGGTCTCGCGTGCCTGGGCCTCCTGGGGTTTGGGGCGATTCTCGCCGGCGCGTTCCCCGAAGATGTCCCGGGTGTGATGCACTACTTGGGGTCAATCCTTGGACTGGTCGGTGGCGGCGTTGGAATCCTACTTCTGGGCACCTCTATGATTCGGGACGTGCGATGGGTTCGATATCGAGCCTATTCAATCACATCGGGCCTCCTCGTCTTAGGAGCGGCCATCGTCGAGCTAGCGGGTCCACCGTATGGCCCCCTCGGCTTCGGCGGGATGGAGCGTTTGGCCCTAGCCTCCATCTTGCTGTGGTTCGTCGTGGCGGGAGGCCGTCTGGTTCGACTGACGGCCGATGTTTATCCTCAAAGGACCGGGGGCAACGATATTGCTCGGTCGGTCGAAAGAATCTAACGCCCCCTCTGGGTAGATCCCAATCGCGGAGGTTTGTGTCGGGTTCGTGAGACTCAGTCCGTCGATTTATATCGCTCCATCTATGAAGGGACCGACCTCCCGCTACGGTAACGGCCTCTAATTGCCTCCCATCATCGGCATGGCACCGAATGCTGTGTTTCCTGTGATTGACGACCTGCAAGACTGGGGATGGCCCGACGTCGCGGCCATCGTCATCCGTCATGCAGAACGGCTCCCGATCCCACATGCGCGCGATCTAAACCATGTCGGACTTACTGACTCCGGCGTAATTGCCGCCGAGGAAATGGGTCGTCAGCTTGCCCGGTACGCGGGAATCAGAATTCTTCACAGCCCCGTAGCCCGGTGCGAACAGACCGCGCTCGCGTTGAGCTCAGGCGCGAGGACGGCCGGGTCAACCGTGTTCGAAATCCGGAGCGAGCGGAGGTTGGGCGGTTCCTACTTAATCGATCGTGACTCCGCACTGAGGAAGGCGGATACACTCGGAACCTCGTTCATTCGAGAATGGTTCTCAGGAAGGCTTGAACCAGGCCTGATGCTTTCGCTGTCGGAGTCGCTCCGAATCCATCTGGACCTCATGAAAGAAAGGCTCGGCTCAACGGGCCTGGGGCCACGCCTAGAAGTCCTCGTCACCCACGACTGGAACGTGTCGGTGCTTCGCGAAGGGTTTCTGGGGGTTCGGAACGAGGATGTGGGCTGGCCGGAATACCTAGACGGTGTGTCGTTCGTGCTCAGACCAACAGGTCTTGAGGCGAGGTTCAGACAGCGCATTTCTCAGCAGGACCGGCCGTCTTGTTGAGCCAAGCTATCGCATGGTATGTCCTTCGACGCGCCCGAAGTCTCGGCGAACCAGGCGAACGAACGGTCGAGGGCATCCGTGGGCGGATCGTCGGGGTCCCAGGTCGGGTAAAGCCGCGCCCAACGGCATTTTCTCTGACGTGCGGGCTGATAACCGGAAGATCGCCGGTTCAAATCCGGCCGGGCCCACCTCACGTCAGAAAATTCGTCTATTTTCAAAGCGCCGTTTGCCGTTCGTACCGGCACATTGGGTTTTCGAGGCCAGCCCGTCTGAGTTGGCCGAACTCAGCGAATCCTTGGGTCGTCTCGTCCTGGTCGACCGACCAGCGCGGGGCGGCGGGTCGAACCAACGTTTAACCGAACCGAGGGAATCCGCCCCTCGTGGCTCCGAGAAATGCGCGCGCACGACCGCTCTATACGGGTCTTCGCGTTCGGAACCTGGACCGCTCAATCCGTTTCTTTAACGTCTTGGGGTTCCGGCAGAGAATCCGACACCGAACTTCTCTGGGAGAGTTTGTGTTGCTCGACCACCCCTTCCGGCACTTCACGATCGAACTGAATCAATATCGACGCGGGAAATCCCACTTCAAGCCGTACAAGTCCGGTGAGGAGCTGGACCACCTCGGATTCTGGGTCGATGATGTGGACCGGTGGGCGCGCCGCCTTGTCCAGGCTGGGGGCAGAGTGAAGTGGAAGCCGTTTGACGCAACTTGGCCGGTTCCTCCGGGTTGGCCGGTCCCAAAGCAGCGAAGGTTCAAGGGTCAGGGCGCCTTCGTGCTGGATCCGGATGGAATCCACATCGAACTGATGAGCCCGAGAACGAAACCCCAACCACAGCGCACGGTCGTGCCGCGACAACGGCTACGCCGGCGGCAATGACCACGACGCCGTCATGAACTACGCGCGAGGATGACGACCTGGCCGCCATCAGCGCGCGAGAGTTCAATATCGCCCGCGACAATCCCGAGGTTCCAATGGACGCGTCGCTTCTGGACCAGGTAGCGGACAAGGTTCTTCGTGAATCGCTCCGCGTGCGGGCAGGCGAGACCGTCACCATCGAGACCTGGAACACCGGGCTCGAGTTCGCGAAGAGAGTCGCGGTCCGAGCTCGACGCGTGGGCGCGGTACCCCTTCTCCTCCTCGAGGACGAGGATACATTCGTGGAGGGCCTTCGACAGACTCCCAAGGAACGTGTCGGTGGGATGGGAAAGCACGAGCGCGCGCTACTCTCGAAGTCCGATGCCTATGTCTTCGTCCCCGGCCCGGTGCTAGGGGGCTCGTCGAGGCTGTCGCAGAAAGAGGTCGCCGCGTCGACGGCTTACAACTCGTCCTGGTACAGCGCGGCGAAGAAAGCCCACCTGCGAGGGGTCCGAATGCTCTTCGGTTACGTGGGACCTGAGCTGGCCGGAATCTTGTGCAAGCCTGTCGACCAAATCGTCGAGCACCAGTTCAAAGCTGCCCTGATTGACTTTCAACAAGTTCGGCACACGGGCCTGCATCTTTCAAGGCGCCTGCGACCGGGGGCGAGAGCAACTCTGAGAGCCGGAGGGGAGAGCCTGAGCTTCGAGCTGGGTGCGGAGGAGGGGCTCGACGATGGCGTGGTGAGTCGACATGATGTTGCTACGGGGAGCAACATGACGAACGTGCCGCCGGGCTACTATGCCCGGGAGATCGTGGCCTCCTCGCTCAATGGGACCGTCCGGGTGTACGCACCTGTCCCCCGGATTGGGGCCACCGGTGATCTTCGATTGGAGTTTCGTCGGGGACGCCTCGTGAAATGGCAGAGCGAGACAAACCAGCAATGGCTGGATGAACTGGTCCGAACGACTCCTAAGGACCGCCGGGCATTCGGGGCTGTTGTCATCGGGTTGAACCCCATTCTACGCGACGGATACGGCCAGGACCGGCTCGCGGAGGGCGCAATAACGTTGTTCGGAATGTTCCAGGGGACGACCCAATCCGCTGATCTTGACGTCGGTGGAAAAGCCGTGGTCAGAAAGGGTTCTCTGACACCGACCACACCCTGAGGAGCGAGCCGCGAGTTCCCAAGAGGGACTCGCCGGGTCGATTTGGGAAAGTCACGGGCCCGCGCGAAAGCGAAATGTATTGCTGCGACCCGAACCCGGCTCACTCTTGCCAATCTGCTTGCGGGGGCGGAACGCCGACCGACCGGGCATACTCGCGTGCTTCTTTGAGCCCTTCCCCGTCCCCAAGTCGATAGCGGATTACTCGGTGAGGAAAGATGACAAACTTCTCGTCCTGACAGATGAAATCCGAGTACCAGCTGTGAGGCTTGCCGCCCAATGGTGTGTCATCGAGAACCCCAGAAAGGGCCTTTGCGAGTCGGTCCGGGTCTTCGTCCGCCTCGAACTCGATGAACGTCCAGACTTTGGGTTGATGAGGAGCAGCGTTCCCCTGTGGCTTACGTTCGACTTTGACCAAGTTGAGCCGTAGGCTCTCCAATCGGGAACCGGGTTTGATGCTCTCAGCAATCAAGTAAGCCCGAATCATAGAGCTCCAAGCCACGGAAACACCGGGATAGTTAAGCCGTGGTGAGGAGAATGGTGCACCAGGTTGTTTGACCCACCGCGACAAGCACGGACCATGAGCGCGGCGAATTAATCCAAATAGCGCCGAGCCGCCTGTCTCAGCTGCGCGCCGTCGACTGGCGTTGATTGAACCTGGGGTGGGTTAGCCACCAAGCGATCGTCGCAATAAGGATCAGTACACCGACGCTCGCCGCAAAAATCCCGAGCCAGAGCGCCGGTTGGTCCCCGAGTGGGAGTAGCGATGCGCACAATGCCCCCGGGGGACAGTTTGCGGCAACCGGATAGATGACGTAGGCGTAGTAGAAAGCCCACCCGACGCCGATCACCAGAAGGACCCCTCCGATAACGCTCCAACCAGCCAGGCGCATACCTGGGAACTTCCGTGGAACTCCTTGAAGGTGTTGTAGAGCCTCCCTTCATCCTCTTCACCGAGTCAACTACGCTCGCAAGCTTCTCCTCCATGACTTGAATCGTGGAACGTCACCCATCCCACGACCGCGGCTTGGATGCCCCTTGACGCGCCTGCGTCCGCGGAGGTCACTCCACGACGGTCCGACAGGTACTGCTCGCCGCGCTGCTCGAGCTCGCGATGATGTTGGCGCGTTCGGCGATTCTGTGGTCCTTGAAGATCAGGCGGTTGACGCGGCCGCGCCACCATCTTCCCGAATGGCGCCCCGAGTTCCACCCGCAAAGCCTGACGGTAAGAGCGCTAACTAGCCACGTCCTCAGCGTGAGCGACCGTACTCTGTCCCGGCGTAGCGAACTTCTTCATTTCCCGTTCAAAGAGGATTCCCAGCCGAGGACCACATACTATCGAGGTTCCCGACCCGCATCCATGCGGGGGAGTTGACAACCGCGCTTGCTTTAGCCTTGGAGTGACCTTGGGTTTCGACGAGTATGCCGTACTACGAGTGTCCGACCTGCGGTGGTGGCTACGTGATCGAGCCGGCTATCCCTCACCCAAAGTGCGACCGAGATGGAGCGGCCCTCAAGCGCGCGAGCGAGGCGTCGTACATTCAGCACGAACGCGAGGACGAGTTCGAAGCTCCGTCGACGAAGCCCCACAGTAGCAAGTCAAGGCGCTGAGGCGAGCTCTAAGTGCGACCCGCGCGGTCGAGGAGCGGCCTCCAATGGGCGGGGAGTCCCCGGCCCGTACCGCGAACGATTCTCTTGGTCCGAACGGAAGCGCCGGTGTTCGCGTGCTCACCCTAGGGTACCAGGGACGTTCGTTGAGTGAAGTGCTGGAGATCGTCGAGCGGAGCCGAGTCAACCGTGTGATCGACGTTCGGCAGAACCCCTGGAGCCGGAAGGGTGGATTCTCCTCTGGGGAGCTAGGGGAAGCTCTTGCCGCGGTTGGGATACATTACACGCCTCTGCCCGGACTCGGGTGTACGAGGGCGTCGCGGCACGCACTCTGGCACGGGGGTCCGACCGATGGGTTTCTCACCGAGTATCGTCAGAAACTCGCTGAGCATCCCGAAGCCCTCGCCGAACTGATTCACTGGGCTGAGGCTTCGAAGAGTCTCCTCCTCTGCCTCGAGCGCGACCCGGCACGGTGCCACCGAGCGGTGCTCGGAGAGCGTCTCCGGGCGGCTGGCTTTCTCGTTCAGGACTTGTGAGGGTGGGCCCGCGGCGAGGACGCAAGCGGCCGCCACCACGAACGCAATCCGCGCGCGGAACCCTGCTTTGTTGGTTCGGCGGTCTCAGCTCACCGCCTTCCTAACGAGTTCGGCGATTCTTGCCTCGTCGCTGGGCGTCAGCTCCGTCAGCGCGAAGTAGATCGGCCACATGTGGCCTTCGTCGAGGCTCGCGGCGTCGTTGAATCCGAGCGTCATGTACCGCTCTTTGAACTTCGCCCCATCGCGGAAGAAGCAGACAACCTCGCCCCCCTTGGCATACGCGGGCATACCGTACCATGTCTTCGGCGAGAGGGTCGGCGCGCTCGCCTTGATGACCGCATGAAGCCGCTCGCCCATAGCCCGATACGGCTCAGGCATCGCGGCAATCTTCGCAAGCACATCGCGTTCTCCGTCTCCGGTACCAGCACGCGCGCGCGCCCTCAACTCCTTGGCTCGCTCCCGCATCGCGGCGCGTTCCTCATCGGTGAATCGTCCGGCAGGCTTCTTAGTCGGCATATCGAGCCCTTCGGCGCGCCACGCTACTTAACCATGCGCCTCGCGGAAAGGGTGCCCTTCGAACGGCATCTGCAGTTGGCGCGGGGAAGTCGAGGTTTCACGATGGCTCAGTTGCAGCCGTCCCTGCGTGGGTTGGCTTGAGCCCTCGATCAAATCCCAAAGTAGTGCGTTCCGCATGAGAGTGCGGGAAATTGCGCTCGCACTCGGCCATTCGAACGCCGGCCTCGAGTGGGAAGCGACCTCCCGCGAATACGCGGGCGAGCGCCATTAGCTCAACTTCGGAGGCGCTTCCTTCGAGAGGGTGGTTCTACCATCTATCAAACCCCTCGGACCGAGGGGGCTTCGCCGGACTACTCGTCTCGGCGGTTGGAGTTGCGGCTCAAGATGGCAAAAAGGATCAGGACGGTGACCAGTACGACCACGAACAGCAGGCTGAGGACGTTCGCGAAGGGCGTGCCTTGGGCACGCACGGCCTCGTAAATTATCATGAGAGCGACGATTGCGAACCCTACCGCAACGATGTACCGGGCGATCGAAGCCCGCTGAGGCCGGTCGGTTCGAGTCTCCTCCACGCCGAAAAACCCCCGCGGGTTGGGAATCCGTCTTCTCGTATATGCGAATACGCCGTTTTTCGAGGCTTCGCCCGGGCTGGAGCCTCCTACGGATCCATCTACCGACCCGTGAACTTCGGAGCGCGCTTCTCGAAGAAGGCTCGAAGGCCCTCCTTGTAATCCTCACTGTCGTAGATCTGCCGGCGGATCGACTGGAGTCGCTCGTAGGTGCCGGCACCGAGGGGGCGCGCCGCCGCGAGTTCCCGCAGCTCCTGCTTGAGCAGGGAGATCACGAGAGGAGAGTTCCGTCGGATGTCGGCGGCGATCTCGGCCAGGGCCGAGTCGAGTTCCTCGGCGGGGACCACGCGATTCACGACCCCGGCGGCCATCGCCCGGACCGCCGGGACGGGCTGGGCGCGGAACAGCATCTCCTTGATGAACACCATGCTGACCGACTGCATGAGGTTCAGGACCCCGACAATATCGTAGGGCAGACCGATCTTGGCCGGCGTGATCGCGAACGTGGACGTCTCGGTCGCTATCACGACGTCGCACGAGGTGACCAGTTCGAACGCCCCACCCCAGACCCCCCCTTCCACCAGGGCGATGACGGGCGCGGGAAACTCCTGGATCTGCCGGATCGCGCTCCGCATCGGGTCGCTGTACGTGAGCGGGTCGCGACCGCCGGTTGGGAGCTCCCGCACGTCGTGACCCGAGGACCAGGTCGTCGCCCCTTTGGCCGCCCGCAGGACCACCATCCGGACCTGGCGTTCCCGAAGGAGCGCCAATCCCTGAACGAGTTCCTTGACCAAGGCCGAACTCAGCGCATTGCGGGACGCCGGGTCATTGAGGGTGAGGGTTCCCACCCCATCACGATCGGAAACCTCGACGAGCGACATCACAGGATGTACCACCTCTAGTGTTTAAACGACGCCAGCGACGCCGCCCGTTCACGAATTGGGGGTTGCCTCGAATTGGCGATGCCGCCACTCGCTGACCGTTCGGCACGGCGACCGAGGGAGGTTCGTGGACGACGCCCGTACATCGCGCAAGGTCGGGTTCGAACCCGGGTTATCGCGGGGCGGTCCCCAACACTTCGCGTCGTAGCCGAGCCCTCAGCCGCATCTTCTCGATTCCGCGGGCCAGACCAGCGTGCGTCCCAGGCGGTGGCGGGTGGTCCTGAAAATACTGCTCCACGCTCGGACCTAAGTCGCTCGTAACAGTCGGCAGCAAGAACATGAACATCACGCCCAACAGCGGCGTCCCCGCCCACCACTTCGCGATATCGGCCGTACGCTCCCGATACCAGTCGAAGAACGGCGCTCCGCCGTGGGGGTTGAACCTCATCCCCACGAACAGGTCGAGCGAACCGGCCGTCGTCACACCCGGGCTCGGAATGAGGTCCAACGCCCGGCGCAAGAGCTCGGGCTGACGGAATCCGGAAAGAGCTCGGAGGATCAGCATCCGATCATTGTCCGAGGCGCTCGAGCGCAACCGCTCCACGAGCGGTTCAAACGCCTCAGCCCCCTTGGCGGCGGCGAATCCGAGCGCGATCGCGGCTCGGACCTCAGGGACCCCCCGGTCGATGTCGAAGAACCGGTCGGCCAGTTCCTGGGCGAACGAGGGATCGGCCCGGACGAGCGCGTCCGCGACGACCTCTCGCACCAGCGAGTGGGGCTCGTCCTCCCCCGGCGCACGGTCGACGCCGACCCGGGCGAGCTGGGCGCGCAGGAACCGCCGGTCGACCTCGGAGAAATCGGGGACGTCGTGCAAGGGGACCCGTAGGTCGTTGAGCGCCTCCACGATGCTCAGGACCGTTAGCTCGTCGGAAGTCGTCTCGGCCACCCGGACCAGCCGAAGGAACCGGTCGAGCGAGTGCTGCTGCGCATAGACGAAAGCGACCGTGTCGATCGCGAGCGAGCCCTGGTCGATCGGCGACAAAGAAGCGAACTCTTCGAGCCGCTCGTCGAACAGTCGGTCGTCGTACGAGACCCGGAGAAAGGTGGTGCGGTCGGGGTTGATCCGCAGCCCGCGGGAGGACGGCAGGGCGATTTCCGCCGAGGGGGCTTCGAACAATCGCCGGACGTCGCTTTCGGCGGTCCGGATCCGAAGGGGGATCGGCCAAGTTTCCGAAGAACGTTCTCCGCTCGACCAGAACCTTTCCTGCCGCAGCGTGAGAGTGCCGTTCGACCAGGCCGCGTGCAGCACCGGGTATCCCGGACGGGTGATCCACGAGGCCATGATCCGGCTCACCGGCCGGTCCGACGCTTCGTCGAGCGAACCCCAAAGGTCCTCGGCCCGAGCGTTCGCGTAGCGATGGCGGCCGAGGTATCGAGCGAGTCCTTGACGGAATACCGCCTCCCCGAGGTACGATTCGATCATGCGGATGACGGCGGCGCCCTTCCCGTAGGTGATGTCGTCGACGATCTCGTTCAACTGTTCCGGGGACGCGACTCGAGTCTTCACCGGCCGTGTCACGGCACAGGCGTCCTCCTCGAGCGCGGGGTTGTAGAAACGGAGCATGTAGTAGTTCCACGGCCGGTCCGAGGGAAATTTCCGGGCTACGACCTGATGGCCCACGAACGTTGCGAAACTTTCGTTGAGCCAGAAATCATCCCACGCGGCGGGAGTGACCAGGTTGCCAAACCACTGATGGGCGATCTCGTGGGCGAGGACATCGAGGGTGATGCGCCGCTCACGGACGGTCGTCGTGGGGTCGACCAGCAGCAAGCTCTCACGAAACGCAATCGCGCCCCAGTTCTCCATCGCTCCCGCCCCGAAATTCTCAAGAGCGACCAGGTCGAGCTTCGGCAGGGGATAGGGGAGCCCGTAATACTCCTCGTACGCCGCGAGCAGTTCGGACGCCCGTTCCGCGGCGAAGCGCCCGGCGGAGGCCCGACCCGGGGACGTCGCGACGGTCACCGACCAGGGATGCCCCGGAATCGTCAGCGTGTCGAACGGTCCGACGCCGAGATAGAGAAGGTAGGCGGACATCGGAGGGGTCGGGCCATACGTGATCACGCGTCGGCCGCCCTCGAGGTGCTCGGAAACGGGCGCCGTGTTGAACACGGCGGTAACGTCAGGGTCGATCGAGAGGACCAGCCGGTACACCGTTTTCACCGCTGGGTCTTCGAAGGCCGGGAGCAAGCATCGGCTCCCCGTCGGAAAGAACATCGTCGTGAGCACGTACTGCGGGCCGGCCGGCGCCGCATAAAATCCCACGAGCCCCTCAGGGTCAACCTTGCCCCGGTAGGCGATTTCGAGTCGGTGGGAATCGGACGAAACCCCCTCAAAGATGAGCTCACCCCGGGCGGCATCCTTACGCCACGCGACCGGCCCGCCATCGAGGGTTGCCGACACGATCTCGAGACGAGCGGCGTCGATGGTCAGTGATTCGGAGGCGTTCTCGAACTGGATCGTGACCTTCCCGGCGAAGGACTTCTCCCGATAGTGGACCGCGAGCGACCAATCAATCCCGAGAACGTGCACGGGGAATGCCGAACAATATCCTCGGATATGAGTTTCCGGGATTCCGGGGGGTGTACCCCGGTTGCCTAACGACCCTGCTCCTCAACCCACCAGGGCGGGAGAGCCCATTGCCGTCAGTTTAACGTCCGCCGACCGGGGAGCTCTCCCGGAGGCCGGCCGGACTCCGCTTATATCCGTCCCCGGCTCGCGGACGGCGGCTCGAGTGCAACCGTGGTCCTTGTACACCCTGTTCGTGCTTGGCACGCCAACCCGGGAAGCGTTGACCCGAGCTCGGTTCTCTGCCCGGTCTACGACACCATCTCCGAGGAAGAGGAGACCCGCTTCTCGCACCGGCCGTTCAATGCCGCGAGGTTCGTACCGCGACCCCATGGGATGGAGCTCTCGCAGTTCCTCCACAGGTCCGCCGACAACCTTCGGGAAGCGCTTCTTGCTCGCGCCTTCACCCAAGACCCGACCCCCGCCCTCTACGTCTACGGGATCCGCTACCACCCTCCCCCGGATGTCGCGGAGGCGATTGAGCCGGCGAAGCGACGGAACGAGTACTTGCTGCTCGGACTCGTAGGCGTCCTGGACCTCGACGGCACGACTCCCCGCGAAGTGGCCCTCCACGAGCGGACGTTCTCGGACCGAATCGAGGAGCGGGTCGCCCTCGCGGATGCCACCGGGATGAATTTCGCTCCGATCATGATGGGATACAATCTCCCGGAGCACCGACTCAACGACCGACTCGAGGAGCTGTTGGGACTCGACCGGAGGTTGCTGGCGTTCGATAGCTCGGTTCCTCCGGTCGTGACGGCGGAGCTCAACGGGACGAGCCACCTCCTCTGGAAGCTCGACGAGCCGGGAGCGGTCCGGTCGATACAGCGCGAGCTCGAAGGGACCCGCCTCCTGGTCCTCGACGGCCACCACCGCTTTACGGCGGCGATGCAACGGCACCAGGCCGGTCGTCGTACCAGGCCGCTCGTAATGCTCGTCGAGGGAGGCGACCGGGCTCTCCAGCTGTTGCCCTGGCATCGGGTGCTGGACGGAGACGTCGTGGCCCCCCACAGCGTGGTCGGGATGATGGAGCGGACCTTCCCCAACTACCGTCGACTGGGTACGGGGATCGCCGTCGAGCGTGTCATCGACCACCTCAACGAGATGGGCACGTCCCGACGTCGGGGCTTTCTCGTGGCGACTCCCGACGCCACGATCGAAGTCCCGGGCCCGACCAGCGATGATGTAGGGGCCGACTTCGACCTACTGCATACGTTCCTCGAGGGCGCACTGGGGCTCGACCCCCATTCGCTCGTGTTCGTGCGTTCACCTCGAATCGCACTGCAAGAGGCGGCGGCGACTGTTTCAACACCGGCCGGGACGGCATTTCTCCTGCCGGGGATCACCGAACGCGGCGTAGAGGAACGGGCGTTCGGCCGCGGACAGCTGATGGCGCCCAAGTCCACGATGTTCCTTCCGAAGGTCGCCGAGGGCGTGATATTCGCTCCGGCCGACGGTGCCGGAGGATGAACGGAGCTCGCCCCTGAGTCGGCGCTACGACTCCGTGCTTGTGGGAGCGGCCAACGGTCGGGGACCGGAGGACGTCGAGGTCGGAGAGGTCCGCACCATCGGCAGCCGCACGGTTCGGGGAGGGCGCTGAGGAATTCCGAGGCGCTCTCGGATCCAATGCCGAACGTCGGAGATGTAGAGGTTGTCGTACGGGCACGCCTCGACGCAATCGCCGACGCCGCAACACTTCGAGCTGCGGAACTCACCCTTCGTGCGGAAGTGGCCCGGCATATCCACCAGCGCCACCGGGCAGCCTTTCGCGCAATCGAGCGTGGTACAGTCGCGGCAGACTTGCTTACTGCGGACTTTGAGCTTGAAGAACCCAATCTTCTGGAACGCTTGGGCGAAGGTTCCGGTGTAACACCAACCCATCGTGACGCAGTTGTAGTTGCCCATGTAGGGAATCGTCACGAACATCAGATACCACAGGATGGCGAAGTAGAAGGTGAAGAAGAACACGGTCGGGTCGGTCCCATCGATGAAGATGTTGGCCGCGCCGATTGTGTCGAGATACGACAGCACCGAGGTGACCACGAGCGAGCTCATCACAACGCCAGTCGTGGCGGCATAGACCGAAGAGAGACGGCTCGAGAGGTACTTCCGGCCGACTCGACCCGATCGGTTGAACGACTTCATCGCGTCGATCGTGGTGCCCTGGTACATGAGGGGGGCGGTACAGAAGACCGAACAGATCACCCGGCGGCCGAACAGGACGACCAGAGCGCCGGTGACGAGGTAAGTGAGCAGCACCGTCGTGAAGATGCCGATCGCGAGCGGGTACGACCCGATGCCCATGCTCCAGCCGAGGACGGGGACCCGGCTCGGGTTCGGCGCGTTCGGGAAGTAGAGGCTGAAGTAGATGCTGGGATAGAACACCGCGAAAGCCGAGTAGCAACCCATCATCAGGATAAGCCGGATACGGTTTTCGACATGGCGCGTCTCACGGTACTTGAACACGACCAGCATGCCCATCTCGGCGCCCATCATCGCAAGGAACCACGTGGACGCCGTGACCGTCGCGAGGAACCAGAACCCGTTCGATAGGGCGTTCAGGAGAATCGTCGAGGCGCTGCCGCTCAGGGCGAGCGCCGGAAAAGCACCGAGATAGCTCGACGGTTCGATCTGTACGTCGAGGACCGCTCCCATGAAGATTTCGGCGACGAAGACGAAGGCGAGGACCGCGAACGCCCAGTTCGGCCGCAACTGCCAGGGCTTGTCTAGGCGGTCCGAGAGTCGTTCCGGCCGTACGACCGCCGCGAAGAACACGATCATTTCGAGGACGATCGAGACCGCGAACGCGGTCCCATTACCGTAGTAGAGCCAGAAGAACAAGCCCGCCATCATGAGTCCGTAGATGGCGAGCAGTTCGATCAAGTAGGTCGAGAAGCCGGTGGTGAGCTGCGGGTGACGGTAGAGGTGCTCCATCAGGTAAACGAACAGAACAATCATGGCGACGCTCGAGCTGCAGACCGCGATGAGTGACCAGCTTGCGAGCCCGAGGGCCGGTGGCGAACACAGCATGATCACCGATTGAGCGGTGAGCACCACCAGCGCGGGTCGCGGGAGGCGAGCCCGCAGGAAGAACGACGTCAGTAGCATCTCGGCCGCCATCGTGAACAGGAACCACGGCGAATTCACCGAGGCCACCAGCAACTGGACGAGCGCGACGAGCGGCGCGCCGGCCAGGGTCGGTGTCAGTCCGTACGCGGCCTGGAAGGTCCATCCCATCAGGAGTTCGTTCGCGAGGACGAGGGCGATGACGAGGCCGAGGAAGCCCCCTCCCGCGCCGGCAAAGAAGCCGGAGGCGACCGCGCCGTCGGCCCGCAGCCGGACTTCTCGCACGAACGATACGAAGACCACGACCACGCTGATGGACATCCAAGCGCTAGCCGCCCAGACGGCCTCGACGAGCGACGTCGCCGATGGATGGGCGAAGTAGACGACTCCTCCCGCCAGCATGGCGACCATCATCAAGAAGAGAAACACCACCGTGCCGACCCGCAGCGGAGAACGCGCTTCACTCGACCATTTGACGAGATACGCGACCGAAACCGCCATGCCGGCGGAGAGGGGGGCGAGGACGACGAGCGGCTCTATCACGGTCGCGTTCCTTGGGGAACCGAATTTGTTTTCGTCATCGCCCTGCACCGACCGGAGAGCCCGGGGGCGCGGCGAGATCCGCGACCGGTCGATTCCCCGAGGCTACCTCGGCGGTTCCCGCCAACCAATCCAGCATCGGCTGAGGACGCGCGGCTACAAGGCCGGCAAACCCCGCGAGCAACAGATACTGGAAGGCCCACTGGAATCCGAGCGACCAGCCCGGACCGAATACCGGCGCCACTGCTCCCCACGACCCCGGACATCCGAAAAGGCCCATCAGCTCGTTTCCGAATCCCTCGATACCCGCACCGGCGAACGGCGGCGGGACCCACGCTCCGAGGGTCCAAGCTCCGACCAGCAACGCGGCGCGTACCGCTCGGTCTCCGAGTGTCCCTGCCGCCGAGGCAAACCAGCGGCGGGCATTTGCGGGGGCCAGGCCGACGTACACCACGAAGCCCCCCACGAGCCAGTGTTCCACCAGCCAATTGAACCATAGGCCGGCCCCGGCGGCACCGGGGCCGACGGTCGTCCAGTCCGCGAACACCGTGAGGACCCAGGTCACGCCCACGGCGATGAGCGCGACGCGCAGGGCGGCCGTGGCGACAACCCGTCGGTCCAAGGGGGCCGGCGACGGCGAATCGGCAGAGTGCGCGAAGCCCGGGTCACCGGCGGCGAAGAGAGTGCCGTACACCGAGAGGAGGAGTTCCTGGGCGATGAGCGCGACGTAGACGACGACCACCTGGAACAGCCCGAGGTACCAGTTGTTGAGCAAGAGGTTCGTGGTCGACGACCCACTCGCTTGGGCCACGAGGCCGACCCCTGCGGTCGCGGCGGCGGTCGTCGAGCAACAAGCACCAAGGGTAACGAGGGCGATCATCGCCGGGGTGAGGCCCGCAATGGCGCCGGAAGCGGTCGTACGCCCGGCCCCCGCGCGCCGACCCCGAAGGAGGCGGACGCTCAGCAGGACCGCGACGGTCATGCCGAGTCCGACCCCCACCGAGACCGCGATCATCGAAGCCGTCGCGAAGGCCGGAAGCACCACGAACCCCCACGGCGCCTCGATCAGCAGGCCCGGATA
>Ga0187770_10000138_pt1 | contig 33354 bp, 29 predicted proteins | sample 0116_SJ02_MP02_2_FD_133154 | JGI IMG/M metagenome (GOLD analysis project Ga0187770, IMG submission 133154) | Tropical peat soil microbial communities from peatlands in Department of Meta, Colombia - 0116_SJ02_MP02_20_MG | ecosystem: Environmental > Terrestrial > Soil > Wetlands > Peat | place...
CGCCCCGCTAGAACGTCGATCGGGTCGGTGCTGTAGAGCCGGCCGTTCGGCCACAGCTCCGGCTCGTTCCAGGCGTCCTCGCAGATGGAGACGGCCAGGGTTTCCCCCTTGAACGGCAGGGTCCCGATTCCCTCGGCCGGGGCGAAATAGCGCGTCTCGTCGAACACGTCGTAGGTCGGAAGCAGACTCTTGGGCTGTTCGAGAAGCACACGGCCGTCGTGGATGAGCAGGGCGGAATTGAAGAGGGGCTTCCCCACGTCCCGCCGCGTCGGCATCGGCGCCCCGAAGAGGACGCCCGTGCGGGGAGTGGATTCCGAAGCCTTCCTCAGCTCCTCGACAGCCGAGACGACCCCCTCGATGAAACAGGGCCTTTCGACCAGGTCCTTGGGGGGATACCCGACGAGGAACAGCTCCGGGAAGACGACGAGATCGGAGCCGCTCCGCGCCGCTCCGGCCAGGGTTTCGATGATCCTCGCCCTGTTGCCGCCGATGTCCCCGACGACCGGATTCAGCTGGGCGACCGTGACCTTCATCTGCCGTCGATTATATCATAAAACCGTCCCGAACCTGTTCTGCCCGGCCTGACGTAATGAACTGATATTCAATTAAATAGATAACCTCCCGCCGGCCGGCTGGTCGAAGTCCGCCGGAACGGCCCGCCGGCCGGGAGGGATGCCCCGTGTCGGGGGCCGGGGACCCTACTGGCCGACCGGCACGAGCACGACTCTCTCCAGGTTCATGGCATGGTCGTAGACGATCGATTTGGCCTTGACCCGGAGAGTGTGGCTCCCGGCCTGAAGCGTGACTCGGCCCACGCCGAAGGCCTTGGGGAAATAATCGCTGGGCGAGGGCTCGGTCATCGCGGAGATCGTCTGGCCGTCGGCCTCGACCTCGTAGGCGGCCTTCCCGCCCGCGACGCTCGCGTAGGACACCTGCACGTCGTATGCCCCCGGCGCGGACGTCTGGAACGTCCACTCCGGATAATCACTGACGCTCTGCCAGTTGGTGAGCATCGTCGTCCGGTAGAAATAATCGAGGTAGGCGCGCTGGCCCATCTCAGCCTGGATGTCGGCGAGGCAGACGGGGAGGTCGATGCGCCCGCTTCCCGAAGCCGGCGCGATCACATAGGGATCGACGACCGGTGCGCCGGCGAGCTCGACGGCGATTACGGTCGCGTCGGGGTCGGGCGCGCGGCGCGGGAGGCGGATGACGACGTCCCTGCCCGCGCGGCGGACATCGAGAAGCGCCACCCTGTCCGTGAGCAGGTAGGCCCTTTTCACGTCCGTCCGGAGACCTGGCAGCGTGATCGATCCCTCCACGGGCCAGCCCATGACGTGGATGTAAAGGGTCCGGCCCTTGACCGTGCAGCGCCCGAAGAAGGGAAGGCGCTCGAAGACGCTGGCGGTTGTGCCGTAGATCGACTCGCCGTTCACCTTGAGCCAGGCTCCGATACGCTGCAGGCGGGCGACGAACTCCGCCGGGATCCGGCCGTCGGGCTGCGGGCCGATGTTCAGGAGCAGGTTTCCGCCCTTGCTCACGATCTCGATGAGCTGGCGGATGAGCTGGCTCGCGCTGTGGAACTCCGTCTCGTAACGGTTGTAGCCCCATCCGTTCCAGTTCATCGTATAGCAGGCCTCCCAAAGGCGCGGCGTCCCGTCGGGGTTCCTGATGCCCGTTGCCGGGACGTAGTTCTCGGGCGTTCCGAAGTCGCCGCAGCCCGGGAGACGGTCGTTGATGAGGATGGACGGCTTCAGACCGCGCAGCATCTTCTCGATCTCGACGGCGCGCTGTTCCTTCGCCGTGTGCTCCCACTGGCCGTCGAACCAGAGGATGGCCGGGTCGTAGCGCGTCACGAGCTCCCGGACCTGGTTCATCGCGTAGTCCATATAGCGGTTGAAGTCGGCCCCGCGGGTCGGGCGGTCCTTCTCCCAGCCGCGGCGCGGCAGGTAGTCAGGGTGATGCCAATCCATGATGGAGTAATAAAAGCCGAGAGGGATGCCGGCCGTCTTGCAGGCCGCCGAGAGCATGGCCAGGATGTCCTTCCCGTACTTGGCGTGCGCGACGTCGTAGGTCGTGTAGGCGCTATCGAACATGCAGAAGCCGTCGTGGTGCTTAGAGGTGATGATGATGTAGCGGACGCCGGCCTCTTTGGCCAGGGCCGTCCACGCCGCCGGGTCGAAGTCGACGGGGTTGAAGTTGTCGGCATAATACCGGTATTCGGCAAGCGGGATCTCGAGGATCTGGCGGGCCCACTCTTCGCGCCCGATCATGGAGTAGACGCCCCAGTGGATGAAGAGGCCGAACTTCGCGTCCCGGAACCACTGCGTCCGGTCAGACTGGGCGGCGTCCTTTCCGGCCTTCGGCGGGCCTGACGCCGCCGCGGCCATGGTCGCCAGGAAGAATACGAGGACCACGAAGACGAGACGCTTGTTCATTTTCTCAACCTCCTCGACGCCCGCTCCGGCGTCACGGACCTGAATCTACCAAATGGGGTCAAGGCAAGTCAATCGGCGGGGTAGGATGAGCCTGTCCTCCAGGTCCCGGCCTTCAGGACATGTCATTCCGGGCGCTTCAGCCAGCCTTTGAGGATCGCGGCCTGCAGGGGGGTCGGGCCAGGGTCCCGGGAGATGGAGTAGTCGTGTTTCATGTTCTTCCCGAGCGCGATCTCCGCGTCCCGCTCCGCCCCGCCCCTTGAGAGGCGCGCCTTGACGGTGTCCCCCGGCTTCTTGGCCGTCAGCAGAGCGCTGAGAACGTCGGCCGTGGCCCGGCGGCCGTCGAGTTCCAGGAGTTCGTCTCCCGGGCGCAGGCCGGCGGTCTCCGCCGGCGATCCGCTGCTCGCGCCGGTGACGATCAATTTCCCGTCGGCGGTCTGGGTGTCCAGGCCGAGATAAGCTCCCGGCGCCTCCTTCGCCGTGTCGACGACCCGCAACCCGGCGTAGCCGAAGTACTTGGCGTAATCGACGTCCTTCGTCGTGGATGCGTATGCGAACATCTCGGCCATCGGCTGCCCGGCCGCCGCCTCGCACGCCTCGCGGAATTCCGCGTCCGTGAAGCCGCGCTTCAGACCCTGGGCATACTTCCGGTAGAGCTGCCGCATCACGTCGTCCAGGGACCTCCGGTTCCCGCTGTCATGGCGGATCTCGAGGTCGAGCATGGCCCCGAGCATCGCCCCGTTGTCGTAATACGAGATCTTCGTCTTCCCGCCGCCGAGGCCCTGGCTGCTCCACGTTTCGAGGCTGGATTCCGCCGCCGACTGGTAGCGGCGGCCGGGGCTGTTCTCGAAACGGGTCATGGCCTTTTCCATCCGTTCGAGATACTCGTCCCCCGTCATCAGGCCGGCCCTCACCATGATGATGTCCTCGTAATAGACCGTCAGGCCCTCGGACACCCAGAGCATATCGGTCAGGTTTTCCGTTTCATAGTCAAAGGGCCCCAGAGCGAGAGGCCGGATCCGCTTGACGTTGAAGTTGTGGAAGTATTCGTGGGAGATGTAGCTGAGCCAGCCCTGATACCCTTTTTCGTCGACGAGGCCCCGGCCGTTGAACGAACAGGCCGCCGAGTTCGCGTGCTCGATGCCGCCGTTTCCCTTGCCCATCAGCAGGAACGTGTAGTGAGTGTAGGGGATCGCCTCCATCAGGCCCGTGGCGGTTTCGACGATCCGCTTCAGGTCGGCCAGCATCCGCCGGCGGTCCACCGTGTCCGGGACGTCCTCGATCACCACCGTGTGCGGAACGCCCCGGACCTCGAACCGGGCCGTCTCCTGATTGCCGAGCAGAAGCGGGCAGTCATAGAGGACGTCGAAATCCGGCGCGAAGAAGGTGCCGGGCCGGCCCCCGACCGGGTCGAGTCCGGTCGCGACGCGGGTCCAGCCCTCGGGGAGACGGACGGTGACGGTCACCGGATGCCGGATCTCTCCCGCGGGGTAGACGAATATCCCCGGCGGCGCGAGGAACGCCCGTCCGGCGTCTGCGAAATTGGCCGCCACGAAAGGGATGTCCGCTAGGACGTCATAGTCCAGGACGACGACGGGCGATTGCGCGGCCGCGACGCGCCACGTGTTCCGGGTGACTTTCTCCCAGCCGAGGGCATGTCCGTCCCCGTCCGCGGCGCGGAAATTCGAGACGTTTTTTTCGTAATCCAGGATCCTGTAGTAACCGGGCATCCAGGCCGGCATCTCGAAATCCCGGACCACGCCCTTCAGTCCTTCCGCGCGGAAGCGGACATGGAGAATGTGTGCGTCCGGATGCGGGATTGAAACCGTGAAGGCCAGCCGGGCTTCCGGTGGCCGGCCGAAGGCGGAGACCGGCGCGAAAAGGAGGACAAGGCCGAGGAGGGCGGCCAGATGCCGTCTCACCGCTTCCTCCTCTTGAGGAGGGCCGTCAGGAGAAAGGCGCCGCCGATGAGGATCATCAGGATGCCCCACGCCAGGTTGACGTTGAAGCCGAGCGATCTCTCGTACAACTCCCCTTTTGTCAGCAAGCCGTAGACCGTGAGGACGACGCCGTAGCCGCCGAGGAGCCAGCCGATCGGCAGCTTGAGGTCGAGAGCGTGCCCCTCGCCCATCCCCTTCTCGGGCTCCGTCTCCTGTCCCTTCATGCCCCGTTCGTCTCTCATCGTTCGCTCCTTCCCGTCAGCGGCCCGATCACCAGAAGATGATGTTCAGGAGGACGGCGACGAGGATCGCCACGGCCCCCCAGACCGCGGGCCGGGCGAACCACCTCGCCGCCGCCTTCACGCGGGGGGTCAGGCCGAACACGAGGCCCCTGAGATCCTCGGGATTCCGCCTTGCCGTGAAGAGGCTGACCCCGATCGTCATCACGAAGTCCGCGAGCCAGGCCCACCAGGCCTGGTAGAAGTTCGCGGCCATGTCGCTTGCGTAATGCAGGACGCCGGCCTTGAAGGCGACGTAGTGGCCGGCGGCCGTCAGGATGCCGAAGAGAAGCCCGAAGAACCCGCCCCACGCCGTGGCCCCGGCCCAGAACATCCCGAGGAGGAAGGTGGCGAAGAGCGGCGCGTTGAAGAAGGAGAAGACGAGCTGCATGTAATCCATGAGGTTGGGAAACGACCGAACGATATAGGCCGTGCCGACGCTGATAAAGACGCCGAAGACGGTCGCGTACTTGCCCATGTTCAGATAGTGGGAATCGGGCTTGCCTCTCCGGATGTACGTCCCGTAGATGTCGTAGGTCCAGATCGTGTTGAAGGCCGTGACGTTGCCGGCCATCCCGGACATGAAGCTCGCCAGGAGGGCGGTGATGGCCAGCCCGAGGACGCCGTTGGGCAGGTAGTGCTTCATCAGCAGGATGAGCGCGGAGTTGTATTCCGCCGTGCGGCCGACGGCCTGGCTGAACTCCGGCAGGACGATGAGAGCCACGAGGCCCGGGATGACGACGATGATCGGAACGAGCATCTTGGGAAACGAGGCGATGATCGGCGTCATGCGGGCCGAGTTGATGTTCTTCGAGGCCAGCGCCCTCTGGACGACCAGGAAGTCCGTCGTCCAGTAGCCGAACGACAGGACGAATCCCAGGCCGAAGACGACGCCGAACCAGTCGACGCCGAGCGGGTTGTTGCTCGTGCCGAGGAACTTGATCGAATGGAGCAGCGGCTCCTTGAGCCTGGCCGCGAATCCCGCGACGCCCCCGACCTCCCGGAGGCCGAGGAAAACGATCGGCAGGAGGCCGAGCCAAATGAGGAAGAACTGGATGACCTCGTTGTAGATCGACGAGGACAGGCCTCCCCAGAAGACGTAGATGAGGACCACGGCGGCGGCGAAGAGGATGCTCCCGGTGAGCGACCAGCCGAGCATGAGCTTGAAGAGGAGGGCCATGGCGTAGAGGCTGATGCCGCTCATGAGGACCGTCATGACGGCGAAGGAGATCGCGTTCAGGCCGCGCGTGGCCTCGTTGTAGCGGAGCTTGAGGTATTCGGGGACTGTCCTCACCCGGCTCCCGTAGTAGAAGGGCATCATGAAGATCCCCAGGAAGACCATGGCCGGGATGGCCCCGACCCAGTAGAAATGGACCGTGGTGATGCCGTACTTGGCCGAGTTGGCCACCATCCCGATGACCTCCAGGGCGCCCAGGTTGGCCGACAGGAAGGCGAGGCCCGTGATCCAGCCCGGGAGCGACCGGCCCGAAAGGAAGAAGTCCTCCCCGGTCTTCATGTACTTCTTGAGGGAGTAGCCAACGAGGATCATGACCAGGATGTAACCGGCGATGATGGCGTAATCGACGGCGTTGAGGACGATGATCGGATGCATCTCCTTCTCCTTTCCTCGAGGGAGCCGTCCGGAGACCGGCGCGGAGCGGGCGGCGACCGTCCCCGCCCCGTCCGCGGCAGAACATATAACACAGGAGAATTCGGGCTGTCAAAAGGGCGCGTTGCCGACTCGCGGACGTTCGAGGAGGGGCCTTCGGCGCGGGGCCCGGGCCGGCGCCGTGCCGGTGAGAAAATCCTCGCCGCGGGACGTTCCCTTTCTTGAGGAGCCCCAAATGGCTGGAGAGACGCCCGCGAAGACCCCCCCGGGGGCAGGGAACGACGACGGGTATCCCGCGGCCGCCGTCCGCCCCTTTTTGGGGTCGGCCCCGTCGGTCGAAAAAATCCGGGTCATGATTGAAAAGGTGCGGGATACCGACGCCCCGGTGTTCATCCTCGGCGAGAGCGGGACGGGAAAGGAGCTCGCCGCCCGGACGATCCACGAGACGGGCGCGCGCCGGGCCGGTCCGTTCGTCGCCGTCAACTGCGGGGCCATCCCCGAGAGCCTGCTCGAAAGCGAGCTCTTCGGCCACGCCCGGGGCGCGTTCACCGGGGCCTTCCGGGACAAGCCCGGCCTCGTCGAAGAAGCCGCCGGAGGGACGTTCTTTCTCGACGAGGTCGGCGACCTGCCGTTCGGCCTCCAGGCCAAGCTCCTTCGGCTTCTCGAGGAGCGGACGATCCGCAGGGTCGGGGAGACGCGGGTCCGGACCGTCGATGTCCGCTTCATCAGCGCCACGAACAAGGACATCGATCATGAGGTCGCCCGCGGGAACTTCCGTGAGGACCTCTACTACCGGCTCAAGATCATCCCGATCGAGCTCCCGGCGCTCCGGGAGAGGCGGGAGGACATCGTCGTGCTCCTCAACTACTTCGTGGGCGAGTACGCGCGGCGCATGCGGCGACCGCGGCCCCATTTCTCGCCGCGGGCGCTCGAGCTCCTGACCGGCTATTCCTGGCCCGGCAACGTTCGCGAGCTCCAGAACGAGGTCCAGCGCTGCCTCGTCATCGCCGGGCTCAGCCCGATGATCCGGGAGGATTTCCTGTCCCCGAAAATCAACCCGGGAGGGGAGGAGTATACGCCGTCTTCCCATCTTCTGGCCGGGGCCCGGGCCGAGTTCGAAAAAAGGTTCCTCCGGGAGGCCCTGGCCCGTTGCAACTTCCACCGCAGCCGGACGGCCGCGGAGATCGGCCTTACGCGCCAGGGGCTGTTCAAGCTGCTCAAAAAGCACAATATCCGGCCGGGGAGCCCGGAGCCGGCAAAAGAAACGTCGTAGAGGCGAAGAAGGACAGCTCCGAAGGGATAGCCCCCTGTGTTGAAGCGGCGGAGCGGTGTGTGCTACATTCGACGCATGGCGGAGACGAAGGACAAGCCCGGGGTCTTTCAGGTGACCTGTCCGTGCTGCGGGGCCCTGCTCTGGGTGGACGGGGCGTCGCGGGCCGTCATGAGATCGGAGAAGGCCAAGAAGGCCAAGGGTTCGCTCGACGACCTCCTGGTCAAGGAGAAGGTCCGGACGGACCAGTTTGGCCGCAAGTTCGACGCGACCTTCGAGCTGCAGAAAGAGAAGCACGCCAAGGCCGACGAGCTGTTCAAGAACGCGCTCGAAAAAGCGGAAAAGGGCGAGGACGAGTAGGATCCGCGGCGGCTCCCGGCCTTTGGACGCCGATCCTGAAAAGTGCCCAGTCCGAATCCGGCCGAGCTCTCCGGAGCTGGGTTCGGACATATCGCGAGGGAAGCGGGGCTAGCTCCCGGCCTGCGTCTCGTCCTCCCGCACGCGCGGCGCCATCGTCCATTTCATGAAGCCGAAGAGGATGAGCATCCCGACCGACAGATAGTTTATGAAAACCCAGGGGAGGCCCATGACCGCGGTGACGGAGGCGGCCGCCACGAGCAGGACCTGGGCCTTGATCTCGTAGATGCCGTATTTTTCCCAGAAGCGCAACTCCGAGCCACTCCGTTGCGCTTCTGATGGTCGCTCTCAAGAATCCGCTCCCTGCCGGTCCCCTCCAAACGGGGTCTTTCGGGCGGCCCTGAGACCGCCCAAACCTTCACTCGAGTATTAAGAGTGACCGTTGCCACAGGAAGCTGTCCCTCTTGGTTATTCTGAAAAAGTCCCGCGGACGAGGAGCCGGCCGCCGGCCATGAGCTTCCGGCCTCTGGCGAACACGCTCTCGAGGGCCAGATTGCGGTCGAAGAGGATCAGGTCCGCGTCGCCGCCCTCCACGACCCGTCCCTTGCCGGCGAGCCTGTAGAACTCCGCCGCGTTGGTCGAGAACAGGCGCAGGGCGGTCTCGAGCGGCAGGAGCTTCTTCCTGACGAGGTCCCGGAATTTCCGGAGCAGGTCTTTTTGGCTCGCGACCGTCAGGCGGACGAGCCGTCCGGCGCCGTCAAAGACAGGCAGGCTGCCGTTGCTGTCGGAGCTCACCATGACCCGCTCGAGGGGAAGGCCTCTCTCGAGGATCCGGGCGACGCACTCCTCGAGGCCGGCCTCGGGGTCGCCTGCAGCGGGATCGGGACCGGCCGTGATGTCGATGGACCCACCCGCCGCGAGCCAGGCCAGCCCGTCCTCGAACAGCTCTCGGTTCCTGTTGATGTGGGTCGGGACGATCTGGGCCGGCGGGATCTCGGTCTCCCGCAGGATCCGGAAGAGCGTCTCGAGCTTCCGCTTTCCGTCGCCGAGATGAACGTGCAGGACGCCCGCCTTCCCGCCGAGCATCCCTCCGACCCGGCATTCCGCGGCCAGCCGGGCGACCTCGTCGAGTGTCGGTTGCGACGAGCGGTGGTCAGAGAGCGCGATCTCGCCGGCCCCGATGATCTTGTCGATGAGGGCGAGGTCGCTGCGGACGCTCCCCGTCAGGGTTTTAACGGGGATCTCGTAGGATCCTGAGAAAACATAGGTCGTGATTCCTTCGACCTCCAGCGCCCGGGCTTTGGCCAGGAGCGAGGACATGTGGCGCGTGACGCCGTCCGTGCCCAGGCACCCGATGAGCGTCGTAACGCCGCTCGCGATGATATCCTCGACCCGGATCTCGGGGGCTCGTGTGGCCGGCCCTCCCTCGCCCCCGCCCCCCAGGATATGGACGTGCGGATCGACAAGGCCTGGGAAAACATACGCCCCTTCGGCGTCGAGGACATCGGGTCGGATCCCCTCCAGACGAAGGGACCCAGGCTCTGAGAGGGATTCGACGATGCCGCCCGCGATCAGGACGTCTTTTTTCCCCCGGGGCTCCGGGCCGAAGACTTCGCCGTGGCGGATCAGGGTGAGCATGCCGTCCTCCTCCAGCTGAGGGGTCTCGGAGGGGGTGGGAACCCCCCTCTCAGGAAGGAGCGTAGATTAACATGCCTGGCGTGTCGGGGTCAAACCGCACGCGCCGGCACGATAGCCCGGCGGCTTTGAACTTCAAGGCGGGATTCTGTAAAATAAGGCCGCTCGCCATGGAGACCTACGAGAAGGAGCTGGCGCGGATCGAAAAGGTCGTCCGCTTCCTCTCGCGCCTGCTGCTTTTCCCCAAAAAGCTCGAAGTCCGCGGTGCCGAGAACTTCGTCAGGGATGGCCCCACCATCATCACCGGCAACCACATCGGAAGTTACAAGGACGTGGCCGTCCTGTTCCTCGTCAGGCAAAGGATGATCTATTTCGTCGCCAACAAGATGATCTTCGACCGGGCCGATGCGAGCGACCTCGTCCTCAAGCACCTTCACCGGCACATGGGCAAGATCGGCGGGTTCGTCCATATTCTCCTGAACCCCTTCTATTCTTTCATGGTCGAGTTCGTCTCCGGCCACATCGCCAAGGTCGGGACGATCCCCGTCGACATGTACGGTAGACGCACCGACGCCATTCTCAAATGCCAGGAATATCTTCAGAAGGGCCGGGCCATCATCGCCCTGCAGGGCCGGGGACGGGTCGACCCCGGCGACCCGAATCCCTACATCAAGAGCTTCCGGAGGGGCGTGGCGATCATGGCGTATAATCTTCACAAGGATCAGGGCCTCTCCGTTCCAGTGACGCCCCTCTCGATTTTCGGGACTCACGGCCTGTGGGGCGTGCCGGGACGGATCCGTGTCAATGTCGGCGAACCGATGTACGTCAAGGAATATTGGGGGGGGACGGAGCACGACGTCGTCGGGAGGTTCCGGGCGGCCCTGCAGCAATCCGTCTCCCGGCTTCTGCTCGAAAGCCTGAAGTGGTGAGCATTCTCCCTCCTCGAAGGCGGTGAATCATGTTCAAAGGACATCCCAGGGCCCTGTTCGTCATGTTCCTGGCCAACATGGGCGAGCGTTTCGGCTTCTATACGATGGTCAGCATCTTCGTCCTTTTCCTGCAGGCGAAATACGGCATGACGGCCGGAGCCTCGGGCTTCGTCTACAGCACGTTCATGTTCGGCGTGTACTTTTTCCCCCTCCTGGGCGGCTTCCTCGCGGACAGAGTTCTGGGCTACGGCCGGACGGTGAGCATCGGCTTCGTGACCATGTTCCTCGGGTATATCCTGCTGGCCCTGCGCTCGGCCATCGGGTCCGGGTTCGGCCTCGTCATCGCCGCCCTGGCCGTCATCGCCCTGGGAACGGGCCTATTCAAGGGGAACCTTCAGGCCCTTGTCGGCAACCTCTACGACGAGCCCCGGTACAGCTCGCTCCGCGACCGGGCCTTCAATATCTTCTACATGGGCATCAACATTGGGGCCATGTTCGCCCCGACCGCCTCCGAGAAGGTCAGCAACTGGATCCTCGGCGCATCGCACTATTCCTACGACGCGCGGATCCCGGCCCTGGCCCACGCGTTCCTCAAGGGGACGGCGGCCGACGCCAAGGATCTGCTGGCCGTCGCTCGGGCCCAGGATCCCGGCGTGACGCTGGCGACCCTGAAGGCCTTCTCCGAGAACTATCTCAACGCCCTCAGCAAATCCTATCATTACGGCTTCGGTGTCGCCTGCATCAGCCTGATCGTTTCCATGGCCGTTTTCTGGGCCTTCCGAAAATCCTACCGGCACGCCGACCTCAGCGAGACGCAGAAGGCCCGGTCGGAGGCCCACAGGGGGCAGATGGCCGAGCTCACGCCGCAGGAGACGAAACAGCGCCTCGCCGCCCTGGGCCTGGTCTTCTTCGTCGTCATCTTCTTCTGGATGGCCTTCCAGCAGAGCGCGGTGACCATGATGTTCTTCGCGAGGGATTACACGGTGCCGAGCGTCGGCCGGCTCACGAACCTCTGGTTCGACCTGGCCGGCCTCCTGCCCCTCTTCCTGTCCGTGGCCGGCCTGGTCTTCCTGTTGAAGAAGCGATCCGGGCCGGCGGCGCGCCTCCTCGGCGGGCTGGGCTTTGTGGTTTTCGGGGGTCTGGCGTATCTGAGGTTTTGCGGCTACCCCGCGGCCAACCCCTTCCAGCCCCAGCGCTTCCAGCACTTCAATCCCTTCTTCATCGTCGCCCTGACGCCGGTCATCATCTGGCTTTTCGCCTCCCTTCACCGCAGGGGAAAGGAGCCGTCCTCGCCGCGTAAGATCGGCTTCGGCATGATCCTGACGGCGGTGGCTTTTTCCGTCCTCGCCGTCGGGTCGCTCGGGCTGCCGAGCCCGCGGTCCCTCGGCGGCCTGGTGGCTCCGGCTGCGAGCCAGGTCTCGGTCTACTGGCTGATCTCGACCTACTTCCTGATTACGATCGCCGAGCTGTTCCTGAGCCCCATCGGCATCTCGTTCGTCTCCAAAGTCGCCCCGCCCAAGTACAAGGGCCTCATGCAGGGCGGCTGGTTCGCGTCGACGGCCGTCGGCATCCAGCTCGTCGGCGTCGGCGCCTACCTTTGGATGCGGATCCCGCTCTGGACGCTCTGGATGATCCTCGTTGTCGCCTGCCTGCTTTCGGCCGGCTTCATGTTCGCCGTCATGAAGCGGCTCGAAAAGGCCGCCGGCGTTTGACCCGGGCGGGCCGCGGAAACCTTCCGGCCCTGGAATCCGTATAACAGGACGTGAGTTCAAGCCTTGCTCGGGATTATCATCGGCGCGGCAACGAAGGACATCGCCGTCTGGCTTTCGGTGGGGGTCGGCTGCGTGCTGGCCGTCGAAGCCGGGATAGGCGCCGTGCTGGACAGTCGGAGAAAGTGATCCTGAGATAAGCCGCCCCCAGGTCGCCTACGCCTCTGACTACGCTTTTGAAAAGAACGGCATCCGATTCCCCAGCGCCACAAGCACGGTCAAATCGTATCTTGGCGATATTCGCCTGGGGGATCTGACGCTCTCCAAGACGGGTGTCGTCTACAAAGACGGCAGGTTCTTCCAGGCGCAGACAGAAGTCAAGTCCCGATCGCTGGGACCGTCAGACCTCAGGAGACGATAATGATGGCCTCGCCGGCGACGGCGTCGAACCGGCAGACTTCAAAGCACGAACGGCACTTGATGCACTTGCTTTGGTCAAGATTGTGAGGCTGGGACCTCGGCCCCGTAATGGCTCCCGTAGGGCACACCTTGACGCACATCCGGCAGCCCGTGCACCGCTCGGGGATGATGCGGAAGGTGATCAACTCGCGGCAAACGGCCGCCGGGCAGCGTTTGTCCACGACGTGGGCGATGAATTCGGAGCGGAAATACCGCAATGCGGTCAAGACCGGGAGGGGAGCCGTCTGTCCCAGGCCGCAGAGCGAGCTATTCCTCACGATATTCGCGAGCTTCTCCAGCCGGGTCAAGTCCTCTTCGCTGGCTTTCCCGGAAGCGATCTTGTCGAGGAGGCCGACCATGTGCCGCGTGCCGACCCGGCAAGCGACGCACTTGCCGCACGATTCGCCCTGGACGAACGACAGGAAGACGCGCGACGTGTCAACCAGGCAGGTGTCTTCGTCCATAACCAGAATCCCGCTCGAGCCCATGATTGTGCCCGCGGCGCGCAGGGAGTCGAAGTCGAGCGGCGTTTCGATCTTGCTGCCCGGCAGGAACCCTCCCGACGGCCCGCCCGTTTGAACGGCCTTGAGCGCTTTCTTTCCCGTAATGCCGCCGCCGATCTCATAGATCAGGCTCGAAAGCGCAGTCCCCATGGGCACTTCCACGATCCCGGAGTTGGCGATCTTCCCCGTCAAAGCGAAGACGGCTGTTCCCCGGCTCGTTTCCACGCCTGTGGAAGAGAATCCGTCTGCCCCGTCGGCGATGATCGAGGGGACACAGGCCAGAGTCTTGACGTTGTCGATGATGGTCGGTCTCCCCCAAAGCCCCTTTTCTGCGGGAAACGGTGGCCGGGGCTGGGGCATGCTCCTCGAGCCCTCGAGGGAGCCCAGGAGGGCGGTCTCCTCGCCGGAGACGAACGTCCCGCCGCCTTCGAAAATTTCGGCGTCGAAATCGAAGCTCGAATCGAGAAGACCTTTCCCGAGATATTTCTTTTCGAGGGCCTGCTCGAGGGCAATGCGGGTCCGCCGCGCGGCCAAGGAGTATTCTGCGCGGCAGTAAATATATCCCTGGCCAGCGCCCACAGCGTAGCCGAGGAGAGCGAGCCCTTCGATGACCGTGTGGGGGTCCGCTTCGAGCAGGCTGCGGTCCATGAAGGCGCCGGGGGAGCTCTCGTTGGCGTTGCAGATGACGTACTTCTCGTCCCCCGGCTGCCGGCGACAGACGTCCCACTTGTACCAAGTGGGGAATCCAGCCCCGCCTCTCCCGCGGAGGCCGGACCGCTTGACCTCATTGACGACTTCCTCCGGCGTCATCGATGAGACGGCCTTCCGCAGAGCCCGGTAGCCGCCCCGGGCCTCATAGTCCGCGATCCTCTCCGGATTGATCAGGCCGCAGTTGCGGAGGATGATCCTCTTCTGCTTCTTGTAAAAGACGATGTCCCCGTAGCGCGGGACGATCTCTTTCGTGACCGGGTGGCGATAGAACAGTCGCTCAACGGGCGCTCCTCCGAGGAGATGGGACTCGGCGATATCCTTGGCGTCCCCGGGCTTAACCCGGCAATAGAAGATCCCCTCAGGCTCGACGACGACGATCGGGCCGATCTGGCAGAATCCGTGACACCCGGTGAAACTGACTTCGACCTTGTCCCGGAGGCCCAGCCTTCCGACCTCATCCTCCAGGGCGGCCCTGATCTCGGCTGAACTGGAGGACAGGCAGGCGGTACTCTCACAGACGAGGACTTTCGTTTTATCCACGGCGGGCTTCTCCCTCGAAGCGCCTCCTTTCCCGGACTTCGGCCGGGCGGCGCTCATTGTTTCTCCTCCGAAGGATCGAGAGATTCGACGAGTTGCATAAACGTCACCCGATTCATCCGCCCATGAATCTCGTTGTTTACGACGACGACGGGGGACATGGCACAGCAGCCCAGGCAACCGATCCCCTCCAGGCTGAGCATTCCGTTCGGCGAAGTCTGGCCGTGGAGAAGGTTCCTTTCGAGCTTCATGGCTTCCATGAAGTTCTGAGCTCCGCCGACATGACAGGCGTTGCCTAGGCAGACCTGGATGTGGTATTTCCCGGGAGGTGCAAAACGGAACTGCGGGTAGAACGTGGCTACGCCGTAGATCTCATTCTCGGACATCCGAAGCTTCCGCGACAGAGATTCGATGGATTCTTGGGAAAGATACCTTTCGGCGTCATGGATCTTCTTGAGAAGAGGAAGCAGGCTCCTCCTCCTTTCGCGGATGTCCGTCCGGGTGAAATGGGAGGCTGCGCCCGACATGTCATCCTCCTCTCGAGGACGATTTTTTCGATTCCGGGGGGACGGGCTCGGGGCGCCCCTTTCGATAATAGATGTCCCTCAGGCTTTCGATTCGGCCGGGAGAGAGAAACACGCAATCCGCGATCTTGGCTCTCGCATGGGCCACATCGCCCGCATGGCTCCGGCAGGTCGGCGCCCCGCAGAGCCCGCAGTTCAGCCCCGCGAGGGACCTCAGCAGCTCGGCTGTCCGATTTTTCCTGGCGACCCTCTCGCGCAGGTCAACTTCTTTTCCCTCGATGTCTCGTGGTCTTAAGGGGGCCCTCAACGAGAAATCCTCGGAGGCGCGTCGCCGCCCGACCTCCCTGATGAACTGGCGAGACGGGCGAGGCAGGCTCGAAATCAACTGGAGATTCCGGCTGCGGGCGACGTAGAGGTTCTCGACCGTGAGATTGCCGCCGATGCACCCTCCCTGGCAGGCGTGGCACTCCAGGAAATCGATGTTGCGGATTTTTCCCTTCTCGATGTCGCCGAAGACCTTGATGATGTCGGAGAGGCCCTGGAGGGGAAGGTAATGCTCTTTGGAGAGGTTCGGGAATTCGCCTTCCGGTGCGCCCCAGTGGAACCATTCGCTGGAGCCCGTCGCATTCGCCGCGCATTCGTCTTTCTCGGGGTTCCGGCGCAGGATGGCCAGGAGATCGTTGTAGATCTGGGAAATGCCGACGGCTCCGTCCAGGTAGCTTCCGGCGCCTTCCGCCGGCTCAAGGATCGAGATCGTCTTCGCCTGGCACGGCGTGATATAGATAGCGGCAATGTCCTCCGGCTTCAGGCCCAGCTTCTGCGAATACCGGCGCTTCACCTCGCGTCCCGCGATCTCCCGCGGCGATTCAATGCGGATCAGCTGGTCGACGAGGCTAGGATAAGCGACCTGGACGAGGCGCACGACGACCGGGCACGAGTTGGAGATCAGGGGAAACGGGCCGGGCCACTTTCTCACGTCATCGCGGATGGCCAAATTGACGAGCTCGAGATCCACCGCATATTCCCAGACGGCATCGAAGCCGAGACCCAAGAGGGCCTGGTTCACGCGCCCCGGCCTCTCCATCAACGAGAATTGGGTGTAGAGAGCCGGGGAGGCCACGGCGACTTTGAACTTAAACCTGTCCAACTCCGCGAAGCTGATCGTAGTCGCCGAGATGGCGCCCGACGGACAGACCCCGAGGCAGGAACCGCAATCGATGCAGAGCTCAGAAATGACTGTCGCCTTGCCCTTTTTCACCCTGATGGCCTGCGTCGGGCAGGTACGCATGCAGGCCATCCGGCCCTCGCATTTCTCGGCGTCGATCCGGAAACCGTGTTTCAGCTCATTCATGGGCGTTCAGCCTGATCCTGGCGATGACAGATGTGCCTTTCCCGACCTCCGTTTCGATCCGCAGCTCGTCGGAATTTTTTTTCATGTTCGGGAGTCCCATCCCGAAACCGAATCCGAGTTCCCTCATCTCGTCCGTGGCCGTGGTATACCCTTCTTGGAAGGCCAGCTCGAGGTCCGGGATTCCCGGGCCTTCGTCCCGGACGATCAAGTCCACGGCATCCTCCGTGAGAATGAACGTCAGCGTCCCTTTCCAGGCGTACATGACCACATTCATTTCCGCTTCGAAGGCCACGATCACGGCTCGGCGGATATCCGGCGCGCTGATGCCAAGGTCCAGGAGGACGGACTTGATCTCGCCGGAGATCTCCCCGCCCCGGTCGAAATTCCCTCCCTGGATCTCGTAGGATTCCCGCATCAGCTCGGCGGCCATCAAGAAACACCTTTGAGCCCCTTGCTCGCGAGAAGGGCGCAGATGTCGAACATAATCATCCGGGTTACGAGGACCGGGATCTTTTTGTTCCTGGCGTACTCGATCACCCTGTTATCGGGCCTCTTCCCGCGGCAGTAGAGGACGGCGCAGCATCCGGCGAAATCGGCCGTCCGGATGGATTGAATGTTGGTCAGCCCGGTGACCATCAGTTCCTTGGATTTGGCGAAGGCCAGGATTTCGCTCATGCCGTCCGACGCCACGACCTGCTGGACATCGATGGAGAGGCTATCATCCCCAGCGAGGACTTCACATTGGAGAAGGTCTCTGATCTCGCGCAGCTTCATGTCACGTCTGTCCGGTCAGGTATTGATGGATGGAGGCCGCGGCGATCCTCCCGTCCCCCATGGCGCTGATCACCGTGGCTGCGCCCCTGACAACGTCGCCCCCCGCCCAGACGCGGGCCTTGGACGTCCGGGCTGTCGCGGGGTCGGTCACGATCCCGCCCTTGCGGTTGACCTCCAGGCCCGGTGTCGTCATGGGGAGGAGAGGGTTGGGGCTGTTGCCGATAGCGATGACGACGGCGTCCACCGGCATGCGGAAATTCGAGCCTTCGATGGGGATCGGCTTTCTCCTCCCCGAATCGTCCGGCTCCCCCAGAGTCATCTCCAGGCATTCCATCTCTTTGAGCCATCCGGTCTCGTCGCCGATCAAGCGGACCGGCAGGGTGAGGAGGTTGAAAATAACGCCCTCCTCCTCCGCGTTCTCGGCCTCTTCTGCCCGTGCCGGGAGCTCCGTCCGGCTCCGGCGGTAGACGAGATGAACCTCGTCGGCGCCGAGGCGGATGGCCGTCCGGGCGGAGTCCATGGCCACGTTCCCGCCGCCGACGACAGCCACGCGGGACCGCCGTTTGACCGGCGTGCCGTATTCGGGGAACCGATAGCCTTTCATCAGGTTCACGCGGGTGAGGTACTCGTTGGCGGAGTAGACCCCGTTGAGGTTCTCGCCCGGAATGTCCATGAACCAGGGAAGACCCGCGCCGGCCCCGGCGAAGAGGGCGTCGTATTCCTCGAGGAGCCGGTCGACCGTTTTGGTCGTGCCCACGATGAAATCCATCCTGATCCTGGCCCCCAGTCTCTGAACGTAATCCACTTCTCGCTGAACGATCGCCTTAGGAAGTCTGAATTCAGGTATTCCGTAGACCAAGACCCCACCGCACTCGTGAAGGGCCTCGAAGATGGTCACATCGTGGCCCAGAATGAGGAGATCGTTGGCTACGGTGACGCCGGCCGGGCCCGCCCCGACGATGGCCACTTTTTTTCCCGTCTTAGAGGCCTTCTCCGGCATCTCGAGTTTTCCCGAGGCCGCCTCCCAATCGGCCAAGAAACGCTCCAACCGGCCGATGGCCAAAGGATCCCCCTTCTTGCCGACGACGCACATCTTCTCGCACTGCTCTTCCTGGGGGCAGACGCGACCGCAGATGGCCGGCAACGCGTTGGTCTGCTTGATCTTGCGGATGCCTGCGGCGAATTCACGCCCGACGATGTGCCGGATGAAGCCCGGAATATCGATCCCCACGGGACACCCTTGCTGGCACAAAGGGTTCTTGCAGTCCAGGCACCTCGAGGCTTCCTCGACGGCCGTTTCGATGGGATATCCCAGAGCGACCTCGTCGAAGTTCTTGATCCTTTCCAGGTGGTCCTGCTTCGGCATGGGCCGGCGCTTCACGTCCAATATCCTCTTGGCCGGCTTTTCTTCCGCCATGTCCGGCACCTTCTCAAAAATGAGTCGCGGCGCTGCTCCGGCGAAGCGGGTCGATCTCTTCGAGATTGTAGCTCTTGCGCCGCGCCAGAAATTCCGGCCAGTCGATCTCATGCCCGTCGAAATCGGGACCGTCGACGCAGGCGAACTTCATTTTCCCGCTGACCGAAAGCCGGCAGACGCCGCACATCCCCGTCCCGTCGATCATGATGGGGTTCATACTGACGGTCGTCTTCCAGCCCAACGGTTTGGTCAATTCCGAAGTCCGCATCAGGAGAAACGTGCATCCGTTGACGATGACCAGATTGGGCGTGATCCCAGCCTCCTCCATCATAGCGGGCATCCTGTCGATATGCCCCTTCCGGCCCTTGGTCCCATCCCGGGTGACGACGAAGACGCCGTCCGAGGTTTCGGCCAGCTTCTCTTCCCAATAGAGCAAATAGGCGGCGCGGGCTTCGAGGAAGGCGTAGACCCTGTTTCTGGCTTTCTTCAGGGCCCGGGCGATCGGATAGATTGAGCCGATGCCGTAGCATCCGCCCACGCACAGGACCGTGCCGAAGTTGTCGATGAGGGTCGGCTTGCCCAATGGGCCAGCATAGGTCGGAATGAACTCTCCCGGCTTCAGCCGGGCCAGCCTGGCGGTCGAGCCGCCGACCTGCATGAAGATGGAGGTCACTGTGCCGGCCTGCCGGTCCCAGTCTGCCACGGAGAGGGGGATCCGCTCGCCGAGCTCGTCCGGCCGGACGATGACGAATTGACCCGGCCGTATGGACTCCGCCACCTCCGGGGCACGAACAGTGAGCTCGTGCAGATTGGGAACAATCATCCGGCGCTCGATCACGTCGTACATGCCCATCCTCCCTCTTCCGTCCTGGACCGCCTCACGCCGTTATCCTAGTGACGGCGACCCGAACCGGATTCGCCTCGAGCCTGTAGAGCGGCAGAAGGTCGCGCCGCCCTCCCAGCCCGCCGAAAACGGCCGGTCGGCTGATGTAAATAACGCCAGCCGGACATCCCGGGTCCTCCACGGCGATGCCCGGGGCGCTGGCCTTGCTGTCGCGGGCGGAGATATGAATCCGGCTGCCGCTTTTCAAACCCAGCCCGGCCATGTCCTCCGGGTTTATGCGGAATCCCTCCTCGAGCGCGAGCTCCTCCAACCCCCCGACCTTTGAGGAAAGGTCGATCCCCCGGTGGCGGTAGCCGCCCGGCTGGAAAACCAGCAGGAACGTGCCCTCGGAAGCCCGGCCGTTTTTCGCTTTTCCCGGCTCCCATGCGGACGGCGCCCTCATGCGCCTCTGCCTCCGGCTCACGCCGGCCGGGAAATCGGGGATGTCCTTCCTGATTTCTTTAAAGACGTCTCGCGGGCTTCTGTAACTCATAATATGGCAATCCATGGCATCGGCGAGGTCGGCGAAGATGCGCCAGTCCGGCCGCATGAAGCCGGTCAGCGCGCCTTCCGGGGGGGCCTCGACCTGGACGATCTCCTGGACCCGGCCCTCCATATTGACCAGCGTCCCTCCGGCTTCGGCGAACGAGGAGGCGGGGAGGAAGACATCGAACGCGAACGGCGGAAGATAAATATCCTGGACGATCAGAAAATCGCAGGCCGGCCTCTCGAGGAAGGGGATGTCGCCGGCCAGGTAGAGCACCTTTGGGCGCTTCCGGCCGCTTGCCAAGTCCTCGAGGCGGAAATCTCGCTCCCGATGCCCTCCCGCCGGAGCCTCTTCCGGAAGAAGGCCCAATTCGAGAACGCCCCGGGAGTTAGCCCCGAAATAGAGAGGGATGAAGTTTGACTCCGGTCGCGTCGCCAGCCGCCTCAATCCCTCGGCGAGGTCGCTTGTTTCCGCGTAGTGGAAGACCTGCGGACCCAGGATCACCGTCAGGCGCTCGCTAGCGGCCATCACGGCCAGGGCCTTTTCAAGAGACGGGGCGTCGATGCCCGCTGCCCCGGCCAGCGCGGGCGGGGCTGGCGCTTTCCCCGCCAGGTACTTGGCGATGCCTTTGAGGACCGTTCCTTCGGTCCCGGGAGCCGGCCGAAGCCAATCGTCCGTATAACGGGCCAGGTTGCTGTCCCTCGGGTCGATGGTCACTAACCTGGCACCCGCGTCGATGGCCTGGCGGACCTTCGTTCCGACTACCGAGAAATCAAACCGGCTGTCGAGATCGACGGCCAGGATGGCGTCCGAGCCGGTGATGTCTTTGATAGAGATGGGCAGGGAGAAGAGGAAGGACCAGAGGCCCAGCCCTCCGCCGAGCTCGATTCGGGCCGTGGAGTCGATGCGGGGGGCGCCGAGGCAGTCCCGCGCGAATCTCCGGGCGGCGTACAGAGCCTCATTGGTAAGATCCGGCGATACGATCAGGGCCGAGTCCCCGGGCTCGACGGCCCCGAGTGCCGCTGCGGCCTTTCCCAGCGCTTCCTGCCAGGTCACCTCTCGGGCGAAATCACCCTTCTTCATCAGCGGCTTCTTGGCGCGGTCGAAATGATGGGTCGTTTCGGGAAGGCAGAAGCGTCCCCTGACACACAGCTGCCCATCGTTGACTTCCGGATCGAGGCTGGCCTTGACGCCCGTCAGCCGGCCGTTCTTGTGGTTGAGCTCGACTTGGCAGCCGATGGCACAGATGGGGCACGTGGAGACCTGGAATCCGTCGGGCTTCCCTTCCCACTTGGAGACCTTGTCGGCGAGAGCGCCCGTCGGACAGACATCTACGCAGGCGCCGCAGAATTCGCAGCCCGCCTCGCGGTGGCTGCGGCCGAAGGCCGTGCCGATCTTTGTCAGAGAGCCCCGGCGGGTGAAGGCCAGCACCGAGCTCCCGCGGACCTCCGCGCACATCCGGACGCAGCGTCCGCAGAGAATGCAGAGGTTGTAATCCCGGTCATAGAAAGGATCATCGTGTTCGGGCTCGAAACCATGATAGAGGATGGGGTAATCGATCTCCGGGAGGCCGATCCTGTCGATGACGTCCTGGAGCTCGCATTGACCGTCGTTCGGGCAGAAACGGCAGCCCGTCGTCACGCCGCTCTTTCGGATCGTCCCCTGAAACTCTCGGCAGGCGGCGCTCTCTTCGCAGATGAGACAGCTCGAGGGATGCTCGCTGAGGATGAGCTTGAGCATCTCCCGTCGGAACTCTTTGAGGGCCTCCGAGTCGGTCCGGACTCTCATCCCCTCCGCGGCGGCGGTGCTGCAGGACAAGGGATATCCCCGCATCCCTTTGACTTCGACCATGCACAGCCGGCATCCGCCGAAGGGAGAGAGGTCCTTATGGGAGCATAGGGAAGGGATATAAATCCCGTTCAGCTCGGCCGCTCGATGGATGGACACGCCTTCGGGAAAGGAAACCGTGCGGCCGTCCATCTCGAGGGCCAGCGTGCGCGACTCCTTGTGCGCCATGGCTCATTCCGAGATCACCTGATGCCGAGCTCATAGAGCTTCTTGGCCAGGGTCCAGGTGTCGTCCTCGGATCCGAACAGGGCGATCTTGGCCCGGACGGCCAGGGCGACGACGTCCTCGGGGGGGGTTTTGCCGCGGGAGTAAAGGACGGCGGCGACGTCGACGAGGTTGGCGGCCGCGATCAGGTTCTTATGGGTCTGGAGGGTGATCAGCAGGTTGCCCCCCTTGATTCCGATGATATCGCTGACCATGTCGGAGATATAGACCCCCTGGATCTCCTTGTCCGCATAGGGATTGAACGACCTGAGTCCGATTTTTGAGGCAAGTTCGGAAATCTTCATTTGGCCTTTTCCTTATTTCAATAGAGTTCGGTCAAGCCAACGTCGGCGAGGACGATCCCCTGGCAAAAATCCACGGAACGGCGCAACGTGCAGGGAACAACGATGATCTTCTTATTCGGGTCCACGAGGTCCGCGTTGAAGTATTCGTTCAGGGCCCAGATGCTTTCCTCCGAGACGCACGTTCCCCGCTCGTGCGAGGAGTCGGCGCAGAGAGCGACATAAACCCAGGTCTTCCACTCCGGATCCGCGGCGCCGCTCTTGAAGACCCCGCAGTCCGGATCGCATCGCCAGCAAAGCATCAAAGCCATGAGCTCCTTGAGGGGGACTTCCCTCGAGCACTTCTTGCACTTGAGGTCGAACTTGACAGCCTGGGAGCTCCCCAGGTAACTCCAGATATGGTCCCCTTGCTGATAGTGATCGACCGGCGGAACCGGCTCTTCGGAAAAGAATGAGATTCGGTGACGGCACTGGAAGCAGCCCTCGGTGACCAGATAGCCACTCCGGACGTTGACCATCTCCCATCTGTGTTGGCACAAGCCTCTTACCGTCGTGTTCAAGGCCCTGGACCGCCAAGAATTCTGCGCTCGATTCTTATAGAACTATACAGACGCCCCGCTTTCTTGTCAAGAAAACGGATTACTCTCCGGGAGTCATTCAAGGCTGCGGCCGGGCTAACGCCGGGCGAATTGACCGACGAGCTCGTCTGGGATGAAGAAGCAGCGGCTCTTCTCCACCTCGTGAACCAGATTCACCGCTTCGGCGTTGTAGGGAGTAGCCATCCCCACTTCCCGGCCCAGGCTGACGATCTCCCCGTTCAGATAATCGATTTCCGTGGGCCTGCCGCGTCTCAGGCTCTTTAGGGTGGAGCCGAGCGTCTTCAGGGAGCCGACAGACCGGCCTAGCATCCAGGCGGTCGCGGGCAAAGGCGAGCGGACGATGAAGGTCAGCGAGGCGAGGGGAACTCCCGGGAGCGGCGCGAGGCGAATGCCGGACCTCCGGACCGCCCGGTACCCTTCCTTGAGTGTCAGCGCGGCGATCCTCCTCATCCGGGGAGCGCGGAGGCACTCGCGGACACTGAGGCCTGTCATGGCCTCGAGCCCATTGGCGATATTGTTCATCAGCAGCTTAGTCCAGTGAGCGCCACAGATGTCGTTACTCGTCTCCGTTCGAACGGCTCGCCCGAGCAGAAACCTGAGTTCTTTGACGCGCGGCCCGTTTGGTCCGAAGGGCTCGCCGATGATGAGCCTCCAGCCCCTCGCGTATATGATCTCTCCGGGCTCCAGGAACTGGGCGTTGAGCAACACCACGCCGCTCACGATGTTTTCCTGGAGCAGCAGCGCGGCGACGATCTCGTCGCTCCGGACCCCGTTTTGCAGGGTGACGACCGCGGCGTCGCGGAGCGCGGCGGAGACCGGGCGGCAGGCGCTCTCAACATCCTGGGTCTTGACGGCCAGCAGCGTCACGTCCGGCCGAAAATCCAGGGTTTCGGCGGCCTTGACCTCGAGAGTCAGCCCGCCCAGGGCGCCCCCGATCCGCAGGCCCTTCGCCCGGATGGCTTTCGCGTGTGCCCGGCGCGCGATAAGCGTCACGTCTTCCCCGGCTCGCGCCAGGAGGCCGCCGACGAGGCTCCCGACGGCGCGCCGGCTCTGAGGACGGCGATTCTCGGGTTTGGGCTTAAAGCCATGAATCTCGCGTCATTTTGCCGAGGGTGATGAGGGCTCCGATCCGGCAGATTTCAATTTCTTCGCGTCGCCCTCAGCGGCGCTTGCCACGGTTCCTGCGCCCGGCATCTCGGGCATTACGCGCCGGCCTGCGCGCGGAGCTCCGGCGCGCCGGGGCAGCGCCAGTTTCGGCACAGAGCGAAGCGGCTGCCGGGTTTATTTTTCCACCTTGACCATATCGACGCCGCACGTGCATTTGCCCGGGGTTTGGCTGATCGAATCGCAGGTGCAGCCCGGGCACGCGCAGGCATACTTGCCGATGGTCTTGAACGGCTGCTCCCGTTTCCCGATGACGAAGACCGCAGTCCTCTCGCCGACGGACTTAACCCTGGCTTTGACCATGGGACGGCCGCAGGTGCAGTTGCCCGCATGGCGAGAGATCATCTGACATGGACAGGACTCGCCGCAATTGAAGGCGTAAACCACGTCGCCGACCTTAAGATTGATTTTGCCAGTTACCGACGGCCCTGCGGCCAGGGCTGCGGCGACGGCCACGGCGGCGGCCAGGGTAATTCCCATCGCCCAGATCCGACCTTTCTTAATCTTATCTCCTCCGGGGGAACGTCCCGTTTTGCCAAACGGACTTGCCCATAATTATACCACAAAGAAGAAAGCCGGGAGATTCTGCAGTGAACGCCTTCCCGCCGCCCCTTTCCTGGCTGGGGCTTTACGTACCGGGAGGGGGGAACCGCCGGATTTGCGTCTCGGCCGACGCCCCGCTCAGCCGATCGAGGCTGGGATTCCCTCGTCCGGGTTGTACAGATGCCGGATCAGGGCGAACAGCGTGGCCGTGATTTGGTGCCGGAACTCGACGCCGAGCTCGCACGTCTTCCCGTCCTCTTTCATTTTGTGCCATTTGACCTCGGCCTCGAGGGTGATCGTCTGCTTCGACCGGGCCAGGTGAATCTGGAGCTTGATCACGGCTCCGTCCTTGTACAGCCGGTTCGTGGTGATTCTCGCCCCGCCCGTGGAGATGTCGTATGTGCATGCGTTGAGGGACGGGCTCTTGTCGGCGTCCGACGCCGGCACGATCACCACCTGATTCTCTTCGACGAATCGGCTTTCCTTGCGTCTCTCAATCATGATGGTCTCCTCAAGAGACATCGGCCTTTCGAGACTCATTATCGCCCGGACACCCGGGATGAGCGCAATCACCTCCGGGGGTGATTTTGGGTGATGAATTTTCACCCCCTTGCGTCCCCCGACACGGATCGGGCCCGCAACGTGCATAATGGGCGCGGGATGAAACTTCGGGATGATGCGGACATGACAGGACGTGAGTCGAGCAGCGACGGCCGAGGCACCCGGGGCGGAATTGCGGCCGGGCCTTCAGTCAGCCTTCGTCGTGGAGCCCCGGCAGAAGGAAGTCGGAGGCTTCTTGGGGGGCACGCGAGAACCGATGGGCGCCGGCCGGGATCCTCGAATATCGGAAGTTTCAAGAGCAGCCTCGGGGCCAATCAGAGAATGGCCTTCTTTTTCTCGAGGTAATAGAGGTAGTTCTCGTAGCTGACATCCGGCGGGACGCGGTGGTCGACGCAGGGCAGGTATCCGCCGCGCTCGACGAGCGGCCGGAGGTGCTCGAGCTCGCGGTCGACGGCCTCCCGGCCCGCGATCAGCGCCAGCTTGTTGACTCCGCCCAGGAGCAGCATATCCCGGCCGTGCTCCTCGCGCAGCCGCCACGGATCGGTGTGGGCGGCCTCGATCGGGAACATGCAGTTGATACCGCCGCGCAGCCAGCCGGGGACGAGGTCATAGATCCGGCCGTCGCAGTCAAGGACGTTGACGTCGATCCCGCGCTTTCTCAGGGCGTTTGTGATTCGCTTGTACCGCGGCACCATGAGCTCCTCGAAGAGCTTCGGCGAGAGGAGCGGACCGTGGTTGTAGCACATGTCCTCCCACCACCAAGCGACGTCGACGCCCCCGTCCGGGATGTGCCTCTCGATGAACTCGAGGTCCATCAGTGTGACGTGTTCCATCATCTCCTCGACCCAGTCCCTGTCCGTCATCAGGGCGACCGACAGGTTCTCGAGTCCCATCCAATCGCGGAGCCAGCCGTAGAGCGAGCCGCAGTGGAAGAGGATGGGCATGCCCGCGGCGTGAGCCCGCTCGAGGGCGGCCGCGACGTCGCCCACGCGGCCCGGACGCCCCGGGTCGAGCCGTTCGTCGCGGAGCCTCTCCCAGTCGGCGCGCGTTTCCACGGCGAACCGGATGAACCTGGGCATGGAGGAGTCATAATCAAGCATCTCCGTCAGGGCTCCGTCCCGGGTCTGGACGAGGCGCCGCTCGCCCTTCGCTTCGAGCGTCTTCTCCTCGAAGGCCGGATAGAGGCCCCGCTGGATGGGGACTTCGGGCATGATCGAGAGGCCTTCGAGGCCCAAATGGCGCTCGACGTCCTCGTTCGTCCGGCAGTCCCCAGGCAGCCCCTGTCCGTGCCACACGGCGATCGTCTTGTCCCAATAGCCGAATTCCATGTTGGGGACACGATCGGGCTTCCCCCAGTGGAAAACCTCGTTGAACCTGTCTCTCGTGGTCATGAAACCGCCCCTCATCTTAACAAAAACCGGCCGGCCCGGCCATATTTCCGACTAAACTCACGGCAAGGGAATGAACCGGTCTGCGTCGTTGAAAACCTGCGTGCCGCTGTACTAGAATGGGGGCGGCGTTGAAGGAGGGTCGGATGGCCGCAAAGAAATCTCCTCTGGGAATTCTCCTGGTTCTGTCCCTGCTCCCCCTCGGCTTCGTGTCGTGCGCCCACCGTGGGCCATGCCCCGACATCATGGTCGAGAAAGGCGCGTCCTGGCACGAGATGGCCGCGGCCAAGGAACTGCGCCGCTATTTCTATCTCCGCACGGGCTTCCTTCCGTCGATGGGGAAGGTTGGTGCTCTCTCACAGGTCCAGCGCAACACCGTTCTCGTTGTCGAGAAGGACGCGTCCCTGCTCGGCGGCCTGGGCGACAAAGACGTTTTTCAAAAGATCGCCGGACTCGGCTCACAGGACTACCTGATCAAAACGGTCCCTCTCCCCGCCGGGAAGCTGGTCCTCGTCGCCGGCGGCAGCGGGCCGGCCGTCCTTTACGGCGCCTATCGGCTGGCCGGGAAGCTGGGCGTCCAGTTCTCCCTCGAGGGCGACATCCTCCCGGACAAGAAGCTGTCCGGCCTGGACCTCGACTTCGACGAGATCGGCCGGCCGCTCTTTCTCGTCCGCGGCCTCCAGCCCTTTCACGATTTTCCCGAAGGCCCGGACTGGTGGACGCTTGAGAATTACAAGACCGTCGTCGCCCAGCTCCCCAAGCTCCGCATGAATTTCCTCGGTTTCCACACCTACCCCGAGAATCCCGACAAGGAGAGGGGAGCGACCCCCAACGCCGAGCCCACGGTCTGGATCGGGCAGTCCGGAGACTTCGCCGGAGACGGAACGGTCAATTTCAGCTACCCCGCGAGCTACCAGAACACGCGCCGCGGGAACTGGGGCTATGAGGCCAAGAAAACGGGCGACTTCCATTTCGGGGCCAGCCTGCTCTTCGAGCGGGACGATTACGGGAACGACGTTATGGTAGGCTTCTGCCCCGAGCCGAAGACGCTCCGGGACTCGAACGAGGTCTTCGACCGCGCGGCCGCCGTTTTCCGCGACGCGTTCAGCTTGGCCCACAAGCTCGGCGTGAAGACCTGCGTGGGGACGGAAACGCCCCTGACTATCCCCGACCTCGTTCAGAAGCGGGTCCGGGACGCCGGGAGGAACCCTCTGGACCCGGCCGTCGTCAAGGACTTGTACAAAGGGATGTTCGCCAGGATCGCCCGGGCTTATCCCATCGACACGTACTGGTTCTGGACGTCGGAGGTTTGGACGTGGAGCGACGCCAAACCCGAGGCCGTCAAGGCCGTGAGCACGGACCTCGAGGCCGCCGTCGAGGCCTGGCGGGAGCTGCGGCCCCCGTTCGGCCTCGCGACCTGCGGCTGGGTGCTCGGGCCGCCCTCCGACCGGACGCTCTTCGACGACCTCCTGCCCAAGGACGTGACCATGAGCTGCATCAACCGGGATGTCGGCAAAGCCCCCGTGGACCCGGGCTTCGCGCGCATCTCGGGACGGTCGAAATGGGCCATTCCCTGGCTTGAAGACGATCCCTCCCTGACCTCTCCCCAGCTTTGGGTCGGGCGCATGCGGCGCGACGCCGCGGACGCCTTGCGCTACGGCTGCGACGGACTCATCGGCATCCACTGGCGGACGCGCCTCGTGTCGCCGAACATTTCGGCCCTGGCTCAGGCAGCCTGGGACCAGGCCTGGAATACGCTTCCGCGCAGCGTCGCCGAGGACGTCGGGCCGATCAGCGGCCAATATGTGTCGTTCCAGGAAGAGAAGGTCGCCGGCGCGGCACCGGGGGAGGAAGCCATTTATCAAACCATCCGCGACCGCGTCTTTGCCTATTATGTCCCGGTCCCGAACGGCCGCTACGCGGTGACGCTGAAGTTTGTCGAGGGCCAGGCCCGCGACAAGGGAGAGCGGGTCTTCGATGTCTTTCTCCAAGGGAAGAAAGTTATCGACGGCCTGGACATCTTCGCCCGGGTCGGGAGATTCAGGGCCCTCGACTTCACGTTCAGAAATGTCGAGGTCCTGAACGGCCGGCTGGCCGTCGATTTCGCCGACCGGATCTCTTACCCCGCGCTCGCCGGCCTCGTCATCGAAGGCAAGGATTTCAAGAAGAAAATCAACTGCGGCGGCCCCGCCTTCAAGGACTTCGAGGCGGACTGGCCGGAGACCGACCGGAATATGGCCTCGCTCGACTTCTACCGGGATTGGGCGGCGGGCGAGTTCGGCCCCGCGGCGGCCGACGGGATCGCCGCGGTCTTCGCCAGGATCGACGGCCGCCTTCCCGTCCCGGTGACCTGGATCGCCGGCCCTGGAAACGTCGTCCCAGACGGCCGCCCCTGGACTGAAGTGAAGGCCGGCTACGCGTTCGTTGACGAGTTGGAGGCCTTTGAGCCGAAGATCGAGGGCCGGGGCGAACGGGAGAGGTTCCGCTACTGGCTGTCGAATTTCGAATACATGCGGGAGGTTGCCCACCTCGACTGCCTCCTGGCGGAATTCAACCAGGCGATGGACAAAGTCAAGGCGGAGAAGGACCCCCAGGCGAAAGCCGACGTGGCCCGCGCGATTGCTCTCCCAGTCCGGATCGAAATGGCCGCGTCCCTAAAAAAGATTTTCGACGACCTCCTGGAGGCCGTGAGCACGACCGGCGGGTTCGGGACAATTGCTAACTGGGAGCAGCACATCCTGCCCGGCGCCTGGGAGGCGTCCGGGGCCGAACTCCATAAGATTCTCGGCGATGAGGCTGCGAGCGCGGCGTTTCTCTCCAAGGTCTATCTCGGGGCGCCCCGGATCATCGTCCCGGCCCCGCGGCCGAGCCTGGAAGAGGGCGAGAAGCTTAGCCTCAAAGTCATCATCCTCTCCAAGAGGCCGCCCGACTCGGCCCGCCTGCTCTGGCGCGCGCTCGGCAAAGGGCGGTTTGCCGCGGTGCCGCTCGAGAAGCTGAACCGGGGAGTCTACACGGTGACGGTCTCGCCCAACAACGCGGACATCGAATATTATATCCAGGCCCGGGCGGACGGCCAGGACGTCATCTACCCGGCGACGGCCCCCGAGACCAATCAAACGGTGATCGTTTATTGAGGACGCCGTGGCCCTCGCCAGGCGGAGTCCGGTCCTTTCGCTTTCCGGCGCCTGCTCGGCTCTCCCGCGGCACTGGAAAATAATTCCATTTTTCAGTAATCTATAGGTACCTTTCGGGCGAGAAGAGGCGCGGGAGTGGACGAAACCAAACCTTCTGTCGTGGTTTTGCCCCATCGCCTGCGCACCCGGGACATCCCGGCGGCTTTCGCGGAAATCCAGGGGCAGCTCAAGCGGGGGGCCGTAACCGTCGACTTCGGCGGAGTCGGGGAGTTCGATGCCTCCACGCTGGCTCTTTTGAGCTACCTCCGCCGGTGCGCCCCGGGTATCGCCGTGCGCAATGTCGGCGAGGGCCTGGAGAGCGCCTTCCGGGCCTTTCTCGGAGGCACGCCCCCGGCGGCCTGTGAAGTGCCGGTCCCGGGTTTCCCGACGCGGGTCCTGCATTCCCTCTCGGACAAGTTCATGGCGCATACGAGGAGCGTCGCCAAGTTCTTCGTCATGCTCTCCGACGCGATCTTCCACACCGCGTCCTACCTCAAGGATCGCCGCGGCGTTTACCCGGGGGAGACCTGGAACCAGCTGTTCTTCATGGGGTACAAGTCCTTTCCCATCACGAGCCTTCTGATTTTCCTCGTCGGCGTCACCATCGCCCTGACCTCCGCCGCCCAGCTCAAGCTCTACGGGGCCGATATCTACCTGGCCGACCTCATCGGCTTCGGCATGCTCCGGGAGCTCGTGCCGCTCATGACGGGCATCATCCTCGCCGGGAAGGTTGGCGCCGCCGTCGCGGCCGAACTTTCGACGATGATGGTGCTTGAAGAGGTCGACGCCCTCAAGACGATGGGGGTCGTCCCGGAGAGATTCCTCATGGTCCCCCGGCTCCTGGCCATCACGCTGGCCGTGCCCCTGCTCGTCGCAATCGCCGACGCCATCGGCATCGGCGCGGGCGTCGTCGTCGGCCGGATGTCCCTCGGGATCCTTCCCTCCTCGTTCATCCGGGAAATGCGCACAGCGGTCGGGCCGGGGGACTTCCTCATCGGTCTTGGCAAGACCCTTGTCTTCGGCTGGGCCGTGATCGTGGCCAGCGGCTACAAGGGCCTGACCGTCGGCCGGAGCCCGGGGGAGGTCGGGCGCGCGACGACGGAGTCCGTTGTCCTTTCGGTTTCCTTGATTATCTTCATCGACTGCATTTTCGCTCTCATCATCTATTAGCGCCATGGAGATCATCAGCGTTCGCCATCTCGCCGTCGGCTACGGGAACGTCAAGATCCTCGAGGGCCTGGATTTCGGCGTCCCGGCGGGGCGGATCACGGCCGTGGTCGGAGCCAGCGGCTGCGGCAAGTCCACTCTGCTCAAAACCCTGGCCGGGCTTCTCCCGCCCCTGGCCGGCGAGATCGTCTTCGGAACCGACCGCGTCGATTATGCGTCCGAGGCCTCCCTCGGGGCCCTCTACGACCGCATCGGCGTGCTCTATCAGGACGGAGCGCTGCTCAACAACCTGACGCTTTTCGAGAACATCGCCCTGCCCATCCGCATGAAGCTCCCGGAGATGCCCGGGGAGGTGCTCCGGGAGCTTGTCCACGACCGCCTGTCGCAAGTGGACCTGCTCGGGAGCGCCGGCAAGTATCCTTCCGAGCTCTCCGGCGGGATGCGCAAGCGGGGCGCCCTGGCGAGGGCCCTCGTCCAGGACCCGGAGGTCGTCCTCTGCGACGAGCCTTCGGGAGGGCTCGATCCCATCACCTCCGGGCACCTCGACGGGCTTCTCCTCGACCTCAAGAAGGCGTTCGGAACGACGTTCGTCGTCGTCACCCACGAGCTCCGGTCGATCCGGAGGATCGCCGATGAGGTTTTGGTCCTCCGCGACGGGCGTCTCCATTTCTCAGGGGACCTCGGGGAGATCATGGCCTCGGGAGACGAGTTCCTCCGGGCATTCTTTCTGAGGATGGCCGATCATGATGACGCATGAGCAAAAAACCCGGCTGGGGGTTTTTCTGGCGATCGCCACGGTCGTCTTCCTGGCCGTGCTGGGCTTCTTTCTCGTGCCGCAGCTCCGGGAAGCCGGTGATTCATACTACATCGATTTCCGGGGCACGTCGGTCAACGGCTTGCTCCTCGGTTCGGCCGTCCGGTACCAGGGGGTCGAGATCGGAAGGGTCACGGCCATCGAGGTCAATCTGAAAGCGACGAGCTCCGTTTTCGTCCACATCAAGATCCAGAAAGGGTTCCCGATCAAGACGGACACCGTCGCGGTCCTGAACAACGCCGGCATCACGGGCCTCAAGTTCGTCGACCTCCAGGGCGGGTCGCCTGGAGCGGAGCTCGTCAAGCCCAACGGCGTGATCCAGATGGGCCGCGGCCTGGAACAGCGGGCCGGCGACATCGTCACCAATATCGACACTGCGGTCAACAGCATCAATTCACTCCTGTCGCCGGAGAATCTCAAGCGGATCAACCGCGTCCTCGAAAAGGCCGAGAAGAGCTCCGAGATGATCTCCTCGGTCATCGAGGCCAAGCGGGCCAAGCTCGAGAGCTCCTTCGACAACGTCGAGAAGGCGACCAACGAGTTCGCTTCCGTGACGGAGAACCTCCGGAAGATCTCGGACAATGTCAGCGATATGAGCCAGAAGATCGTATCCCGCTCCTCGGCGGCCGTGGACAACATCGCCCAGCGCTTCTCGGACGCCGAGATGGGGCGGGCCATCAGGGATTTCCAGGCCTTCGCGGAGACGGCGTCGGAGAGCCTGAAAAAAATCGAGAAGAGCCTCCTGGCGCAGCAGGAGGAGCTCGGCCGGGCCCTCCGGAGCTTCGGGGCGACCCTCGACAACCTAGCACTCTTCACGCGCCAGATCTCCGAGGATCCGTCGGCCCTGATCCGGCTCCAAAAGGAAAAGAAGAAATGAAAAAAACAGCCCTGGCCGCCCTGGCCGTCTCCCTCATGAGCGGATGCCTGGCGATGTCGCCCGCCAAGAGGTATTTCCAGATCCGGAGCCTCGCCTCGCTCGAGCCTGCCTGTCCGAAGATCGAGCGGCGGCTCCTCGTCGAGCCGGCCGCGGTCGATTCCCCCTATCGCGACGTCCGTATCGTCTATCGCGTCTCGTCCTTCGAGTTCAGGTATTATCCCTACGAGTTCTGGGCGGAGAGGCCGGGGGACATGATCGGCGCCGCCATGGCCGATTTCCTGGTCCGGAAAAAAGCCTTTGCCGCTGTTGGCCTGGGGACGACGGGCGGGGAGCCCGAGCTGGTGCTCCGCTCCCGCGTGCAAGTCCTCGAGGAGATCGACGGCCCCGACGTCTGGCTGGCCCGGCTGGCGATGAGCCTGGAGTTCGTGGACGCGATGACGGGGGCGACGGTCCTCGCGTGGTCATTCGACAGAAAAGGCCCGATGCCGGCGAAATCGGTGGGCGAGTTCCCCGTGGCCTGCTCCAGGATCCTCGAGGAAGAGCTCTGGAAGGCGGAATGGGAGCTTGCCCGGACTCTCGGGAAGAAGGGGAGTTAGATGAAGAGCGTGCTCGCAGGCCGGCGGATCCGGCCGGGCGCTTATTCGCCGTGGCCTTTGAACAGGCCGCGGACGGCGTAGATCAAGGGCCCGAGGAAAGCATGGCGAGGGCGATCGCGAGCCAGAAGTCCTTTTTGGCCGCGACATTGATGATCCGTTCTTTTTTCCGGGCTCTCTCCTCTTCGGCCTTGAGCCTCGCGCATTCCTCCCGGGAACGTGCGGTCTTGCGGGCGATTTCGATCTTCTCGTCCGGGACGAACCGGGCCCCGGGCCCGGCCCGAGGGCCTTTCTGAGGGATCCTGCGTCTGCAGCG
>Ga0187770_10000140_pt1 | contig 33228 bp, 27 predicted proteins | sample 0116_SJ02_MP02_2_FD_133154 | JGI IMG/M metagenome (GOLD analysis project Ga0187770, IMG submission 133154) | Tropical peat soil microbial communities from peatlands in Department of Meta, Colombia - 0116_SJ02_MP02_20_MG | ecosystem: Environmental > Terrestrial > Soil > Wetlands > Peat | place...
ACCACTCTTAGGGATCTGTTACGCCCAACATTTTTCTTCCGTTAAAGGCTGGGCTCTGACTGTCTCGTTATGACCCGGGTCATAACTCCCGTTAAAACGACTTGTCATCCCCAGAGTCTCTGAAAACCTGTCTGTCACAGCAGCCAGAAGCATATTGTATCTGGCCCTGTCCCGGTCTCGTTCCTTGTCGAACGTCTGCCGTTCAGACCAACTCATTCAGGGGATGACTAGCGAGTACCTTGTTGAGCTTCTCGAAGCTGCTCACGGTCCCTACGTCGAACCAGTCCCGATCCAGAAAGAACGGGACCACTCTTTCTCGCCTCCTAAGGAGCACAGGGATGAAGTCTCGCATTAGGTCGGTTTTCCTAGGCCCGGCCATCCTCTTGACAAGAGCCATTGCTTTGGGTCCCAGGACCATCATTCCCGTGGTCACAGACAGAGGTAGTTCCGGCTTCTCGTGGAACGAAGTTATTCTCCGGCCCTTCACGCCCGCCACTCCCACAGGGAGCACGTAGCCCTTACCGAGGACGAGCGTAGCGTCTGCTTTTTCTCTTCTATGAACGCTCAGGAGGTGCGTAATGTCCAGGTCTGTGAGTATGTCGCCATAGTAGACCAAGAGCTGTTCACAGCGAGGTATTGCGCCATTAGCGAGTGCGTTTGATACAGCGTTCAAGCTGCCCAGAGCATCCTTACTGTCCTCGGAATAGGTGATCTCCATGCCGAACTCGCGGCCGCCCCCAAAGTATCGTTTCACTTCATCGGCCCTATACCCTGTCAGGAGGGCCACTCTGGTGATTCCATGGTGCTTCAATAGTCCAATGATGTATGCGAGGATGGGACGCTTCTTGGGACCCACGGGGATCATGGTCTTCTGGTAGTAGTCTGTTAGAGGCTTCAGCCGTTCGCCGCGCCCACCACACAGGACTGCAGCGCAAGCGGAAGGCTCCATGCGCCGGCACCTGTGGGTTCCTTACTTATTCGTTCAATTCGCGCCGCGTCGAGGGCATATGGTAAGAGAGCCTTTGCCACGCCCTTCAAACGGACGACGGGTCGATGGAGAGGGGGTAGTCCACGTCGGGCCGCGCATTGGTTTGGTGAATCATCAGACCCCTTTGCTAAGCGAAACTGCCTGGCAGACTGACATTATGTATTTTGGAACCATATTCATGATGTGCAAGGCTTAGCTATCTCCTAGCACCTTGTGTTCACGATCACCCCTTGGAGAGCCAGGAGCTTAGCGAACTCGACAAGAACTTTAGGTTGTTCATACGGTCTCACCTGAGCGAAAAGGAACCCGAGGACTATGACCTCGTCTGGCAGTGGGAGAAGTTCCTCTTCGACAAGGGTAAGGGAGATCATCAATCCCGCAGGACCTGAATCGGCCGCTCCCAGCCTCCAGCACGAAGTGCACAATCTGGTTGCTCTGGGGTTGTTTCCTGTCCTATTGTACCCTTGCTCCGCAACTGCACAAAGGGTAGGGCGGGGATTGGAGCTTGTTACTCAGGGGCCTATGGGTTCGGACGGAGTCTGATTCCTGCCCTTTCGACTGGCGGCTCGGCGCCGCTCACAAAGGTGCGGTCTTCTTCCGTCGAAAAAACTACGGACCCCCAGGATCCCCACCTCACCTGCATAGACCTGTGCTCAGCATGGGGCCGGTCTGTCAGCAACACGCCCTCGTACTTGGCACAGGCACACCCCTCGACCTGACAGTTGGTAGGAGGGCAGAGGTAGCAGGGCGAGTTCCCCCCCTGGGGCCTGTGGAAGACGAGATAATGGTTGCAAGATATACAGACATGCATGTTAGAGTGACTTCTCCATATCCATGAGACCCGTCCCAGAAATGGCCCAGAAGTCCTTTGTTGCCGATTGGTCCGTCGCGGCCAGGGGAGCATGTGGAATTGACCATCCAGCGTGCTAGGTGCAGACAGGGTTCCATCGTGCTTGACGATCACCTTATTGGATGAGAAGGGACTGTGAACCAATTGGCCCGCATGGAGGCGGACGTCGACCCCAATTGCCGGTATCCCTAATCAACGCGCCGATGGGTTTGTGAAAATGTAATAAATCGTAATACTTTCTGATTGTCGACCGAGTCCGATTGAAGTCCAGGACTGAGCAGAAGTATAGCTACACCTTCCGCCTGAGGGCCGAGGACCCGACCTCGCTCGATTCTTGCGCCAGCCGGGACGAGATCCAGCTGTTTGTCAACACCTCTCTGGGAATGCTAACGGGAGGGTGCGAACTCTGCAAGTACGCCCATTACAACAATTCACCCGCAATGTTCTGCGAGAAGAAGAAGTTCCCGATAAACTGGGGGAGCCCCAGGTGCGAGGAATTTGTTCGAGCGTCGGCACCGGCCCTAGAGTTGACCCGGTAAGCCCTCTGCCGGGGGCTCTATTCAGATTCCTTCCGCTTGATTACTCTTACGACCCTAATGTATGGAATCATTACCGTCTGTTGGTCCAGTGGGCCATCAACGTCTTGACCCAGCTCGTAAAGTGGATCGAATCGCAGAAAGGCCGGGTTCTCCGTGTCCACCACGTTAGCATAGTAGTAGTGGGAGTAGTCCGTCCCGTCGTCGATCTCGATTTCATAGCTGAATTCCTTCCGCAGGGCGCTTCTTTCCGCCATGGTTAACGGAGCGCCTGCTAGGGCTAATAGTGTTGCGTTGCGGTATCGAGGAATCCGGCGATGGATTAGGAATACCCCTTCCTATAGATGAGTAACAGCTATCGTAAACAAGGATTATATCCCGACCTTTCACGGACTGGGCTCATCTGGGGAGTTCTGGGGTAGATAGAAACGATTCGAAAGCCATTTGAGGATTCCGACAAGCCGTGTCAATGCCCCTGCCATCAAGAAGGACTGGAATGTCATTCTTGCTATGTGGCTGACTGCCGGACGCTCAGGTTGCAGGCTGAAATCAAGAGGCTCGTTTCGTCAGGTTAAGCTCTCCCCAAAAGCTTCACGCGGGGATAGGCGCTTCCCAAACTATTCCGATGTAGCACGTGCAATCGCACCCCTTGACCTGGCACCGCTCTCTTAGCCTCAGCCCGTTAGACGAGCCCTCGGCCTCCCCTGTCGAATGTGCCTCCAGGTGGTGGTGACATGAAGCGCAAGTGGGGACACCCCCCTGTTGGGTCATCGGGCGAAATTGGCGCCAATGACATTAAGCAATTATGGAACATGGATACAGTTCCTAGTTCCACCTTTCCTGGTGACGGGAAGAACTGACCGCCTGTGTTCGGAGAGATTCAGTTGGGGGGTACGCTACCCTTTGGCACGCCCATCGCCTTTTCGACGTCTCTGTTTTCGATCTCTTCGGGTTTCAGGGCGAAGCTCCCGTTCGGCCCGGTCATTATGACTACGCTGTGTGCCCGGATGATCGGCCAGAGCACGTCGAGGTTCCCTGAGTTGTACATTTTAACAAGGTTGTACCCGCAGAGGCCAAAGGCAGGGAAGGAGAACTTCGTGTGCAGGGCCCTCTCGTACGTGACTAGCTCGTCGACAAGACGGTGATCAAAGAAACATGACATCTCTGCCGCCGCTCTCAGGCCGTATCCACGGAAGGAGTAATCATATGCCAAATCTGAGAAGCCTTTGATAATTCTCTGCGTATCGACCTTGCCGTTGACGATGTAGACCTCGTCGTGGTTCTTCACCGCGAGCGTGCCCTCCTTTTCACGTTCTTCGACGTCAAGGCCAAACTTTTTCATTGCAGTCTCAGCCTCTCTGGGAGTTTCGTCCGAGCACACGTAGACAAGCCCGTCGTACATTCCCCCGAGCTTCAGGTGAGAGAAAAGTACGTCCTCCTTCCGCTCCTCAGAGTCATAGACTGCAATGCCATGGGTGCCGGGTGGGAGCCCGTCCAGCTTCTTCCACACGTCGGGCGAAATCATGCCCCCTAAAGTGTTAGGGAAATACTTGGGCACTTTGGGCGTTTTCCAAGAGCGGAGTCAACCCTCCTACGCCGAACCTAAAAGCGGAACCCACCCCAGCCGTGCCACAGGGCGCTGGATGTTATTGGGCAGTCCCTGAGAAGATTGCTTCGCCACCGTCTGCCAGGAGTATCATTCCCGTGACCTGCGAGCCCGCGACAGCAGCTCCCCCTACGGATGCCTGGCAGTAGGTGGTCGCGGACCCCTCCGAAATTAGTTGTTGCGGGGCGCCCGGGCTGCTCGCGCTGCCGAGTGTCGGGCCTGTATTCCCCTTGTAGGTCTGGTTTCCATAGTTCAGGCTGCAGTTGCCAGTTGTGGCTGTCCCTAGGCTCCCGGAGTTCGTGAGCGTGACCTCGCAGTACTCGTGGGACCCACTCCACTGGCACGATGTGACGCTTGCCGAGATCTGCACGAAACCTGTGCTCGTAGAGATTGGCCCTGGAATCGTGATGACTACGATGCTGGTCTTGGTCCAGATGGACGTGTAAGTCCGCGGGGACAGAACGTCATAGGTGTAGTTGAGAGTGAACACCAACCCTGCGCCTATGGCTAGGCCTATCACCAGGAGAGCCAGCCCAACCGATCTCCCTGATGCCCCCTTCTTCATTCAGCCATCATCCGTCCTAGGTCGATATAAAGAGGCCATCCGAAACTAGGCCCGATTCAGCCGCGCAGGGAGAACGGGGTCTTGACTAAATCAACCCAAAGGACCGGAGCAGTGCGATGGCAGTCACTGCCCAGGAGACGGCCACCACGGCCGTCCAAAGCACTATCTTTCGGGTCCTGTTCCTCTCCTTCTCCGCCTCCAGTATGGACCACGGCACCGAGCCGCCGGGGAACGGGTCCTTGCGCAACTCGTCCGGGACGGGTCCTACGTTGTCGAGGGGTGACCCGCTAGGTATCAGCGTGAGGGTCGCTGTTGCTGCTTCTCCCTCTTTCGTCTTGACGGTCCCCGGAGAGCGGAGATGAATTATCGTGCTAAGGAGCAAAGTCCCAGTCTGCCCTAGGAACTCGAGCAGTCCCCATAGTCTTTCGCCGCTCCTCCTTACCATCCTACCACCTTCTTTGAACATCTGAGGCCCGTAAACGTCCGAACTGATTAAGGGATTATGGATTCCCTATTCAGGTCGACCCTACACTCTAGCCCTGACACGAAAATCTTGCGGCAATGCGCCGCTTGTCTCGAGATGCATCTGATAACCAGATTGGCGCTCTACAATGCTTACCTATAACCTCCTCCAACGACCTACGTGACAGAAAGTGGAAACGACTAAGAGGTCTGGAACGTTCGGCCGGTCGTGCCGGGTGTGCAAGCTCTACTTCTTGACGAGCGATCCCACCACCTACACCTGCCCATGGTGCCTGAAGGGGGAGAAGGGAGCTGTTCCTGGGGATGTTGATTATGTGCCGGGAAGCATCACACGTGATACTCAGATGCTTGTTCAGGAGGAAGTGTAATCGTCAATATGGAAAAAGTACCCATCCTGCTACTCCCAAAACGGAAACAAGACTTTAATCAATTTTGGAGGAGTGACTGAACTATGCCAGAAATGTCGCGCTGCTGGGTCTGCCACAGGGCCCTGGAAGAGATTACAGCGGCAGTAGACACCGAGACCCAGGAGGAAAGAGAGCTGAAGAAACAGTTGTCTCAAGTCTCCTGGACAAAGACGAAGTTCATAGAGTCCGCGGATCTGTGGAGAAAGACTCTGCCGAGAGACTTCAAGGACATGGACTTCCAGTTCATAGCATCAAACGCAACCCAGTTCAGCTCCATCAAGGGCCTCGCCGAAGTCCTAGACGCGAAGAAACTCATGGTGGACTGGCTCTCGGACGCGTCCTCGAGGTTGAGGAAAGGAGGGGAAGACATGCATGGTCTTCCGGAGCTTGCTCCTCTCGAGAAATCTGACGGCGAGTCCCTCGTCAAAACCCTCGACCAGTTCGAGGCCAGGTCGCGCAGGACGATTCAGCCCGACGCACACAGGGAGGGATACGCCTCCGCGTTCGATGGCCTTAAGCTCTTCGAAGGGTTGGAGTTCCTGATAGCCCAGGGGGTCCTGTACTATGACGTTCGCACTCAGCTACTCAACTTCGCGATGGCGAGGGCCGTGGCGAAGAAGCCAAAGACGAGCATGAGGATGATCCAGGCGAACGGGTATCCTCCGGTCCAGGTCTGCAGCGTCTGCGAGACGCTCATGGTGGGGTTGAGAGCCCCCGAGCGCAGGATGGCAGAACCGGTGGCTACACCCGAGGCCGCAGAAGCGCCTTCGAAGCTAGCCGAGGAGCCTGTTGAGAAGGCCGCCGAGCCAGAGATGGTTGCCGTGCCGGCGGTGGCAGCCATCACCGAATCCGAAGGGGTGTCGCCGGCCGTCGCCGAGATAATGAACAAGATAGGTCCCGCAACCAAGGAAGCGCCAAAGACTCGCGGCCTCCACGAGCACAGGGCGACGGAGGAGTGGGACGAAGTGGTCAAGAGGCAGGCGCAAGAAAAGTAGGGACCAGAAATGGCGCCCAATAAGGCAAGCAAATGCTGGCTCTGCGGAAGGTCTTCTGACGAAGTAAGCGCGTCCGTCGGCAGAATCCCCCAGGAGACGGAGCTCGATAGGAGGTTTGCAAGGATGACTGACCTGATGGGTAAGTTCAACAGGGCCTCCTCCGACTGGGGAAACTTTGTTCCCGACCAATTCAAGACCTTTGACTTTGATTTCGTCCTGGGCAATCAGGCCCAATTCAAGGCGATGAGGTTCCTGCCTGAGGTCGAGGATTCAAAGAAGTCAATCGTGATCCCCATGAAGGTAGCGCTGGGGAACGTCAGAAACGGAATTGAAGCATCAATCGGGGGTGTCAAGATCGGTCCAAACGACAAGACAAAGAAGGATGTTTTCCTGAAGGAAATCGGGGACTTCGAGAGAAGGACGGGCCGGAACCTAAACGGGTCCGGAGGCAACTCGAAGCCAAACGGCTTCGATGGGTTAAGGATCGGGCAGGGCCTGGCGTTCATGAGGGAGGTGGGCATGCTCTACTTCTCGGTCCAGGAGAAGCTCCTGGAGGCAGAGAAGGATGACGAGATGAGCAAACGGCCAGTTTTCGCCGTTTCCATAGCGAAGGTTGACGGCCTTCCTGGCGAAATCCCCATCTGTACGGTGTGCCAGAACCTGGTCACCTGCCTTGTCCCTGCATAAGGACATTTCAAAGCGAAAGGCTCAAAACACTTGGGTTTCGGCCAAAATCCGCTATAATCCCCCATGGATGAAGAGGACCCTATGAGTAGCGGGCAGGGACGAAAGCCGAATGCAGAGGGTTACGAGTACTCGTGGTTCCTCCCTGCGGGGGGGCACAACGGTTCGGCTGTCGCACACGTGACCTCATTCGAGGCGGAGGCCGCCGCGAGAAAGGCTGAGAACAGCGAAGTGGAGGCCATGGAGGCACAGACAGAACGATGGCGGCACTCGGGCGAAAAGAATGGTACCCCACAGAGCAAATCCTTAGGCCCGAACCAAGCGGGGGTCAGAATCATCGGCATGGTGGGGTGGAGCGCTGTTGCAGGATCCGGGGCCATCCTCCTGATTTCTAGAGCGGGCCAATTCCCATCACTCCAGGTGGGGATTTTGGCGGCCGTGTGGCTGGGAGTCTCCACAGCCATCTGGTTCGTCCCGGGAATCCTTTCGCGCGTGAAAGCAGACAAAGCATAGGCGTACGTGCCAGAGCCTCAGTGGGGCGGGGCAAGGGGATACCTTGCTATCATGACATTCGTGGACCGGCGTGTGTGTATCATTAGACGCCGTTATTCCATATTATGACTACGAATCGCGTCAAATCTCTTATATAGAAAATCTAGGGAGTCCCGCCTCGGCACCCCCCATGAACAGTAGCGAATCTACTGCACCCAATACCTTTGCCCAGAAGATAAAGCAACACATCAAGCGCGCAATGCTCACCGCCAAGAGGGGGGGAGCATGGTTCTCCCTTGACAGGAAGGAGAAGTCCATTCTGTACCTGTCAGTCCGGCTCCAGCTGAAGTTCGAAAGCCTGGACCTCCTCCGCTCTCTCGCTTCGATCCTGAAGAAGCTGGAAGAGCGCGGGGAATCTCTGTACGCATGTCTCCAGCGCGGGTCTAGGCTCGCCTGGATATTCTCGGAGTTCGCAGTCTCCTGCGGAAACGCGGCGGCAAAGGGGTGGCGAAACGATCGCGCATACGCGATCTTTCTGGGTGCGATGTCTTCGACGAGTGGGGTGTTCGCTGCCTGACAGTAGGGCGATGGCATCCGAGCCGGGAACTCGCTTGAAGGCAGTCCTTCTCGTCGGGGGGGCCGGAACGAGACTCCGCCCGCTCACCTACGTAGTACCGAAATGCCTCCTGCCGGTGGGGGGTAAGCCCCTCCTGGAGAGGACGATGAGGTATCTCGAGGGGTACAAAATCACGGAATTCGTGCTCTGCGTAGCCTACCTCAAGAAGCAGATCATGGATGCCTTCGGGGACGGCTCCGGGCTAGGGTTAAGAATCGAGTACGCCGAAGCAGACGTCCCACTCGGCACCGCTGGGCAGCTGAAGACAGCCGCTGGAATGCTTGGCGAGACGTTTCTCGCGATGAACGGCGACATCGTCACCAATCTCAACGTCAGCAAGATGGTGGCAATTCATAGGAAGGTGGGAGGGGTCGCGACCATTGCCCTGAAGGAGTTCGGGGTTAGGATCCCGTACGGGCACATCGTGGTCGACGGGGAAGGGAAGGTAACAGCATTCGAGGAGAAACCCACTCTCAGCTACATGGCGAACGCAGGGGTGTACGTAATGGAGCCGGAGGTCCTCGACGAAATCCCCTCCGGAAAGGCCACCAGCCTGGAGACAGAGACCTTCCCCCGGCTGATTTCGAAAGGGAAGACGATCAGTTCCTACTTCGAGTCTGCCTACTGGGCGGACGTAGGGTCGATGGCCGACTTCGAGAGGGTAAACAACGAGGCGCTGACAGACCCTTCCATCATGATCCCGGGGAACCCGTCGATTGATTAGGCAGGCGGCCGTGGCGGGACTCTCCCTCATTCCCCTGGTAATCTCAATACCGGTTTCATACGCCGCATGGCTTGCCTTTCCCTCCCTCGAGGCTTGGCACATGGTGGTCACGGGGCTCGTATGGGTGGCATCGTTCGCCGCAGGGACCCAGCTCTTCTGGAAGGCAGTGGAAGCATTATCACCGAAGCAGTAGGCATCGAGGTAGCGGCGCCCGCGGCCGCCGCCGTTGCTATGGTCACAGCCTACTCCATGGCGAGGTTCGAAAGCCGCGCCTTCCCGTCCCTGGGGATCTCGGGAGTGGACATTCACAAGGTCGACCGCCCTGTAAGGGCTGAGATGGGGGGGCTGGCGGTGCTCGTTGCCATGGCTGCAGCTTCATCCCTCTACTTCGGCCTCGAATACGGCGAGGACGGCGGAGCCGTCCTCTTCGCAGCCGTAGCCGCCACCGTGGCTCTCACGGGGCTCATCGGTGTAGCGGACGACATGCTGGAGATCAGCCAGAAGGTGAAGCCCTTCCTCATTGTTGTCGCATCCATTCCCCTGATGCTCTACCTTTCACAGAGGGCGTTCATCTACATCCCGCTACTCGGGAGCGTGCACCTCGGCCTCCTATATCCTTTGGTTGCGGTCCCACTCGCAATCACTACATCAGCCAATTTCTCAAACCTTCTCGCAGGGTTCAATGGGCTGGAGGCGGGGTGCGCCGCCATTTCCCTTGGGACAATGTCAGTCCTCTGCGATTATTTCGGGCACCCTACCGTTGCGGTCCTTGGAATGATCATGACTTTCGCCTACGTCGGGTTCCTGGTCCTGAACTGGTACCCCGCAAAGATATTTCCTGGTGACTCAGGGACCCTGATGGCAGGCGCTGCTCTCGCGGCGATGGGGTTGGCTTCGGGCCTGGAATTCGAAGCCATTGTCCTCAGCATCCCTGCAGCAATGGACTTCGGACTCAAGATGATGTACAGAAGACCGTTCAAGCAAAGGCACGTACTTGGAAACACGAAGGTCAGGGCGGACGGGACCCTCGACCCTGCCCCCTATCCGGCCTTTGTTCATGCCTTCATGAAAGTCTCTCCCATAGACGAGCGGGGACTCGTCCTCTCGGTCCTCGCCAGCGAAGCGCTGTTTGCCGTCGCCGCCGCCGTAATTGCGGTGTCCTTCCTTTGAGCACCCGTTCGCCGGGAGCAGCTCCTCCACAGGAGCCGGCCAAGGTCAAGAAGATATGGGTGGCGATGAGCACCCCCTTCCAGGCCAACTTCTTTGCACCACTGATCAACGAGCTGAAGAACGAGTTCGAGTTCATCGTAACGGCAAGGGAGCACGACAACATAACGAACATCCTAAAGGCGAAAGGGATCGATTTCGTTCAGGTAGGGAAGCACGGTGGAAGAGAGCTCGCCAACAAGCTTGACGCCTATGCCGAAGGGATCAAGGCGATGCTCCCCATCGTTGTCAGGGAGAAGCCCGACCTCCTTCTGACGGAGCGATGGCCCGAAGCTGTGAGGGTAGCCTTCGGGCTCAACATCCCTTCATGGACGATCTTCTACGACGAGAGGGGGTCGCATGTCAACCAGATGGTCTTCCCACTCGCTAGCAGGGTCTATGTGCCTCGGTTCTACACCTTCCAAGAGCTCTACTCCAACGGCGTGACCGACCCGGACAAGCTCGCCTGGTTCAATGGATTCCACACTGGATATCTGAAGGGAACCGTCCCGTCGGCCCAGAATCCATACAAAGAACTCGGCCTCAGTTCACCCCTGGTCTTCGTCAGGCCGGAGCCTGAGTTCGCATCATTCTTCCCCAACCACGAACCGATACTGGAGAGGGCCGTCGAGAAGGTAGTCCACCAGGGGCTAGCGACAGTGGTGGTGGAGCCTAGGACGGAGTCTCAGAAGAAGAGGTACTCGAAAATGGGGGTGAAAGTCCTCGAGTCGTCGATGGTGGAGTCTCCGGTGGCCCACGCCGACGTGGCCCTGGGGGCGGCGGAAACGATGCTCATGGAGGCCTTCATCATGGGCAAGCCCGCGGTGAGCGCAATTTACTGGGAGGCGTCGAAGCCCGTAGAGGAGCTCCATAGGTACATCCCCCACACCACGGACCCGAGGAGGATAGTCGGGTACGTAGAAGAGTATCTCGATGCTGACAACCAGAAGGCATTCAGCGAAAAGGTCTCACTCTTGGTGAAGAACATGGACAACCCGGCCGAGATGATGGTCAAGGACATCAGGAGACTGAACTCCCCGACGCGCGTACAGTCTGCCCTGAAGAGAAGGTCGAGGCTCGAGATCAACCTGGACATAATCCAAGCAGCATCGCTAAGACCCCTCCGTCCCACGCAGATCATGAAAGAGGCGAACATCTCCTACACGGAACTTCGGGAGATCATCCAGAGCCTCGAAGAGAGGAATCTGCTCAGGGCTGAGAACAACATAAGCGGCAAATACTACCAGGCTACCGTAGACGGGCTGAAGCTCCTGGAGGACTACAAGTCACTCAGGTCGAGGTTATCCCTGGACTAAAGGGCGAAGAATGGGCGTGCAGGCGAGCTCCCTCTTTGCAGAGGGTGCTCAGGTTGGCACCCCCCCACACACCCGAACCAGACACAACGAGGCACGTAATAAAAGGTATATGAATCCAGAAACCATTTTGATGATAGTAGAATTCTTTCTGGTACTTCGAGCCGTTCAAAACTAGAGGAGAATCCCAGACGAACCTGAAGAGAGACGTGAAAATCCTCGCCCTGAGGACGATTTCTGCTCCCCCCGGCTCCAGCGCCGCGATGGCCCGACCGATTCTGAGGCTAATCCGTCAGGGTTATGGTCCCATATCCAGGCAGGGAGGGACCCCGCCGCAAGTTTGCGTCTCGGTCGACTTCGACGTCACCATCCCATCAAGGTTCGACGACAATAGGAAAGGCACCCAGGCGCTCCTCGAACTAGCGGGGAGGTACGCCGTCCCAATATCGTGGGCTGTCTGCGGAAAATCCGCCGAGGCTGACATGAAATCCTATTCCTCCATTGCGGACTCCAAAAGGGATGAGATAGGTGTCCACACCTACTCTCACATCGACGCCACGCTCGCCTCCCCCGCGGAGTTCAGGTATGACATAGAGCGGTGTCTACGGGTCCTGGGGTTGGAGTCCCCTCGGACCTTTGTTTTCCCCTGGAACAAAGAAGCGCACTTCGAAGTGGTCAGAGAGTTAGGATTCCGGGTCTTCCGGGGGAAGGACAGGGCCATCGGCGCTCCTGTCCAAAAGGGAGGGCTCTGGAATGTTAGACCAGTGTACTACGTTGATCAGAAATCCATTGACGCAGATGCTCTAATGAAGAAGTACCTCGATGTCTGCGTCGCTCTATCGAGCCCCTTCCACCTCTGGACTCATCCTTGGAGCCTTGTGTCCAAGGGCAGGACGGAGCCCATGATGCGAACCTTGGAGTCGCTTTTCGCATACGTGGCGGACAAGAGGGAAAGGAGGGAGCTGACTACCCTAACCCTTGGCGAAATGGCAACCGCGCTCGACTCCGAGAACAACCCTCGGACCATGGTAACGCCTTCGCCTGCGACCAATTGAAGATCGCACAGGTCAACTCCTACTTCCACCCCTTCATGATCGGGGGAGCGGAGTGGTACGTGTACAACATGTCCAAGGAGCTTGTAAGAGCCGGGAACGACGTGACTGTCTTCACCGCCGACCATTATGGAGGCAGAAAAGCCCCTCGAGAAGAGACATTGGATGGGATTAGGGTCAAGAGGTTCCCCCTGAAGCTCGACCTTAGTTACAGAATGAAGCTCTGGTCCGGCCTCGAGAACGCGCTCGAGGCTGAATCATTTGACATCATACACACCTATGACTACGCCCAGACTCACAGCCTCGATGCCCTTCACGCAGGAAGGTCAACTCACGCAGGGACTGCCCTGACGATATTCGACGTCCACACGTCCATCCCTCGAAGCTGGTACAAGCGGATTCCCATGAAGTACCTCGACGGATACTTCGCGAGACGCACCTTTCCGATAGCGACAAGGATTCTCGTTCGAGCGCCGGACCTCGTAGATGGGCTTCCGGGCATCGCGAAGTGGGAGGCAAAAGTGAGGGTCTCGCCGTCGGGGGTCCGGCCGGAATCGTTTTCAAAATTTGACGGTGAGGAGTTCCGCCGCAGGCATGCCATAGAAGGCGCCCCCGTCGTCCTATTTCTCGGCAGGCTCAATCCATTGAAGGGGCCTCAATTCATAATCGAGGTTGCTCCACTTTTGTTGAAGGAGTTCCCCGGCATCGCTTTCGTTTTCGTGGGCCCGGAGCAGGCGGGTTACAAGTCCCGTCTCCTCGGTCGGGCCAGGGAGCTGGGAATCTCAGACCACGTCTACTTCACGGGGATGATAAGCGACTTCGATGAGAAGATGCAGGCATACTCGTCCTGTGATGTCTTCTGCCTCCCGACGGGCTACGAGGGGACGAGCCAGGCAATATTCGAAGCCATGACCCAGGGGAAGCCGATAGTCTCCACTAGGACTGGTGGGATTCCATACCAGATTGAAGACGGAAAGGAGGGGTTTCTGGTGGAGTACGGGGACACTCGGTCCCTTGAGGAGAAGATCGCTCTTCTACTGAGGGACCCTTCGATCGCGAAGGACCTAGGCTCAAGGGCGCGGACCAGGGCGTTGGGCTTCCAATACCCCGAGCTCGCCCAGGGGCTCACCTCAATCTACAGGGAGATACTCCAGACGGTTGGAAATTAACCACAAGAAAATCCTGGTAACGGGTGGGGCGGGGTTCATCGGCTCCCACCTCTGTGAGGGGCTGATGAAGCTCGGAGCCAGGATCACGGTCCTGGACAACTTCGACGACTTCTACTCGGGGAAGGACAGGAATATCGAACCTCTTCTCTCAGACAAGAGGTTCAGGCTGGTGCGAGGGTCCATCCTTGACCTCGACCTCCTCACGCCGCTGATCGGGGACGCCGAAGCGGTGGTTCATCTTGCCGCCCAGGCCGGGATTAGATATTGCAACGAGAAACCCTTCAAGGCAAATGAGGTGAACGCGACTGGAACCCTTAACGTGGTGGAGCTCTGCCACAGGCAAGGGGTCGGCAAGCTCGTGTACGCCTCTTCCTCATCGGTATTCGGGGACCCGGTCCGGAGTCCCATGGATGAGCTTCACCCCACGAACCCAAACAATCCCTACGGGGCGAGCAAGCTCGCAGGCGAGAAATACTGCACTTCGTTCGCGAACGCCTACGGTATGGACATCACCTGTCTCAGGTACTTCTCGGTTTACGGGCCCAGGGGGCGTCCTGACCAGGTCCTCTACTCCTTCGCACGGAAGGCCGCAGGGGGGGAACCACCTGTCATCTACGGAGATGGGAGCTATTCCAGGGATTTCACATACATCGCCGATGTGGTCTCCGCGACAATCCTGTCCCTGTACACCGACTCGGAGGGAGCCAGGGTGCTCAACATAGGGTATGGGAAAGACTTCAAGATGATTGACGTTGCCCGCAGAATCATCGGCCACTACGGAGGGGAGTATGAGCCGAAGTTCGTCCAGCAGTACTCGGGGGATTTCTCCAGGACCCTCTGCGACAACGAACTGGCAAGGAGAACCCTCGGGTGGAGGCCGGAAATGAAATTCGAAGATGGCCTTGACCTCTTCCTTGATTGGTTCGATAAGAACCGCCTCGCCCTGGAGGCCGAAAGGCGCCCCGCCCCGACCCAGGTGAAGTAGAGCGAAGCCCGTCCTCCTGGCGTGTGTTCTCCTGGCTGTTCTCTTCGTCTCCCTCGAGGGTTCCCACGTCACGAATGCGTACTACCAGTACCAGGTCACACTTTCGTACCAGGTGTTGGGCGGAGGTAACAGCCACCCCCCAACCCTGCAGTACACCCTGGAAGGGCAGACCTACACGAAGCCACTGAAGAATGACTCAACGTACACGGTCGACGGAGGCACCTATTGGAGCGTCTCGAGCTTCCTTCCGGGAGGCAACTCCACGCAGCGTTGGACTCTTTCGGGATCCAATGACGGAAACGAGGCGGGTGATAGAGTACTCACTTACTACAGGCAGGAAAACGTCACCTTCTCTTACACCTGGGTCGGGAACGGGCAAATCTTCCCGCTAAACAAGGTCAACTACACCTCGTTCGGGATAACATACTTGCAGTACCCGGTCTTCTCAGCCTGGGCGGACTATGGCAGCCCATACTCCTACGGGAACAAATCGAACAACAACCTCCCGCCCGACAGTCGTTGGTTCGTGGTAGGAAGGAACGGCACAATAGGAGCCCCCGGCACGATTGCCGCGAGTTACTTCGAGCAGTACCTGATGAACTTCGGGGTCAGTGCCTCCGGACCCGACGGCTTCAAATCCACTACGCTGACCGAGTCATACGGCGGCGCGCTCGTCAATCACACCCTCACGACCACGGGGGGGACATTCTGGGTCGATTACAACTCGACCTTTTCGCTGCAGCAGACAATCAATCCTCTCGGGGCAGACTACAGGTGGTCCCTGAGCGCTCTCAACGATTCGTTCGCCTACTCAGCCGGCGATGTACAGGCCCAGTACACAGAGCAGTTCCCCCTGACCGTTCAGATCGGAGTCAGTGGGGGGGCAGAGCCATCTCCACCGGAAATAACGGCCATGGCAGACCGCCAGAATACTACGTCACAGCTCGCTTCCGGCACCACGGTGACCTGGGTCGACGCCGGGTCAGGATACCAGGTCACCAATCCACTCCTGGGTTCGAGCCCCAACGAAAGATGGTTTACTCCTTCCAGTGTGGAGGGGGTCGCAAACGGGCCCTCAAGTCTCGACCTGGAGTACTACCACCAGATTCTCGTCCCGCTCGACTACGCAGTTGTGGGTGGGGGATCCGTCCCGCCCTTCAACGCTACCTACACGACCTTCGGATCAGCCGTGTCGGTTCCGGTCACTACAGCTCCGAGCAACCTCTGGGTGGACTTCGGAACATCACTGGGGGTCCCCGGGGGCTTCGCGGGGAGCTCCCAATTCGAAAGATGGAACCTAGGGAACCCTCCTTCCACTCCACTCGCCACGCCCGGGGCGCTGACCCTGGCCTATTACCATCAGTTCTACGTCCCCTTCGTCTACACTGTTTCGGGTCAAGGGAGTCCCCCGTCCCCTATTCTGACTGGTTCCGAGTTCGGGGCCCAGTATTCCTGGCCTTTGTCTTCAGGGACCTCCACCTGGCTCGACGGTGATTCATCATGGAGCGTAACGGGAATATTGCAGAGCGCCGTCCCGGATGAGAGGTGGGAGGGGTCAGGAACCCTTAACGGAACCGTGAATTCCGGGACCCTCATAGTAGTGGCGTACCAGGACGAGTACTACGTCTCGGTCGGCTCGAATCCAGTGGGAGGGGGCACCCTGTCAGGAGGAGGGTGGGTGAAGGCAGGGCAAGCAGTAGGTATCGCAACCACCCCGAGTCAGGGTTTCGCCTTCGCCGGGTGGCTCGGTTCGGGAGCGGGATCCTATTCGGGGCGAAGCGAGAACTATTCGGTCACAGTTTCGGCACCTCTGCAAGAGGTAGCTCAGTACTACGTAGCCCTCCTCGTTCAAGTCTCAGGAAGGGGGAGTGTGTCTGTGATGATCGGATCTAGCACATATACCATAGGGAACCAGTTGACCTTGTACTTGCCTCCCGGGACCAATGTCACCCTCGTCGCCAACCCCGGGCTCCTAGAGACCTTCTCAGGCTGGCAGGGCATCCCAGCAGGGAGTACGAAAGCCGTGGCCTTCAGCGTCGAGACACCCCTGGGTATAGGCGCCCCCTTCACCATCGATCTGGTCGAGGCCTTGGGAGTAGTCACCCTCTACGCCGGGATTGCAGCATTTGTCATCATCTATCTCGTGTGGAACAGACGGCCGAACCGAATAATGAACAGAGTGAGGTCAAGTGTCTAGTAGTTCCCCTGGGGACACGGCCAGGAACATGGCTTCGACCGGAATGAGCGCACTCCGGACGAGCAGCTCCCGGATCCTCGGCGTCGTTCTGGTAATCACGAGCGCCCTGCTTTTTCTCGTCGCTTACATCACGGGGTTTATCGCCTTCGAGCTCGCGTCCCTGATTTCCTTCGTACTGGGGATCGCCCTGTTGGCCGTCGAGCTGGAGCCCAGGGTCAGAATCAGCGTCGCAGCGACCTCCACGCTTGGGTACCTCCGGGCAGTGGACTCGGCCTTCGCCGCCCTCGGCATAACGGGCAAGGCCACCTATGTGCCCAGGGGGGGATCGGTAAAGATGTCAATGCCTCAGGAAGCGCTCGGAACCTCGCTGGAGTTCAGCCCGGTGGGGGGCGGACTCTACGACGAGATAGCCGAACAGACAGGGGACATGGCAGGCAAAGGGTATGACTTCTTCAAGATGTGGGTGTCCAAGGCGGTCGCGGACAACCTGTCACTTTCTGAGAAGGTCGAAGTCTCCCGGAAAGAGGAAACCGTCAGGGTGTTGATGGAGAGACCCTTCGTCAGACCCCTCTGCGTGGACCCATTTGTAAACGCCAGGGTGTGCTGCAGGACGGGGTGCCCTCTGGCGGCCGCCATGGCCCAGGCCCTGTCCGTCTCAACTGGAAGGGATGTGAAGTTCGAAGACTGCTCCTACGACCCTCAGAAGCAGCACGCCGTCACCTCCCTGACTCTCGGAAGGAGCGAATAGGAAGCGAACGCCACCTGGCACCTGGCGGGGGTACTCCTGCTGCCTGCGCCGGTCGCCTTCCTGATGTGGCTGGGGGCGTTTTCCGCGCCCAGCATCACATCTCCTGTAGGGGTCGTTTCACTGTCACTGGCGCTCGTCGCCATGTTCCTGGCGGCCCTTGCTTTTGTGAAGGAGACAGCCCCACAGTACGAGCTGGACGGGAACAGGAGCGGCGCAGGGTTCGCCGCCCTTGGCATCCTGCTCTACCTAGCAGGAACAACGCTGCAGAGCGGCTTCCTTCACGCGTTCTCAATCACGGTCTTCTATTGGGGAGCAGTCCTGTATCTCGGAGGGAAGAGGGCGGTCATCCCGGTAATACCATCAGGTCTGATCATAGCCTCCCTATTCGTTCCTTCCGTATCCGGCCTCTGGGGAGCAGTGTACCTGGCTGGTCTCTCCTGGGCCCTGGTCGTGACCTCGGTCGCCATCCTGTGGATACGGAGGGGGACACGTCCGCCGAAGGGGTGCTCCCTGTGCGATTCCTTTCGGGGGAGGGGAAAGGCGTACTGCAGCTCATGTGGCAGATTCTTCAGAACCCCCACCCCGTCGCTCCCCCGCCGAAGGTTCGTGGGATTTGCGGTCTTCGCCGTTGCAATGCTGGTGCTCCTCAGTCTGACGGTCCCCGTGGCGTCTGCGACCCCTTCAGCCGGGCTTTCCAGTTTCGGGCTGGGTGGCTCCAGGTCTGATGGGGGGTTCCCCCAACTCCCCGGGTGGGAGGTTACCGGGCTTACCCCGGCAGGAAGCGGGACCGGGGCGAGTCAATACCTACTCACTAGCGGTGGCGCCTCTGTGATGGCTCTCTTGGCCGTGTCCCAGGATTCCCAGGCCGCTTTTTCGATGATTAACGCGACGATGAACAATCCCGTCCCCTATCCGAAGATCCCCGCCACTGTCTCGCAATCGATGAGCGGGTACAGCTTCACTAAGGGGGGTACAAGGTATGTCGGGCTCCTGGGTGTGTTTCCGATCGGACTCCTAAACGGGTCCCAGTTGGTTGACTCCTTCGTCGCCGTAGAACTCAGCCAGGAAGCGGGGTCCTTCGCCAGGGACAACGGCACCGCAGTCTACTCTGCCGCCACGAGTGTGGTGGGGTGGGTCTCCTCCTGGGGAGAGTGGTCTACGGTTGTTGGGGCTGTACAAAGCTCGTATCAGACGTTTTCTGATATCGTCTATGCCTGTTCTCTTTCAGTTCTCGGGGTCGTGCTTTTCACGGTAGCGAGGGACAACGAACTGGAGAAGGTGAGGCGTGTCGAGTCGATCAGAGGGCTTGGGGACACCGAGTTCTCCATCCTAAGGGCGTTTGGCGCTACCCCCATCCCGCTTCGGGGGGAGGACCTGCTTACATCGTCAAGGAGTGTAGAGCCGACCCTCTCCATCCTAACCTTCTTCTCGTCACTGGAGGAGCTAGCGAGAAGGGGCCTCGTCTCCCCCACGCTGGTTCTCCGCGGCGGGACCCCCACTCTGTTCTGGAAGTGCCTGGTCTGAGCAAGCACCTGGCAACAATGGTCGCGGCAGCGGCCTTTCTCGCCCTCCTCGTCGGAGCGATGGCGCCACCCGCCATGGCCTCATCTGCCCCGGCCGGCGGGTGGTGGAATGACGCCTATCAGTACAGGAGAGCCGTCACCGTGACCAACGGAGGCACCACCCCCATGGTCAACCAGACCGTGCTGTTGCACCTCAACTTCACCGGGAACGACGTCGAAGATCCTATCGATGGGGTAAGGCTGGTAGACTCGTCCGGGAACGAGGTCCCCTCGGCCGTGGCCGGCCCGACCTATTCCGGAATCTTCCTCAGGTCTGCCTACTTCGTCTTCCTCGCGAACGTCCCGCCCAAGTCGGCCATCAGCTACTACCTCTACTATGGGAGTGCCTTCCAGTCTGCGCCGTCGTACAGGCCCGCCGGGCCGACAAATTCGCTCGACCAAGGCTTCGTCGATGTCACCCAAGAAGCCGTTTCGACAGATTCGACCCAGCTCCGCATTTCGCTGGGGAGCGTCGACTCGGAGACCTTGATGAGCAAGGTTTCCTACGGTTCTGGCTCAGCCGTACAGGACTACGGGCCGGCAGCTTTGGCGGCGACCCCATTCTCAAACGACACCGGCCTCGTACTCGCGGGGATGCTCAATCCCCAGACGGCCGTTGCCTATGAATCGGTAATAGCAGGAGCGGTGCAGCTCACCCAAATCGTCATGGTTACCCCGACGTCAGCCCTCACCGTCGAGGCGCTATCGAACGGTGGCTCTTCAACAGTCAGGAACGTGGCACTCGATTCGGTGGTCGGCCTGGGGGGGCTTACAGCCTTGGGTTCGTCTTTCACAAGCTACAACGATAGGACCGGCCTGCTCTACACCCGGAACCCCGACGCCTACTTCGGCGTCCAGCAGTCGTCAGGTGCCTCTTCTTTCGGACTCGGGACCGTGACCTCCGTAACCGCTCAGGCACTTGCAGGGGTGTTCTCAGGGGGGGCTACCTATACCCTCGCGACCGCCGCCGGGTTCGCATGGAACCTGGGGGACCTCCTCCCGATGACCTCTGAATGGGTCTCGTCCAGCTGGGGCGTCGCCGCCGATGTCACGGGGCTGGGGGTGAGTCTCCCGGCAGTCCCCCTAGGCGCCTCCCTCGGGGAACAGGAGGTCCTCGGCATCGCCACTCCGCAAGCACGATCAATCTGGTTAGAGAGCGTCACTCTGGACAACGTCGGTATCCCCACCAAGGGGGTTAACATCCCCCTCGGCTTTGGAGGCGCGCAACTCGTCCCAGGTGCCTCTTCGGTGAGCGGTACCTACACCTACAGCGTGCCGCCTTCCCCTGCACAGGACGCCAGCGCGTGGACGGCCGCAACATCGTCGACGGGGAACAGCACGGCGTTTGCCTCGTCAGAGTACTACTCCTTCGACGAGGGCCAGAATGTCCAGCGCATATCCGGGATCGTACTGAACTCCTCAAGCACGACCACCGCGTCCCTGATCTCTACCACCGGTTTCGCCTTCAGGAGCTCGGGTGCCGTTCTGCGAGTCGCGTACAAGGCGTCGTCCACTGTCTCCTCCGGGAGTCTCTCCTCACAGGACATCTTCATTTCGGCCGACCTCGACCCTACCCTCAGCAACAACTTCACAGACCACATCGTCCTCCCCCTGTCCGGGAGTTCGAACTCAATCCCGAGCTCCGGGTGCCCCGCCTCGGGGTCCGTGGGAACGTCGTACACCCAGGTCGTCCCTGCCGGGGTTCTGATAGGCGATGGTACCTGGCGGACGATTTCTATCAACCTCCCCGCCTATCTTCCTTCATCAGGCTTCGACGTGATGATAAGGGCCTGTCTCTCCACTTCCCAGGGGTTCGTAGGCCAACTGGACTTGGAATTGGCGTCGGCCGCTGTCATCCTCACGGGACCGGCCTCGAATTTCGTAATGCCAAGCTTCTCCTATTCGGGGCCTGGCCTCGGCATCGGGCTTCTCCCCCAGGCAACCTTCCTTTCGTCGGGGGTGATAGGCGCTAACCTCACCATGTCCCTGATCCTTCAGAGGAACTCCTCGATCGGGTGGGAAAACGGGTTCACTTTCGCCGGCGCCGTGTCCGCCCCATCTTCCATAACGGTGAACGACTCTGCTCTGGCCCCGTCCGCGATCATAGGTGCCCCCCGCTTTGAGGGGATTCTGGTGGCGTCGGCGGTCTCCGGCTTTGCCAACTCGGGAAGCATCGATGGGACTGTGGGGAGCGTGTCTGCCACGCCCGGCGCAGCTCTTCTACTCGGAGGAAGCGCAGCCTCGCCCGGGAACGGGGGGCCCTTTGCCCTCGGCCTCCAGAACGAGACCTTCCAGGTGAAAGTCGTGGACGCGAACAGCGCGGGAGTGTCCGGAGTCGAGGTCGTGCCTTCGGTGGACGGCATAACCCTCCCCATCTCCGCCCCTACCAACGGACTTGGGGAAGCCACCCTGAATCTTGTCCCCTGGACTTTCCAGTTCAACGCCACATACCAGGGAGAGGAGATTGGTTCTTCGACGAACCAGGACGGTTTGCACCCCTTTGCAACGGTCTCCTCTGACCTGTACAACATCACGTTGGTGATCAAGGATAACAGGGGAGGCGATCTCGTTGGGGCGCAACTATCTCTGTCCCTCGGCAACTACACCTTTTCGGGAACGAGCGGAGACCAGGGAAGGTACTCCTTTGAGGGGATTTCCAACTCCCTCTACTCTCTGACGGTGTATGTCGGGCCCGATACCTATTTCACGGGCCAGGTGAATTCCATAGCCAACAATGCGGTGATCCAGGTAACGACGTCCTATGTCACCCCCTATACTCAGCTACTGATCGTGGTACTGGTCGCAATCATCCCGGTGGTTGTCGTGGCTGCTTTTGTCCTCGTAAGGAGGCTGAGGAGGGCTCCGTGAAACCGAAACTAGCTCTCTGCCTCTCGGTAATCTTCCTGGTGGTGATGGCTACCTCGGCGTCCCCCGTCCGTGCGCAGCAGCAGCCGCAGTTCGGCGTCGTCTACGAAGTCGGTCTTGACCCTCACTTCAGTTTCTTCGGCCAGACCACGCAGGAGATATCGCTGACCGTAACCGGAGACCCCACTCCGACGAACAATTCGCTCCAGGTTTCCGTGGACTTCGAGTTCATCTTCGAAGGGGTGAGCAACCTCCCGCCGGGGGCGAATTACACGCTCGCTGTAGTTTCCCAGCACCCCCTGATCACGGAGGTACTCGTCACATACCCACCCGAGACGGGGTCCTTCGGGTTCAGCATCCAGGGCAAGTCTCACGATACGACCATCTTCCTCCGCGGAGCCGGAACGATTACCTATGCCACGGTTTCGATGAATGCTCCGCCATACAATCCGACGTCCTACCAGGTCCTCATCCCCACATCCTCCAGGTTCGACATAGTTTCCGTCTTTCCTGGCACGGGGCCGGGCCTGACGACTCAGTACTCGAATATCAACGGGACAGAATACCTTGCCACCGGGTTCTCTTATGGGGCGTGCTTTACGGTCTCCTGCTCGGTCCAGGTCGGCTACAACACCATCTCGATAATATACCAGCCAGCCTACTTCGACTACCTCATCGCGGCCTACGTAACGTTCATCGTCGCAGTCCTCGTCTTCGCTGGGCTCCTGTACCGGGAGAGGAGGCGGGGAGTGCTGAGGGTCGTGGAATTGGGGAGAAGGACGGCGCTCAGGACGCTCGAGTTCTTCGATTCGAGAAAGCTCCTCGCCTGCCTCGTGGGGGTGTCCGTCGTGATGTTCTCTCTAGCGCTTGCGTTCGGCCCGACCCCTGCCCCCCGGGCGTACCTCGCCGCCACCCCCAGCACTGCCCAGGTCCTGGGCCCCTATGTCACCAACGCGGGATTCACCTACCTTACGCCGACCCAGGCGGGTGACGAGTTCGACGTCATGTCCAGTCTCAATTCCTACTATACAGTGATAGTTGCGGACTACCCGCCCCCGCTGCAGTCGGCGGGGTTCGCCTCGAGTGGCAGGATAGTGGCTATCCTCCCCTACGCAAACTCGACGCTCGCCAAGAACCTGCAGACCTTCTACGGCAGCGCGGTGACAGTAGTCGACTCCCCTCAGCAGCTCCAGTACACCCTCTCACTACAGGCTCGCAGCTACACGTCGAATCACCTTGGGCTCCCCGTCTCTGAAGGGGTTTACTCGGATGTGGCTCTGCTCGAAGGCATTCTCAGCCTCACCCTCCCCTTCTTCGCCCTTGCCTTCTTCGCCCGATACATGGTAGAGTCTTCCTCGAGGGGGATCGTCAGGCTCGCCCAGGGAGTGGCCTTCTCTTTCTTTGTCTTCATGTTCGGGGAGCTCGTCTTCATACAGACGGATATTCTCCTCACCCTCCCTGTGGCTCTGCACGCGACAATCAGTCCCCTCGAGACGGCCATCGGCTCCTTGGGTTTCGGCGGAGGGTCGAGGCCAAGAATGGTCATGGGCGCCCTCGGCTTCCTTTTCGGTGCGCTTGCGGGGACCCTGAAAGGCTCGAGAATGGACCGAGTCGTAATCATCGGAATGGTCTCGGCTTTCCTCTTCCTTGTAGTCGATCCCCTCCAGGTAGGGGGGGACTTCTACAACCTCCTCCTACAGGTGCTCAGCAGCGAAGGAGGGACAGCCTTCGGGCAGGCAGCCTACACTCAACTGAGGTCTTTCATCAACTACTTCATGGGCGCCTTCGGGAATGAGATTATTCCCACATTCTATTCGCAGCACGGCGCTGTCATATTCTTCGCCGGGTCAATCCCGTTCGCCCTCTACACATACGTCCGCAGGTCAACAGCGACCCTTTTGCTCTTCTTTTCGGCCATCGTTGCAGCAGTGGGGTACGTCAGAATCGGAGACCAGGACCCCCTCAAAGCCATCGCCTCAACCACTCCAGGGATCGCACTGGCCGTGCTCTTCGTACTGATGTTCCTGGCGAGTGACAGGGCTGAGAGGTTCCTGAGGCACAGGCTGGGTCTTTACTGACCTCGATCCGGATGGGAACTGTTTGAACATCTGCTATATGGCCCCCGACGTGGCTGTCCCCTACTTCAGGGGCGCTTCCACTCACGTGTACGAGGTCTCGAGAAACCTCTCCGCCAGGGGACACAGAGTCTCCGTGGTTTCGAGGCGGTTGAGCCGCTCACAGCCCAGATTTGAAACTCTCGACGGTTTCGAGACGTTCAGGACCTTCCAAGCCGTCGCGTTTGAGCCCCCCGGGTCGAGCTACAGTGCCACCCACGTAGACGCGGATAAGACGACACATCTTCAGAGGTTGTATTCTTGGTACCTCGAATCGTACCGGGCCTTTCAGCTCGGGGCCCAGATGGCCACCGTGATGTCTGGAAGGGGAATAGAAGTGGTCTTGGAGAGGGAGACTGCCTTCGGGGCGGGAGCGGTCCTGAGTTCCGTCCTCGGGGTACCCATGGTGCTCGAAATGATCGGTCCCAGGGTAAGCGCCCTGTCACTGAAGAGGGCGACCAGGGTCCTGGCATATTCGACCGTTATGACGGGAGGGAGGGTCCCTCAAGAAAAACTGGAGATTGTCCCCGCGGGAGTAAACACTGAAATGTTCACTCGGAACCCCGAGGTTGGCGCAAAGGTGAGGGAAGCGGTAGGGCTCGGTAGCGATTTCGTAGTGGGATATGTCGGCACGTTTCAGCGATGGCACGGCGTTGGCGACATGCTAACCGCCTGCGCGAACCTGAATCGCGGTCGGTCACGGAAGGTCAAGGTCTTGCTCGTCGGCCCCTACTTCGCTGACGCCCTGAATCTCGCCAAGGAACTGGGAATGGACAACGACGCTTTCTTCACCGGTCCTGTCCCCTACGACAGCGTCCCGGACTACGTCAACGCTTGCGACGTCATCTGTGCGCCCTATAACCCGGCTCTGTCAAAGCTTCGCAGGGACCGCGGGATCGGCGCTCCGCTCAAGGTCTTGGAGTGCATGGCCTGCGAAAAGCCAGTAGTCTCGACGAACGTGCCACCCACATCCCACGTTCTCAGTGAAGGGAAAACGGGACTCTTGGTCCCCCCAGGGGACCCAGAAGCACTGGCAGGTGCGATACGAGCCTTGTCGGACGATCCGGCCGTCGGGGTGGAGATAGGAAGGAACGCTAGAGAAGAGGTGGTTAGGAATTACTCCTGGCGAGCGCTCGCAGAAACGCTCGAAAGGGTGCTTTCTCAAGCAGCGGCCAAGACTCGGGAGGGCGGAGAGAGTTGGAACTGAAGACTTTGGAGGAGACCGATCAGAGCGGCTCGGAATCCGCGGCCGCGGTGAAGGTCATCGAACTCACGAAGGTGTTCACCGGGAGGACTCGCAAGTTCACTCGCTCGCCCGGAAAATTCCTTCGTTCACTCGTGGTGGGGGATCCTTGGAGGACGGAAGCCCTGAGCACTGTCAGCTTCTCCGTAGACCACGGGGAGGTCTTCGGGTTGCTGGGGCCTAACGGTTCAGGGAAGACCACCCTGATCAAGATTCTGTCGAACCTCATCATCCCAGACTCGGGGGCAGCGTTCGTGGAGGGAATCAACGTCGCTCGGAGACCCTACGCGGCGGCCGAGAAGATTCAGACCGTGCTCTCGGAATCCATCGGCCTCGAGAAAAGGCTGAGCATAAAGGACAACCTCATGCTATTCGCTTCGCTTTACAACCTTCCAAGGGCAGAAGCCGAGGAAAAGGTCGCCCGCTACCTGGACTTCTTCGGTCTCTCGAAGTTCGCAGACAAGTCGTCACAGTCCATGTCTACCGGCATGTCCAGAAAATTGACCGTCTGCAGGGTCCTCCTGAGCCACGCTTCGGTCATTGTATTCGACGAGCCGACGAGCGGTCTGGACCCTGTATCGGCTGAGGATTTCAGGAGACTGATACTGCAGGATCTCGTCAAACGGGAAAATAAGACGATTATCATGGCGACCCACAATCTGGTCGAGGCGACTTCCATGTGCACCCACATCGCGCTTCTCAACCAGGGGAAACTGCTCACGGTGGGTACGCCGGACGAGGTCAAGAAGACGGTCGAGGACAGGGTGGATCTGGCGATCACCCTCAGTGGAGGCAACGTGCCGCTGGAGAGCATACGGGGAGAGCTAACGATGGTGGACGGGGTCCATGTTGTCGAAACCATAGACGCCCACGGCACCAAGAAAGTCACGGTTTCAGGGAGAAAAGACCTCGACTACATGCGGGTCCTCAGCGTTATCTCGGCCGCGGGGTTCAAGGTCCAGTCTCTCGAGACCTCGTCCCCATCCCTTGAAGACGCCTTCCTCAGGTTGACGAAGGAGGGAAGAAGTTGAGAGCCCAGCCCATCGAGTGGAGGAAGGCACTGGCCCTGATGAAGAGGGACATGAACACCTGGTCTTCCTACAAGATGCAGATGGCCATCGCCATCATGGGGGCCATACTGGGTTTCGCCTCTTGGGGATTCAACGCAAGCTATAGGAACGTCAACGTAACGCTCTATTCGTTCCAATCTACTCCCGTGGCCACCGTTTCGTACCTCTCCTTCATCGTTACGGGGATACTCGTCTCTAACGTGGTGCTCTCCCTTACAAGTGGACTCACGAGTGGGCTACGCCCCTGGATGCTCGAGAGCATCCTGATGACCGGGATAAGGCCGTCGACATTTGTGCTCGGGACCGTCGCCTGGTCCTACTTCCTCTCCGTTGTCTTCTTCGTCCCGCAGCTGCTCATCGGGGTGTTCTTCTTCAATGTGAACCTGAGTGTAAACTACCTTTCCTTCTTCCTGGCGGTCCTGATTTCGGGGATCATAGTGTTCGGGCTCTCGATGGCAAGCGTCGGAATGAGGCTGGTCACCAAAGTGACAGATCCGGTGAACTGGGTCCTGGGGATATCGATGACCCTGCTTTCGGGACAGACCTTCCCCATCCAGTTCCTCAACACCTACTTCCCCGGCATCATATACGTATCCTGGTGCCTCCCGTACACCTGGATATTTGACATCGTCAGACTGTCGACCCTGACCAACGCTTCCGTACTTGTCCCCAGCGTGGCCGAGGCGTACCTCGTCAGCCTGGCCTTCGCTGCGATACTGGTCCCATCCGGCCTTTACGTGTTCATGTGGGGGCTGCGTAGGGCGAAGAAGCAGGGCACCCTCGGCTGGTGGTAGCACGTGGTAATCGCCTCATGAAGCAGGTAATCGCCGAAGCGGGGAAGGTTAAGGTGGTGGACGTTCCGGTCCCCCAGTGCAAAGACACGGAGGTTCTCGTCCGTTCAGAGTTCTCTCTGATAAGCACAGGCACGGAGACATGGACCCTTGGTTCCACCAAGCCCATAGGCGCGGAGGACTTGGTCGGCGACACGTCGAAGCTGAAGAAGGCAGCCACACTGGCAACGAATGTCGTCAAGAAGGAAGGATTAGGGGGCCTCGTTGATTACGTGAAGGCCGTAAGGAACCCCGAGGTACCTCTGGGGTACAGCGTAGCCGGGACGGTCGTAAAGGTGGGGCGCAAGGTCACAGACCTCACCGTGGGATTGAGAGTCGCATGCGCTGGAGAGGGTTTCGCGTGCCACGCAGAATACGTCGCTGTTCCGAGAAACCTCGTGGCCAAGGTACCTGACGAGGTGAGCATGAAGGACGCGGCCTTCACTACCCTCGGGGCTATAGCCATTCATGGGTTCAGACGGAGCTTAGCCTCCCTGGGAGAGTCTGTTGCCGTAGTAGGGGTAGGCCTGGTCGGGGACCTAGTGGTACAGGTCTGCAAGAATGCCGGGTGCAGAGTCATTGCTCTTGATTTCAGGAAAGACAGGCTGGACTTGGCACTGAAGATGGGCGCAAGCCTTGCTCTGAGCATCAACGATCCTGACCTAATGGTCCACGTTTCTCACTTCACTAACGGAAAGGGGGTTGACTCTGTCATAGTCTGCGCGTCAGGGCAGAGCAACGATCCGGTGAATCTCGCTTCGAAGCTTGCCCGGGACAGGGCCAGGGTCACGATAGTTGGGAGGGTGGGGATGGGCTTCGATAGAAAGGACTACTACCAGAAGGAGTTGGACGTTTCGATGTCCAGGTCTCTCGGGCCCGGAAGGTACGATTCCAAGTACGAGGAAGAGGGGGCAGACTATCCCGCCGGGTACATCCGATGGACCCTCAACCGAAACATGGAATCCTTCCTACAGTTGCTCGCCGAAAGGAGGATCGTCGTCGACGAGCTTGTTGGGGAAGAGTTCGAGGTCGACAAGGCCGTGGAAGCGTACGAGGCCCTTGAAGGGACTTCGAAGGTCGCCCTGCTGCTGAAGTATGCGAACGACCAGAGCCCGGAGCTGAGTCAGGGAGTCCGCGAAGTCGTCCCCACGAGGGCGGAGGGGGCCCTGGGCGTCGCGCTTGTTGGCCCCGGGAATTACGCGAAGGAGGTCCTACTCCCCCTGCTCCGGAAGGACAAGCGGTTCGCTCTGAGGTGGGTCGTCTCCTCGGACCCGCTCCATGGCCGCCAGATAGCCAAGAGGTACCACTTCTTCGGGTTCGCGACGGATCTCGGAGAAGCGATTGCAGACGCCAGTACGAACGTGATTCTGATAGCGGCCCCGAACAACCTGCACGCAAACATGACGATCGAGTGTGCAAGGGGAGGGAAGGCGGTTTTCGTCGAGAAGCCTCTCTGTATCACAAACGAGGAGCTGGAAGAGATCGTCGAAGTTCAGAGGGAAACGGGCGTCCGCATAGCGGTCGGATTTAACCGAAGGTATGCACCCCTAGTAATGGAGTTGAAAAAGAGGCTCGAAAGGATCGATGGCCCCATAATGATAAGCTACAGGGCGAACACCGATCTCGTCCCAGCCACCCGTTGGACCCAGGACCCCGCCATGGGGGGAGGTCGCGTGATACATGAGGCCTGCCACTTCTTCGATCTGTTCAACTTCCTTATTGGCTCCCGAGAGCCGAGAGTCTCGGTCACGTCCACAGACATCAACTCGTCGACCACAGTGGGAAGGGACAACTTTGTCGCGACCCTGAAGTACCCCAATGGCTCGGTGGCGTCCCTGACATATTCAGCGCTAGGGACGAGGTCCATGGACAGGGAGAGGATGGAAGTCTTTGCTGGAGGGCACGCCTTTGTCTTGGAGGACTTCAGGGCACTCAGCGTGTACGGACCCGGCAAGGAGGAGATCAAACTCAAAGGACAGGACAAGGGGCACGCACGGGAGCTCGAAGAGATTTTCAACACCCTCTCCTCGAAGCCCTCAACCCTGATAACTTTCGAGGAAGCGGTCGAAGCAATGAAGACGACGTTCGAGGTGGACTCGAAACTCCGTGAACTCGAAAAGTCCAAGGAAAACAGGAAGTCCTCCGGACGGTGGCTGAAATAGGTGCAGATGACTACGAGGCCAGCGGAGCTTGGGAAAGAGGCTCCAAGAGTGTCGATAGTTCTCCCCCTCTACAACTCATCGAACGCGCTGACATCGGCCCTTTCTGAGCTTGACAGACAGTCGTACGTTGACAGAGAGATAATACTGGTGGATGACGGTTCGACGGACTCGACGTGGGAGAGGGCCACGACCCTGTCGTCCGGGCGGGGAGACGTCCTCGTCGTTAGGACCAATCACGGAGGACCGTCTCATGCTAGGAACGAGGGTCTTGCTCGTGCCAGGGGTGAAATCATATTCTTTTCCGAATCAGACTGCGTCTATGACCCGGCCTATCTCCAGAGGGCGGTGGATGCCCTCGACTCTCGGCCCGATGCCGCAGCGGTCTGTCTGACGGGGGCTCCCCTGATCACCCGTCGGACCCTCGCAACCAGTTGCATCGACATAGAGAACAAGGTTCAGCACAGACTCTTAGACGAGGGGAAGATAGAGCCATTCTACGCCTGGGTATTCCGAAGGATCGCCCTGGTGAAGCTGGGAGGTTTCGACGACAGACTGTTCCAGGGGGAGGACAGGGACCTTTTCAGAAGGCTCAAGAACGCGAACTACTCTGTCGCCCTAGTCCCAGGAGTGAATTGGCGCCACGTCAGGGACCAGACACTCTCTCAGCTTGCAGACAAGTGGTTCACCAGAGGGAGGACTAGACTGCTCTATCTGATCAAGCACAGGCGCCTAATGGAGATGGCAAAGTCACTCCTCCCCTTCTGGGGGACGGTACTTGGTTTGATTCTTCTGGTTTGGTTGCCTCTGCTCGGGGCGGGAATCCTGGCCCTAATCGCGGCCCTCTTCGTAGGCCGGACAATTGAGATGGCGAGGATTTCATGGCCAGATGTGGAGAGAAAGCGTACCTTCCTTGAGTATCCTTTGTTCATTCTCGTGAGGAACTTCTCAACCGCTCTCGGGTACTCCCTCGCTGTTGTGACCATTCTTAAGAGGAGAATCCAGGGAAAGGAAGTCGGCTGGGAGAACCTCTAGGCTGCTTCCTCACGAGCAGCATGCGCTACCACGTTAGCTCCTAGGGAATTGAGCCGAGCCATAACTTGATTTCGAAGGTCTGTCGATTTGTAGCTGAGTACCCAACTGGGGGGGAGTCCTCCTACGGCCTCCAGCCTGTGTTCGTCAACCTCTCGGAGGAACAGGCGAGAATGGGGTACGAGGTGCATGTGATAGCGAGGCGAAGCCCCGGCCAGCCTCCACGGGAGGAAGTTCGAGGGGTCCAGGTCCACAGAGTTGTCAACCCCTACAACGTGACTGCGCTGGACCTCAGCCTGAGGCTAACCCGGGGCGAGAGGGACTGGGTTCTCCATCCTCACGCCACTTCGGGGGTCTTCCTGAACGTCACTCACAGATGTTTTCCAACTCCCCTGGTCTGCCATTCCCACGGCACCTCTAGGTCCCATGACGTTCCAATCACGTCAGAGGAGGGAGAGATCAGAGTCAGCCGTCCTGGGCAGGGGATCGCATTCCACATGCTCAGAGAAAGGATGCTCTGGGCCAGCGCCGATAGGCTTCTGGTGGTGAGCAGGGCGGTCATGCGCGATGTCACCGACCTCTACGGAATCGACCCCAACAGAATCAGGGTGGTCTACAACGGTGTCGATACGGACGCATTCAGCCCTAACGTGAACGGCCCCCTCCCTCCACAGATGGCTCCTTTCGACGGAAAAAGGATAATCCTCTTCGTGGGGCACTTCGGTCTGCGAAAGGGAATCTTCTACGTCATCCGCGCCATGAAGCGTGTCAGGTCGGAAGTCCCTGGGGCGCACCTCGTGTGTGTGGGTGGAACGCCGGCCTGGCTCGGAAGGAACGACTACCTCCGCGTCCTAAAGGGGGAGATAGAGAGGAACGAAGTGGGGGACTCTGTGACCCTGCTCGATGCCGTAAAGAATTCCGAACTGAACGAATTCTACCGCCATTCGCAGGTCTTCGTTCTTCCTACGTACTACGAGGCGTTCCCTAAGGTGGTGGTCGAAGCGATGGCGTGTGGGTTGCCTGTCGTGGCGACGAGGACTGGCGGGATTCCGGAGCTCGTGGCCGACGGGGAAACTGGTTTCCTGGTTCCATTCGGATCCCCCGAAACGATTTCCAACAAGCTCATCACACTGCTAAAGGACGAGAGGATGAGGACTGCAATGGGAATGCGGGGGAGAGAGCGAGTGGTTAGCCAGTTCACGTGGAGGGCTGTGGCCGATAGAATCAGGTCCGTCTACGGTGAAGTGGCCGCTGACTAGTGAGAATTGAAATCTACACGTCCTTCAAACGACTGCCGAAACAGCGATTAATCTGCGGAGCTCGCGTCTTGTTCACATTGGAAAAATTCGTCTGCGACGCGGGGTTTTCTGCACATACTTCTAGTCGCGGATTAGGAATATTCAGATTCTTTTATCGACCAAGAATCAATATTAAAGAACTTTGCATTGCAAGTGCCATAATCCAAAAACTCTGTATTCCTGCTCCATAACCGAATTTAAGCGTACGAGGTCGTCTTTCAATGTTTGAGGAACAAGCGTATCATTTCGGCTGCGTACGTTTTGGTCGCCACTCTCCTCCTAAGCACTTCAGTTATCATCCCCCAAGGAAGGGTCGCAGCTGCCACCTCGGATGGGGGAAAGCGCGCAGGAATATACATCGCCGTGTCACAGACTGACTATCCCTACGGCTGGTCCACGGCCCAGGACTTTATGAACGCGTACTCCCAGTCCGGGCTTTTCACTACGATACTACTGTACGCTCAGGCGGGGACAACAGATTTTGCGAGGACTCTGCAGCTGGCTCAAGCGGCCGATTCTATCGGGAACTTTAAGATGGTGGTGGACATCGGCTTCGACATCGGCTCCTCTTCTGACTGGTCGGCGGTCCAGTCGTTCGTAGGTTCGCTCGCCACCTACCCTAGCGTCGGTTGGGTGGGCATCGAAGGTGAGCACACCACCTACACCGGGTGCGAGTTCGGGGGGTCCTGTCCGAGCATAGGTGAGGCGTGGAACTCAGGGACCCTTTCGGAGTCCCAGCTAGAGAGCTACTACTCACAGTTCGACAGCATGGTGACCAGCGCAGGCCTCGGCATAGCTCACTACTACCTCAACTACGGGAGCCTTTCGTGGATCGACACTCAGCAGGCCGTCTACGTGACCCAGTGGCCTGCCTGCGGGTTCTCAGGGGCCATTGTTTCGAACTGCAACGATGTCCCTTCACAGGACTCGGAGATACTTGGTGGGACCACCTCCAACTTCATCGGCATATCCGCAGGACTGTCAACAAACGTAGCCGACTACTGGAACCCGACTGTGTCGGGGAGCTCTTCGACGGATGCTGTGATATCAACCTACATCAGCGCTGCGGAGTCCCAACCTGCTTCCTCCAGGCAGCTCGTGCTCTTTGAGACCGGGGCATACAACTACGTCCCAGACTGGGTCCGCACGATGTTCACAAATGACCTGCAGAGCGCGATGTCGATCTACTCTGACTGGCTTTACCCAGGGTCGCCACCGACCTCAACTACCACTTCATCGACCTCGACTACATCCCTGACCTCAACGACCGGGTCATCCACTGCCACGTCCTCAACGGCCACCTCAACTACCTCCTCAACATCGACGAAGACAAGCAGCTCTCTCAGTTCTTCGTCGACCACCAGCACGAGCAGCCAGACGTACGGCAGTAGCCTCTACTCCCTGGATTTCGCTTCCTACCCCAACGGCGAAGAGCCAGC
>Ga0187770_10000141_pt1 | contig 33055 bp, 32 predicted proteins | sample 0116_SJ02_MP02_2_FD_133154 | JGI IMG/M metagenome (GOLD analysis project Ga0187770, IMG submission 133154) | Tropical peat soil microbial communities from peatlands in Department of Meta, Colombia - 0116_SJ02_MP02_20_MG | ecosystem: Environmental > Terrestrial > Soil > Wetlands > Peat | place...
GGTCGCTGTGCAACCCGCGGTTGATGGCGCACGGCTCGTAGGAATTGAGGCGATGGGTGATTTTCTTCTGGGCCCCGCAACACCGGTACCGCTGCGGGCCCGGGGACTCCATTGGCCTCTGCCGCGTTGGGGCGGCGGTATGCTGCGGGTGGCGGGCGACACGAGAAGGGTGGCCACGCTGCCGAGCGCTGGCGCCAGCGATCGGAGCAGCAGACGTCATGTGGTCCGTAAAACCTCGATCCAGTGCTTCCCACACCTGTTCTCCGGGGGGAGGTGTGCCCCAACCCAAAGATGGATGGACTCTTTGCCGCCCCCAAGACACGCCGGGGACGGAAGCAGTGTCTGCGGAGCCCCCGGGTCACCGAATCGAGTGGCCGCATGGCACGCGAGATTCCTTGCTTCTGCGTGGAAGGGAGAGGAAAGGCGTGAGGGGAGAATACTACTTAGGCATGGCAAGGGCAAGAGAAGACGGATGGAGTTCTTGCGGATCACGGGGCTTCACGTGGAGGCGGAACCGTCGGAGGTAGTCACCACCCAACTGAAGCAGCGTCTCACTGCGGTCATAATCGCTCTATCCAGTGCCCAGATTTGGTCTGTTTGGGGACGCATGAGTGGCTCGAACTCCGGGCTCCGTCAACATTCTCTGCCCCAAGGCCCTTCCCAACTGGAACCGCCAGCGTATTTGGACCAGCACACGCATAGAGGGCGCAGCGGATCGATCCGGAGAGTGCACGCAGGTCGCGAATGGGTGTGGACGGATTACCTGCGCTGGGATAGGCCCTGTGTTCCGAGAATCGCCGACACGAGGCTGCGGGCGGTGGCCTCGGCCTTCAGCGTCGGGAGCCCGAGATGGGATCCCAGATCCTGAAGGGAAAGATCGTCCAGGAAGATGTCCTCGTCCTCCTTCAGGGCCACCGCGGGGATGAAAATGGCATCGCCGAGGCGCTCCCGCCGCCCGTCGAAGCTCTTGACGATGTCCGCTCCGGTGAGCAGTCCGGCGCAGGTCACCGACCCGCCGAAGAATTCGTTCGCGACGGGGATCAGCTCAACCGTGACGCCGCCGATCTGATTCAGGCGCTCGATCGCTCCCCGCAGAACCGGGGTTGCCAGCGTCCCCGTGACAACCGCGAAACGGCAAAACGGGGAAACGGAGGAGGGGAACCTGCGCGCCAGCCGCCGGAACTCGTCCAGGAACTTCCGGCTGCCTCCGACCCCGTTGCCGAGCTGCGGGTATCCCTCGTACGTCCGGCCGGCCGGAAACGGCCGGCGCGCCAGGAGATAGAACTCGTCCGAGGGGAAAGCGAACCGCGTCCCCAACTCCTTCAGGAAACGACGGCGCCATGGCTCGGCCCACTTCAGCAGCGACCGCGCATACTCCGGGTCCGGGGACTTCAGAACCGGCAGCTTCTCGCGGTACCGGGTGAGCCCCACGGGAACGAGGGCCACGGTCTCGACGAACGGGTGAAACTGCGCCAAGTCCTCCAGGCTTTTGGCCAGATGCTCGCCGTCATTGATGCCCGGGCACAGGACCACCTGGGTATGCATGTGGATGCGCCCGGCGGCGAATGCGGCGATCTGGTCCAGGATGTTCGGGGCCTTCGGGTTCCCCAGGATCCGGTTGCGGAGCGCCCAGTCGGTGGCGTGGACAGAGATGTAGAGCGGGCTGAGCCGCTGCTGGACGATGCGGTCCACGTCCTCCCGGCTGAGGTTGGTCAGGGTGGCGAAGTTGCCATTCAGGAACGAGAAGCGGTAGTCGTCGTCCTTGAAGTAGAGGGCGCGGCGCATCCCCCGGGCGTTCTGGTGGGCGAAGCAGAAGGTACATCGGTTGTTGCAGGCCCGCATCTTCAGCGGATCCATCTCGAGACCCAGGGGCAGGTCCTCCGGCTTTTCCAGGCGGGCCCGATGCTCTGCTCCGTGTCCGTCGCGCCATACAAGCTCCACCCGCGTGGCCGTCTCTACGAACCGAAGGTCGAGGGGGTCCTGCACGGCGCGGCCGTTGATGCTCACAAGGAGAGAGCCCGCCGCCACTCCCGCCTGGGCGGCGGGACTGCCAGGCTCGACGCCATGAATGGTGAGCAGCTTCGTCGTCACGTGCGCTCCCGCATTTCCTCCTGCTTCCGGCGCCTCTCCACGGGGACACGACGGGCCGCGGGTGGGACGATCGACATCCTCACTCCGCGGCGCGCCTGCCCCGCCGTCACTGGTCGTTCAGGAGGCGCGCCCCCCGATAGATGTAGTCCAGACCGGAGGTGATCGTGAGGATCAGCGTGATCACGGTCAGAGGAAGGAGGGCGGGCTTGACCTCCAGAATGAAGTTGTCCAGCATGGCAGACACGACCGTGACCAATTGGAAGCCGGTCGTGGCCTTCCCCAGCCATGACGGGGGTGTACTGATCTTGCCCAGGAACATGTACAGGATGACGGAGCCGCCGATCAGCAGGACATCGCGGCTCACGACGATGATCGTGAACCAGCGCGGCAGCTCCTTGAGGATCGTGAGCGTGACGACCGTGGAGGTGAGCAGCAGTTTATCCGCCAGCGGGTCCAGCACCATGCCCAGCGTCGTCTTCTGCTTCCGCCAGCGGGCCACGAGCCCGTCCAGGCCGTCGGTGATCGCGGCCAGCAGGAACAGCGCCAGCGCGGCGGCCATCTGCCGGTACAGGAGCAGGACCGTGATGACCGGCGTCATCAGGATGCGGAGGATCGTCAGGCGGTTCGCCAGGGTCAGCATGGGCTGTGGCCCAACCTCACGCGGTGGTCTCGGCGGCCTCGCGGGCAATCGCTCCTCCCGCAGCGGCGTTCCCGTTCAGACAGTTCACGATCTCCTGGCGCAGCTCCTCCAGCCCGGCCCCCGTCTTCGCCGAGATGGCGACGCGGCCGCTGCCCGGGTGCCACGCGAAGGGCGGCCGCCCCAGGCGATCGATCTTGTTGAACACCAGGATGGTGGGCCGATCCGCCAGCCCCAGTTCTCCCAGCACGGACTCCACGGCCGCCTGCTGCGCCTCCGCGTGCGGGTGACTGATGTCCACCACATGGAGCAGGACGGTCGCTTCCTGGATCTCCTCCAGCGTCGCCTGGAACGCCGCCACGAGCTGGTGCGGGAGCTTGCGGATGAAACCCACGGTGTCCGAGAGAAGCGCCACCCGATCGTCGGGGAGCGCGAGGCGACGAAGCGTCGGGTCCAGCGTGGCGAACAACTGATTCTGCACCACCACGCCGGCGTGAGTCATGGCGTTCAAGAGCGAGGACTTCCCCGCGTTGGTGTAGCCGACCAGAGCCAGGATGGGAAACGGGACCTTCCGCCGCGGCCGCCGCAGGAGGGCGCGGTGCCGCCGCACCTGCTCCAGGTCGCGGCGAATCTTGGCCATGCGGGTCCGGATCCGCCGCCGGTCCGACTCGAGCTGGGTCTCGCCCGGCCCCCGGGTGCCGATGCCGCCGCCCAATCGCTCGAGGTGCGTCCAGGCGCCGGCCAATCGGGGGAGGAAGTAGTCGAGCTGCGCCAGCTCCACCTGAAGCTTCCCCTCCCGGCTCTGGGCCCGTTGAGCGAAGATGTCCAGGATGAGCCCGGTCCGGTCCACCACCCGCTTGCCCAGTAGCTCCTCCAGATTGCGCTGCTGTGATCCGGACAGTTCCTCGTCCAGGATGACCAGGTCTGCGCCCGCGCAGCGCTGGCGGATTTCCAGCGCCTTGCCTTTCCCGATGAGATACCGAGGGTCGAATCGATCCCGCTCCTGCAGGACGGCATCCCTCACGCGCGCCCCCGCCGACCGGGCGAGCTGCTCCAGTTCGGCCAGCGAGTCCTCGGCCTCCCAGCGCGCCTGCGGGTGCCGGCAGACGCCCACCAGGACGGCCACTTCTGGCTCATGACGAATCAGCGTGTCACGGGCGATGGGTGATCTCCTCCCGGGCCACTCGGGCCCGCGCCAGCCGCGCGGTCAGGGCCTCGCCATCCCCGTCGCGGATGGCCCCCTCCAGCGCCGCCAGGACCCCGCGGTATTCGGCCAGCGCGCGAAGGATCGGGTCGCGGTTCATGAGGAAAATGTCCCGCCACATCAACGGATGGCTGGCGGCCACCCGCGTGAAATCGCGGAGCCCCCCGGCCGCGAACTGCAGCCGCTCTTCGCCCAGGGGCAATCCCAGGACGGCATCCATCAGGGCGTAGGCCACGAGGTGCGGGAGGTGACTCACGGCCGCGAAGACCTCGTCATGCCAGGCGGCCTCCATGGTGACGATCGTCGAGCCCACCCCGCGCCAGAGGGCGGAGACGCGCTCCACGGCGTTCGCGTTCGTCAAACCACTCGGCGTCACGATCCAGTTCGCCCCCTCGAAGAGGTCCGGGCGCGCCGCCGCCGGCCCGGACCGCTCCTGCCCCGCGATGGGATGGCCGGCCACGAATCGGCCGTCGGGAAAGGCGGTGTCCCCCACGGCGAGGATCGAGCCCTTCACGCTCCCGACGTCGGTGACCAGGCAGCCGTTCTTCACGTGACGGGCCACCTCCGGCAGCAGGGCCACGATCTCGGCCACCGGCACGGCCAGGACCACGAGGCCCGCACGGGAAAGATCCGCGGTCAGCCCCGCCGCGGCCCGATCCACCATCCCCGTGGCGAGGGCCACCTCGCGGTGGATGGGATCCGCATCCACCCCCGTCACCGTCTCGACCAGGCCCGCCTTTCTCGCCGCCAGGGCCAGACTGCCGCCGATGAGGCCCACGCCCACGACGGCCATCTCGGGGAAGAGTGGGCCGCCCGATTGCGGAATGCGCCCGCCTGCCCAGTCTCGGCGGGCAGGGACTGCGGAATGCGGAATGGTCATGCTAGAGCCTCGAGCCGCGAGCCGAGAGCCTAGAGGGTCCGCCCGCCGGCCTCCGCCACTCGCTTGAGGTCGTCCATCATCCGCTGGAACCGCGACGGCAAGAGCGCCTGCGGGCCATCGGAGAGCGCCTCCTCCGGCCGGGGGTGCACCTCCACCATCACCCCGTCCGCCCCGGCCGCCACGGCGGCCAGCGTCATGGGCGCCACCAGATCCCACTTCCCAGTGCCGTGGCTGGGATCCACGAGGACGGGCAGGTGCGTCAGCTGCTTCAGGACCGGGATCGCCGACAGGTCCAGCGTGTTCCGCGTGGCGTCCTCGAAGGTGCGGATGCCCCGCTCGCATAGGATCACGTTGTAGTTGCCTTCCGACATGATGTACTCGGCCGACATGAGCAGCTCGCGGATGGTCGAGCTCATCCCCCGCTTCAGGAGCACCGGGGTCTTCTGCATCCCCAGCTCCTTCAGCAGGCGGAAGTTCTGCATGTTGCGGGCCCCCACCTGGACCACGTCGGCGTACTTGAGGACCAGCATCGCTTCGCGCGGGTCCATGAGTTCGGTCACGACGGGCATCCCCGTCTCCCGTCTCGCTTCAGCGAGATAGCGCAGGGCCTCCTCTCCTAGCCCTTGGAACGCGTAGGGCGACGTCCGCGGCTTGAAGGCGCCCCCCCGCAGGAGCTGCGCACCGGCCGCCTGGATATCCCTGGCCACGCTGAGGAGCATCTCGCGGCTCTCCACCGAGCACGGGCCGGCGACCACAGCCAGCTGGCGGTCGCCGACCCGCACGCCGCCCACCGTGACCACGGTGTTCTCCGGGTGAAAGTCGCGGCTCGCCAGCTTGTAAGGCTTAAGGACGGGGAGGACCTTCTCGACCATGGGGAGCGCCTCGATACCCTTGTCGAGGAGGATGCGCTCGTCCCCGATAGCGCCGATGATCGTCCGCTCCACCCCACGCGACAGGTGGGGTGTCAAGCCGAGACCCTCGATTCGCCGGCAGACTTGGGCAATCTCTTCTTCCGTGGCATGCGCCCGCAGCACGATGATCATGCAATCACCCGAATTTCAAATACCGATAGCGACATCCGACCCTAAATCCCGATAACGATTTCCGATAGCGAAATCCGACCCCTCCCCTGCCTTTATTTATCTCTATCGCTGTCGCTGTCTCTATCTCTATCCCTAACGGTTCTTCGCTCTTTCGCTATCCCTATCGCTATCGCCATCAGCTCTCAGCCCTCATTTTCCCAACACGGCTTTCAGCGCGGCGACGCAGCGTTCATTTTCGGGCGGCGTCCCGATGCTGATCCTGAGGTGCGTGGGGAAGCCGTACCCGGCCATGGGGCGCACGATGACCCCGTGCCGGAGCAGCGCGTCCGCCGTCGCCGGTCCCGGCCGGCCGACATCCACGAGCAGGAAGTTGGCCACGCTCGGCACCACGGAGAAGCCCAGGGACCGGCACTGCTCCGTGAGGTACTTGCGACCCGTCTCGGTGATCGCCCGGGTGCTCCGCACGTGCTGCGAGTCGCCCAGGGCGGCCGTCGCCGCCGCCTGGGCCAGGCTGTTGGTGTTGAACGGCTGGCGGCCCCGGTTAAGCAGCGCGATGAGCGGCGCAGACCCGATCCCGTAGCCGATGCGCAAGCCCGCCAGGCCATAGATCTTGGAGAACGTCCGCAGCACCAGGACCAGCCGGCCCGCCCGCACGAACCGCAAGGTGTCCGGGGCGAGGTCGGGCGGCAGGTACTCGTAGTACGCCTCGTCCACGATAACCAGGACCTCGGGCGGCGCCGCAACAATGAAATCCTCCAGGAGCCGGGGCGGCACGGCCGTGCCCGTCGGGTTGTTGGGGTTCGCAAGGAACACCAGCTTCGTCCGCGGAGAGATGGCGGCGCGCATGGCGGGCAGGTCATGGGTAAAATCCCTGAGGGGGACGGCCGCCTTGGTGGCTCCCGTCACCTGGGCCACCATGTCGTAGACGACGAAGGCCTGCCGCGCGTGCACGGCCTCGTCCCCCGGCACGAGGAAACACCGGCCGGCGAGCTCCAGGAGTTCGTTGGACCCGTTCCCCAGGATCACCATGTCCGGTGAGACGTCCCAGTGCCTCGCCAACGCCTGGGACAGGCGATAGCCGCTGCCGTCGGGGTAGCGATGCACCTCAGGCAGGGCCTCCCGCAGGGCGGCCAGCGCCAAGGGCGAGGGGCCCAGGGGGTTCTCATTGGACGCGAGCTTCACGGACCCACGAATCCCGAGTTCGCGTTCCACCTCGTCGATTGGCTTACCGGGGGAGTATGGGATGAGGCCGCGGAGGTACGGGGAGGCGAGATCCTCCAGCGAGCGGGTCAACGCGACACCTCCACGGGGGGGGCGAACCGGGTCATCCTAGACCTCCTTGCGCAAGCGGGCCTTGGGGTACGAGCCCAGCACCTTCAGGAAGATGCACTCATCCCGGAGAGTCTCCAGGGCACGCTGGATGCGCGGCTCGCTGGCGTGGCCCTCGAGGTCCACGTAGAAGACATACTCCCAGACCTGCTTCTTGGATGGGCGAGACTCGATCTTGGTCAGGTTGATCTGGTGCTCCGCGAACGGCTGTAGCATCCGGTAGAGCGCTCCCACCCGGTCCTTGATGGAGAAGAGGATGGACGTCTTGTCGGTGGCCGAGGGGGGCGAGGCCTTGCGCCCGATGACCAGGAACCGGGTCATGTTGTTGGGAAGATCCTCGATCCGCCGCTGGAGGATCGTGAGGCCGTACAGGCCGGCCGCCAGCTCCGAGGCGATGGCCGCCGCCCCAGGCTCCGAGGCGGCGATCTCGGCCGCGGCCGCGGTGCTGCTCGTCTCCACCACCGGAATGTGCTGGGAGTTGGTCTCCAGCCACTTCCGCGCCGCCGCGATGGCGTGGGGATGGGAGTAGATCTGCCGGACCTCGGCGAGGCTGGAGGCCTTGCCCAGCAGATGGAGCGCCGCCTCCACCACCACCTCGCCGCAGATCAGCAGGCTCGAATCCAGGAACAGATCCAGCGTGTGGCTCACGACCCCCTCGGTGGAGTTCTCCACCGGGACCACGCCGTAGTCGGCATTGCCTTTCTCCACCTCGGCGAAGACCTCGCCGATGCTGCGCATGGCCAGGAACTGGGCCGAGAGCCCGAACCGGTCCATGGCGGCCAGGTGGGAAAAGGTCGCCCGGGGCCCCAGGTACGCTACGCGGAGGGAATGTTCCAGCGAAAGGCAGGCGGAGATCACCTCGCGAAAGACCGGCCGGACCGCCTGGGAGGGAAACGGGCCCGCGTTCTCCGCGGCCAGGCGGGCGTAGATCTCTTCCTCGCGCTGGGGGGCGTGGTAGTCCAGGCTCTGCTCTGTCTTGATGCGACCGACATCGAGCGCCAGCTCCGCCCGGCGATTGAGCAGCCGCAGGATCTGGGAATCGATTTCGTCGATCGCCTTGCGCAGGTCGAAGATGCGCACCGCCTCCCCCTTCGTGTTCGGGATCACGGCATGATAGCCGGGTGCCCCGGACCGATCAAGGGCTTTCTGGACCCCCATCCCTCCGGCCCGAACCCCCCCGTCCCGTCAGATCCGCCCCCCGGACGAATCCCGAGTGGGCACGAGCGCATACAGGCCTTGCAGTTCGGCCGGCGAGAGCGCACGCCACTGCCCCCGGGGGAGCGAGCCGAGCCTGAGCGGCCCCAAGGCTATTCGGGTGAGCCTCAGGACGGGGTGTCCGATGGCCTCGCACATCCGCCGGACCTGGCGGAAGCGTCCCTGCTCGAGCGTGATGGCGATCCAGGTGTTCTGCCGGGTCGGATGGAGTGCTTCCACCGCCAGCGCCCTCAGCACCTCGCCCTCGCAGATGACCCCGCGCGTGAGGAGTGCCAGGCTCTCCGCAGTGGGACGCCCCTTGAGCTTGGCGTGATAGACCTTCCGCACCGTGTACCGGGGATGGGTCAGGGCATTCGCCAAGGCACCGTCATTGGTGAGGAGGAGCAGACCCTCCGTGTCCCAGTCCAGCCGCCCGACGGGGAACAGGCGGGGCAGGCCCGCCTCCGCCACGAGGGAGGTGACGACGGGTCGGCCCTGGGGATCGGACCGGGAGGTGATGTAGCCGGCCGGCTTGTGCAGGAGAATGGTGACCCGCCTCTCGGCGCGGACCGCTTCCCCGTCCAGCTGGATGCGATCCCGTCCAGGCCGCACCCGGGTGCCGAGCGTCCGCACCACCTGCCCGTTCACCTGGACGCGTCCCGCCTCGATGAGCGCCTCGCAGTGCCGCCGGGACGCGATGCCCGCCCGGGCCAGGAACTTCTGCAGGCGCTCTCCCCGATCAGGTGGCGCGGGCGGGGGAACCGTCCGGACGCCGTCGGGGCGGACGGGACCCCGATCCTCGCGCCCGCCCGGCGACACACGCCCTCGATCCGGGAAACACTCAGGTGGCTTCGGGGGCGTCCGCCGGATCGCCGGTCCCGGTCCCCGTGGGGGGCGGCGCGGCCGGAGAGGCCTCGGCCGCGGCGCCCCTGTTCGGGCTCGGGGATTCCGCCCCCGAGGGGCCGATGAGTTCATCAATCTCCTTGAGGCTGGGCAGATCCCCCAGGTCTTTGAACCCGAAATGCTCCAAGAAGCCGGCGCTCGTCCCGTAGAGGATGGGCCGCCCCGCCTCGGCCTTCCGCCCCAGCATCCGGGTGAGGCCGCGCTCCAAGAGCGTGCGCATCACCCCCTCCACCGCTACCCCGCGGATCGCCTCGATCTCCGCCCGCGTGATGGGCTGTTTGTAGGCGATGATCGCCAGGGTCTCCAGTGCCGGCCGGCTGAGCTTCGCGGGCTTGACCTGCTGCAACCGCTGGATCCACGGATGCGCCTCGGGTCGCGTGGCGAGACGGAACCCGCCCGCCACCTCCTGCACCATGAGCCCGCGCCCCTCCGCTTCCAGCCGCTCTGCCAGCTCGCGAATCGTGGCCTCGGTCGCCGCCGGATCCTCGTCCCCCAGGGCTTCCTGGAGCCTGTCCAGGGGCAGTGGTTCCTCCGCCACGAAGAGGAGAGCCTCCACAACGCCTCGCCGATCCAGTTCCGCGCTCACGCCGCTGACCTCCGCTCGCTGTGATCTTCGGCAGGCATCAGAATGTCAGGCAGCCCCCGAAATTTCGAATCTCGAATGACGAATGTTGAATATCGAATCATGCTCTGTCCCCGGAGATGGATTCTCGTGCGGTTCATCATTCGCGATGCGTCGTCCAACATTCGCCATTCTCCCGACGGCGGACACTCATTCGGGACCGGTTTTGGTCGGGGCCAAGGCCTGGGACCCCTCGATGCGCTCCATGCCCCGGTAGACCATGATGGGCCCCATGGGCTCTGCCTGGCGCGCACTGGCCAGGCGCCGCCGCAGAAGCTCCAGGAGCGCCAGAAAGGTCACGATGATCTCCGCACGTCGCAGATTGCCGGCGAAGAGGTTGGTGAACTCGAGCGGGCTCTCGGCCGCCAGAAGATCCAGCAGGGCCACGATGCGCTGGCCGACGTTCAGTTCCTCGGGGGTGATCTCCAGCGGTGCCGACACGTCCGCCCGTCGGAGGACGTCCCGGAACGCTCGCAGCAGTTCGAACAGCGAGACGACGAGCGGCCCCTCCACCTCGAGCTCCATGGCCGGGGCCCCCCGCGGGTGGAGCAGGACCTGCTCCGCCTCCAGCACGGAGAGCGTCTGGGCAGCCTCCTTGTACTTCTTGTATTCCAGGAGCCGATCCACCAGCTCCGCGCGGGGGTCCCCCTCCTCTTCCCCCTCCCCCTCGGCCGCCTCGTCCGGCGGCAAGAGCATCCTGGACTTGATGTGAATCAGGGTCGCCGCCATGAGCAGGAACTCGCCGGCCACGTCCAGGTCCAGCTCCTGCATCAGCGCGAGATACCGGAGATACTCCTCGGTAATCCGGGCGATAGGAATGTCCAGGATGTTGAGCTGGTGCTCCCGGATGAGATGGAGGAGCAGGTCCAGCGGCCCCTCGAACATCTCCAGCCTGACCTGGTAGGTCATGGCTCCTCCGCCAGACGCACCAGGGGGCGGATCTGCTCCCACCGCTTCGGCCCGATGCCCGGCACGCGAAGCAGATCCTCCGGGGTCCGGAACGGCCCGCGGGCCTCCCGGTCCGCCACGATCCGTGCCGCCAGGGCCGGGCCGATGCCGGGCAGGGACTGCAGGGCCTCCGCGCTGGCCGCGTTGATATTGAGGGGGAAGGCCAGGGAGGGGGCCGCGGGAACGGATCGATCGACCATTGGAGGACCGGCTGGCGGTGGAAAAGCCGGCCCGCCCGTTCCGAGCCGAGGGAGCGCCGTGCCCGCGGCCAGGAGGATCGCCAGGAGCAGGACCGCGAATCCGTGGGCGTCCGCCGGGGCGCACGGCCGGGTCCGCCGGGCCAGAGAGAACTCCTGGATCACTTCGGCTCTTCCGTCACGGCCTGCTCGCCCAGACCGAAGGCCTCGTGCAGCACACGCACGGCTAGCTCCGCGTACTTGGCCTCGATCACGCAGGAGACCTTGATCTCCGACGTGCTGATCATCATGATGTTGATCTTCTCCTTCCCCAGGCTCTCGAACATCCGGGCGGCCACGCCCGAGTGGGTCCGCATCCCCACGCCCACGATGGAGACCTTGGCGATCTTGTCGTCGCCGATCACCTTGTCCGCCCCGATCTCCTTGGCCACGGCCTTCACGATGTCCACGGTCTTGGCGTAGTCCGCCTTCGGAACGGTGAACGAGATGTCGGTGGATCCGTCCTGGCCGATATTCTGGACGATCATGTCCACCACGATGTTGGCCTCGGCCACGCGCCCGAACAGCGCGGCCGCGATCCCGGGACGATCTGCCACCCGGGTCACGGTGATCTTGGCCTCCTGCTTGTTATAGGCGACGCCCGAGACCACCACTTTTTCCATGGCCGCATCCTCCCTCACCACCATCGTCCCGGGATTGGTATTGAAGCTGGAGCGCACGTGGACCGGCACCCCGTAATTCTTGGCGTACTCCACCGATCGCGTCTGCAGGACCTTGGCGCCCAGGCTGGCCATCTCCAGCATCTCGTCATAGGAGATGCGGCTGAGCTTCCTGGCCTCGGGCACGATGTTGGGGTCCGTGGTGTACACGCCATCCACGTCGGTGTAGATCTCGCAGACGTCGGCCGACACGGCCGCGGCCATGGCCACGGCCGTGAGATCCGAGCCACCCCGGCCCAAGGTCGTGATCTCATCCTCGGCGCTCACCCCCTGGAAGCCAGCCACGATGGCGATCTCGCCGTCCGCCAGGGCCTGGCGGACCCGCTCGGCGCCAATGCTCACGATCCGCGCCTTGGTGTGGGCATCGTCCGTCTGGATTCGCACCTGGCCGCCGGTGAAGCTCCGGGCGCGATAGCCCAGCGCCTGGATCGCCAGCGACAACAGGCCGATGCTGACCTGCTCGCCGGTGGCCAGGATCATGTCCAGCTCGCGCTCGTTGGGACGCTCGGCGACCTTGTGGGCCAGGCCGATCAGTCGGTCTGTCTCGCCGGCCATGGCGGAGACGACGGCCAGCACGTCGTGGCCCGCCGCGCGGGCCTCGGTGACCCGGCGGGCCACGTTCTTGATGCGATCCACGTCGCCGACCGACGTGCCTCCGTACTTCTGGACGATGAGAGCCATCTCGTCCCCTCTGTCAATTCGTCCATTGGTCAATTCGTCGAGTAGCCAATTCGTGAGCAGAGATCGGCGATTGGCTAATCGACTACTTGACTATTTGACCACTTGACCCCTGGACACGTTGGCCGATCTTGCCCTCCGTACCCTCCCACAAGCGGACGATGTTCTCCCGGTGCCGCACCAGTACGATGAGGAAGAGCGCGGCGCTCAACACCACCATGGGAGGTCGCTCGTCCAGTAACCACGACAACACCGGAAGCGCCGCCGACGCCACCAGGGTAGCCAGGGAAGAGTACCGCCAGATGGCCGCCACCGCCAGCCAGGTCAGGAGGAGCAGCCCGCCCACCGCCGGCATAGCGGCCAGAACCACCCCTAGCGTCGTCGCCATCCCCTTGCCGCCGCGAAACCCGGCGAAGACCGGGAGCAGGTGTCCGACGACCACGACCAGCGCGATCATGGCCAGTACCGTCGGGGAGGCGCCGGAGAGGCGTCCGAGCCCGACGGCCAGGGCCCCCTTCCCGATGTCCCCCAGCAGGGTCAACGCGGCTGCGCCCCTGCCCACGGCGCGCAGCACGTTGGTGGCGCCGATGTTCCCGCTCCCCACCCGCCGAAGGTCCACGCCGCCCCGCGCCCGCGTGACCAGCACGCCGAAGGGGATCGAACCCAACAGGTACGCCACCACCACCAAGGCCGCATCCCGAATCACGACGTCGTCCAGCCGATGCCGGCAGGCCGGCCATTGGGCAATCTGGCGATTTGGGACCTTCGTCTTTCCGGATTGCCAAGTCGCCCGATTGCCAAATTGCCGGAGCGCCTGGTTGCCAGATTGCCGTGCACTACTTCGCGAGGTCGACGCAGCGCCAGAACTTGCGGAAGTAGACCACGCCCGATGCCAGAGAAAGCATGATGGCCACCCCCAGTGCAGCCTTTCCCAGGGGGGCAGCGACGGCGGGATAGTTTATGATCAGGAGCGCCACAGCGATCACCTCGGCGATCATGGTCACCTTGCCGAAGTCGCTGGCCTGGATGATCACGCTCTGGGAGGCCGCAATCCCCCGCAGACCTGTGATCGCCAGGTCGCGGCACACGATGAGTACGACCATCCATGCGTCCACCCGGTGGACCTGCACCAGGGAGATCAGGCTGGCAGAGATGAGGAGCTTATCCGCCACCGGATCCAGGAGCTTCCCCAGGGTCGTGACCTGGCGCGTGCTCCGCGCAATGCGGCCGTCGAGCCAGTCGGTCAGGACCGCCGCCAGAAACACCGCCGCGGCCGACAGGTTGTACGGCCGCGGCACCACGATCAGGAACACCACCAGGACCGGAACCAGGAAGATCCGGACCAGACTCAGGGCATTCGGAAGATTCACGCCACCCTCGCGGCCCGCCTACGCGCTCAACCCCAAATCCCGCGCTACGTCCTTCACCAGTTGCATGTCGATCTTCTCACGCTTCAGCAGATAGCCCTCCAGCAGGACATTGTCGCCAATGGTGTTGATGAGGCGGGGGATGCCCTGGGATTCGATGGCGATCTGGGTCAAGACCTCCTCCGAAAAGAGCTCTCGAGTCGCCCCGGCGACTTTGAGGCGATGGCGGATATAGGCCTTGGTCGCCTCGGGCTTGAGGGAGGTCAGACGGCACTTCACCGCGACCCGTTGTACCAGCGGCGCGTCCAGCGCCAGGTTGGCCTCCAGGTTCGGCAGACCAAACAGGATGAAGGTGATCAGCTTGCTTCCCGGCACCTCGAGGTTCAGGAAGCCTCGAAGCTCCTCCATCAAATCCTGCTGCTGCAGCATGTTGGCTTCGTCGATCAGGACGACCGCCTTCCGGCCGGTCTGATGCAGCTCCACCAGGCGCTGGTAGATTTGGGACAGGATGCTGACCTTGTCCTCGGCCACCTGGTCCACGCCGATCTGGGACGCGATCTTGCGCAGGAGCCACTCGGACGTGATGGCCGAGTGGATGATCACCAGGAGTGCCGACTCGTACTGGGTGTCGTCCAGTTGGTCCAGCATGTGTCGGGCCAGCGTCGTCTTCCCGGTCCCCACGTCCCCGATCACCACCGCCAGGCCCTTCATCGTGTTGACCGCATGCATGAGCCTGCCCAGCACCTCGGCGTGCTGGTCCACCTCGTAGAAGAAGCGGGGATCCGGGGTATTGGAGAAGGGCTGCTCGCGGAGCTGGTAGAACTGCTCGTAGCTCATGGTCGACTCGGTCCTGATGACGGCACGGCGTCAAATGAAGGAGATCTTTTCCTTGCTCTTGGCGCGCTTGGGGGGCTTCTCCGTCGGGGCCGGCGAGGTAACGAGGGACGCCAGCTGCGAGCGCCGGAGACGCTCGCGAAGATCCTTGGCCCGGGCCGAGGCGTCCCGGAACCGTTCGTCGTCCGCCTGCAGGGCCTCGAAGCATTCCAGCGCGCGTTGCAGATCCCCGTGTGCCTCGTACGCCACTCCCAAATCATACCGCAGGGCATAATAGGATTCGCGCGGATGCCCCCGGACTTCCAGGCCGGCGCGGAGCCCCTGGATCGCCGCGTCGAGGTCGCCCTTGGCCAGGAAGCACAATCCCAGGAGGTCGGCGCACGGGAGGGCCCGCCCCGGATCGCGAGCCGCCAGGCGGAATTCCTGGATCGCCTCCTCGTACAGCTCCATCTCCTTGTACGCGATGCCCAAGTTGTAGTGAGTCTCGAAGTCCTTCTCGTCCAGGTGCTCTCGAACCCCCTTCTGGAACTCCCGGATGAGGTCCTCCACCAGCGGCGCGCCGCTATCGGACGGCGCGCCGCGATCCTCGGCCGCCAGCTCCTTTTCCAGTTCGGCGCCCAGGTTGACGAAGCCATCGGCGCCCGCTTCTCCGCCCCCCGGCATGACGGAAAACCTGGGTGCGCCAATGTCTGGAATGGGTGGCTGGGTCGGGGGGGTCTTAGAGGGAGGCAATGGTGCCACCCGCTCTGGGGCGGGGGGAGGCACCGACCGCTCCGGGATCGTCCGTGCCGCCTCGCGAGGCACTTCTGGAGTCGCCGGTGCGGGCGCAGCCGTCACGCGCGGTTCCGCGCGTGGTCCGGGTGGCGGAACGGTCTCGGGCAGCGTCTCCGGCAGGAAGTCCAGGACATCCGGAGAAAGCTCCCCCTGTGCCTCCGGCGCCGCCTCTTCCACGACCCCGGCGAGTCGAGCCGTCTCCTCTGGCCCGGGCGCCTCGACGGGCGCAGGAGGCTCGAGCCGGCCGTCCAGCTGCACCACAGCCGGGTGGTTCGCATCCCGCCCACGCATGCGTCGGTGAACGGCACGCGCCTCTTCCACCATGCCCTGCGAGAGGTAAAACTCCGCCTCGGCTAGATCGTCCGCCATCGCCTGGTCGGCGTCGGCTTCGGGCGCCTCGAGGACCAAGCCGGGTTCCTCGCCCTCCTCCTCCAAGAGGGATCGAAGCTCGACGGGAATCTCCTCCTCGAGCGCTGCCGCATCCCCGCCGAGGTCCGGCAGCTCGATGACCGGTGCCACCTCTGATGGCGCCGTCTCCGGCGGGGCGGGCTCAGCAGGTCCCTCGTCCCCTGCCGGGACGGAGACCGCCTCGATATCCTGGGGCTGCTCAGCGTGCGCCGCCAGATCCTCGCGGAACTCGAAGCGCGGTTCCTCGGGCGGCTTGGCGGGGGCAGCCTCGACTGGCCGGGAGGCCCCGGCCACCTCGGCCAGCATCCCTTGGAGCGCCGTGTTCCCCGGAGCGAACCTCAGCCCCTCCTGCAGTTCGCGCTGCGCCGCCCCCAGCTGGCCGCGCTCCCGCAGGATCCGGGCGATGGCCAGGATCTCCCCGCAGGCCTCCTCCACCTGGGGCCGCTCCAGATACAGCACCCTCAACTGTCGGTGGGCCGTCAGGTTCTGCGGCGCGAGCCGGACCACCTCGATGAGCCGCTCGCGCGCCTTTTCGGTCAGCCCATACTTCAGATAAACCTCCGCCTCGGCGAGCAGTTCGGCCACCTCGCCCGACGCTTCCTCCTCTTCCCCGAGAGCCTCCAGGGCCGAGATGCCCTCCCCCGGACTCTCTCCGGGTAACTCAATCCCGAGGCCCCCGAATCCCGCCAAGCCTTCCAGGGCGATGCCCTGCCGCTCCTGGGAGAGGTACCGGATCCCGGCAAGCTCCCCGGACTCGTCCAGGTCGAAGACCTGGGTGGGGCGCGCCTCAGGCCCGAGCCCCGTCGCGTCCCCCAGCATCGGGGCATCATCCGGCGGCAACTCGAGGGCCGGCGGCTCTTCCGGCGCCAACGGAGTTGGTACCGACTCCGTTGGTGGCAGCTCTGTTGGCGCCAACTTCGTTGGCACTGGCTCCGTCGCCACGATCTCCGTTGGCGTCAGCTCGACTTCCAGTGGCGCCGCCTCCTCCAGGACGAGCGACTCCGCCTCTAGTCCCGGGGCCGCCTCTGGCTTTGGCACCGCGAGCGCCTCTTCTTCCACGGACGGCGCCGGCGGGCCCTCCAGCGCCTCCAGCCGCGCCTTCGCCTCCGCGTCCGACGGATCGCGCTCCAGCAGTTGGTGATAGACGTGAACGGCCTCCAGGGTCTCACCGCAGGCCTCGTACGCCGCGGCCAGTGCCCAAGATGCCGCACGCGCTTCCTCGTCCCGCCCGAGGTCTTGCAGCAGCTTGACCAGGTGGGCGTGGATGGGCCCTGGGTTCGGCGCCTGGGCCACAATTTCCTGGCAGATGGCGATGGCCTCGTCGGGGTTGTTCCGGGCCAGCGCGTCCTCGGTGAGCTTCTGGCAGAGGGTGAGTCCCTCGTCCGTGCGACCCTCCAGGATCAGGGCCTTGGCCAGGGGACGCCGCACCGCGTCCTCCGGCAGCCCCAGCGCCACGGCCTGCTCCAGGGCCGCGATCGCTTCCAAGGCCTGCCCCAATCCGACATAAGCCTCCCCCAGCTGGCACCAGGCCTGAGCGTTCGTGCCATCGCTGGCCGTGGTCTTGAGCAGTGCATCTACGGCCTCGGCGTGCCTCCCCTCGCGCAGGAGCTGCTCCCCCAGGGCCAGACGGGCCTGGGGGGGTTCGGGCGCAAGCTCGCGCATCTTTGCCAGGAGGCGCTTGCTCTCGGCCGCCTGCCCCGCTGCCTCGGCCGCCTGCGCAGCCAGTTCGTATTGGGCCGCCGCTTCCTCTCGCCTCCCCTCCTTGCGCAAGAGGTCGGCGAGCTTCGTCAGCAGTGTGCTATTCGCCTGGTCCAGAGCCGCCAGGCGCTGATAGATCTCGATGACCTTGGGAGTTTCACCCGCCTTGGCGTAATGCTCCGCCGCCGTCGCGAGCTGGATCTTGGCTTCCCCCGTGAGGCCTTGTTCCTCGTACAGATCTGCACAGGCCAGCAGCGCCTCGGTCCGGCCGGGATCCAGCTTGATGATTTTCTTGTAGACCGCGATGGCCTTCACCGACAGGCCGTCGGTCCGATACAGCTCACCCAGCTTGAGGTACTGGTCGATGGCCTCGGGCGCTTTCCCGGCCCGGGCATACAGGTCGCCGAGGTTGTTGCAGACGGTCAGATCGTGGGGATCGGCCTTGAGGATGGCCAGATATTCGGCGATGGCCCTGTCCCACTTGCCTTGCTGCGTGTAGCTGAGGGCATTTTGAATCGCTTTGCGCTTGTCGAAGGCCATCCGCTGAGGACCCCGTTCTCGGAAGGAAACTGACACTTAACAGTAACAAACCCCCGGGAGGGTGTCAAGCGCGTTTGGCCTCGCGCCGAGGCAGTCCGCGGCCCCCGTCCCACCGTTGAAAGGTCCAGGAGGGGCTGCCGTATCGCGCGCCAACGAGATCCGCCGCCGCTTCCCGCTCGAGAGGAAGCAACTCCCCGGCGGCCCACGAGACGCCGAGAGCCTCGCGCCACCCCTTGCACAGGGCGGACATCAACTCGCCCATGGCCGGCGGGGTCCGCAGGAGCCCGCGCAAGGAGGTCACCCCGGCCGCCGGATCGGTGCGCGGCCAGGCCGTGAAAATCCTCTGGTGCAGGCGAGGATCGAAGTCGAGAAGGATGGAGCCCTGCTGCAGCAGGGACCGATCCCACCTCCGCTGGGCAGAGCCGATGAGCTTTCGTCCGTCGACGAGGATGGCGGGCATGCGACGAAGGAGGAAGCATGCATCGCTCAGGTACCCGTCCCCGGTGAGAACCCGGGACTCGCCCAGGCCGGCCGTGAGCCCCAGATGCTTAAGACCGGCGATAAGGCCGCCGGCGATCCGGGCGAAGGCCTCAGGCACCGACAGGGAGCGCCACGGTCCCTGGAGGGGCACGGCGACGCTGTAGGTGAGTTCGTCGGCGTGCAGGACGGCGCGGCCCCCGGTGATCCTCCGCACGAGACCAATCCCGCGGCCACGGCATGCCGCAAAATCCACCCCGCCCGGCGCGCGCTGGAGATAGCCGAGGGAGACGGTGGGTGCGCTCCATGCGTAGAAGCGCAGCGTGGCGGGCGCCAGGCCGTCCCCCACCGCCCGGGCGATGGCCTCGTCCACGGCCATGTTCCACGGGCCATCGCCCGGGCCATCCTGAAGGAGACGCCACGCCGACTCGCCCATGCGAGGCCCCACCCGTCCTCACGCCTGGCGCAGGCGCGGATCCAGCACGTCGCGCAGCGCGTCGCCCAAAAGGTTCGTCCCGAACACGGCGAGGCTGATAGCTACGCCCGGGACCAGGACAAGCCAGGGGGCTCGCTGCGCGTATTCCGCGGCCGAGAACGACAGCATTCGCCCCCAGGACGGGTACGGCTCGGGCACGCCCAAGCCCAGGAAGGACAGGGCTGCCTCGACCAGGATGGCACTGCCCAGTTGGGCGGTGGCGAGCACGATGAATGGCCCCATGGTGTTGGGCAGGATGTGCCGGAAGGCGATACGCCGATGGCCGAGCCCGAGCGCGCGGGCCGCTTCTACGTACGGCATTTCCCGGATGACCAGGACACTCGAACGGATGACGCGAGCGGCGCGCGGAATGATGGGGACCGAGATGGCGATGATGACGTTGCCCAGCGAAGGGCCGAGGGCCGCCGACATCACCAGGGCCAGGACCAAAAGCGGCAGCCCCTGCATGATGTCCATGACGCGCTGGGTGATGAGGTCCGTGAGGCCGCCCGCGTACCCGCTGAGGAGGCCCAGCAGCCCACCGAGCGCCGACCCGAGAATCGTGGAGGCGATTCCCACGATCAGCGAGACCCGCGCCCCGTGAACGATCCGGCTGTAGATGTCCCGCCCCAGGTAATCGGTCCCCAGCCAACTGAGCGATGTCGGGGGGCTCAGGGTGTTGGCGGGATCGGTGCGGACCGGATCATGCGTGGCCAGAACATCGGCGAAGATCGCAATGACGACCATCGCCGCAACGAGGATCCCTCCGGCCGCCCCCAGGGGTTTCTGCCGCACAAACCGCCAGCACGCGCGCCAGCGGCTGGCCGCCCGACGCGCCACCCGGGCTCGGAGTGCCTCCGTCCCCTGGTCGGTCCCGGCCCCTAGGCGATCAGCCATAGCGCACCCGCGGGTCCAGCCAGCCGTAAAGCATGTCCACAACCAAGTTGGCGAGGATGACGACCCCGGCGATGAACATGACCAGGTTCTGCACCACGGGGTAATCCCGCCAGAGGATCGCCTCCACGAGGAAGCGGGCGACCCCGGGAAGATTGAAGACCGTCTCGGTCACCACCAGGCCCCCGATCAGAAACGCGAACTCGATGCCCAGGACGGTGATCACCGGGAGGAAGGCGTTCTTCAGCGCATGACGCCAGACGACAACCCGCTCCCGCTGCCCTTTTGCATAGGCGGTGCGAATGTAGTCCTCGCGCATCACCTCCAGGAGGGAGGAGCGGGTCATGCGCATGATGAGTGCGGAGCTGCGGTACCCCACGGCCAGGGCCGGAAAGAGGAACTGGAGGATGTTCCCCCTGAGGTCCTGCCACGGGGAGATGTAGGTGACGGAGGGGATCCAGCCCAGGCGTGAGACCAGGAGCAGGATGATCACCATGCCGAGCCAGAAGGAGGGCATGGACAGCCCGGCCAGGCTGAAGACCCGGATCACGTAGTCGATCCACCGGTCCTGGCGGACGGCGCTGATGATCCCGGCAGGAACGCCGATGAGGATCGCCACCAGCATTGCCAGGACTGCCAGCTCCACGGTGATGGGGATGCGGGGGAGGACCACCCGCCACGCCGGGATGTCGTAGCGGTACGATTTGCCCAGATCGCCCCGCAGGATGTCCCGGAGCCAGCGCGTGTACTGCACCGTGATGGGCTGATCCAAGGCCAGTTCCTTTTGGATCTCGGCCTTGGCCGCAGGGTCCACGTATCCGGCCGAGGCGAAGATGATATCCACGATATCGCCCGGGGCGATCCGCAAGAGGACGAAGATGACGAGCGACATCCCGAGGAGCGTCAGGATGGCGATCAGCAGCCGCGTGACAATGAAGGTCCGCATCGCGATCGCTCCCGACCCCCTGATTCCGAGACGGGAAGGCCGTGCCCCGCATCGGGGCACGGCCCGCCGGTGGCACCCGCAGTCACTTGTCCAACCACACTTCCTGCATCCGCCCATAGTTGTAGGCGGACTGGTGCGGCACGAGGTTCTTCACGTAGGGCCACATGAGGTAGTACTCTTTCGCCCATCCCAGGATGACCCGCGCCCCCTCGAGCTGCAGCCGCGTGTCGAGTTCCTGGACCAGCCGGAGCCGTTTGGCAAAATCCAGTGTCTGGGACTGCTCGTCAATCAGCCGGTCTACCTCGTGGCTGCAGTAATCGGAGTAGTTGCGAGGCGAGTCGCACTTGAAGTTCTCGTACAGGTTCGCGTCGGGATCGTCGGGACCCATCCCTGTATTGTTCACGGCCATCTCGTAGTCCCGGCGGGTCAGCTTGGCGTGCCAGATCCCCATCTCCACCTGCTCCAGGCTCCCTTCGATCCCCACCTGCTTGAGCTGGTCGATGATGAAGCTGGCCAGGTCCACGTAGAAGGAACTCGCCCGGGTGGACACCGCCAGCTTGAGCGGCTTGCCCGGGCCATAGCCCGCCTGGGCGAGGAGCTGCCTGGCCTCCGCCTGGTTCTTCGCGGGATCGCCCATGCCCGGGAGCTTCACCAACTCCTTCTCCGTGAGACCCCACACTCCATACGGTTTCGGCAGCATCACACCCCCCAGCACCGCCGCCCCCTGGCGACCCGCCTGGACGTAGCCCTTCCGGTCGATGGCCAGGTTGATGGCGCGCCGGATCCGGGCGTCCTGGAAGATGGGTCGCTTGAAATTGAGCAGGAGGTTGTCGTTCAGGTTCGTGCTGGTCTCCACCATGACCAGGCTGGGGACGGCCTGCTTCACGCTCTCGGCGATCGTCTTGGCGATTTCCAGGGGATAGGAGACGTCCAGCTGACCCGCCTGGAGGGCAGCATAGCGGGTCCCCCGCTCCTTGATGATGAGATACTGGATCCTGTCCAGGTAGGGGCGGCCCTTGATGAAGTAGTCAGGATTCTTGACGAAGTCGATGTATTCGCCCGGCCGGAATTCCTTCAGCTTGAAGGGGCCGGTGCCGACGCATTTCGTGCGCAGTTCCGCCGTCGGCACGTGGGCCGGGTACACCGGGGAATACCCCGCGGCCAGCATCAGGAGGAGGGACGGCTGGGGCCGGCTCAGGCGGAAGATCACCGTGTCGGGATTCGGCGCCTGGATGTCCGCAATGTTCTCGTACCAGAGCTTCCGGGGATTGACGCGAAGCTTGGCCGGCGCGCCTGGCGCCTCCCGCAGGACATCGAAGGTGTACTTCACGTCTTTCGACGTGAACGGCTGTCCGTCGTGCCACTTGACCCCGCTCCGCAGGTGGAAGACGAGGGCCTTTCCTCCCTCCTGCCAGGCCCATTTCTCCGCCAACTCGCCAACGATGGTCCTCTCATTCTCTTCCTTCCTCAGCGGATCGAAGAGGACGAGGTTGTTGTAGCATGGCATCATGGGCCAGACCGCCGCCACCGTGCCCTCCTCGTGGATGCTGAGGCTGGGCGGAGGATCGCTCTGGGTGGCGTTCAGGACGCCGCCGTACTTGGGCTGGCTCGCCGCCCACGCTGTGACGCCGGTCAGTGCAAGCGCCGTGACCGCCAGGGCACGGAGGCTCCACCCCAGAGCCGCCCGGCCTTTCGGCCTGATCCCCGCATTCCACCGACGCCAGTCTCGCATGCGCTTCCCCTACTCCGCGTTGGAAACGATTCGCGCTGTCTTCACAGTCCACCTCTCGCATTGGCCGGCCTCACCCACGAATTGGTGCGCAGGGGCGCCGGGCTACTCCCGCTCGCCGAACCTCCTTTCCACCAGGTCCGCCAGCGCCCGCAGGGCGGCCTGCCCGTCCTCCCCTGTGGCCCGCAGCGTGAGGCTTGCCCCCTGGGCCGCCGCCAGCATGAGCAGCCCCATGATGCTCTTCGCGTTCACCTTCTGCCGGCCGGCCTCCACCGTGATCTCGGCTTGGAAGCGTCCGGCCGTTTTCACGAATTGCGCGGCCGCCCGCGCGTGCAGTCCCAGCCGGTTCCGGATGACGATCTCACGTGTCACCGCCGCCCCTTTCACCCGCCGGCCGCCTCCCAGCTTTCGATGAAGAGGGTGAGCCTGAGATCGCGCACCCCTTCGGCACCGTCCAAGGGCCAGTGTGGCAAGAGGGCAACTTGCTGCGCCACCCGCTCGTAGCCCGCCTCGGACTGCGAGATGGTCTGGACCGGGCAGCGCCACAGCCTTCCCGGAGGATCCAGCGTGAGCCGGGCGGCCAGTCCCAGCCAGGCATCCACGATCCTCACCTCGCCCACTCCCGGTGTCTCGGCCACGGCGAAGAGCGAAGGGTCGGCCGCCCCTTCCCCGTTGATCTCGACGACCCGGTCCGGGGGCGGGCCCATGTAAAAGGCCAGGTTCAGTTCCACGCCAAATCGTGCGGGCGCGACGACCCCCTCGGTCCCCAGCCGGTATTCCACCGTGAGCCGGGGCGCATCGGGAGCCAGTCGGAACCGCTTGTGGACCCGGAGGCAGCCCCCCGCTTGCTCCATCCGGCCCTCGAGGTGAAGAACGGGGGTCCGCCCCTCCCGGAGGACGCGCCACTCGTAGGGAGCCAGGGCCAGCCCGGCGTCCACGCCCTCCCGGCTGAAGTCCGCGATGGTCGCCGTCGGTGACAGCCAGTGATCGAGGAAGCTTCCCCGGCGATAGGCGTCGTACCGGAGGAGGTCGGCCAGCCCCTCCTCCTTCGCCCCACGCTCTTCGTGGATCGTGGCCGCCGCCTCCCCCTGTCGCCGGACCGACGCGGCCAGCTTCCGGTGATAGGCCTCTGGCCGCCGCGTGAATGTGTTGCCCAGGTTGAAGGCCTTGGCGCGGGCGTCCAGCTCGACGACCCCGCCGCCCCGAGCCGGCTCCACCACCAGCCCCAGGTGGGGAGTCGAGGCCAGGACCTCGGCGAATCCATCCGCATCGGAGTCCAGCGCCTCCATCCGGACGGCCGCCCCGCCCCTCCCGGCCCCCTCCGCGGCCTGTTCCGCGCGGATCAGGTGGTGGAAGACGGCGTGTCGCAAATGCGGCAGGTACAGTCCCCCGAAGACCCCGTGCCAGTACGCGTCATTGCACTGGCCCTGCCACAGGGCCTGCAGGGCCGCGGCCCGCCGGCGCGTCCCCTTGGGAAGGGCGTGGACGCGCTGGCTCGCCCGGAGCATCTTCTTGTGCAGGGTGTTGGCCTCCGGGTACTTGGTCAGGAAGTTGCGCCAGAATCCGCCGCGAAGGAAGGGCCTGAGGTCGTCGGCGAAGGGCAGGCCATTCACCCGGGCCTGGGCTTCCTCGAACCGGATGCCCGCGTCCGACGGCAGGGCCCACTCCGTCATCTCGGTGTACGATGTCGTGGGCAGGTAGATCCGTCCCCGGGGCGGCCCTGCCAGGGCCTGACTAAAGGTGCCGATGTCCAGCCAGTCGCTATTCTCCTGCAGCGCCGTGAGGAAGCGCCTGAGCCAGCCCCGCTGGTAGACCCAGTCATGGGTCCCGGGCCATCCGCCGAACTTCTCGGCGTCATCCGCCATCACCGCCACGCCGCCGGGAGCGAGGGCCGCGCGGTCGCGGAGGTAGGCGACCGTCTCGGCCGGCTCGCGGAACGGAATCAGGTACCGCAATCGCTGGCTGATGGGAAAGAGCGCCAGCGAGGCCCCCTGCTCCTCGGTGAGGAAGTACCCGGTGAGAGCGGCATCCGACAGCCCTGCCGCCCTGAACTGGTTGTCGTCCAGGATCACGTACTCCACCCCGGCCTCGGCGATGGGCTTGGCCAGGTGCGGCTCCCACACCCGCTCCGCCAGCCACATCCCCCGGGGGCGGACCCCGAAGCGGGAGGTGAGGTACGACGTCATGCGCCGGATCTGCCCCACCTTATCGGCGTCCGGGATGGCCACGAGGATCGGCTCGTAGTACGCGCCGCCGAGCAACTCGACCTGCCCCCCGGCGACAAAGCCGGCCAGGCGGTCCAGGAACTCGGGATGGGTGGCCTCCAGCCAGTCCAGCAGGACGCCCGAGTAGTGGAGAGCGAAGGGAAATTGCGGGAACTCGCTCAGGACCTCGAAGAAGGGAACATACGAGCGGCGGTATGCTTCCGCGAAGACCTCCGGGAGGTTCCCCACGGGTTGGTGCGCGTGGATGCCCAGGATGAACCGAATCCCGCCCATGCGTGTCGACCCCACCGGCGCCACATGACCCTGGACCCGCACCGGGGATCACTCCCCGGATGCGGCCGGCTTTCCCTGCTTGGCCAGAAATTCGCTGGCCACGAGGATGTTGCGCTGGCCATACTTGGCCAGCTTGTCCGCGAGGGCGCGGAGGTCCCGCTCGTCCCGGAGCGAGGGAACCTTCATCAACATCGGGAGATTCACGCCCGTCACGACCTCCAGGCGGCCCGCTTCGAGGTACGAGAGCACCAGATTGGACGGGGTCCCGCCGAAGAGGTCGGTGAGGATCAGCACCCCACTGCCGTCGTTGACGCGCTGGAGAACCGCCTCGATCTTCTTGCGCGCCTTCTCGATCTGCTCCGAGGCCTGGATGGAGACCGCCTCCACTCGGGGGAGCTTCCCCACGATCTCTTGCGCGGTCCGCAAGAGTTCGGTCCCCAGATCCCCATGGGTCACGATGACGATCCCAACCATGGGTTCCCTCTGCTGCAGGGGCTGGCCCCCGCCATGCGCCGCCCTCGCCAGGCGCGGTCAATTTAAAGCAGACAACTGACAACCGGTCATCTTTCGGTATCGGTTTCCCGGTTGTCAGTTGTCGGTTCTCAATTTGAAATTCCCAGCAGTTCGCCGCCTAAGGGGCCCGGTCCACGTCGCGATGGCGCACGGTGACCTCGTGGCCCACCTCGCGCAGTAGCCGCGCCAGCTCCTCCGTCAGGACCACCGACCGGTGCCGCCCGCCGGTGCACCCCACGGCGATGGTTAGGTACGCCTTGCCCTCCTGCACATACAGGGGGAGCGTGAACCGCAGGAACTGCTGGATGCGGTCCACGAACCCCTGGGCCTGGGCGAACCCCAGGACGTACCCGATCACCTGCGGCTCCCTGCCCGTGAGCGGCCGCAGCTCATCGTTGAAATAGGGGTTCGGCAGGCAGCGGGCGTCGAACACCAGATCCGCATCCACCGGGAGCCCATACTTGTAGCCGAAAGAGACCAGGGACAGCGCCGTCTTCTGTGGGGCCGGCAGATCCAGGAAGGAGGTGGCCAAGAGCTTCCGGAACTCGTGGACGGTGAAGCTTGAGGTGTCGATCACCAGGTCCGCCTTGGCCTTGAGGAACGCCAGCCGCTCCCGTTCGGCCCAGATCCCCTCCAAGGCCGATCCGCCGGGCGCCAGCGGATGCGGGCGCCGGCTCTCGCTGAAGCGGCGCACCAGCGCCTCGTCACTGGCGTCCAGGAACACGATGCGCACCAGGTGGTGGTCCCGGCGGAGATCCAGCAGGATGTCGAAGAGGCCCTCCAGAAACCGCCCCTCGCGTGCGTCCACCACCAGGGCCACGCGCTCGATCCGCTTCTCGGACTGGGCGCAGAGCTCCGCGACCTTGGGGATCAGCGTGACCGGCAGATTGTCGATGCAGAAGAATCCCAGATCCTCCAGGCAGCGGCTGGCGGCGCTCTTCCCCGCCCCGGACATCCCGGTGACGACGATGAAATCAATTCCCGTCATTGCGAAGCCTCGCGCCCCCGGTCGCCCCGGCGACCGGCTCCTTCTCGGGGTGGCCGGCCGCCGCCATCCCTCTCGCGCGCCCTCATTCCGTGTCGTCCCGGCTGAGCTGGGGGAGGTCGGCCCCCGCGGGCATCCCCGCGTCGCCCGCCTCGCCCTCCGAGAGACACGCCGCGAACTTGCGCGCCGCGTGGACCCCCATCAATTTCAGGAGATGATTCCGCGCCGCCACTTCGACCAGGATGGCGATGTTCCTCCCGGCCGACACCGGGATCCGCAGCCTGGGGATCGGCACGCCGAGGATCGAATAGGTCTGTTCCTCCACCCCCAGCCGATCGTATTCCTCGTCGGGACGCCAGGCCTCCAGCAGGATCACCAGTTCGATGCGCTTGCGGTAGCGGATGGCCGCCACCCCGAAGAGGTCTCGGACATTGATGATCCCCAGGCCCCGGATCTCCATGTGGTGGCGAATCCGGGCGGGGCCCCGGCCGATGATGATCCCGTTGCTCTCCCGGACCAATTCCACCACATCATCCGCCACCAGCCGGTGGCCCCGGGTCACCAGGTCTAGGGCGCACTCGCTCTTGCCGGTGCCGCTCTCCCCCAAGAGCAGCACCCCGATCCCGTAGACGTCCGTCAGCACCCCGTGGAGCGTGGTCCCGGACGCGCCCTCCTCCTTCGCCATGCACGGCCCCCCGCTCAGGCCTCGGGCTCGATGAGCCCGTAGTGGCCGTCCCGGCGGCGGTAGACCACGTTCACCTCTTCGGTGGTGGCGTTGCGGAACACGTAGAAGTTATGGCCCAGGAGGTTCATCTGCAGGATGGCCTCATCCACCGCCGCGGGTTTGACTGCGAAGCGCTTGGTCTTGACCACGCGGGGCTCCTCCTGGCCGGCCGGGGTCACGGCGCCGGCGCGACCCCCCCGGGTCCCGCCCCGATTCGCGTGCGCCATGATCCGCTCCTTGTAGCGCAGGATCTGTCGCTCCAGCTTCTCCACCACCAGGTCAATCGAGGAGTACAGATCGTCGCCCTCCTCCTCGGCCCGGATCGTCAGATCCCGCACGCGCAGGGTGACCTCTGCGATCTGCCGGTGCTTGTTCACCGACAGGACCACGTGCATGCTGACGATGTTCTCGAGATACCGGGTAAGCCGGCTGAGCTTCTCCTCGGCGTATGTGCGGATGGCGGGGGTGATCTCCAGGCTCCGTCCCTTCACAGAGAGTTGCATCGCTGGCTCCTCCCAAAACCTGCGGGCGCTCCGGATTCAGCGGCCCGGCCGGCTGGCGGGACGGCGGGTCGCCAGCCGGCCGGGGCTACGGCGTTGGAAATCCAGACTCGTGCGTGCGTCGGTCCCGCATCCTCCACTGCGGGGCAACGGCAAGCGGGACTCAGTACCGCTTGCGCCGGCTGGAGGAAGGAATCTTGAGCTGGCCCCGGTACTTGGCCACGGTCCGGCGGGCGATCTCGACCCCGTGCTTCTCGCGCAGGATCTCCACGATCTTCTGGTCCGAGAGGGGCCGCCCGCTGTCTTCGACAGTGAGCAGCTTGTGGATGAGGTCCTTGACCTTCAGGGAGGACACGGGGTCGCCGCTGGTGGCGGGGACACCCCGGTGGAAGAAGTACTTCAGCTCGAAGAGCCCCTGCGGGGTGTGGATGTACTTGTTGGTGGTCACCCGGCTGACCGTGGATTCGTGCATGCCGATGTCCTCGGCCACCTCCTTCAGGGTGAGGGGTCGCAGGGCCGCGATCCCCTCCTCCAGGAATTTTCGCTGAAACTTCACCAGGCTTTCCGCCACCTTGAACATGGTCCGCTGCCGCTGCTCGATGCTCCGGATCAGCCAGAGGGCAGATCGCATCCGGCCCTCGAGATACTCCCGCACCTCGCGTCCGTTGGCCGTTTTGTTGGCCAGGATCCCCCGGTAGTAGGGGCTCACCCGGAGGCGGGGCAGCCCGTCGTCGTTCAGCACCACGACGAACCGGTCATCCACCTTGACGATGTAGACGTCCGGGGTGATGTAGCGCGGATCCTCGGTACCGAAGGTGCGGCCCGGCTTCGGTTCCAGACTGGTGATGTACCCCACCGCCTCCTGGATCTCCCGAACCGGCACGCCCAGCTTCCCGGCCAGCTTCTCCCACTGCCGGCCCTCCAGCTCCGACAGGTGGGCCGAGATCAACTCCTCGGCCAACGGATGCGCGTCGGGGCAGCCTTCCAACTGCAGCAGGAGACACTCCCGCAGGTCGCGCGCCCCCACCCCGGTGGGCTCGAAGCTCTGCACCAGGCGCAACACCTCATCCATGCGGGCGAGGTCCACGCCGGCCCCCGCGGCCACGGCGTCCAACGGCTCCTTCAAGTATCCGGACTCGTCCAGGTTGCCGATGAGGAGCGTGGCCAGCCGCAGAAGCTCGGGGTCCGAGGTGGTGAGGTGGAGCTGGAACAGCAGGTGGTCCATGAGTGAGCGGGGCTTGGTCAGCTGGATCTCCGCGTCGAATCGTTCCAGCTCTTCCCGCGGGATCTGGGGGCGGTAGTCCGAGGCGTCCTGTAGGTAGCTCTCCCAATCGAAGTCGTCGATCCGGTCCGCCCGGTCATCCTCGGTTACCTCCGCCTCCGTCTTCTCCGGCTCCGGCGACTCCTGCTCCTGGGAGAGCTGGGGATCCGCCGCCTCCTCCAGGGCCTCCTCCAGCACCGGATTCTGTTCCAGGTGCTGCCGGAGCTCCTGCACCAGCTCCAGCCGCGACAGTTGCAGCAGGCTGATCGCCTGTTGCAGCATCGGCGTCATGATCATCCGCTGCGTCTGGAGCATGCGGAGTCTGGTGTCGAAGGCCATGGACCCCCGTCCCGCTCGGCTCAGAGGGAGAATCGCTCTCCCAGGTAGACTTCCCGGGCGACCTCGTCCGCGGCCAGCTCCCCGGCCGTGCCGGACAGCAGGACGCGCCCCTCATGAATGATATAGGCCCGGTCCACGATCTGCAAGGTTTCTCGCACGTTGTGATCCGTGATGAGCACGCCGATCCCCCGGTCCTTGAGCTGGCCGATGATGCCCTGGATATCGTAGACCGCGATCGGATCGATGCCGGCGAAGGGTTCGTCCAGGAGCATGAACCGCGGCTCGGTGGCGAGCGCTCGGGTGATCTCGGCCCGTCGCCGCTCCCCCCCGGAGAGCGTATAGGCCCGGCTCTTGGCCAGGTGGGCGATGTTGAGCTCACGCAGCAGCGCCTGGACTCGATCGGCGCGCTCACCGGAGGGAAGGCCCAGGGCCTCCAGGATCGCCAGGAGGTTCTCCTCGACGGTAAGCTTCCGGAAGATGGACGGCTCCTGCGGCAGGAAGCCCATCCCCCGGCGCGCCCGCTGGTGGACGGGCAAAAAGGTGATGTCCTCCTCGTCTAGGAGGACCCGGCCCGAGTCGGGCGCGTGAGCCCCAGGATCATGTAGAAGGCGGTGGTCTTGCCGGCGCCGTTGGGTCCCAGGAGCCCCACCACCTCGCCTGCATCCAGCGAGAGGTCGAGCTCCGAGACCACCACCCGCCGCTTGAAGGCCTTGACCAGTTTTTCGGTCCGCAGGCAGTGCTCCTTCACGCCGATTGCCATCCGTCCTTCGGTGTCTCCGCAGGGGCGTTACCGAGGCGCGCCACCCGGCGGCTGCCCCTCATCCCGCTTGGGATAGAGCACCGCGTTGACGCGTTCCCCGTCGCAGCCGTCCACCTGGCTGCGGTCTTCCCGCAGGAACAGCGTGATCCGACACCCGGTGACCACGTTGCTCTCCTGCCACACCTTTGGATGACCGAGGAGGACGGCCCGATCCTCCCCTGGGAAGTATTCGGCCCGCTCTGCCACGCCGCGCCGCTCGCCGTAGGAGAGGCGAACGTTGCCCAAGGCGACCGCGTGCTGGACCTGCTCCATATTCTCGTCGAAGTAGAAATCGATACGGTCCGCCAAGATGCTGAGGCCACGCCCCCGGTCGTTGGCCGCCACGTTGCCCTGGTAGATCGCCACCCGGGCCTTACGACTCACTTCCAGGCTGTCGGCCGAGATGGTCATGGGCGCGCGCTGCTCCGCAGCCCGGAGAACCCCCGGCGCCGCCGCGAGGAACAGCAGGGGCAGGACCAACCATCGGGTACGCCGCATGATGCGAGAGTCCTTTCCGCCTAGCGTGGGGCTGGTCCCGGACCTGCGGTCGTCGGGACGCTCGCCGGGGACGGCACTTGGGAGGTGATGTCCTGGAAGATCCGGACCTGCTCCAGGTCGGTATCCGCTTCCAACCCGCGACCGTGGCTCACCAGGCCTCCCCGGCTGACCACGACGGGCCGATCCGTCTGGACGCGCCGGGAGGCCGCCAGCCACCGGAGCTCTTCCGTCCGGAGTTCCGTTCCCTGATCCGAGCGCGCGATGACCCCGCCCTCCAGCTGCACGTCCTTGGTCTGCAGGTCCACCGTCGCCCGGTTGGCCGTACAGGTGAGCTGTCCCTGGCTAGAATAGAGCATGACCTCCACGGGGCGGCGCTCCCGGGACAGGATCGTGTATCCCTCGCGATCGTGCACGTCGGCACGGTCAGCCCAAACCTCCCACAGCTTGGCCCCCTCGCGGGTCTCGATCATATGGATCTGGCGGAGCGTGACCTCGGGCGCCGTCTGGGCGGGCGAATCCGCGTTGGCCCCCCAGGCGCCGCGCTCCTGCCTCAGGGCGAGTCCAGCCAGACATGCGACGCCTGCGATCAAGAACGCCCAACCCATGATCCGCCACATCGTGGTTATGTTATACCAGGTGGGCGCGGAATGTAAAGCAAATCTCCGGAATGAAATGCGGCGGTTAGCGCTCCGCCATCAGCTATGAGCCTCAGTTCGAAGCTGCTAACCGCCAGGGCGCCAAGAACGCCAACAGCATGTGACCATTGGCAACCTGGAGCCCCTGATCGCCGGGTGCCCTCTGGGTGCGCCGGGTCGCCTGATCGTCTCCCCGTGGAGACCTTGGCGCACCAAGGTCCAGCCGCTGGCACCGGCGGTTCACCTGTTTTTTCGGATCGGGTTTAGGAGTTAGCGGCTGAAGCTGGCGGCGGAAGACCGTTCTCCCTCAGAGCGGCAGGCGCGTGCCGATCCCTTGGGCCACAGCCTTCTCGTAGATGCGGATCGCCGTCACCATGTCCTCGATGGCGAGGCCCAGGTGCATGGCCATCGTCCGCTGTTCGGGGCGCGCCCGTCCGGGCTTCCTCCCCGTCACCACCTCGCCCAGATCACCCTGCGCCTTCGGGGTGGCGCTGAAGTACCCCATCGTCCGGTAGAATTCCATCTGCGGCGTATCGTCGGTGTACAAGAGATCCATGGACCCGATGGCCCCCGGGGTGAACTGGGCGTCGAAATCTACCGTCATACAGAAGGCCCCAGGTTTGATCCATTCGGGCCGAATGACCGGTGCCGGGTGTTTCCGGATCTCCGTGGCCGTCACGACGATGTCGGCCCCGCGCACGGCCGTTTCGATGTCGGACGCACGGCTGACGGGTACCTGATGAATTGCCTGCATCCCGCGGACGTACCGGTCCAAGTGGGTGGGTATCCGATCGTAGGCCACGACGCGGCGGATGGCAGAACATTGCGTCAACATGGCCTCCAGATGGCTCTGCCCCTGGACTCCACACCCGATGATCGCCAGCGCCTCGGCATCGGCACGCGCGAGATACTTGGCCGCCACCGCGCTGGCTGCCCCGGTCCGCTTGGCGGTGATCCACGTGCAGTCCATGACTGCGATCGGGAGACCTATCTCCGGGTCGTTGAGAACCAACAATCCGCTGATGGTCGGCAGACCCTTCGGTGCATTCTTTAGGAAGTTTCCTACCCACTTGATTCCGGCGCTTTGCGGCGAAGCCACGTACGCGGGCATGGCGTGCAGGAAGTCATCAGGGGCGGGATGGATCCCGATCTTGGCCGGCATCTCGACCAGTCCTTCTCCCTTCTCCCGGAAGACGGCCTCCACGGCCGCAATGATCTCCGCCATCGCGAGGCCGACTTTTTCCACATCCGCCTGCGACAGGTAAAGGAACTCGCTGGCCATGATCACTCCTTTCCTTCTCCCTCCCTTGCTCCCCTGCTCCCTTGCTCACATACCCCTCAGCGCATATCGATCTGCGCCCGCTGAAGTTTCCCGCTGTAGTCAATATAGACCGCCTTCCATTCGGTGAAGACGTCCAGCACCTGCCGCCCACCCTCGCGATGACCGTTCCCCGTCTGGCGGATCCCGCCGAAAGGCAGGTGGACTTCCGCCCCGATGGTCGAGGCGTTCACATACGTGATCCCAGCCCCCAACAGCTCAACAGCCCGGAACGCCCTGTTGACGTCCCGGGTATAGATCGCAGACGACAACCCGTAGCGGGCCGAATTGGCCGCCTCGATGGCCTCTTCGAAGCCGGCCACTGACAGGAGGCCCACCGTGGGCCCAAAGATCTCCTCTTGCGCGATCCGCATCTTGGGCGAGACGTCCCCGAAGAC